>ENA-UEQJ01001771-UEQJ01001771.1-human-gut-metagenome-genome-assembly--contig:-NODE-1771-length-16618-cov-8.957197_pt1 | contig 16618 bp, 6 predicted proteins | sample MGYA00242937_ERZ507938 | MGnify/ENA primary metagenome ERZ507938 (study PRJEB26167, sample SAMN06115437) | human gut metagenome | host: Homo sapiens | place: China:Gansu | collected 2015-07-03 | study...
CTATCTATCAGAAATATATGGGCGGGTATGATGCGAATCCGGTACACTTAGACGAACTTGAGCCAACCGAATATGCGAAGAAACTTGTAGAATATATGCTGAAAACGAATCAGCTCGAACAAGAGGGCAGTCGTTACAAAATGCACAAACAATACAGCTTGACTTGGCCTATGAAAAAATATCTGCGATGGACAGGGATCGCCGTAGCATCTCCGTTCATATTATTTATATTGTTATGTATTCTGATATACATACCTCCTATTCAGAATTTTCTGGTAAACACGGCTACACGCTACGCTTCCGAAGCCACAGGTATGCAAATCTCGATAGGAAGAATCTCTCTTTCATTTCCGTTAGATTTGGTAGTAAACAATACCGTAATTATCGACAAGCAGGATACCATACTGAATGCCAAGAAATTAACAGCAAAAATCCAGTTGACTCCCCTGCTGAGAAAGAAAATCGAACTTGACGGTCTGGAGTTGAGCAAGGCATCTGTAAATACGGCAAACCTCATCGAAGGTATGACGCTGAAAGGAAATCTGGGAGAGCTATTCGTATCCTCACATGGCGTAGAGCTCGATCCGGAAACTGCCATTGTCAACACTCTTTCTTTAAAGGATACTCATTTATCCATCTGCATGGCCGATACTACAGCCTCAGATACGACCAGCTCGCAACCGGTTTTCTGGAAAATACAACTGAAAAATGTTGATTTCGAAAACGTTTCGTTTGCCATGCAAATGCCGCTGGATACATTCAGCATGTCGACATCGCTCGAAAAACTCTCTCTACGGAACGGACTGGTCGACTTACATAAGTCGGCATACTCGGCTGGTTCACTTAAACTGACAAACGGTAGTGCTTATCTTGATACCAATACACTTCCTGCTGCCGAAGGATTCGATGCATCGCATATCGGAATAACCAACATCAAGCTGGATGTAGATTCTGCCTACTATGCCGGAAATGATATCTATGCCAATATACGCGACTTCAACTTAAAGGAACGCTCCGGACTGGAAATTGTTTCAACAAAAGGAAAACTGGTATCGGATGCCAAGACACTGAAAGTTCCGTCGTTGCAGATAACAACCCCCGATTCGTATCTCGAATTCAGCGCATCCATGGACTGGGAGGCGACTGATGCTGAAAAAGACGGTATGATCAATGCTCGTCTGATGGCTGACATCGGCAAGAATGATTTACTGAAGGTTATCACCGGAATGCCGGAAGATTTCATAAAAAAATATCCGTCTGCCCCATTGCAGATACGTGCCGGCATAGACGGAAACTTGAAGGAGATTCGTCTTACCACGCTCTCGGCAAGCATTCAGGATGCTTTCCGTGCACAGGCTACGGGAAGTATTACGTTGCCTATGGACAGTCTCCAGAGAAACGGTAACATCAATTTATCGGTAGAAACGGGCAACTTGAACTTTGTAGAAAGTATGCTCAGCGGTGTCGTGCTGCCACATGGCATGAAACTGGAAGGAGAAGCTTCGGTCAACGGCAATCTGCTCGGAGCAAACATGCAGTTCTTTCCGGGCAAAAAAGCCAATGTTATTTTAAAAGCTGACTATGATTTGCAAAAAGAAGGCTATCTGGTCGACCTGAATATCGACAGCCTCAACATACACGAGTTTATGCCGCATGATTCGATATTCGGACTTTCGGCTTCACTGCATGCCGAAGGAAACGGATTCGACTTTTTCTCTCCGAAAACATCCGCTCTGCTGAAAGGTGAGGTTTCACACTTCCGGTATGGCTCGCTTCTGTTCTCCGGAGTCACACTCGATGCCGGCCTGAAACACTCTCAGGCTTCAATGATGCTGAATGTCAACAACCGTGCAATAGACGTATCAGCCAATTTGCAGGCATTGCTTCAGCCGAATATGATAAAAGCCGATCTGAACACCCATGTGCGGCTGTTAGACTGGCAGGCGTTGTCACTTATGAGCACGCCTTTCAGTTCGTCGATGAACATCGAGGTGCATGCACAGACGGATATGAAGCAACGCCACAAAGCACGTGCTACCGTCAGCGGTATACAGCTCGTAACAGCCGAAAGAAACTTCAGGACTAAAGACCTGCATGCCGGTTTCGATATGGCTACTGATTCGGTAAGGGGATATGTCAATGCAGGCGATTTGACTTTCCTGTTCAAATCGGCCAACAGCCTCGACAAGTTTATGAGCAAGAGCGACCTGGTAGCCAAGGAGTTTGGAGAGCAGTGGAAGAAAAAACACATAAATCAGCGCCTGATCAGAGAAATGCTGCCTTCGGCACAGTTGAAAGTATTCTCCGGATCAGACAATCCGGTGGCCAACTTCCTGGCTTCACAGCATGTAAACTACAATCGTCTGCGGGCCAGCTTCAGCACTTCGCCGGAAGACGGATTAAACGGTTCCATCGACTTGTACGGCTTGCGGACCGACAGTCTTCAACTGGATACGATTTACTTCAAGACGTTGCAAGACTCTGTGCAGGTGAAATTCTACAGTGGTGTAAAGGCTCTTGCCAACAAACGTCAGGAAGCCTTCGACATTTCACTGAACGGATATATCGGATCTACCGATGCACAACTGGCAATAGGTTACCTGAACGGTAAAAGAGAAACTGGAGTTGATCTCGGTCTGAAGGCACAGCTACGCCCCAACGGCATCAGCATGCACATCACTCCGGACAATCCTACTCTGGTATATCGTCCGTTTAAGGTGAACCCCGACAACTATATCTATCTGAGCGATGAGGGACGTATCCATGCCGACGTCAAGATATACGATGAGAATCATTCCGGATTATCCTTATATTCTACTCCGGACTCTCTCGTACAGCAGGATCTTACCGTAGCTCTCAACCAGATAGACATCGCTGAGTTCCGGCGCATCATCCCATATATGCCCGACATAGCCGGCTTTATCAACGCCGAGGCACACTATATACAAAGCGAGTCGAGCATGCAAGTTGCAACCGACATAGGAATCAACAACCTTGCCTACAACAAACAACAGCTGGGCAACTGGGAAATGAGTGCCGTATATCTGCCTAAAGAAACAGGAGAACACAGCATAGACGGCTTCCTGATGCTGAACGACGAGGAAATAATGAGCCTGAACGGAACGTACCTTTCTGCCACGGGGAAAAATGATAAAGATAATCTGACGGCAGATGTGAACCTGCATCATCTGCCGCTGAAGGTAGCCAACGCATTCATTCCTGATGACATGGCCAGGCTGAAGGGCGACCTGGACGGTTCGATTTCCATAGAGGGTTCCACGTCACAGCCCGTCTTGAACGGAGAACTGGGACTTGACAGTGTAATAATCAATATTCCACAGGCTTCACTGAACCTGCAACTCGACAACCGACCGCTGAAGATTGAGAACAGCCGACTGAAATTCGAACGCTTCAACATCTTTACCAAGGGAAAGACACCGTTCAGCATAGACGGTTACGTAGATATGACCGACATGGCTGCTATGGATATAAACCTGAAAATGGAAGCGCATAACTTTGAGCTGATCAATGCCAAACAGACCAAAGAGTCGCTGGTACACGGTAAGATTTATGTCGATGTAAATGCCATGCTGAAAGGACGGCCGGATGCCCTTACCATGAGAGGCAACATGAATATTTTAGGAAGCAGTGATTTCACTTATGTACTGAAAGACTCTCCACTGACCGTAGAAGACCGTCTGAATGAAACTGTCACGTTTGTGGACTTCAGCGATACGACTCACATAGCCAAGCCTCACATTCCTGCCATGTCGCTGGGAGGTATGGATATTTTGATGACACTTCACATCGACGAGGCTGTGCAGGCACGCGTCAACTTAAATGAAAGCGGAAGCAACTACATGCTGCTGGAAGGTGGAGGCGACTTGTCGTTCCAGTATCAGCCCGACGGCAACATGCTGCTCAACGGCCGTTATTCGCTGATGAGCGGAGAAATGAAATACGAAATGCCTATCATCCCGCTGAAGACTTTCTACATTCAGGATGGAAGCTACATCGAATGGACCGGAAACGTTATGAACCCGAATCTGAACATAAAGGCTTCGGAACGGGTGCGTGCATCGGTTTCTTCCGATGGAGAAAGTACGCGTATGGTGAACTTCAACGTGGGAGTGAATCTGACAAACCGTCTGGAAGATCTGGGCTTTACCTTCACACTCGAAGCTCCCGACGACGGTGCCATGCAGAACGAACTCGCTGCCAAATCGGCCGAAGAGAAAAACAAGCTGGCTGTCACCATGCTGGTTACAGGTATATATATGTCAGAAAGCAATACCGGAGGCAAAGGATTCGACACCAACAGTATGCTGAACTCGTTCCTGCAAAGTGAGATAAACAAGATAGCAGGAAATGCACTGAAAACAATAGATATAAACTTCGGTATGGAAACGACCGATGAAGGTGAAACCGGAAATACCCGTACGGATTATAACTTCCAGTTTGCCAAACGATTCTGGAACAACCGCTTCCAGGTTATCATCGGAGGAAAAATATCTACCGGAAACGATGTACAGCAGCAAGACGAGTCGTTTATCGACAACATTTCGCTGGAATACCGTCTGGACAACAGCGGTACACGCTACATCAAGATTTTCCACGACAAGAATTACGAAAGCATACTCGACGGTGAAGTGATAGAAACAGGAGCCGGTATCGTACTGAGAAAGAAAGTGAGCAAACTAAGCGAACTGTTCATCTTCCGCTCCCGCAAAAAGAAACAGCCCGAACAAACAACAGAAAACTGATTGAAGCATAATTACATATCCATGAAGAAATATAAAATATATCATATCCTGACGCTTCTGCTTGCAGCCATGATGGCTGTATCATGCTCTACGACAAAGCACTTGCCGGAAGGGGAAACCTTGTATCTGGGATTGAAGAAAGTAACCATCAACAACGAAGACAAGAGCAAGGCAGGACAAAAGGCACTTGCCGAAGCGGAAGGAGCTATCAGCATTGCTCCGAACAACGCCATCGTGGTAAAGCCCAACATCCGTTTTCCGATACCTTTCGGACTATGGATATACAATCGCTTTGAAAGGTATGAAAAAGGCTTCGGAAAGTGGATATTCAAAAAACTGGCTGCCAAACCGGTATATGTTTCTACCGTAAATCCAGAAACCCGAATAAAAGTAGCGTCCAATCTGCTGCACGACTACGGGTATTTCGACGGAAAAGTAACTTATCGGGTAGACAGTACCCGTAACCCGCGGGCTGTAAAACTGAGTTACGACATCGATATGGGAAATCCGTACTACATAGATACCGTGACATACGAAGGATTCAGACCACAAACTGACAGTCTGATTCATGCCCATTTCGACGAACGGCTGATACACAGCGGAGATAATTTCGACGTGACGGTCCTGAATCAGGAACGGCAGCGTCTGATAGACCTCTTCCGCGACAACGGATACTACTATGCAAGAAATGAATTCATCACTTTCCTTGCCGATACAATCATGCGCAAAGGGTACGTCAAGTTAAAGATTGTACCCCGGCAAAGTATTCCCGAAGAAGCCCTCCGCACGTATCATATCGGACATACTTCTGTGTACCTGACGGGATATAACGGTGAACAGCCTGACGACTCACTGAAGCTGCGCAACTTTACCATCTATTACTCCGGAAAGAAGCCGGGCATCCGCTACGGCGTACTGCGCAAGCGTTTTCTGTACCGTAAGGGAGAAGTCTATTCGCAGACCAGACAAAACTATACCCAGGAAGCTCTGGCACGACTGGGTGTGTTCAAGTTCAGCGAGTTTCAATATACTCCCCGTACAGGAGCAGAAAAAGATACACTCGACGTACGCGTGAATGCCATGTTCGACTTGCCCTACAACAGTGAGCTGGAGCTTAACGTCACTACCAAGAGTACCAAGCAGACCGGTCCCGGAGCCATATTCAACCTGTCGCGCAAAAACTTCCGCCGCATGGGAGCCTCACTCAATCTGGAGCTGAAAGGTTCATACGAATGGCAGACCAGCTCAACCGTCGACGGCGACAAGTCTGTCATGAACTCTTACGAACTGGGAGCAGCCCTGTCACTGGAGTTCCCTCGCCTTGTACTTCCATGGGTACGCGACCGCATTGACCCGTTCCGCTTCCCATCGCAAACGAACTTCAAGATTTATGCCGAACAGGTAAACCGTGCCCGATACTTCAAGATGCTGTCTTTCGGAGGAACCGTTTCGTACAGTTTCCGTCCGTCCAGAAGCATGAAACATACCGTAACACCACTCCATCTGGCATTCAACCATTTGCAGCACCGTACGGCTACATTCGACTCGATTGCACAGGCTAACCCCATGCTGTTTCACAGTCTGGACGACCAGTTCATCCCTTCGGTCACCTATACCTTTACCTACGATGATTCATGGCGTCACCGCCGGATGCGAATATGGTGGGAAAACTCTTTCAGCTCGGCAGGTAATGTCACCTCACTTATTTATGCAGCCTTCGGCAAGAGTCTGAAAGAAAGAGAAAAGAAATTCCTCGGAACTCCATTTGCACAGTTCCTGAAGTTCTCGAGCGAGATACGACCGCTTTACTACATCAACGACAAGCAGCAGATTGCCGGACGACTGATGGCCGGAGTAATCTGGGCATACGGTAACAAGACCATTGCTCCCTATAACGAACAGTTCTACGTAGGAGGAGCCAACAGCATACGTGCTTTCACGGTACGTTCTATCGGTCCCGGACGCTTTCATCCGGCCGAAAACGCAGCCTATTCGTACGTAGACGAAACGGGAGATATCAAGCTGGAAGCTAATCTGGAGTATCGCTTCCGCATTTTCTCCAACCTTTTCGGAGGCAATCTGAACGGAGCATTGTTTCTCGATGCCGGAAACGTATGGCTGATGCGGAAAGACGAAGCACGTCCCGATGCGCAGTTTACGTTCAACAAGTTCTTCGACAATATTGCACTGGGAACGGGTCTGGGTATCCGATACGACTTGTCTTTCCTTGTACTTCGCCTCGACTGGGGAGTAGCCCTGCACGTACCTTACGAAACAGGAATCTCCAAATACTACAACATACCGAACTTCAAGGACGGAATGGGTATCCACTTCGCAATCGGTTATCCGTTCTGATGCAAGCAGGAAAAACAGAATCATTCTTTACATAGATTACAAAACAAGCTGAAGTTTTCCAGAAATAACGTGCTATTTTCCGGAAAACTTCAGCTTGTTTTATTCTGTTATTCGTACAACTATCAGATACCTGAAATTCAGGAATCTCAATTATTTGTTTTTCTGCTTTTCACGGTATTCGGTAGGAGTCATGCCAAAGCGTTGCTTGAAGCACTTGCTGAAGTAACGCGGATCGTTGATTCCCACCATATACGAAATCTGTGTCATATTAAACTCTCCAGTCTCGATAAGCTGGGCAGCACGCTTCACACGCATTTCCTTGATAAATTCTATCGGAGCAAGTCCGGTCAATGATTTCAGCTTCTTGAAGAAGACTGAACGGCTCACAGCCATTTCATGCACCAGATCGTCTACAACAAGTTCTCCATTGTCGATATTCCGTTCCATAAAGTTTGTCAGCTGCTCCAGGAAACGACGGTCCTGCTGCGACATAACATCTACCTCTTCTTCCTCATTTTCCACTTTCGGAGGATTGATATCCATCAGGTGGTCGCAATAGAACTGACGCAACTTCTGACGGCGTGCCAGCAGATTATCAACACGTGCTTCGAGGTAAGTGGCACTGAACGGTTTGGTGATATAACTGTCGGCCCCCAGTTCCAGACTCTGCAACTTGGTGTCCATATCGGTCTTTGCAGTAAGCAATACGATTGGAATGTGGCTGGTAGTCAGTTCCTCCCTCAGTTCCTTCACCAGAGTTATTCCGTCCTTCTCGGGCATCATAATATCGCTGATAATGATATCGGGCACATACTTAATGGCTTTCTCCAGTCCTTCCACTCCGTTGGCAGCTTCTATAATACGGAAACGCTGGCTGAAAATGCTCCGCAAGAAGAAGCGCAACTCCAGATTGTCTTCTATGAGCAGCATTGTCTTTGTTTCAGAAACCGATGCCTTGTCAGCCTCATCAGCAGCTGGAACAGCTTCCGGCTTATCCTCCGGTACAGCAACGGCAGGAGTTTCGACATCCACAGGCAAGGAATGCTTGGATGCTTCACCGATTATTTCCACGTTATCCGACAAGACAAATTCGGCATTCTCACCGTAATGGTCTTTTCCCTTCAGGAAGTCTACGCTAAAGCAACTGCCTTCTCCTTCCTTACTGTCTACATGTATGCTGGCATGGTGCATTTCCACCAGTTCTTTCACAAGCGAAAGTCCGATGCCAGAACTGTTCGGATTGAACAAGTTCTTATCGAGCAGGGTTTCAAAACGTACAAACAGTGAAGCCTTCTTATTTTCAGAAATACCTATACCCTGATCCTGCACTCCTACGGTAACCGTATCTTCATTTTCATGAATAAATACGGTAATGGTTTTTCCGGGCTGCGTATACTTGAATGCATTCGACAGCAAATTGAAGACTATTTTCTCTACCTTGTCAGCGTCTACCCACAACTTGAGCTTAGGCTGTTCGGTTTCGAAAATAAAATCAATCTTGTTCGACTCGGCTATGGATTCAAAATTCTCCATAATCTTATGTACAAAAGCGACGATATCAATCTGTTCGATGCACAGTTTCATCTTGTGATTCTGTATCTTACGGAAATCCAGAATCTGATTGACAAGCCTCAGCATCCGATGTGTATTACGTTCTACCACCTGCAACTGTTCGCGTACGTCCTTACTTAAATCCGAACGTTTCAAGATATATTCCAGCGGTCCCTCTATCAAGGTTAGCGGTGTACGGAGTTCATGAGAGATATTGGTAAAGAAGCGGAGCTTCATGTCCGTTACCTGCTGTTCGACAGACACCTCATGTTTCAACCGGTAAATAACGAAAAGTGTATAGGCTCCAACCAGCAGAATCAGCATAAACCCTAATGTGTAAATCACATAGGCATAAGGAGTCTCCCAAAACGAAGGCTTGACGGTTATCCGTAAGGCACGTTCGTTCTCCACCCAGATACCGGCTCCGTTGGTCGACTTCACACGAAAGACATAATTACCTTTCGGCAGGTTCGTATAAGTAGCCGTACGCTGTTTACCCACATAATTCCACTCCTTATCGAACCCGTCGAGCATATAGGCATACTTTACATTTTCCGGGAAACTCATATCCAGAGCGGCAAAAGAAAGCGTTACGGTGTTTTCCTTATGCGACAAATACAAATGCGACAAACTGTTCAAAGACTCAGGCAATACGGATTCCGGTCTGGGAACAACATCTTTATTGGCTATCTTCAAGCCCGACAATACAATGCCAGGCACATAAGAGTTTTTCCGTATCAGTTCGGGAGTAAAGCACAAAAGTCCTCTGTTTGTTCCGAACAGCAAGCGTCCGTCTTCGGCACGTATTGCCGTACTTTCTTCAAACGAAAGCTCCTCTCCTATCTCCTGCTTCAGATAATTATCAAAATGATGGTTGACAATATCCATCTTGCTCAGACCACTTTCCGAACCAATCCATATATCTCCTTTCGTATCTTCGGCAAGTGAAGAAAGTACGTCGGTAGGAAGTCCGTCTTTTGCCGAATACGAAGTAAACAGAGCGTTACCTTTCTTATCAAGGCTCTTAAGCTCGTTCAGTCCTCCACCGAAAGTAGCAAAGAACAGACGTCCGTCGTGTGTAAGCAAGATATCGTATATATCGTTGCAGCTCAACACTTCACGCTTATTAGGCATACACACGAACAAATGAAAATCAATCGTATCGGGACGTTCGAACTTTTCACTGAAAGCCAGCAGTCCATTGGAAGTAGCTACCCACAGCATACCTTTTTTGTCAAGCAACATACGACGTGCCTTATAGCAACGTTCCATTGGATACGATTTCAGATTATTGCGCGAGTTTATAAAACGGACACTTCCATCGCTCTCCTTTTCGATGTAATCGATACCTCCACCGAAAGTAACAACCCAGATACGACCGTAACTGTCTTCACACAAGTCGTACACATTGTTATGGCTCAGGCTATAGATATCATTGGCATCGTAAGTATAATGAAGCATCTTATATCCGCTTCCCTGCGGTATCAGCTGAACGATTCCGTTTCCTTTCGTAGCAATCCAGATATTTTTTTTCGAATCCTCTATTATCTTATAGGCAGATCCTCTGAAAGGAGCACCAGTAAGTGATATGCGTCCGTCGACTGTAAGATAACCCTGTAACTGGAAGTCAAGAGAATACACAGAAACTTTACTATTACGTGTACCTATCCACAACTGCTTACGGGAATCCTGACAAAGCGAACGTACCTGATTGGCATTGGTATCGTACTTACAGTTCTGCGGCTTAATCAACTGAAATTCGTTCTTGAAGAATGTAACCTTATCCAGTCCTTTGGAGTGAGTGCCCAGCCATAAATTGCCCTGATGGTCGAGCATCATAGCATGAAGTTTGTTTGAGAAGCGCCATGCATCTGTTCCCACTTCATTATAGAAAGGCTTCAGCTCATTATTTTCTCTGTCGAACCAAGACAGTCCTCCTCCTACCGGATGTACCCACAGATTGCCTTGCTTATCCTCGCAGACAGCAAACTTTGGAGCATCACCCGGTTCTTTTTCAACCGGAACCTGTTCCACCTTGAACACCTCCGTCGACGGATTAAAATGACAGACCGTACCAATCTTGTTTACTTCGAACCAGACCTCATTATGACTGTCGACATATATTGACCGTATCGGATGCTGAGAAAAATCAAATTCATTTTTCAGACCGTAATACTTCAGTGATTCGAGCGCTGCATCTCCCACAACGAAGCCCGACCGGCGGGTAGCCATAATGACCTTTCCTCCGGACAATTCCCGTATGCTTATCACATCGTCCTGCAAGCCCAAGTCTTTCAACTCGAATGTTTCATCCTTCAGCGAGTATTTCCATACCCGTCCTTTATTAGAGGTAAAATATACGTGTCCGTTAACGAATGCAGCCGAAAAAAAAGACTGGTTAGGCCGTCCGGATTCAGGATGCGTATTTACAAAAAAAGGAGTCTGCTTTCCATTATTACCTTCGATGCAAAGCAATCCATCTTTTGTAAGCAGCCACTCTCTGTTTTTCTTATCTAAAAAAACAGTCTTGATAGCAGTACCTTTTTCTTTTGAAGCAGTAGACAAATAAACTTTCGAAGCAAGTGTTCCGGTTTTCCTGTCAGGCACCACTCTGATACCTCCGTTTTTATCAGTAAGCAGCCATACAGTTCCATTATCCAACGGCAAGATAGAAGTTATAACCAGGTCTTTTTCAGCCCCATTTGCTGCAACTTCAGTAAATGCTTCCATCCGCTTATCGAAACGGAATGCCTTCCCATCGTAAGTAATGCACCATACATCTCCATACTTGTCGACCTGCAAATGGTCTACACGATTGGAACTCCATCGCATATCGTTTTCCTTACGGGCCTTATAAACCTTAAAGTCGTAGCCATTGAAGCGATTGATTCCATCCCACGTTGCAAACCATATCATACCGTCGTGATCCTGTACCATATCCATTACCGAATTCTCAGACAGACCATTCTCCTGAGAATAATGAGTAAACGTACAGTTCATTTGTGCCTGAGCTAAAGCACTGACGAACAAAAGCAAAAGGATATAAAAAAATTTTCTCATACTAAATTTCTGCTATTCGGACAAAAATAGGAAAAATTAAATGATTCCGCAAACATGAAAATCGGAGGGAATCTAAAATTGTTTAAAATATTTCCCTTACAGAGATTCACTAGCAACCCAACCAATACGAACAAAAAACGGAGTATCCGCCATTATGCGAATCTCCGTTTTCGAATATTATTTAAAACCGGCGATGAGGAGGACCACCAAATCCTCCATGACGTCCGCCAGGTCCGGGAGGCGCAAAGCCGGGACCTCCCTTACCAGCTCCCTTACCGCCGAACAGGTTCAGACGATAGATGAAGTGTACCATGCAATAGCTATAAATAGCATTATACTCAGTATCCTGACGCATAGCAGCCGTAATTACACGACTGATATTGCTCTGGTTTCTCAATATATCATAGAACTGAATACTTACGGTAGCAGCATTTCCCTTCAAAAAGTCCTGAGAAATCTGAGCGTTCCAGATCAGTTCATCGGTATTCATACTCGACTCGGCATATCCTCTGCGGGAGTTCTGCGACAAATCTGTAGAAATGGACATATTCCACGGCAAACGCACATTGGTGCTGGCTCCATAAGCAAACTGGTAAGTATCCAGATTGTTGCTTTCCTGATAACTGTTTCTCGAATGGGTATAATCGAGTGAGCCATTCAGTGAGAATTCCCACCAGTCATTACGGTACGTACCTCTTAAACGTTCACCCAGCGACAAGCGTTTGGTAATATTCTTGTCTGTATCAGAAACAAGATCCTTCTCGCTTATATAGCTCACCATATTCTGGTAATTTGCTCTAGTAAACGTATTGATGGTATATTTCTTGTTTCTCAAGGCAATGTTAGTTCCCACCATTCCGGTCAGGTTCCAGTTTCCGTTAATATTTTCAGGAGTAGTAACATATCCACCGGTTTCCGGATCGTAGACTTTGCGGTCGCTTATATTGTTCATGATATTCTGGTAACGGAAAAATGAAAACATTCCCCGTTGTTTTTCCGTATTAAAGAAATTATATTCGGCACGCAATTCATTTGTAAATGTCGGCTTCAGTCCCGGATTACCGTTCTGAATATTAAGCGGGTCTGTATTATCGGAGATAGGCAGCAAATCTACCATGTTCGGCTGAGAAGCCTGTCCGCGATAACGCAAGCGCAACTGACTGGTTTTTGAGAAATTATAGCGGAAATCGAATGTCGGAGTAAAATTAAATACATTTCTGACAGTCGTTGTATCCAGATCACCTTTCTTATAAGAAAGATCCGACTTCTGAGGCTGGAAGCTGACTCCCGCATTCAAGCGCATCTTCTCACGTATCCAGCGGAAAGTAACATCCATCTGGTGATTATAATAATTATAGGCTGCACTCTTGCTCAAGTCGTTGTTGAGCACTCCCGGATTACTTTCATTCACTCCGTCACCAATCGTCCAGTTGTCACCCATATCGAATGTAGAATTATCTGTGGTAGAGTGTTTATACTGGAAATTGTAGCTGAACTGCAAAAATCCCCCAGTAAAAATCGGCTCACTGTACGTCAGACGCGCACTATAATCGTAGCTCTTTGTAGGAGTTGTAATATAGCGGTTCAATATTTCCATACGTTCTTCCGGAGTTTTCTGGAAATACTCTGTTTCCGATGTAGAAAACTGTTCACTGCTGCTATTGGTGTAATTATATTTTCCACGGAATGTAATATTCCGGCCAAGCTTGCCTAATCTCCGGTTCACGAGCACCGAACCTCCTACAGTCAGGTCATCGCCTTTTTTCAGTGTATTCTTCAGCACCGTATTGATAATATCTTCTTCGGAAACCAGCGAAGTCAAGTCGTCCGTACCGAAAAGTTCATCAGTTGTATATCCAGGATCCTGACTGAATGTATAAGAGTTCTGTCCGTTGGTATTGTCGGTCTTACCATAGCTGAAACGAGGACGGAATACAAAAGTAGTCATAGTATCCGGTTTCCACTCGATAAAGGCATCTGCCACCAGCTTGGTATTTTTATTGCGAGAATGATCTAACGCGTTTTTAAAAGAACTGCTTTCCGATGATACAAAAGTTTCGGATGCCTGTTTACTGACGATATCAGCATCCTTATAATTAAAGTTGACACTTCCTTCAGTCTTCAACTTTTCTGTTTCAGTAGCAAAGTTCAGACCAGCCATTTTCACAGCAGTCAGACCGTTTCCTCCCTTACGGAATCCTCCACCTCCACCGGGAAAAGCATTGTCATTTACGTTATTGACCGAACCGATGGCAGTCAGCTGGTTCTTATTGCGGAAATGATTGATCATCACCTTTCCGCTATAACGGTCTTTCGTACCGGCAGCCAGATCGGTATTACCAATCCATCCCTGATTCATTCCGGGCTTCACACTCAGGTCGAGCACGGTTTCCTCTTCTCCATCGTCCACACCAGTCATTCGTGCCATATCCGACTGTTTTTCATAGGCACGTATCTTATCGATGATATTAACCGGCAGGTTCTTCATGGCGATATTAGGATCATCGGCAAAAAACTCCTTGCCGTCGATCATAATTTTCTTTATTTCCTTTCCGTTGATCGTAATTTTACCGTCATCGTCAATTTCTGCTCCCGGCAATTTCTTAACCAGTTCTTCCAGTGCAGAACCCTCCGGAACACGATATGCAGAGCTATTGTATACCAATGTATCTTCAGCAGCAGTAACCTCTGGTGCCTGAGCTACAATGACAGCTCCTTCAAGCATAATTGCATCCGAGTGCAGGGAGATTGTTCCCAGATTAAGACGTGATTTAGAACTCGTTAATGTAATAGGCTGAAAAGACGGCGAATATCCGACAAAGGAAACCTTCAACAGATATTTACCCGGACGAGCTGACAAAGAAAAGCGTCCGTCCAAATCAGTCACATTACCAGCTACCATCGAACTATCTTTCAACGCAAGAATCTGTACCGTAGCCTGCATCACCGGGGAGTTATCATCTCCATCGACAACTGTACCCGAAACTAAACCTTTGCTACCTCTGCTTTGTCCAAAAGCGTATATCCCACAGGATAACAGTAGCAGCCCCATAACCCAGTTTTTCATTATTCCGATCTAATCAAATGTTTTAACGCTGGTTTGACATCAAAACATTTTAAAGGTTTAATATTGCAACCTTTTTTAAAACTTATTTTTTTCTGAACGTTTTTTCTATACGATGCTTCTGATACAAAAACTCCCAACAAATCACACAGATAATCAGATAAACTATTCCGACAGAATTGTCGGCCACCTGCAAATCCTGATTTACAGCTCCCTTTATCAGCATCACGATGTAATACACTCCCCAGATATATAAGGCATATTTCATGGCTTTACTGCGCAGACATGCCGTCTCTTCGGCCTCATCCTTTACTTTAGAGAGAAAAATCATGAACAGCGACAGCCAGACAACCAACTTAATCCCCAATTTTACATAAATCAGATTCCCGTCGTGTACCTGACCAAACATATACATCAACAAAGGCACAAAAACAGATAAAATAAGTAATGCGTATCCTGCTATTCTACAGGCAACCGGTAATATTCCTTTCATAAATCAATTTATTGGTAAATTCAGCACAAAAATAATTAATTGTCAACGTACACACATGTACTTTTTACTTTTTTTCTATTTTTGCAGGAAAAACAATAGATTTATGAGTAAACAAGAAGTTGTAATCTGCCATAACCTGGAAGAAAACCTGCAAAAGGCAGTCACCAGCAAAACATACGATAAATTATTTATTCTGACCGACGAGCATACGCGCACGTATTGCCTTCCGATTATCGAAAAATATCCGTTTCTTGCACAGGCAGAACATATTTGCATCGGAGTGGAAGATATTCATAAGAATCTGGAAACTCTTGCCTACGTATGGAGCCAGCTTAACAACAAGGGAGGTACACGCCACTCACTGATGATCAATCTGGGCGGAGGTATGATAACCGACCTGGGTGGTTTTGCTGCTGCTACTTTCAAACGAGGTATCGACATGGTTAACATTCCTACTACATTACTGGCCATGGTAGATGCTTCTGTAGGAGGAAAGACAGGCATCAACTTCAATGGGCTGAAAAATGAAATTGGAGTGTTCGCACCAGCCAATTATGTTCTGATAGACTGTGAATTTCTTAAATCACTCGATTATCCCAATATCTTGTCGGGATATGCGGAAATGCTGAAGCACGGACTTATCAGCAACACGGAGCACTGGAGCGAGCTTATCAAATTCGATATGGAGCACGTAGACTACAAGCATCTGCAACAACTTGTCGCTACTTCCATCGAAGTAAAAGAAAAAGTGGTAGAACAGGATCCTTTTGAGAAAAATATCCGCAAGGCCTTAAACTTCGGACATACCGTAGGTCATGCATTCGAAAGTTTTGCTCTGGAAACAGGAAATCCTGTATTGCATGGATATGCCGTAGCATGGGGAATGGTGTGCGAACTATATTATTCACATCTCAAAGTAGGTTTCCCAAAAGACAAGTTACGCCCAACCATACAGTTCATCAAAGAGCATTACGGGAAACTGGCATTCAGCTGTAAGGATTATGACCGTCTGTACGAGTTTATGAAACATGATAAGAAAAATTCCTCACTGGGCAATGTCAACTTCACCCTACTCGGTGAAATAGGTGATATCCATATCAACCAAAGTGCCACTCAAGATGAGGTATATGATATGTTCGACTTCTATTGCGAAACAATGGGCTAAAAGGCATTATTAAAGATATTACAGCGACAGCTTATTCTAAAAAAGCAGAAAAAAGCATATGAAATAATTTGCTAATTTAAAATAAAGCCTTACCTTTGCATCCGCAATTCGGGGTGTAGCTCAGCCCGGTTAGAGTACGCGTCTGGGGGGCGTGTGGTCGCTGGTTC
>ENA-UEQJ01001784-UEQJ01001784.1-human-gut-metagenome-genome-assembly--contig:-NODE-1784-length-16563-cov-3.984047_pt1 | contig 16563 bp, 11 predicted proteins | sample MGYA00242937_ERZ507938 | MGnify/ENA primary metagenome ERZ507938 (study PRJEB26167, sample SAMN06115437) | human gut metagenome | host: Homo sapiens | place: China:Gansu | collected 2015-07-03...
TATTTCCTTTACCTCCGACTCATAAGCCACGTAACAAACACGATTATTTTCTTTTTTTTCATGTATAGCAACCACTTGAAAAGACCATTTCCCAGGAATAGTATAATATAAATTATGGTAGCTCGGACCAAATGTCCCCTCATAATAATTTATAGTAGGATATGGCACCGATAGTTTTCCACTGTTCTCATCAAATTCATACTCCGGTTCACCTCCTAAACTCCCTATGATATAAAAACGGTCACCTTTCAAATCTGCATCATAATCCACTTTAGGAGTTGCTCCTGTTCCCATCAAATATTGTTCCCCAGAGTCCGTACGCAAAGTGACTTTATACGGCTTTGCTTTTTTTGCGATGAAGCCATTTTCATCCTGTGCCACTTGACCGAATTGCGGTTCAATGTCTTCTGTACATGAAATAAACATTATCATGCACCACGAAAGTAAAAAATAGAATTTTGTTTTCATTGTATTCATATTGTTTCTTAGGTTAACAGGGAGGCCCGTCCGGCCTCCCTGATAATGATACTAATTACTGGTCACGCCATTGCTCTTCCGTCTTATAAGCGGAAAGGAAATTATAACCGTCCAATTTGGAATCTATGGCATCCGCACCACAGAGCCAATAAATGATCTGTGGAACGACCAAAGTGTTCTCCATCATCAAATGCCCCGAAGCCAACTTATCAGGCAAGGTGTTGGGTACTTTCACAAAGACAAAGTCCGTTCTAAACACGAAATCCGGCCTGCCTTCCACCCGGTTGGGAATGATCGAATCATCTTTCAACTCATCCGGGGAAAAACGCCATTCACCAATCAAATGGTCACGTAAGGGATAATCCGAAGGAACTTCCAACATGCAGGCCAATTCTTCAACATTCACATCCGGCAACAACTCGTTCCACAAACGCAAAGAAGCCACATAATAAGGACTCAAAGAACTACTTGCATTACCATCATAATTTGGCCAAGATCCTTTTCCCATGACAAGCGCAGAAGAATCTTCCTTAAGCCCCATGGCTGAGGTCAAGCCCGACCTTTGTACGCGGCCATCATAAGAAATCTGGTAAGTCCTTCCCCCGGTCGTTGTCGCCCCTAATCCCATATACCATGAATGCCAACGGGCATCATTACATCCTTTAACAGCTTCTTCTATCGTACCATTAACAGCGGTACGGAAGCGTACATCATCCCCCTTACGAAACATTCCCCATCCTTTTTTCCCCATCAAATAGGTCCAATTGGGGCCATTATAACTTTGCTTTTCGGATGGCGTATTCCTGATATTCATCTCCACAAACAACTGTTGGTCTGCCCCGATGCCGTAGAAGGCCGTGGTGTCTTCTGCCGTAGCCCATTCCGTAGCCGAAAAACGGGCTGCATAAAAACTTTCCCCTTTCATCTCAAACGGCGTGTAATGGTCATAATAAAAAATGCCGAAAATATCCCTTTCAGCCTCGGAAGAACCTCCGTAACGGCCATCGTCCGTCCCCCCATGGTCTGACGTAACGCAAACCAACCAGTCTTCATTGGCCGCATCCTTCCTTGCACCAATCACTTCCAACAGACGTCCCAAATAAGTATCCACTTGTTTCAGCCCGTCTACATATTGCGCATTAGAAGCCTTGAATCCACCCTGCAAACCGGCATCCTGCACCCCCTTGAAAGCTGCCAACGTAAAGCGGTAATCACCACCGGACAACTGCTTCTCCAATGTTTCAACCGTTTGCTCATCGGAAGCGGTCGTCACCACAGACTGCATCATTCCCACAAAATGGTTCAGGTTTTCCCATGGTGTCACACAGGACATTCGCAACATGGGATCATTATTGGACAGATACTGCACCACAGTATTGGGAATCACCGGTGAAGCCCCCATCACATAGTCCGGTGTATATGAATAATCCTTAATGCGGTGCATTCGAGAATTGACCCCGGTAAGCATGGATGCCCAAGTCACAGGATCTTCTTCCGAAAAGCTTCCCCGGTTATCAGGCAACCAATCATGCCCGTCCGCAAGGCCGACCCAAGCATATTTGCTATGTGCCAGCATCTGTTTCAAAACGGGCAGATTCCCTTTTTCCACTTCCTCTTTCACCACCGTTCCTCTTGCACCGTCGATATTGACCCAAAGCACGTAACGTACCACTCCGTCGTCTTTTTGGGATACCTCGCTTGAGCCTCCGGCTATATCGGCTGGCGTATCATAGACCGTACAAGCCGTACACAATCCGCACATGAACCATACCAGCCACCTGAATTTATTTGCTATCTTATTCATATTTCCACCTTTTAGTTTCCTTTCTTATAATATGTACCGAACTCCGACAATTTTTGTTGGCGATACTGATGATATTTCTCAAAAAGCCCCAAAGAATCGGTTTCCGCCTGCCGGTAAAGATTGCGTTCCTCGAACACCAAACGCAGGTAACGGGCTGAGACCTTCCCTTTGTCGAATCCGACAAAGCGCTCATTTTTAAGCGCGGAAGCCAATGTTTGACTGGCTTGGCCTATATCATGCCATGTTTGTTGTGCATGTTCCTGCAAAGCGAAACCAGAAGCGTCCGTAGTCTGTACCTTGAAAGATGACACACAGCGTACATCGCCATTGGCATAATAGAACCCATCAATGGTTTGGGACTTGCCCATGTCTATAATCACGTAATAAGGCAAGCTTCTGGGAGAATCCTGATAATTATTTTCCCAGGGAGACAAATAAGAACTCCAGTACGTGTAAGGATCACCGTCTATCAGTTTCCCTACATACAACTTATCCGTCTCGTTGTTATACTCCGTATCCTCATTGGTGTTACCGGCACTGTCCAATGCCAGAATTTCCCACTCATTCCGGTCCACACGCACCGGATGGTTTGCTACGTCATAATCCGTCACATTCCGGTAAGGGTCATCCGCAGAAGGATCGATTTTCCAGATTTCCTTGTCCAACAGGGGGTATTTTGCCATTTCACTCCGCCTCGCATCTTCTATCGTATAGCCCCAATGTTCGAGGAATGGGGTCAAATCTACACCGAAATACTCGCATAAATCCGAATAAAAAGACAAGTCCGAACTGCCAAAGACATTTCCTTCGCGGAATTTCGTCCACAACTTACGGTAGGCTGTCCATTCTTCCTCCTGCCTGTAACGGCTCTCGTATTTGGCAATCTGCACCAATGGCAAAAGCCCGAGGATTCTATTATTGCATTTGGCGTTTTTATCCCACCAAGTGGTTAAATCCTTACTCCGATATTTCACCGTATCCGAAGCCGCAAAGGCCAAAGCCCATGGTTTCGCTTGATTGAAACCGATTCCCATGTCCCCTAATCCGGAACTGATACCCTGCTTCCACGTGTGTTCGGCCAACCGATAGATCGGCACAAAGGTCGTTTCCTTATACGAATCGGAAAGAAGAGAATATGTCGGGTGATAGCGCTCGACGAACTTGTCATACACATTAAAGACCTGTTGGTGGGCAATGGAATCCAATACGACCATCGCATCATACAGCCCCGATGTTTTGACGAACATAATCCCTTGGAGATTATCTATACTTCGCGTATCATTGACCGACAATTGCGTGTCGAAGATAAAACGGTCCGTAAATTGGGGCATCATCTCGGACAGACGGCTATTCCCCTCGCTCATTCCTAAAGAATGGTAATAATAATACACAAGCTCATCCCACAACATCACAGCCTGTTCCATCTTTCCCGCAAAAGCGGGGTCAGCAGTAAGATACATTTCCATGCGGCTACGCTCCACGGAGAACGTCACATGTTTCCCCCGGATATCCAACCAAGGCACCGTAGTCGTCCGGATTTTCTTTTCCCATTCGGCTTTATCCGTTTCCCCAACAATAAAGTCCGGAGCGGCATACACGCCACAGAACTTGATTTCTGTCCCGGACAGCCCCTGCGTATTGCGGTCACGCAAAATCCAAATATACCCTCCCAACGATGAACGGACGGTATTCTTACCCGGATACAAGGCCTTCTGAATATACACGATCGGTTCGCGTAACCCGGCATTGTTATTGGTCAAATCTTCCGTCTGCATGCCGATTTGTACCGTCAACCCCCACACGCCTTCCGGGACATAAATCGTGACCAGTTCTCCCGTACCGGCATACAAACCGGTGCTATAAATGGGTTGCGGAGCTTCTTCCTTATCAGCAAACGAAAGTCGCTTCAAGCATAAATCCTCCATACCGGCATACGTCCGGCTCAAATCCAATTCCACAAGGGTATCGGCAATACGGTGCTCGGTCAACGTATCCACCAATCCGGGAAACAGACGTGCTTTCTCGTACATACTGACATCGATACCCTGTATGGTGTCTACGGTCACGGCGGAAGAATCTGCCCGATTAACATCCCACCCATCGTCAAAATCAAAATCACTGGCTTCGCATCCGGCCAGTACCCAAGAGGCCGACATGACTGTCCCCCACAAAAAAGAGGCTGCTATCTTATTCATAAAATAGTTCATAATCTTCTGTTCCGTTAATCGTTCGTTTCTAAATCTTCATAAGGAAGAGTGCGGGCTATACCGGTCCATCCCCAAGCATCGGGCACTGTAAAACCCAGCCACTGGAATGTCTGATAAGGGATATCTACCAGATTGATGGAAGTCTGGTAATAAGAGTTGGCAAACGGCGGCTTGATATTATCATCCACCACGGTTCCTGAAGTCCATTCTGCTCTAGAAGAAACTTTCATATCCGATCTTCCGGAATTGATTCCACCATAAATCGAACCGTACTGAGAGTAATCCGGTATTATATCAGACCTATAATCCTCCTCACGGTCACACGGCCAGTATCCAATCAAATGATCCCAATACGGATAACTTTCACCCAACTCATCCAACCCTGCAATGTTATAATTCTTGGCAATAAAATCGGCCGGTAACGCAACATCATAAATTTGCAGATTCGTCACACAACAAGTCGTACTTTCGTATCCTGTGTTCGATTTAAACAACGTTTGACCAATAGTTAGGGGAGCCTTATCCCCTGTGGCCAAGTCTTTTGAAAAATCATTATATTCTTTATCACCATGCATATCACTCCGACCATCATGGTATTGGCGTAATTGCTTATTTTTAAAATCAAATACAGATGTCAGCACATGCCATTTTTTATCATTAATTATAGACCATGAATTCTGTGTATAAGACCATTGCCCGGCCAATTTTAACATCCATTGCCCCCTTTCACCTTCAATGTCCCATCCTTGCCCATCCCCAGGGCCAGCCTGTACGGCCTTAGATACAATAGGACGCCAAAGGTCACCCCCATTAGGATAATACACCATGAATTGTACAGTATAAGAAACTGTGTCATAAGGTAAGCTTCCGTCGCCAGGATTAAATTCGAAATCGAACAAAGTAGGATCGATAACTTTGGCGTATTCTGTGGCATTGGCATAACCATATACCGGAGTCCAGTATTTATATTCCAGACCGCCTTCGGAAGAAGGTGCCAACAATAACTGTTTCCCCAACCTGTAATTATGATACATCGCAAACATATTACGGTCTTTCATTTCATATACATTCTCTCCACTATTGTCTGCCACCCCACCGGAAGGAGAGGTAACAACGACCAACCAATTCTCAATCGAATAATCAGGACGAGCCTGCAAAGCCGACATAATTTGTCCTACATGGCGATCCACCACGGACACGGCATCAAGCACTTCTTCCGTAGGATACCCTGCATTATCCTGGCCTTCCGGTATCACGAAACCATACTGTTCACCGGCCAATTGTACGCCATTGTATTCCACAGCCATAAAAGTAGGAGCTGTTTCCCCGGCAGACAATTCATCCACAACGCGAGCCGTGATTTGTTCATCCGTCCCCCAAAAAGAATCATCGGCCTTACGGGCATACGAATCATAAAAATCCGTAGTTGAAGCCAGAATCTCCGTACGGCAGCCGGCATCCAGATTCTTCAGCAGGGAGAGGATATCCGGTGTGTCCGAAGTACGGTTCAGCAAACCGGTGAACAAATTATCCCTTCCCATACGATTACTCACCACGGTATCCGACCGCGTATCTGCCAAACCGTTAAAGGTGTACAAGGCATGGGACATCATGGATGACATATTCTCGACCCTGCGGTCGTTATTGGCCTCCCGCACAGCCGATCCGCTTGCGCCATTCAACACAATCCAAAGCACGTGCCCCTCACGGTTATCATATCCGGGTGAAGGATAATCCTTCCTAAGCCCATCTTCCAAATCGTCATTACAAGAAACCAACGGTGTACACAAGGTACAAATACCCGCCACACATAGGGCAATATAATTCCTATATCTTTTCATATTTTATTTCTTTTTTTAATGATCCAAATCCAATTCCAACATCAACATGTTATGCACCACTTTACTATTGAAACGGGTAAACTTGCCCATCAACAGCAAACCGTAAGACCCCACGGTCGTTTGGCTTTCCTGTACTTGATAAAGCTGGCCGTTGAATACCCCCGGGACATTGAACTTCTGCTGAGCCGTACCGTCCATATCCAATATCAAAAAACCGTTCCGGGGAATACCGGCGTAAGTGGTGAAAGTACCGGACACAACCACCTTGCCACGATCTATCAACTGGGCGAAATTGGGGGAACCTCCGGTCATTTCTTTCAGTTTAAAATCCGAATCCAGTGTTCCGTCCGAGTTCAACATGACCATTTGTTTCCGTTCCTGTCCGTCGTATTCTGTAAAACGTCCCACAAGCATCATCTTTCCCAACGACTTGTTGTAACGAACCATGGACACACTCCCATTCGGGCCGGCTCCGACATGAGCCAGAAAATCCCTGTCGACCTCACCGTCCCGATCCAAACGGACAATCCCCGGTGCGTCCACGCCATCAAATGACGTGAAACTCCCCACAAGGATTACCCCGTCGTCTCCGTCCATACAGGCATCCTCCACTTTTCCTCCCTCGGCACCCGTATAACGGTTGCCAGGTACCACCAACCTATAAAGGGAGTCCAATTTACCGTGTTCATCCATCCGGAATACAGAGGCTACATCCGTCTTACGCTGTGCATTGTCCTCGAAAACATAGGCATATTCCGTGCAGACATACTGCGTGAAATTACCTACAGCCACGATTTTCTGATCAGATGTGACAAAAGAACGTATGATTTCCTGAGTCGTTCCTCCGTTTAAGGCCGACTGTCCGACATATTTTTGTTCTGCCCAATTATTCTCAGTCTCCCAATATATGCGACAAATGGTATCCGCGCTCGCATTTGAATTCAGAATCATGATATTGTCACCATATACCCGGTCCTTCTTAGAAGCCGGAGAATGACTGTTATTTGAATAATAAGCTGAAAAAGCACCGGAAACCAACATTCTCCCATCGCTGAAAGAGGATATGGATTTAATATACGACGACGTAAACAGATCCTCGGTATCTATCATCAACCCATTTTGAGCCGAGAAATTAGAAGAGTTAGCCTTAGCCACATTACCCTGATAATCCACGAAACCGATTCCATTAAGCTTAACATCCCCGATGGTCGTAAAATCCCCGACGACATAATAATTCGGTGCCGTAGTGTATTTCTCCAAACAGCCGTAAACAGTACCGTCAGTCCCCTTGGCATACAATGCCCAATTGTTATCTATGGAAACGTTACCCAAAACCGGGAAAAACGGTCCGTAGAAAACCTGATTATCTATTACCAGATACGTAACGCCTGACGAAACCTCATAGGGGACTTCTACAGCTAAAGTCGTGTCTGTCACTGCCAATATCTTGCTTTCCTGCTCTCCGAGATAGAATTTAAACCGGTATTCCCCTTCCTGAGAACCACAGTACTTCAGAAGCCCTTCGGCTTTGAATACCACCGTATCCCCGGGATACCCTTCCGACGGCACGGGCTCCTCGGCAGACAAAGCAATGTCGAAAGGTTCCTTTCCACCAGCATAAGGGTCGGAAGTTATCGTGTCGTCCAACTCCTCGCATCCTATCCCAACCGACACCCAAGCTGTCATACAGGCAAAACGCAAAATACGACTCACTCTTTTTAAAACCTCTTTTCTCATAATCCACCCTCCTTCTTTCCTTGAATTGCTTCATCAGAAACTCGCCGAACTTGCTCCAGAGGCAAGACACCGGCATTGACCACACTCTCCAAAAAACGGTCGCGATCGAACCCGAAATAATGATCCGTGAAACGGATGACGTGCACCACACCGTTATAAGGTTGTATATCGCATGAAGAAACATAAGCATTCACCATATCCATCGTGGTAAAATCATAGACATAGGAATAAAGAATCTGACGGGCACCCGCATATTTCACGCTAGCTGCATCATAATACACCACACCCATGTTCATCGGCACCTTGGCCATAGAGTAATAAGCTCCGCCCGGATAAGCGGATACGGCAGCGGTATCCAACTGAGGAATGTCTTTCAGGCAGTATTTGCCGGGAATGATATACATCGACAAATATTCTTTCCAAACCTCCGGCTGAATCTGATGCAAGTCCTTGATACTGTCTTCCCCACGCCTCCAATACAGTTGCTCGTTCAGATAATCCATGGATTTTTCAATCGAAAAATCTGTCGGGGCAAAAAATGTGATCTCTTCATTTTGCAACACAGAGTCCAAACCAGCATAATGTATCAAGTCGGTCAGTTCCGAAAAATAATGCTTATCGGGATGCTGGTTCAAATATTCCAGTACTGTTCCGTTGTAATAAGGATTATGCTTGCCACCATCCTGGAGATAATCCTCATTCTGGCAGTTGACAATGCAAACCGTCAAGACTACTGCCATAATTCCTTTCCACAAATATTTCATAATGATTCATTCTTTAAATTATTCCCAATAGTTATTCAATGTGATGAGCGTGTTGTTCTCCTGTGCCGTTTTGCTGATAGGCCAGGTCCAGGCACCTTCCCGGAATTCACTACGCGTTATGGGATGATAACAATAATTATTATCGCAAACCTTTCCCGTACGTACCAAATCATAGAAATAATGCCCTTCTCCCATCAATTCACGTACACGCTCCCAATAAATGGCATCTTTCAGGTCGTCGCCGGAAAGCGACAAGGTAGAAGCACCGGCACGCGTCCGTATACGGTTCAACAACTCGCACGCTTTCCCGTCATTCGTTCCCAAATCCGCCAAAGCCTCAGCATACAACAATATGGCATCAGCCAGACGGAACACGACCTGGTTGCCCGCATTGGCCGTAAGTGCTCCGCCATCATTGTAAATATCCGGATTCTCAAACTTCAGGATTTCCTTAGGAGCTCCATCCAATGTGGAATAAATATTTTCATCGAATCAGGCATCAACCCTATCATCAGTCTCCGACGGAGGATATATTTTAGTAAGGAAATCGTAAGTGTAACACAAATTAGGAGTAGACTTAGCAGGACTGTACACGGAACACATGACTTCATTGGCAAAAACCGCCTTAAATTCAAAGACCTCATTCCCGGAAATATAACTCGGGTTCTGTGCAATCTCAAAAATGCCTTCGCTCGAACCTCCACGGAAAATTGTGTTGGTCTGGCTCAGAGGGAGCAGAGTATATGTTCCGCCGTTCTGGTTCACCAATTGCTCTCCATAATTCACTACGGCCTCATAATAGGACGTTTTATGGCTCTCATCAAACCCTGCCAACCACATATTCACATGCATCAGCAAAGCCAAGACGGCACCTCGGGAGCCTCTTATCGCTTTCTTATCCAGACTAACTTGTGCCCAAGGTAAATAAGCTGCATCTGGGTCGTCAACCAAAATCTGGTTCAAATCCGAAGCAATGGCCTGCAATACCGTTACCATATTGGTACGTGGCAAAGGTTCCTGATGGTAGGCATCAGTATAATACGGCACATCCCCGAAATTACGGACCAAGAAGAAATAAGCCAAGCTACGCATGAACACGGCTTCGGCCTTAAAGGCTTCGGCCTCGGCTTTAGGTACGGAAGTACGCCCGATTTCTGCAATCAGGATATTGGCCGACTGAATGACTTTATAAAATTCCCGCCACGACATGATACCATCTGCCTGCACATTCCCGTCCCCGGAATAATGTTCACGTAAGCCGTTCAAATCATTATTCGCCAAATCGGTTATGTAGTTCTCGCCACTACTATAGGATTCTATCGGAGCACAGCGCAAGTCGCCTGAATAAAGAATGTAGCAAGCCTTCTGCATAGCAGCAGCCCTGAATTCCGTGTACATACTGTTCACAAAACCGTTGACGCGTTCCGTCGTAGCACCGTCCCACATTTCATCCCCCGACAGTTTTTCATCGCTCGTGGTATCCATCAAGCCGCAACTGCTGAACAATACGGCAGAACACAGCGCGGCCACCATTGTTGATTTTATCTTGAATTGTATTTTCATATCCATTTATATTTATATGTACATGCTTACAAACCTATACTCAGTCCCATGGAGAACGTACGCGCATTGGGATAACCGCCCGATGTATCCCAACCGAGACTGTTCACATTCTCCGGATTGATACCGGAATATTTTGAGAACGTATATATATTCGTCAAACTCATACGGATACTTGCATAGCGAATACGAATGTAATCCGTCCATTTTTTAGGCAAGGAATACGAAAGGGTAATCGCATTGATCTTAAAATACGAGCCATCTTCCATAAATAAGGTCTGGTCTGCCCGGAAGGGGTCGATCACACTGGAATGCTGGTAATCATAAGGGTTAGGATAGTCCGCATGGACATTGGTGGGTGTCCAGAAATCATAAGCCCCAATGGGAGCCAATGCAGCACTTCCTTGCAACCCATCTCCAGACACATTGGGATTATTAAACGATTTAAAATTATCTGCCAACACCTTATTGATGATATCACGACGCAACAAAAACGAGAAACTCGTAAACAAAGACAAGCTTTTGTAGCGTAAATTGATAGACATACCTCCGTTGACACGCGGCTGCGAATTTCCCACAATCGCCTTATCCTTTTCATCGATAATATAATCTCCGTTCAAATCCACCCATATCGGATCGCCAGCCTTGAAATAAGCATTAGGGTTGTCTGCGGATATATTGTTTCCTCCAACTCTCAACCTACGCCCCGTAGCCGGGTCGACCGGAACATCCTCGTCCGTAGCGTATACTCCTTTATAAATATACAGATAATTGGACATCGTGTTGATTCCCAGTTTATTCACGACCTGAGCATTGGAATTGATAATTTGCCGTGCTTCGTCCGGCAATTTGGTCATAATATCCTTATTGATCGCAAAATTGACCATCCAGTCCATGCTCCAATTGCTTTTGGGACGAAAAGGACGAACCACAAAGCCCAATTCGAGGCCATGGTTGACCAAACTGACTTCGGTCGTCGGCACTTTATCAAAAGCATTATGATCCGGTTCCTCGATAGAACTCAACTGATTGTCGACCTGCTTATAATACCAGTCCCCTTGAAAAGTCAAACGGTTGTTCCATAGACCGAAATCAAAACCCACATTCCATTGGGTTGTAGTAATCGGGTCAATATTATTGTTCGGCATATTGGCAAAGTCTATGGGAATCACCGTGGCACCGTTATAGGTGTCCTCCCCTAATAAATAGGTTCCCCATACATCATATTTCGAAGCGGCATATTTTACGACCCGTCCCCAAGACGCACGGATTGCCCCATAATCCACCCAATACCAATTTAGTTTTTTAAAGAATTTTTCTTCATCAAAATTCCAACGCAAGCTTACTCCGGGGTTCACTTGCCATTTCACCCCTCGACCGTATGCTGAATTGGCTTCCGGACGGATAGTCGGCGTAATGACATATTTGTCTTTTCCCCCCGACAGGTTCTTAAATCCTATACTGGGCGCAATATTGAAAGACACGGTATTGTCTTCTGAAGAAGTATAAGCCGAACCGGTCGAAGAATATGCGCCTATAGGCCCCCACAAATGGTCATTGGGTAAACCCGTCTGGGTGACTTCATTTCCATTGCTTCGATTCGAACTGATTTCTCCCGTTACTGTCAAACCGTATTTCAATATGCCATATTCCCCGTAGTAGCTCAAACTGGTCCGCCCATACAACCTGTCGCTGTATTTACTCAATCCATACAACTGAGCCATATTGTTATTCAATATCCCCGGAGTGAATTTCTCATTCTCCGTATTGTTATAAGTATAACCCGCTACCAAGTTCCAACTGATATTCCAAGGCAGACGATATGTCATACTCATGCTTGCATCATAAGATACGCTCGTCGTATTCTGTTCCACCATCATCGCGCCTAAAGCCGCATTGGAAGCCGAGTACATGGAAGGAGGCGGAAGCAATGAGGATGCAGAAGCACCACTGGCCACACCTTTCTGTTGGAGCGCATTTCCGCTACCGGAACCCGTGATACCCAAAGTTGCATTCACACTGACATACATATTGAATTTGTCCGTCGGAGAATAACCCATATTGGTACGGAGGCCATAACGGTTGAAATCCGTGTTTTGGATGATACCATTCTCCGAATAATAGTTTCCGTTTATCTTATAATTGAACTTCGAATCTCCACCTCGTACAGCCAAATTATACGTCTGGTTCACCGTTCTACGGTAAAAATTTCCCTGCCAGTCCATATTATTGTTATAATACGGGTTCAAGCTGTCGGTCAAAGCCTGGTTTTCATTCACATCGTAATAACCGTTCCAACGGGAGGTATCATTCTGAAGAATTTGGTCGATACGGGACAGGCGTTCCCATCGTCCCACCAACACATCCCTCAAACGGGGAGGCATATTCACCTTCATGTCCATAGAAAAGTCTATTTCCGGTTTGGAGGCATGCCCCCTCTTAGTCGTAATCACAATCACACCGTATGCACCACGCGAACCATACTGTGCCGTAGCTGCCGCATCTTTCAATACCGTAATATCCTCAATATCCTCGAAAGGCAAACTGGACAAAGGGCTGACTCCGGATCCGGCCAGCAACCCATTGGCATCATAATCTCCGACATCTTCCTGCGGAATCCCGTCAATCACAAACAAAGGAGCCGAAGACCCCAGAATATAATCCCCACCCGATTCTTCTACCGAAATATTGGATATACCCCGAATCGTGTAGGTTCCGATAGAACCAGGTGCGCCGTTGTTCTGCTGCACATTCAAACCCGCGACACGCCCTTGCAACAACTCCATCACATTCGAAACAGGAGCCGGCGGCAGGTCCTTTGCTTTAACCACCGTAACAGCGGCACCGACATCAGCCCGTGTTTGAGCCTGATAGGCCACGACAACGGTTTCGTCCATGGCATTCACACTCTCTTCCATAAAGACATTCATATTCTTGGAAGCCTTATCCACCTTCATTTCTACGGTACGAAACCCCATATAAGAAAACACCAGTGTGGATTTTTTATCTGCATTCACTTTAAACGCCCCATCCATTCCGGTCAAAGCACCGCGCCCTTTCTTGCCCGAACCATCTCGTACGACTACGGTTACACCGGGAATCGGCTCTTTCCCATTCCCGATTCTTTCATATACATGTCCTGTGATTTCCACAACCTGCGCGTAACCCACGGCAGCAAATAATGGGAACATGCATATCAAGACTACGATATATATTTTCTTCATTTTTCGAACTTTGTTATATCATTAATAATTGTCTCTGAACTCCGGATCTCCACCGGAAAAGACGAAAATAATCTCCCAATGCCCTTCTTTATATATGGAAAAATCAAACGACATCGATGAAGCGACGCGTTGCGTACCATTCATAAGACGGTCGTAACGGAATACTACATGAGCCTTGTCTCCATCCTTATTGGTATATTCAGTCGGTATATCATTCAAAGGAATGGGATAAGCAACCTTATACCGAACATATTCATCTGTCATCTCCATGTCGAAGCCATGCACCAAATGTCCCCAATCCGTTCCGGAAAACTTACGGGGAGAAATCGGCTGATAATCTTTTGTCATAAACCGGAAAGTCAGCGTATATTCCTTTGACTCGTTCTCTACGTCACGTCGAAAAAAGACATTGATATCTTCTGGCTCCATTAACCCGAACAAGGAACTTTCCCCCACCTTATACATCCGGCTCACGCTCGTGGGGTGCACGTAATCTTCAGTCACGATACCAGTCGTTTCATCCATATTAGTAGGTTCATAATCCCGTTCACGATACGGAATCAACCGCAATCCGGTATAATCCTTCCAACCACCGGAATTCGTCACTCGTATATCAAAGACATAACCACTGTCCGGTGCACATTTTACGAAAGAAGACAAAGCATTTGCCCACAAAATCAATTCGCCGGAATGTTCGCGCACCTGCAACAGGCTTCTGTTCTCATAACCTCTTTTGGCTTCAATCTCTTCCAATGAAGTTTCCGTTCCCAGATAAGGTGTATGCCAGACTCTGACCGGAAACTCTTCCGTCAACTCCGGTGCTTCGCTTCCATCCTTACGCACCACACGGGTTATCGAAAAAGTCAGGGGTTGCGTAGAATTGCCGGGACTAAAGTTTTCAGAAATCAAATTATTTCGTCCCAATACCGGGCGATAAAGCGTGGTCGTAAAGCCGGCATCTTTATCGAATGCATCCAAACTCTCCGGAACAAACTTATCTACACAGGACTGTTGCAACATCCCCACTACAACAACTCCCATATACCAACAAACTTTATTCTTCAACTTTTTTCTTTTCATTTCCATAATTATAAAACAACTGTTCAAAATTATTAAAACCGAACTCATGCTCCTTCGATAAGATATGCACCCAAGCGTTGGAAGTGGCCAGATTGAATGTCTCAACCTCCGCATTAACCCATTGCGTAGTAACCTTTGAACCGGAAGTCTCCACCAAACGCATGTAGCGCGACCCCAGTTCTTCCGCTCCGGAAGCAGAAATTCGCCCAGCCTCCATACGCATCTGGTGTCCAAAAGTCAAAGCAACAGGTTCTACAGCCCCACCGACTTCGCTGATATTCTGCATCGTATATTCCCCATCGAAACAATAGGAACAAACCAAAGAATCCAATAGCCTGCGATAGTCATAATTCCGTGCCACAACAATCGTATCAAATTCTTCTGTCGTAATTTGATTGATAATCGTATCCCAAACAGTAAAGGGTTCTATCAAGAAATCTTTTAGAGACAACTCATCTCCCAACTCATAGGAACTACGATATCGGTTCAGGGCATACATAGCCTTTTCAAAGCAAGGATCCGGAATGGCAAACACCGTCATCGGCACATGACGTTCCAAAGAATCTTTCAATCCGGGAAGACTGTCTATCAAAAAAAGAAGAGAATCGAAAGTCACTTGTGGGTGAGCATCCTTATCCGCAAGATAAGCATACAACGTTCCCTCATAAGTTTCCGTAGCCGCCTTTGTCGTCGGTACTTCTCCTATCTCATATTCCTGACAAGAAAACAGCCCGCATACGGCCATGAATAAAATCACATTTTTCAAAAGTATTTGTTTCATGATATTTATCGTACTTTAAAATTCATACCCATTATAACTCGCTCAAAGCAGATTCAATTATTCCCAATACGGATTTTGATGAATTAAACTATTTTGCTTGATGACTTCTTCGGATACAGGCCAGTAAATGCCTCCATTACTTATCAAGTCAAGAAGCTGCGGATTATCTTTGAGTATTTTCTGTCTCCTGACCAGATCATACCACCGATGTCCTTCTCCAATCAATTCCCTACGCCGTTCTTCAAAAATATTATTTATCAGTTTGCGGATATCACTTCCGAAATCCTTCTTGAAAGACAAAGAAGCCAGCCCACGGTACTTCCGGAACTCATTCAATTCCTGAATGGCTTCATCCCCCCTGTTGATAGCGGCCAAAGCCTCCACATGTAGCAGCATCATATCCTCCATCCGAGAAAAAAGAATAGAGGAACCGAATACGGCAAAATCGCCATCCTTTCCTGCCCCGTTCTGCACGACATTTATCTTTTTGAAAACAGGCTTTGAAACGTTCATATCAAAATAGGTCGACTGATACTTATGCGTTATCGTATCCATACCAAACCGCACATCCTTAAAATCTCCATATATGACTGCCAACGAATCCTTCATCACATATAAATCCGGATATAACTTCTGAACGTACGGTTTACATAATGTCCACTGTTCCAGATGTCCGCTTTGCGTCATATCCATATTGTCTTTATAAACAAAATTAAAGGCAACCAGACGATAGGGTGCATAAGTCGTCGTACTACCACAAAACAGTCCGGTCTCGGAAACGACATTCTCCACATCCAGACAAATTTGTTCCTCACCGATGCCTATTTGAGTGTAATTATCCAACACATAAGCGGAATAAGTCTCAGCATCCGCATAATGTCCTGTCCAGGCTGACAAATGTGCCAAAATAGCATAAACGGATAACTTGTTCAACAGTTTCCCTTGCCAAAAAGACGGACTTTGGCGATAATACTGATTATTGTCACTCCCGAATTGGAAAGGAAGTTCCAGTTGGCAAACTTTTTTTGTTTGATAATTGATTGATAACCAGTAGTTAGTTTCGCTTAAAAAAGCTAATCTCTACTTAT
>ENA-UEQJ01001796-UEQJ01001796.1-human-gut-metagenome-genome-assembly--contig:-NODE-1796-length-16499-cov-19.712033_pt1 | contig 16499 bp, 9 predicted proteins | sample MGYA00242937_ERZ507938 | MGnify/ENA primary metagenome ERZ507938 (study PRJEB26167, sample SAMN06115437) | human gut metagenome | host: Homo sapiens | place: China:Gansu | collected 2015-07-03...
GGGTACACCCCGAACCGAACTTTAATTAGCAAGATTTTCAAAGATCTCTCGTGCTTACAGCGTATAGCTGCTTAGCACATTATTGAATTATTAACGAACTATTGTTATCTTGAATAGCACCAAATATGCGATTGCCTACTCAAATTCTATCAGGAAGTCTGTTAGCGATTTCTCGCTAGGAATACCCAATTTCTTGCGCAGACGGTATCTTACGCTTTCTACACCTCGTATGCTGAGATGTGTAAAGTTGGCAATATCCTTAGTGTTAAGATTTAGTCGCAGCAGGGCGCAAATCTTCATATCGTTGGCGGTAAGCTCCGGATATTTCTCGTGCAGATTTCTGAAGAAACGCTTGTGGATGAGGTCGAAGTTGTTCTGAAAGGTACTCCAGAACAAATCTGTATCCTGACTCTTCATCTGCATCAGAATCTTGTTTACATCCCGTGAGCTTAAGGTTCCCCGGTGCATTCCGCTTAAGAGTTGCTCCTTTACATCGCCCATAGAGTTTTTCAACGCGAGCATATCGAATGCGATGCTTGCTGTTTCTTTGCCTTTTATTTCCAATTCGTTTTCTAGAAGAATCTTCTGTTGTTCGGCAATAATGCGTTCCTGTTCCAGAACCTTCATCTTCTGTACCATCAGTTTTGCTTCTGCCACCTTTTGGTTGCGGCGTACAATCTTGTTTGTATGCCAGCGAGTATAGCCATATACGCAGACATAGAGCAGGAAGGCATATCCAAACCATGCCCAAATAGAAAGGTAAAATGGGGCTGGGTATGAGAATTGATAGACGATAGAATCGCTCAGTACCTCTCCGCTCAGGCTCTTGACGGTTGCAGTAAAAGTATAGTCTCCGTAATCTAAGTTATTATAAGAGATGGTTGGTGAGCTACTTTTCTCTATCAGCTTTTTGCCATTTTTTGCCAGCGTATAACAAAATACCAGTTTCTCGTTATCAAAGTTTGGATAAGATAGCTTGAAGAACATATTTCCCCTTGAGTCAACATCCTCTTTATTGCTATGTATCGGCAGGTATTCCTGATGGTTGTTCTTCCCCTTGGTAGTCACCTCCTTGATGAAAATCTTATACAGATTTCTCTTTGAACGAATGTCTTTGCCATTATATCGGCCAATGCCATCGTTCAGGAAGAAATAGGTATTGGCTCCCTGCGTATACATCGCATGACCGTAGTTGTTGATTTCTTTTCCAAAGATGGTGTTCGATATAAATGCCTTTGGGTGTCCGTTTTGTTCGTTGGATTGGATCAACCAGAAACCGTCTTTATTAAGCACCCAATATTGGTTCTTGTCAATGAACGAAGAGGTGATGATGCCAGTATTGCTGAGCCATCCGCATCCCTTATAAGCTACAATTTCCTTTTGAATATCATCGTAAGTATATAGCCCGTTGTTATAAGAGAAGACTACTCTTCCATTGATGTTCATGACGTGAAACATCTGTCCTGGCCCATTGTTGAGCGAAGGATAATATTGTACTTTGGTAAAGCGGGAAAGGTCTTTTGACAATGTGAGCCGATACAGACCTTTACTCATATGGGCTGCCCAGAGAACGCCCGTATTGTCTATTTCGAATTCTCGGATAGGAGCACTAAAGCCGTTGATATCCTGTCTGTTAACCCATCTGTTACCTTCTTTTCTGAAGAAATGAAAGATGGTGTAGGAAGACTCTATCAAGGCATGTTGCCCAAAGAGATGGTATTCTTTGAGGCAAGTACTTCCATTGATGGTGTTGCTTAGATTGAAAGATTTGTCCCCAACAATGTTCTTGATACCATTATTGTTGCCAACAAACACTTGGGTGTTCATCGCCGCCAAGTACCAGTTCTGGCCTTCGCATCCTGATACGTTGATGGTCTGGTGCTTCTCCATATCATATTGCCATACCGACTGGTTTGTAGCAATATACATCTGGTTGTTGATGATACTCATGCCATACGTCATGCCGAAGCCTTCCATGTTCATTACCGACAATGGTAAACCGGTATGTATCAGAGAAATGCCATTGTCAAGCGTTACCCAGAGATTCTTGCTGTTATCTACATAGAGGTTGAGAACGGTATTGTTGTGCAATCCGTTGGCTTTGTTGTAGTGCCATATTACTTGGAAATTGTTGAGATTGATAGCATAAACACCATTTTTGATGGTTCCTACGATTAGTGTGGTTGGGTTAAGAAGAGCGGTTCTGTTGACTAAAGAGCGCGACAATTCTGCGTCAAGACTGGTGTGGACAGGGGTCGCCTCTGATCCTTCCATGATAAAGAAGCCTTGTTTGTGCGTAATCAGCAAGGTCTTGTTTCCGGAAAGGGCGTGCATGCCCATAATGTTGTCGCCATTTACTTTAGTGGCAGAGAGAACAGGCAGAAATTTTCCATTCTTGACCAAGCTTATTCCGCCGTTTACCATTTGAGTATAGACATTGTTTCTGGCAGGGTAGAACCAAAGGGGTAATTCCTTATTATTGAAATAAGGCGTAACCTGTTTGCCGTCGTAATCGAAATAAGAACAGAAAGACTGGAAATAGATATGATCCTTCACTTTAATGATATTCCATATCTCATCGTTATGCGATTTATACTGGGATGGCCACAAAGAGTGATAAGTCATACGACCTCGGTTGTCGCGTGTGAAATATCCAAAGTCAGTATAAGTTCCTACGTAGATTCTGTCTCCATCAGCAAGAACAGAGCGGATGATTCCTTTGTTGGGAAGAGCAGCATGTGTCCACTCATAGCCGTCATAGATAAGCATGCCATCGTTGTTGCCGAAATATATTGTGCCTCTATCGTCTTGGGTACAACTCCAATTTTGAATACCGAATTGATAGGAGAACGAGTTATAATTGGTGATGATAGGCATGAAGGTTTGTGCTTTGCAGTTCTGCCCAGCAAAGCATAAAAAACATAGTATATTTATGTAGATAAATGTTAGTCGTGACATATTTCAAAGTTTAGCTATTATTGAATCCGCATGCAAAAATACAAAAAACATGTGAATGGGCAAAGAAAAAAGGCTAAAAATATGCGTATCTTTAACATTCTATAAAACAAGAAGTTAACTATTTATGCAGTAGTAATAGCGTAGTGGGCAAATAGTGTAGAGTAGTTAAAGAGTAGTCCAAAATTTGCTAATGAAACAAAAAAGTGTTTACTTTGCACCGCAATTTTAAACTTAAATAAAAGTAACGAACAAAATGATTTAATTATGAAAAAATTATTATTGCTTCTAACACTCTCTTGCTTTGCGCAATTCTCTTTTGCGCAGAATAAGGTCGTGAAAGGTAGTGTCCTAGACACATCTGGTTACCCTATTATAGGTGCGACCATTAAGATTGTTGGCTCTAACCAGGCTACCGTTACCGATATGGATGGTAACTTTACAATCCAAGATGTTAACCCTAAGGCAACTATTAATGTATCTTACATTGGTATGCAGCCTCAGACCTTAAAGGTTACTGATAACCTGAAAATAGTTTTGAACGATGATTTCCAGAACCTCAATGATGTGGTAGTCATCGGTTACGGTTCTGCTAAGGCCAAGGATTTGACTTCGCCTATCACCGTTATCAAGGCTGATGATATCAAGTCTACACCTTCTTCTTCTCCTATGTCTGCCTTGCAGGGTAAGGTTGCAGGTGTGAACGTCGTAAATAGTGGTACGCCTGGTGCTGGTCCTACAGTGCGTGTCCGTGGAGTCGGTTCTTTTGGCAACAGTTCTCCGCTCTATGTTGTTGATGGTATGTTCTATGATGACATCAACTTCATCAACAATGATGATATTCAGGATATGACAATTCTGAAGGATGCTTCTGCTGCAGCAATCTATGGTGTAAGAGCTGCCAATGGTGTTGTACTCATCACGACCAAAAAGGGTGTTAAGAATCAGAGTGCCAAGATTACATACGATGGATATGTAGGTATTCAGAAAGCTACAAATGTATTGAAGATGGCGAACTCTAGCCAGTATGCTACCATGTTGATGGAAGCAAACTTTGATGCTTACTCCCCAATGATCAAGAATTCTATCGACCGTTTTGGGGGTAGCTATGCTGACAGCGATTTCCATAAGTGGACTTATGGTGCAAATACCGACTGGTATGATGAACTTCTTCGTACAGCAGTAATGACCAACCACAGTATTGGTATCAGTGGCGGTAGCGATAAGTCAACTTACTCTTTGGGTATGAGCTACTTGGCACAGGATGGTATCATGGATGTGAAGAACAACTACAAGCGTCTTAACTTCCGTGCTGCCATAGATTACGATGCAACCAAGTGGTTGAAGGTAGGTTTCAATGGAGTATTCAGCCAGTCAAGCCAGATTTTGCCAAACAATAAAGCATGGCAGCAAGCATTCAATACTCCTGGTTTGATACCTGTATATGATAATAACAATGAGAATGCCAAGCCTGAAAAGTATGCTTCGCCTAAGAGCATCGGATTGTCTGACAACTTCAAGAATCCTGTAGCTACAGCCAACTACTATGATTCAAAGAATGATTTGCGTCAGTATATGACCAATTTTTATGCTCAGTTGAATATCGTGCCAGAGAAGTTGACTTTCAAGACAAGTATCAACTACAACTATCAGAATATTGATGGCAGAACTTTTGTTCCTACCTACTATGTAGAAAGCAATCAGCAGAGTAATGCTACTTCTTTGACCAAGACCAATACCCAGTATAACAACTATATATGGGATAATACCTTGACCTATAAGGATAGTTTCGGTAAGCACAATTTCGGTGCCATGCTTGGTACATCTATGCGTCAGGAAACTTATAAGAACTTGTGGGGCTCTGCTCCTAATGTACCAGAGGGCAACGATTCTTATCTGTATTTAGGACAGGGTAGCACAACAGGTATTACATTGGGTGATGACGGAACAAAGTTTAGAGGTTTGTCTTACTTTGCCCGTTTGAACTATGATTTCGACAGCAAGTATTACTTGATGTTCACGATGCGTGCTGATGGTTCTTCTAAGTATCAGGACAAGTGGGGCTACTTCCCATCAGTAGGTGCTTCTTGGGTAATTTCAGAGGAATCCTGGATGAAGAACCAGTCAATTATCGACTATCTGAAGATTCGTGCCAGCTGGGGTAAGTTGGGTAACGACCACGTAGCAGCAAGTGATGGCTTCGCATCCATCTCCACCGGTAATAGTGCTTCTGGTGTATTCGGAAATACAGTTTTCCCTGGCTATCAGAATAATACATATTTCAGCTGGTTGCAGTGGGAGGTTGTAGATGAAATCAACGCCGGTTTCAATCTCTCTACTTTGCAGGGCCACTTGAATATTGATGCCGACTACTTCCACAGAATGACCAAGCATGCTGTGATTTCTCCGCTGGTTTCATTTGAGAATAAGTCATTGGCTGGCAACTATGGTAAGATTTTGAACGAAGGTCTTGATTTCTCTATGACATGGAACGACCGTATAGGTAAGGACTTCAAGTATCATGCAGGTGTAAATATGTCTTTCCTTCGTAATAAGGTAAAGAACTTGGGTGGTGCTAACATAATCAATGGTGGTAAGACTATCAATATGGTTGGCAAGGAGATGAATTCTTTCTATGGTTTCAAGGTTGTTGGTATCTATCAGACTCCAGAGGAGTGTCAGAATGATCCTATTGCTGTAGCAAACGGTTTGGAACCAGGTGACTTCAAGTATGAAGATGTAAACCATGATGGTGTGATAGACGCAGCAGATAAGCAGACATTGGGTTCTTATATCCCTAACTTCACATACGGTATCAATCTGGGTTTCAGTTACAAGAATCTCGACTTCGAGTTGAGTACATACGGACAGGCTGGTGCTCAGATGTACAACCGTAAGCGTGCTTTGAGATATGCTCAGAGTGACTTCAACTTTGATGAGGATCAGGTAAAGAACCGTTGGACCGGTCCTGGTTCAACCAACACATATCCATCTGCTAAGGCACTGATAAAAGGATGGAACGTATCAGACCAAAAAGTTAATTCTTTCTTCGTAGAGAGCGCAGACTACTTCCGTATTCAGAATGCAACTCTCGGTTACAGTTTCAAGAATATCAAGATGGGTAGCTATACCTTGCCATCAATCCGTTTGAGTGTAACAGCCGACCGCCCATTGACTCTTTTCAGTGCCAACGCTTTCACTCCAGAGTTGAGCGATGCACAGGGGTGGGATACAGAGGTATATCCATTGACAAGCACTTATACATTTGGTGTTCAAATTCAGTTCTAACTAATTAAAAAGATACAACAATGAGAATCAATAAATATATATCAGCTTTTGCTGTTGGAGCACTGATGGTTGGTGTAACTTCATGCAGTGACTATCTTGATATTGACCCAGAGAACAAAGTTCCTGAGGAGAAGGTAGATTTTACAAAGACCGATGATATGTATCAGCCTGTATCAGGTGTGTATGCAAAGTTGAGAACAGGTGGTATGCACTGGGTGATTTGGCCTTTGTCTATTGTTAGAGATGACGATGTCTGGTCAGGTCGTATTGACGACCAAGCTCCATTGGTAGACTTCGGCAATTTTAAGTACGACAATGGCTTCTGGGGCTTAACGGAATTATGGAATCAGTATTATGGTATGATTAAGGTGGCTAATTCTGCTATCGAATCATTGGAAGGATATGCCGAGAATCTGACTACTGAAGCAGACAAGAAGACCAATCGTGCTTATCAAGGTGAGGTGAAGATTCTTCGTGCTTATGCTTATTATCGTCTGACACAGGCTTTTGGTCCTGTAACTATCTTGCGTAGCAATACACAGAAGGATTTGACACGTTCAACATTAAATTCTGTAAATCGCTATATGTTGGAGGATTTGAAGTATGCAATGGAGAATGCTCCTCGTAAGCGTCCTAACCAGATGGAGCACAAGGGTGCTGTTACTGCTTACACAGCTGCGGCGTTGGCTGCCAAGATCAACCTCAATATGGGTAACTATGATGAGGTTGAAAGATTGACTGATGATATCATTGCAAATGGTGGTTTTGAGTTGTATAATAGGGTGTCCAGTTCTGTGTTCCAGTTTTTAGTATCAAAAACAATGTAATAACCATCTAAGTCATTGATAATCATTCACTAAATAAACTATAATCTTGTGCGAATCTACATCAGACTTTTTGACAGTTAAATTTGTCTTATATTTTGTGCTTAATTTACTGATTTACAGTGTGCTAAGTTGCTAAAACATAATCAAAAACGAGAACATGGAACTGGACACCCTAGTTGTATAATGACTTTTATGAGTTGTTCAAAATTCCTGGAAAACTCTGTGATGAGTCTTTGATGGAATGTCAGTGTACAGACTTCGGTGTTGGTTCTGGTACAATGGTCGATGCTGACCAGTGGTTTGTGTTCCAGGGACCGGCTAATGATGGTAATATTTCTGGCTGGGGGTTTATTGGTCTTTACCCTGAGTTTAGAGCATGGGCTAAGAATCGTGGTGAAACAGTAAGATATACTACTTCTTTCCTGGAGGCTGGCACAACAACTCCTAGTGGTGATGCTATCCGCCCATTGAAAAACCCTACCCAGACTGATTGTTGGAATGGTAAGGCTTATACTCCAACCAACGAGTTGACTGAAGGCAGAACCAAGTATGGTAGCAATAACAACATTCGAATCTTGCGCTATGCTGATGTTCTCCTGATGAATGCCGAGGCTAAGGTGCGCTTGAACAAGAATGGTGATGCTCCATTCAATCTGGTAAGATCTAGAGCACATCTAGGCGAGTTGACCAACGTAACGGTTGATCAGATTCTTGATGAGCGTAGAATGGAACTCTGTTGTGAGTGGGGTGAGCGTTATAACGATTTGGTACGTACAGGCAAGGCTAAGACCGTGCTAGGACCAAAGGGATGGACAGAGGCTAAGACTTACTATCCGTTGCCATTCATGACCGTAAATGATAATCCTGACTTGAAGAAAGAACCAATCGGGGAATAATCAATCTCTCTTATATAAATCTATGGACCGGCTCTGTAATGGGGCTGGTCCTATAGGATGAATACTCACAATCAATGCGTTTATTATGAATAAAGTCTATAGAATATTCTCTTTTCTGACATTATGCATCTTTTGTGTTCTGTCTACTCATGCCCAGAAAGTGAGCGTGATGACCTTTAATATCCGATTGGATGCTGCATCAGATGGAGATAATATCTGGAACAATCGAAAAGGGGCTGTTGTTGATATGCTCAATTACTATCAGCCGGATCTTCTGGGTATGCAGGAAGTTTGCCCTAATCAAATGGATGATTTAAAATCAAAACTTCCTCAATACGAAGCACTTGGCGTAGGACGAGACGATGGTAAACATCAGGGTGAGCATAGTCCTCTATTTTATCTGAAAAGTCGTTTTAAACTTATTAAGCATGGTGATTTCTCTTTGAGCGAGACTCCAGATGTGTTTGGTGTAAAAGGTTGGGATGCTTCTTATAATCGTGTTTGTAGCTGGGCTATCTTAGAAGATAAAATCAACCACAAGAAGATAGCTTTCTTCAATACTCACCTTGATACTGATGGGCAGATTGCAAGAAAGGAAGGTATTCGGTTGATTCTTAAAAAGATAGATGAGTGTGCTAAGGGGTTGCCGGTGATTATCACAGCTGATTATAATTGCTCAGATGGTGAACCGCCATTCATGGTGCTTCGCCAAAATGGCATGAAAAGTGTTCGTGATATAGCGCCTGTTAAATATGGTCCTAATTATTCTTGGCATGATTTCGGTCGTCTTCCTTTCGGTGAATGCCCATTGCTTGATCATGTGTTTGTGAATAAGAACGTAAAAGCTACCCGTTATCGTGTGATAGATGATAAACCGGAGAAGGTCTATCTTTCAGACCATTTTCCAGTACTGGTTGATTTAAACTATAAATAATAGCATCTGCAAGAATGAAAGAAGCACTCTTTTCTGATATTGTTATTTTTCTTCAAGATGTAAATTGAGGACAATCGATGAAAACTGGGTACTTGTTACGTAACAAAGTAATTAAAGTATAATAAAACATATAATATATAATAAGGTAATGAAAATCAATAAAACACTAATATCGCTCTTCATGTTGACATTGTTATGGACTTCATGTGGAGCATCTGGGGAGAATATTCCAGCAGCAACACTTCCGCCTTCAGAAAAGCAAGATAGACCAACATCCTTTGCTAATGATAATGAAATGTTGGACTATATACAGAAAGTACACCTTAATTATATGTGGGATGGTGCGGAAAGTAATTCAGGACTGGCGCCAGAACGTATTCATCTGGATGGCATTTATCCGCAGAATGATAAAGATGTGGTTACAACCGGTGGAAGTGGATTTGGAATTGCAGGTTTACTGGTTGGTATCGATCGTGGTTTTATTGACCGTCAGGAAGGGGTAAAGAGATTTAGGAAGATAGTGAACTTCTTAGAGAATGCTGATCGTTTTCATGGTGTTTGGCCACATTGGATCAATGGTAAGACAGGCAGAATTGTTCCCTTCGGTCGAAAAGATGATGGTGGAGATTTAGTAGAAAGTTCGTTTCTTATGACTAGTTTGCTCTGTGCCCGACAGTATTTCAAAGATGGAAATGCCGAAGAGAAGCAAGTTGCTGCTAGCATTGACAAGTTATGGAAGGAAATGGAATTCGACTGGTATCGTCGTGGGGGGCAGGATGTACTTTATTGGCATTGGTCGCCTAACTATGGATGGGAAATGAACTTTCCTTTGGAGGGCTATAACGAGTGTTTGATTACTTACATTCTTGGAGCGGCTTCACCTACTCATTCTATTTCAGCAGACTGCTATCATAAAGGATGGGCGCGTAGTGGCGGAATCAAGAGTACAGCTAAGCCTTTTGGTTATGCATTGGAGTTGAAACATAATGGAGCAGAACAAATGGGTGGTCCGCTTTTCTGGGCTCAATATTCATATATCGGGCTAGATCCTAGAAATTTGTCGGATCAGTATGCCAACTATTGGAATGTAGTACAGAACCATGCTCTGAGCGATTACGAATACTGCGTTCGTAATCCTAAAGGCTATAAAGGTTATGGAAAAAAATGCTGGGGTTTGACTGCTAGCTATTCGGTTGATGGCTATTCGGCTCATGCACCAAATAATGATTTAGGTGTGATAACGCCAACAGCGGCTCTATCTTCTTTCCCATATACACCGGAACAGTCAATGAATGCCCTTAAATATTTCTATGCCAAGGGGGCTTGGATTTGGGGCAAGTATGGATTCTATGATGCCTTCTCTGAAACAAAAAAATGGACAGTGCCTCGTTATTTGGCAATAGATCAACTGACGATAGCTCCGATGATAGAAAATTATCGCTCAGGACTTTTGTGGAAACTCTTCATGAGTTGCCCTGAGGTACAAGAAGGATTAACGAAACTAGGTTTTACATATAAATAAAAAACAAAATTATGAAAGCAAAAAACTGGATACTTTCTTTCGTAACGCTTGCCATGGGATTAAGTCCGGCTATGGCACAGCAAACCGGAGAATATGCAAAAATGAATAAGTTCATCGATAATTTGATGAGTAAGATGACCTTACAGGAGAAGTTGGGACAGCTTAATCTTCCCGTAACAGGTGAAATAGTAACAGGACAGGCTAAAAGTAGTGATGTTGCAGGAAAAATCAAACGAGGAGAAGTTGGTGGACTCTTCAACTTGAAAGGTGTGAAGAACATTAAGGAAGTTCAAAAAATTGCAGTAGAACAAAGTCGCTTGAAAATACCACTTCTCTTTGGAATGGACGTAATTCACGGCTACGAAACCGTGTTCCCGATACCTTTCTCGTTGTCTTGTTCATGGGATATGGAGGCTATCAAACTGTCTGCTCAAATTGCAGCTCAAGAGGCTTCGGCTGATGGCATCAACTGGACTTTCAGTCCTATGCTTGATATTTGCAGAGATCCTCGTTGGGGTAGAATGTCTGAAGGCAATGGAGAAGACCCTTATTTGGGTTCTTGCATAGCCAAGGCTATGGTAGAAGGTTACCAAGGTAATGATTTGTCTGCACCAAATACAGTCATGGCTTGTGTCAAGCATTTTGCTCTTTATGGTGGGGCTGAGGCTGGAAGAGATTACAATACGGTAGACATGAGTAGATGGCGTATGTTTAACTATTATATGCCTCCTTATAAGGCTGCTGTTGATGCTGGTGCATTAAGTGTGATGACTTCTTTTAATGTGGTAGAAGGTATACCTGCGTCTGGTAACAAATGGCTTTTGACTGATGTGCTCAGAAATATGTGGGGATTCAAGGGAATGGTTGTAACAGATTATACGGCTATCGAAGAAATGATTGCACATGGAATGGGCAATTTGCAGCAGGTTTCTGCTATGGCGTTGAATGCGGGTACCGATATGGATATGGTTTCCGATGGCTTTGTTGGTACTATAGAAAAATCAATAAAAGAAGGAAAAGTTTCTGAGGTGACGGTTAATACGGCTTGTCGTCGTATATTGGAAGCTAAATATAAGCTAGGTCTGTTTGATGATCCTTATAGATATTGTAGCGAAAAAAGGGCAAAAAAGGAAATCTTTACACCAGAGCACAAGGCTATCGCTCGTAAGATTGCTGCAGAAACCTTTGTTCTGTTGAAGAACGAGGGTAATCTTTTGCCTTTGCAGAAAAAGGGTAAAATTGCTTTGGTTGGTCCTTTGGCAGATACTCGTAGTAATATGTCGGGAACATGGAGCGTTGCTGCCCGATTGAATGATAATAAAACTGTGCTTCAGGCTTTTAAGGAGGCTGTAGGAAATAAAGCAGAAGTACTTTATGCTAAAGGCTCTAATCTGTTGTATGATGCAAAGAGAGAGGCTGATGCTACTATGTTTGGAAGAGAAATGCGTGATCAGCGATCTGCAGAAGAGATGTTGAAGGAGGCAATTGCTGTAGCTAAACAGGCTGATGTTATTGTTGCTGCTGTGGGCGAGTCTTCAGAAATGAGTGGTGAATGTAAGCCTTTTAGCAATATACAATTGTTTTGCGGACATTGTGTCAGGTGCAGGTATAGATTATTTTCTTTACGGGTGACATAGCCCCAAGGGAAATTATCATTGAATGGATTACCTTCTGTACCATAAATGGATTCGGAGTTTACTGCCATCCAGTTACCTACAAATTTTAGAATATCCACACTTGGCGTAGGTATTGTACCGTCTGCCATCGGACCGATATTAACCATATAATTAATATTGCGGCTTGCAGATTCGATCAAGGAACAGAGAATCTCTTTTTTCCCTTTCCAATGGTTGTCGTTCTTTTTATATCCCCAAGTATGATTTAAGGTTGCCACCATTTCCAGATCGGTTGTTGCTTTGCTACAAGGCATTTCATTGTCTCCCAATGGTCCATAATCTCCCAGGTTGTATCCTACACGCCCATTGATAATACAGTTTGGCTGTAACTCTCGTATCACATTGACAAATATCTGGCTTTGTTCAAGGGTCAGATCGAAAGGGGTATCGTACCATATTAAGTCAATATTGCCATACCGTGTCAGCAGTTCACGTATCTGTGGGAGCGCTTTATGTCGAATGTACCTGTCGAGGTTGGGTTTGACTTCTGATTTCGGTTTTCCATAGTGTCCATCGTATTCATTAGACATAACGGCTGCATCCTCTTCGTGCCAGTCCTGACGATGTGAATAGTAAATTCCGACTTTAATTCCGGCCTTTCGACAAGCTGTAATCAATTGTTTTAACGGGTCTTCTTGATATGGTGTCATTCTTATATTGAACTAACTGGCATCACTTGGATAAAGAGCGAATCCATCGTGATGCTTTGCTGTGAAAACGATATATTTGGTACCAGCTTGTTTGGCTAATGCGACCCATTCTTCCGGATGATAGTTCAGAAGTGTGAAATCTTTGGTTAGCTTATTGTATTCACTGTTAGGTATTTTGGCAAAGTTCTGTATCCATTCACCGATACCATCTATGTCTTTGCCGTTCCATTGGCCGGCAGCTACAGAATATAATCCCCAATGAATGAATAAACCGAATCGGGCTTCACGCCACCAGTTTAGTCGCGTTTCTGTTGTAGTATGGGTTGGTTGTGCAAGGATGAATTGATTGGAAGTACAACTCAGGACAACCAAGAGTATAAACAGTTTTTTCTTTAATAACAGATTCATTTTTTTTAGAATTAAGAGTGAATGTAATAGAGGAATTCTATTTTTTTACTTCTTCCAATAAGGTGGATAATTGCTTCACAATTTCCGGGTACTCATCGGCTACGTTCTGTTTTTCTGCAGGATCAGATGATAAATTGTATAGTTGTGGCTGTTTGTCGTTACCCAGTTCTATTTTTGTCCAATATTCAATGGCTGGTCCGTCACTGGGTTCAATATATTTCCATTGTCCTTTTACGATGGCAAGGGTGTTGTTCAGGTTTTGTTGTACCACATAATCGCGATTACCGGCTTCTTTGCCAAGCAATACCCTTAGGTGTTCTTGGCTGTCGGGCGCTGCCCCTTTCCGTAAAGGTTGTTTCAGTAAGGCGGCAAGAGAGGCATAAACGTCAATTTGTGAAAAAAGGGCCTGTTGTTTGCTTGGTTTGATACCCGCAGGCCAACGGATAATAAATGGAATACGCGTGCCGGCTTCATAGGCACTATATTTGCCTCCTCTGTAGATACCCATCGGGGTATGTCCGTTCAGCATTTCGAGGGCTTGGTCTTGATATCCGTCGTCAATAACCGGACCGTTGTCACTTGTAAAAATCAACATTGTATTGTCTGCCAGGTTCAGACTGTCCAGTGTATTCATGATTTCTCCAATAGTCCAGTCTAACTGTAAGATGACATCGCCACGAGTACCTAAGCCACTTTTTCCTGCAAAACGAGGGTGGGGTACTCGGGGGACATGTACATCCTGGGTACCCATGTATAAGAAGAAAGGTTCGTTTTTATGCTTAGAAATGAATTGTTTGGCTTTGTTGGTGATGATATCGGCAATATCTTCGTCTTTCCAGAGGGCGGATTTTCCTCCTGTCATCCATCCGATACGTGGGATACCGTTAATAATGGTGTTATTGTGTCCTTGGCTGGGTTTAAGAGTAACCAGTTCCGGATTTTCTTCACCTGTGGGCCAATTCCCTACTTTATGCTGATAATTTACCGTTATCGGATCGTTAGGATCGAGCCCCACTACGCGTCCGTTCTCTACAAATACACAGGGGACACGGTCTACCGTGGCAGGAATCACGAATTCGTAGTCGAAACCGATATCTTGTGCATTGGGAGAAATTTGTTTGTTGAAGTCGGTACCTCCTTTAGGCCCTAAACCGAGATGCCATTTGCCTACTACTCCGGTAGTATAGCCTGCATCTTTCATCATATCGGCCATGGTGACACAGGCTGTATCGATAATCAGCTCTGAATTTCCCGGGGCGATACCGGTGTTTTCCTGTCGCCAGGGATACATTCCGGTTAATAGGCCGAAGCGTGAAGGGGTACTGGTGGCTGATGTAGCGTAAGCATTGGTGAACTGGACACCTTGTCCGGCCAAACGGTCGATATTTGGAGTACTGATTTGGGTTGCTCCATAACAACTAAGATCACCGATACCGAGATCGTCGGCGAAAATGTAGATGATATTAGGTTTTTGTTGTTTGTGATTTCTTGTTTCTTTGCTGGTTGCATTTCCGCAGCTACTTATTAGAGCAACACCGGGTAATAAGGATAAAGTATACAAGATTTGTTTCATGATCTTTTCTTATCTAAGGATTTCTTTGTTCTTTTAATATATGCAAAGATACCCCCAAATAAGGAAGAATATAGGCTAATGAAGTCCGAATTATAGGCAAGAAAAGTACATAATAAAGGGAGAAAGGAGATTTGAGAGGGGAGAAGTAGGCTGCGCTATCATGCTGCATAGTACTTCTCCCTTCTCAAATCTCCCCTCTTCCTTTATTCCTCATCTTCGCTTTCTTTTCCTTTTCGATAGCTCATCGGGCTAACATGGTATACATCTTTGAAACATTTACTGAAATATCGAGAGGAAGAGAAACCTACTCTGTCAGAGATTTCCGTAATATTCAGTTCCGGATTGCTTCGTAACATGATAGCTCCTTTTTTCAGACGAATGGTCAGAATAAAGTCGTTTGGCGTTTGTCCGGTTACAGCTTTTAGCTTGCTAAACAGGTTGGTACGGGCCATACCCATTTCCCGGGCAAAGGTGTTGACATTGAACTCCGAATCATCCAAATATTTCTCTATAATTTCCATGGCACGGTCCAGCATTTCTTTATCCATTGGATTAGTAGCCAGGATTTGTGCAAAGGCTTGCGGTTGTCTGGTGAATTTTTCCTGTAACTGGATGCGGGAGTTAACTAAATTGTTACAGCGTGACACCAGTATATTGATGTTGAAAGGCTTCGTAATGTAGTCGTCTGCACCGATTCGAAGGCCTTCTACAGTGTGCTCTACCGCAGTTCGTGCTGTAAGCAAAACAACAGGGATGTGACATGTGTTGAACTCTTTTTTTATTTGTTTGCACAACTCAGTACCAGACATACGTGGCATTACTACATCACTCAATACGATGCTCGGCATCTCTTTCTCCACCAATTCCATGGCTTCTACACCATCCGAAGCGGTGATAACTTGGTAGAATGTCCGGAATATGTCGGCTAACATCTCACGGATAGAAGCGTCGTCTTCAACAATAAGCATTTTTGCATCTGAGGGCTGTGAAGGGATGATGTCATTATCGAGGGCAGCTTCGGCCATTATAGCGGAGACACCGGGGTGCAGAGGCTCTTGTTGTTGCACGATTTCTTCTTTCAGAGAAATTTGATCCGGTTCGAAATGTCCGTTGCCCAACTTTAACGTGATGATGAAATTACTGCCTTTTCCGAGTTCACTTTCCACGGAAATTGTTCCGTGGTGCAATTCGATGATGCCTTTTGTTAATGCCAGGCCAATTCCGGTTCCTGCACCTACAGCTAATGAATCGAGTTGTTCGGTTTGATAGAAACGATCGAATATTTTATCTATTTCGGTAGCGTCGATACCCGATCCTGTATCCTGTATTTCAATAATTGCATTTCCTTTTTGCTTTTTCACACTGATCGAGATGGTGTCTTCTGCCTTGGTATGTTTCAAAGCATTGGAGAGCAGGTTATTGATAACTTTTTGTATTTGTTTCTGGTCATACCATACTTCAATATCCTCTGCTTCCTTCTTAAAGTTAAAGTTTATCTTTTTGCTGCTGGCATATTCCAGAAAAAGCAGGTAGTTTTCATAAAGGAATGTTACCAGGTTATGTTTGCTTACCTTAATTTTCATATGCCCCTGTTCCTGTTTCCGGAAATCCAAAAGTTCGCTTATCAATTCCCGCAACTGTAAACTACTTTTGTAAATTCTTAGTATTTTATTGTATACGTTAGGGGTGAAAGTTTGCACTTGTAACAGGGTTTCTATCTGGCCTACGATCAGTGTGAGCGGAGTACGGAACTCATGGGAAATATTGGTA
>ENA-UEQJ01001802-UEQJ01001802.1-human-gut-metagenome-genome-assembly--contig:-NODE-1802-length-16439-cov-27.147659_pt1 | contig 16439 bp, 13 predicted proteins | sample MGYA00242937_ERZ507938 | MGnify/ENA primary metagenome ERZ507938 (study PRJEB26167, sample SAMN06115437) | human gut metagenome | host: Homo sapiens | place: China:Gansu | collected 2015-07-03...
ATTTCAGGATGAGTACGTTCCTGCGGTGTCATGGAATAAATAATTGCTTCGATGCTCTTGAAGGCATTATCATCAATGTCAATATCCTTGATGGCTTTACCTACACCCGGAATCATGGAAGCCAGTTCCTTCAGGTTACCCATCTTCTTGATTTGCTGAATCTGAGTCAGGAAGTCATTGAAGTCAAACTGATTCTTCTGGATTTTCTTCTGCAAGCGCTTTGCTTCCTCTTCATCGTATTGTTCCTGAGCACGTTCTACCAAAGATACGATATCACCCATTCCCAATATACGGTCAGCCATTCGGGCCGGATGGAACTGATCTACTGCATCCAGTTTTTCACCGGTACCGACAAACTTAATCGGTTTGTTTACCACTGTACGGATAGACAAAGCCGCACCACCACGTGTATCACCATCCAACTTCGTCAGTACTACACCATTGAAGTCCAGACGTTCATTGAATTCACGTGCCGTATTCACGGCATCCTGTCCGGTCATTGCATCAACGACAAACAATGTTTCATCCGGATTGATAGCATTCTTAATCGCTTCAATCTCATTCATCATCTGTTCATCGATAGCCAGACGACCTGCTGTATCGACAATAACCAGATCATATCCTTTTGCCTTTGCTTCCTGAATGGCATTCAATGCAATCTGTACAGGATTCTTGCTTTCCGGTTCGCTATACACAGGTACTTCAACCTGCTGTCCCAACACCTTCAACTGCTCGATTGCAGCCGGACGATAAACGTCACAAGCAACCAGCAAAGGCTTACGGTTCTTTTTCATCTTCAGCATGCGAGCCAGCTTTCCGGAGAATGTAGTCTTACCGGAACCTTGCAGACCTGACATCAGGATAACAGCCGGACGATTCTTCAATTCGATTTCAGCCGTATCACCACCCATCAGCTTGGTCAGCTCATCATGTACAATCTTTACCATCAACTGGCTAGGCTTTACGGCTGTCAATACATTTTGTCCCAAAGCCTTTTCCTTCACTGTATCCGTGAAGTTCTTTGCCACTTTATAGTTCACGTCGGCATCCAACAAAGCACGACGTACATCTTTCAGGGTCTCTGCAACATTGATTTCAGTGATCTTTCCTTCACCTTTCAATATCTTGAATGACCGCTCAAGTCTTTCACTTAAATTATCGAACATATATCTTTGCTTTATTATTTATTTACTTGTAACAATGCATTTTATCGCACGGGGTGCAAAAATACGGAAAATAACTGGAATAATCGAATAAATTTCAGAAGAATGACAATCTCTATCCGAAAAGCTCCTTATTTTCCGGAAGCCTGACGCTCTGCTTCGTAGGCTTCCATTTCCTTCCGGCTGCGACTGGCAGTCACCAGATATACTCCACCGAAAATCAATACAACGGCAATCCCCTTCACCAGATTAAAGGAATCCATTCCCCAGCAAATGGCTACGATGCAAGCAACAAGCGGCTGGATGTAATTGTACATTCCGGCTACGGTCGGCCGAAGATTCTTCTGCCCCACAACAACCAGCATATAACTGATAAAAGTGGCACCGATCACAATAAAAGCCAGTCCCCCAATCTCCGTCCATTGCAAACCAGCCCAATTCACTTTCATCAGATCACTGGCAGAGAAAGGCAATGTACAAATAAAGGCATAAGTAAACATCCATTTCATAATGGTTACCAATGAATACTTATTTACAAAATCCTTATACAGAACAATGTACAGCGCATAACAACATTGAGCCAGCATAACCAGCAAATCCCCCCAAATAGCTGTATCCTCATTTCCAACAGACGACTGAACACCTTGTCCGCTTCCTAAAATCAGCAACAAAGCTCCACCGGCTCCAGCCGCAATTCCCAGCACTTTCTTTCCCGTGATCGGTTCCTTTAAAATGACAGCCGCCAGCACCATGGCCCAGAGCGGCATGCTGGTTGTAATGATTGAAGCATCTCCCGGAGAGCTCAAGCTTACTCCAAAGATAAAACATCCCTGATTAAACACAATGGCCAGAAGGGAAGCAACGAACAAACTTGCCAGATCCTTATGATTCACATGTTCCGGCTTCTGAAAAAAGGAAGCAATCCAAAACAACACCATTGCACCTCCAATACGCAGATCGGTAACAACCAATGGAGTTACTGCTCCACCAACCATTATAAACTTAGAAATCGGAGACATCAGTCCCCACATAACATTTGCTCCGAACATCGAAGCATGTCCCTTCCAACAAATCTTTTCCATTTTTACAATATAACACTCAATACCTTAAATCTTCTTGTTTTGCCATCGGGCCTTTTTCAGATACAATAAACTGAAACCTAACATCAGCATATAATAAATCACTTCCGTTGTAAAACAAATGTGCACCGGAGCCCGAAGTATCATTCCTACAACGACCACATAAAGAGCATAAAAGACCTGCACTCCAATCTCAAGCACCAGGGCCGCCTGCGTATTTCCTGTTCCGGAGATTCCATTAAAATATACATTAGCCACAGCCGCAATCAGCATGGCACCGCACACAACATTCAATGCAGGAACAGACTCCATGACCAGAGCAGCCTCACTGGTATAGACTGAAAGAATAGCCTGAGGGAAAAGCAGACAGAAGATCACACATACAATCATAATCAGAAAAGACATCCGGGCAATGCGATGTAACAACCCGACAACCTTCAATACTCCTCCCGAACCGATCAGATTACTCACCAGCGTATTGGCTGTGGTAGAAAGTGCCTGTACGGGAATCAATAAAACAACGTAAACGCTCCGCACAATATTCGCAATCGCCAGTTGTCTTTGTCCCAGCCGCTCCAAAGCCATAAAGAAAACAAACCAAATGGCCATAGCCAAAAAATACTGTACCATTGTAAAACAGGATATACGCAAAATCCGTAATACCATTTCCGGATTGAAACGTCCAAAATGATTCAATCCGTATTTCTTCAGATCAACCTTCCAATACGTATAAACCAGATAAAACGCCAGTGAGGAAGCCTCTGCTATTACCGAAGCCAAAGCTGCCCCCCGTACTCCCATTTCCGGAAAACCTAATTCACCGAAGACCAGCACATAATCCAGAAACACATTGACCAGAGCCATCACGATGGCATTCATTGTCAACACCTTTGTCCGTGTAATTCCGATATAAAGTCCCCGGAACATGACATTGACAAATGCAAAAAGGAATCCCCAGATACGCCAGACAAAAAATTCATAAGTTGCCGTAAATATGGCATCCGAAGTAATCAGCATCCTTATCAAAGGCTCAGCAAACCCATACATAAGTATCAGCAAAGCAACGGCCATACCCAAACTAAAGGCCGAACCTTGCCACATAATCGGTCCCACAGCCCGGAAGTTTCCTTCTCCATTCCGGCGGGCTATCAAAATCTGCGATCCGACACTGAAACCAAAAGCAACTGTATAGACACAAATATAAAGCAATCCTCCCATAGCTGCAGCTCCCAGTGCCACTTCACCGACATGTCCCAGAAAAGCCGTATCCGTAACATTGATTACATTTTGTGCCAAAAGTCCCAAGAATATGGGATATGTCACATTCCATATTTCCTTATTGGTATACATAAATATAAAATTCTTAAGAAATGTTTGTCTGATAAACTTATGCCTATGCAAAGATAGAGAATTCTGGTATATCTAAAAAATGAATATCTATCTTCATTCCCTTAAATACAGACAACGCATCTAAACCACTTAAGATTTCATCTGTTTATGAAAACAACTTATTAACTAATTATAAAATCAGAAAGATATGACATCAGTAAAAGTAAAATTCAGACCTTCCACTGTTACCGGAAAAATGGGATCTATATACTACCAAGTGATTCATGGACGCATGGTACGCCAGATCAATACCAATTATAAAATACTTTCTTCCGAATGGAATCAGCAAGAAGAATACATTATTGATCCCCGTTCCTCTCAAAATCGTTTCTCAATTCTTCAAGACACCAGAGAAAAAATTAAATGGGATCAAGAACGGTTAATCAAAATCATTACATCGCTTGACAAGCGCCCTAGCGGATATACCGCAGATGAAATTGTCTTTCAATTTCACCAAAATGCCAAAGAACAATCCCTGTTCACTTTTATGCAATACATTATCAAACAATTAAAATCCCTATACAGAATACGTACAGCCGAAACCTATCAGACAACACTCAACAGCTTCATGACCTTCAGAGAAGGACATGACATCTTGTTCGATGACATAACCTCCGACCTCATACAAAGCTACCAGGCTCACTTACAGAAAAAAGGTATTTCAATGAACACTATTTCATTTTACATGCGTATCCTCCGGGCAACTTACAACCGTGCCGTAGACAAAGAACTGACCACTCAACATTATCCCTTCAGACATGTTTACACAGGTATAGGAAAGACCGTCAAACGCGCTGTTCCTTTCAAAACGATCAAACAATTAAAATTACAAGATTTGTCATATGATACCTCCCTCGATTTCGCCAGAGACATGTTTCTTTTCAGCTTCTACACCCGAGGCATGTCATTTATAGATATGGCCTATCTGAAGAAAAAAGATCTACATAATGAAGTATTGATCTATAGAAGAAGAAAAACCGGACAGCAATTATTTATCCGATGGGAGAAATGCATGCAAGATATCGTTGACAAATATGGTCCAACTCCTACGGAATACTTGCTTCCCATTATACAACATCATAAAGAAGAACTGAAGCAATATAGAAATGCGCTTCATCTGATTAATCACAAACTAAGAAAAATCTCCAAAATCCTGAAACTGCCATCTCATATCACAATGTATGTAGCCCGTCATTCCTGGGCCAGCATAGCTAAAAGCCAAAATATTCCGATTGGAGTAATAAGCGAAGGAATGGGACACGACTCTGAAAGCACAACACGAATCTATCTTGCCTCCCTTGACAATTCTATTATAGATAAAGCGAATAGAATGATAATCAATAAAATATAATCTATACTTGTTTTATAAATCACTCTATCTCTTATGAAGAGATGAAGCATATACAATAGACTTCTAGAACACAGTATATTACACATCTTCAAAAGTATTTTAATAAAACATTTATTTAGGCATTTAGTTAAAAATCAAACTTTAAACACAAATTCCTTCTCTCTTTATAATAGTTTTTGTACCTTTGTCATGAAAAATCCATCTCTTCATAAGAGATAGACCTTAAAAGACAGAAAACCAATGGACAAACTGCCCAGAAGCTATTATTATGAATAAAGTTCTAAACTTCATTTATAAAAGAGAGGTGCATATGAGTTCAATAAAAAGAAATCGAAGCACCAAACCCAACATAAATTAGAAAAAGTCTCGATGCCACTGTATAGTACAGATACTTCTTCTAAAGTCATTAAGGACAAATTTCAGAACGAACCTCAAAATCCAGGTCCGGAAGAGAAGATTTGTCCTCAAGACAGCCAAACCAACTCTTGGTGCTACCTTTTTGTCCATCATGCCAAAGTAGAAACTATTAATGAAAAACTAATATTAAAATTCAAAACATTCATTCATAAAAGTATTGCATACAAACGTGGTAAAAGCCATGTGAGGAAAACAGAACGGCCTACCATATCAGGTCTTATTTTCATTCAAGGAAACAGCCGGGAAATACAAAACTATCTGAACCAGATAGCATTTGATCTGTATCTTGTAAAGGATTGCAGTACCAAGAAAACAGCGATTATTCCTGATCACGTCATGCAACCTTTCATGCAGCTTTCCCAAATAAATCCTCATCACATTCGCTTTATGCCCCATTCCTTTGATTATTATTCCCCAAACCATACACTAATTAAAATAACGTCCGGAGTTCTGACCGGTATGGAAGGTTATTGCATCCGTATCGCCCGCGACAAGTGTCTGGTTACTACCGTCGGCAACATGACCGTAGCTATCGGAGGAATCAGTAAAGAAAGTTTTGAGAATGTTGACGAATACATCCGCCAGCGGCAAGAAACACAAAACGGATCCCAGACCCTCACATATAATGATGAATTCGTTTCATTTCAGTCGGATATTGCCCAATGTTTTTTTTATCCCCAAAACCGTCTTGATCTGATGGTTTTGGCCCGAAGCCTGGAACAATGGATCATGAAATCCCGATACTGGATGTTGACAGAGGAATTATCGAATGCAGCTCAAGTACAGTTACTAATCCTAAAAGGGATCGGAAAATACTGTGAAAAGATATATTATAAGCTCCAGCCGGGAGAACTAAAAGAAATGGACAATCTGTGTCAGGAAACTCATAAAATCATAACGGCCATTGCAGAGCGATATGCCGATACCCAGCCGGAGCAGCAACAAAAACTGATAGCTGATGAACAAGCTATTTGCAAACGCTATCCGTTTCTGCCAATTTCCAAACTCTAAAATTATTAAAAGATGATCATAGCCGTAGACTTTGACGGAACCATCGTGGAACACCGATATCCACATATCGGGAAAGAGATTCCTTTTGCCATTGTAACTCTCAAGCAATTACAGGCAGAACATCATCAACTGATACTCTGGACCGTACGCGAAGGTAAATTACTGGACGAGGCAGTAGAATTCTGCCGGGAAAGAGGTCTGGAATTCTATGCAGTCAACAGCAACTACCCGGAAGAACAGGCTAAAGACCCCCCCTCTACTCCTTGCAGAAAACTCAAAGCCGACCTGTTCATTGACGATCGCAATATAAGCGGACTACCGGACTGGGGAGCAATTTACGAAATGGTTACCCATAGATGGAGTTATGAACGCTATTTACAGGGGATTCAGGGGAATGAAGAGAAAAGAAAGACATCATTTTGGAAACGTCTGATCAGCAGTAAATAAATGACTACACAACAGGAAAATACAAAACGCATCGCCAAGAATACCCTGATGCTTTACGTACGCATGCTCTTTGGTATGCTGGTATCACTGTATACTTCCCGTGTGGTTTTGCAAGTATTAGGAGTAGAAGACTATGGTATATACAATGTTGTAGGAGGGGTTGTAACGATGTTGTCTTTCTTAAATGATTCAATGAGTGGAGCTACTTCTCGTTTTATTACATATGAATTGGGGAGAGATAATTTGAAAAGGTTGAATCAGGTTTTCTCGACCTCATTAATAATTCATATTTTTATAGCTTTGCTCGTATTTTTTGTAGCTGAAACTATTGGATTATGGTTCTTGGAGAATAAATTAATTATTCCAGATCATAGAATGATATCGGCAAGATTTGTTTTTCATCTTTCTGTTATCTCTATGATGATTGGAATTATTCAGGTTCCTTATAATGCCGTCATTATTTCGCATGAAAAAATGGATGTATATGCTTATGTTGGAATCCTGAATATTTTTTTACGACTGTTAATTGTTTATATGCTTGTGATCGGTAATTATGATAAATTAATCTTTTATGCGGTTCTTCAATTTATTGTTTCTATAATAATTATTCTAATATATAGAATGTATTGTTTTAAGAAGTATCCTGAAACACATTTTAAATTTATAATCAAAAAGGAATATATATATCCGATGTTAAATTTCTCAGGCTGGGATTTATATGGAAATGCAAGTGTTATGGCAAGAACTCAGGGGGTTAATATGTTGATTAATGTGTTTTTTGGTCCAATGTTGAATGCAGCTTCAGGAATAGCTTCACAAGTGCAGGGAGCGGTTATGGGATTAGCAAATAATCTTGTTACAGCAACACGTCCTCAGATAGTAAAGTTATATGCCATAGGTGAATATGGTTCTATGATAAAACTATTTAGAGATTCATTGAAGTTATCCTATATGTTATTGGCTTTAATGTCTATTCCTTTGATGTGTGAAATGAATTTTATTTTGCACCTATGGCTTGGTACTGTCCCTGAATATGCTGTGATTTTTGGTCGATATACATTGTTGTTTAATTTTTTTGCTAATATGTCGTTGTTGCTTGCATGTATTATTCATGCGACAGGAAAAATTAAACGTATAAGTTTTATAAATGGCTCATTGTATTTAATGGTCATTCCTTTTTCATTTATTTGTTATAAATTAGGAGCAAACCCTGAAGTCGCGTATATATTTAATGTGATAGCCGTATTGTTTGGAATGTTGAGTAATGCCTGGACGGTTCATTTGTATATACCTGAATTTTCATTTAAAAAATATGTTTATAATGATTTTATGAGAATGATTATTCTCATGATAATAACATATTATATAGTTTTAAATTTTATAAAATTTATGGATGAATCTTTTATAAGATTTGTTTTCACTTTTTTTATTTCAGCTTCTATCATATTAATAACAGGATATTTATTTCTTTTATCTAAAGATTTAAAACGAAGTTTATATCGTCAGATTAGAATGAAATTAAAAATATGGAATTAGTATCTTTATTGACTCCATGTTATAATATGGAGAAGTATATATTTAGACTTTTAGACTCTGTATTATCTCAAACATATCCTACTGTTGAAATGATAATTATAGATGATGGATCAAGTGATAAGTCTGCAGATATTATTAAAAGTTATATTCCTAAATTTTCAGAAAGAGGATATTCTTTAAAATATGTTTTTCAAGAAAATAGTGGGCAATCCGTTGCTATTCAGAATGGTTTATTGTTGGTAAAAGGTAAATATTTAATATGGCCTGATGCTGATGACTTTTTTGCCAACAATAGTTCAATAGAAATTTTTGTAAAAAAAATATCCTCTACGCCTTCTGATGTAGCTATAGTTCGTGCAAAGCAAAATATATTAGATGAAAAAACATTGAAGGTTTTAAAAATTCAAGGTATAGATGAAGATAAAATAGAAGATTTTTCACTTTTTGAAGATTGTCTTTTTAGTAAAAATGGTTTTTATTGGGGAGCCGGTTCTTATATGGTCCGTATGAGTTCATTAAAAAAAGCTACGGATTTAAATATATACACATCTAAAAATGCAGGTCAAAATTGGCAACTTTTTCTTCCTTTATTGTATTCATATAAGTGTTTGTCGATAAAAGATATACTATATAATGTATTGGAAAGGCAAGAATCTCATAGTAGGGGTTTTTATAATGGTTTTGAAAAGACAAATCTGAAATTGGAAACTTATGAGAATACTTTGTATGAAACATTAGACCGAATTAAGCAATTGCCAAATGATAAATTGTTTGAATATAAAAATAAAATAAAACATAAATATTTGATTGAAAAATTAGACTTATCTTATAATTATCACCAAAGAGAAGCTTATATTAAATATTCTCATATATATAGATTATGTTATCCACAATATTATACTTTCAGAAAAAAAGTATCATATTATTTATTTAAATATAGACTTCAATGCTTCTTATATTTAAGAGTAAGAATTTTGTCATTATTGAATAATGGTTTTAATAGAGAGAAGTAAATGCTGTGGGTGTGGGGCTTGTTATAATGTATGCCCTTATAAATGTATATCTATGTATGTTGATAGTGAAGGATTTTCCTATCCAATGATAGATAAAAATAGATGCATTGATTGTGGTCTTTGCGAGAAAATATGTCCGGTATTACATCCTGTTCAGATAGCAGAAAAGCCAGTTGTATTTGCTGCTATCAATAATAATGTAGCTATTCGTGAACGAAGTTCATCCGGTGGTATTTTTACTTTGCTTGCAGAACGAACTATCAAGAAGGGTGGCGTAGTTTTTGGAGCTAGCTTTGATGAAAACTGGAGAGTTGTTCATCAGTATACAGAAACCATGGAAGGGGTAGCCCGTTTTCAAGGTTCCAAATATGTACAAAGTGATATGGGAACTTCTTTTCAGGATGCAAAGCATTTTTTGGATCAAGGTCGGGAAGTTCTTTTTTCAGGCACTCCTTGTCAGATAGCAGGACTAAAAAACTATCTCAGAAAATCTTATTCAAATCTGTTTACAGTTGATTTAGTATGCCACGGAACTCCAAGTCCTGATGTTTGGAGAAAATATCTATTGGAAACGATCTGTAAAAGATTGAATTTAAAAAATATAAAGAATTTGAATATTGGAGATCATATATCTAATATCTGTTTTCGGTCAAAAGAAAATGGTTGGAAGAATTATCATGTAAGATTTGAATATAAAAATGGTGAGGTGGAATCGTTGCCTTTTTACAGAAATCCTTATATGAGTGTGTTTTTGTCCAATTTGTCTCTCCGTCAGTGTTGTTATTCTTGTCCTGCGAAACTTTATCAAATACAGAGTGATATAACTCTTGCTGATTTTTGGGGAGTGAATGAAATATGTCCCGAGATTGATGATGATAAAGGGTGTGGGGTGATATTTGTAAACGATAAAGAAAAACTTGAATTATTAGATAGTTTGGATTGCAAGCTTAAAAGATTGTCTCTTGATAGTATCGTTAAATATAATTCAAGTATATTAAATTCGGTAAAAGAGCCGATAAACAGAAGTTTTTTCTTTTTTGTTTATCGAATGAAAGGTTTTTATATAGCCTATCAGGCTGTAACAAGTCATTCCCCCCTAATGCGTATAATAAGGAAAATTTACATATATTTATGAAAATCGCAATTTTAACCCAGCCTTTAGATACTAATTATGGTGGAATTTTGCAGTGTTATGCCTTGCAGACTGTTTTGGAGCGTATGGGGCATGAGGTTCAGGTATTGACTAAATTGCGTTATGGAAGTTCCTATTATGTGATGTATCCTTTGGCAATGTGTAAAAGAATGGTAAAACGTTATATGCTGGGTAAGGATGTAGCGATATTGAAGACACCTCATGAAATAAGGAGAAAGAATCTTGATAAGTTTATTCAGCAATATATACATCAATATAAACGTAGAACTTTTACAGAAAAAATTGCATACCAGTTCGATGCTATTGTTGTAGGTAGTGATCAGGTTTGGCGGCCTGCATATTCTAAACCGATAGAAGAAGCGTTTCTTTCTTTTTTAGGTGATGCTAATATAAAGCGTATTGCTTATGCAGCTTCGTTTGGTTTGGATAATTGCGATGAATATAGTAGAGAACAATTGGAAACCTGTTCCTGCCTTTTGAAGAAATTTAATGCTATATCGGTTCGTGAATCTTCAGGTATTGAATTGTGCAGAAAATATTTTGGAGTTGATGCTGTGCAAATGCTTGATCCTACATTGCTGCTTTCGATTAATGATTATAAAGTATTAATCGATAAGGGTAATGCAAAATCGTCACAAGGCAATATGCTAATATATATATTGGATAAAACGAAAGAGAAAATAGATTTGGTCAATAGGATTGCATCAGAAAAAGGTTTGATTCCATTTTGGCTTGATAGTCCTAATGAACAGAATGAGAATCTTTCATTAGATAAACAAGTGAAAATGTCTGTGGAGCAATGGCTGTGTGCTTTTAATAATGCATCTTTTGTTGTTACTGATTCTTTTCATGGTTGTGTTTTTTCCATATTATTTCATAAGCAGTTTGTTGCTGTTGGAAATGTAGAAAGAGGTTTGAGTAGGTTCAGTTCTTTGTTGAATAGTTTTTCTATGTCAGAACGTTTAGTGACCTCTGTAAAAGATTATGAAAGTAGAAAAAATATCTTAAATGAAGATATAGATTTTGAACCTATAGAAAAAACACTTGATGAATTACGGGGTAAATCAGAATTTTTTATTAAAAAATCTATCATTTAAATTATGTCTACTTTAGTTTCAATTATAGTTCCAGCGTATAATGCGGAGCTATATCTATCTGAGTGCTTAGATAGTGTTATGGCTCAAAGCTATATTTATTGGGAGTTGATTTTAGTGAATGATGGAAGTACGGATGCAACTCCTGTTATATGTGATAGCTATGCTTTAAAAGATAAACGAATACATGTAACGCATAAAGAAAATACAGGTGTTTCCGATTCTCGAAATAAAGCGTTAGAAATAGCAACAGGTAAATATATTATATTTTTGGATGCTGATGATTATTGGTGCGATGATTCTATTCTTGGAAGGATGGTAAAAATAGTTGAAGATCATAATGCTGATATTGTTAGAGCAGAGTATAAAGAAGTTGATGCTAAAGGAAATACCTTATATATTGCTGATGGATTAAAAAAGAAAGCTGGTATTACGATTGATTCATTGTTGTTTTTGAAGACAATTTTATCAGGTGAATATTTTTTACCTTTATGCCTAATAAAAGCAAATAAAATAGGTTCTTTACGCTTTAATATGCAAAAAAAGTATTTGGAAGATGCTGAGTTTTATTTAATATTGTTACAACAAAATTTAAGATGTTGGTATATTCCTGATGTATTTTATGCGTATAGAAAGCATTGTCAGTCTGTGACAATGGATTTAAATCCTAGTTTGTGGGGGAATATTTTAGATATCGTTAGCTTGTGTTTCAATCTATCTGATCAAGCATTTGATAATAAAATGAAATCTTTTTTATTAGAAGAAGGTCTTAATTTCTTTTTTTCTAACATGCATTTAATATCTCGATATCCATTGCCTTTAAAGAAAAAAATATTGATATTAAGGGGATATGGGATCGATGACCTATATAAGGAGGTTCAAGGAAGATTGAATAATAAAAGGATAAATAATAAATATGGTGAAAGTTGTTTGACATATAAACAGTTACTTATTTATTATAGATATGAATATTTGCTTAAACGTTGTGGTAATAAAATAATATCTACAGTATGGCAGAAAAACAGATTACAGTGACATCGCCCTTGATGCCATCATTAGAAGAATTTAATGTCTATTTGGAAGACATTTGGAAACGAAAATGGATTACAAACAACGGATATTATCATAAAGAGCTTGAAAAAGCCCTTTGTGAATATCTTGGAGTTCCATATATAAGTCTTTTTACAAACGGAACATTGCCGTTGATTACAGCATTACAAGCCCTGCGTATAACAGGAGAAGTCATCACTACACCTTTCAGTTTTGTAGCTACCACACATTCATTATGGTGGAATGGCATAAAGCCTGTTTTTGTAGATATAGACCCTATAACATGCAATCTCGACCCTGAAAAGATAGAAGCAGCCATTACACCGCGTACTACAGCTATCATGCCCGTACATGTATATGGAAATCCCTGCGATACAAAACGAATACAGGATATTGCCGACAAGTACGGCTTGAAAGTAATATACGATGCAGCCCATGCTTTTGGAGTAAAAATAAACGGAGAATCAGTTCTTAATGCCGGAGACATGTCTACACTTAGTTTTCATGCTACAAAAGTATACAATACCATTGAAGGAGGAGCATTGGTGATGCACGATGAGCAGACTAAGAAACGTATCGATTATCTTAAAAATTTCGGATTTGCCGGAGAAACAGAAGTCGTGGCACCAGGTATTAATAGCAAGATGGACGAAATGCGTGCTGCTTACGGACTTCTTAATTTGAAACAGGTAGATAAGGCTATCGAATGGCGAAAGCATGTGGCAGAATTGTATCGTGCTGTATTGAAGGATGTAGAGGGAATTACATTTTTCAATGATATACCCAGTGTAACACATAACTATTCATATTTCCCCATATTCGTGAATGCGGAGAAGTACGGTATGACTCGTGATGAACTATATTTCAAGATGAAGGAATATAACATATTAGGTCGAAGATATTTCTACCCTTTGATTAGTTCATTCTCTACCTATCGTGGATTAGAGTCTGCTAATAAGGATAATCTGCCTGTCGCAACCGAAAAAGCCGAGCAGGTGATTTGCTTGCCGATGTATTATGGGCTAAGTGATAAAGATATAGAAAGAATAGTATTGTTGATAACTAAAAGATAATGAAAAACTTATTAATTATTGGCGCCAGAGGTTTTGGACGTGAGATATTCAATATGGCTCATGATTGCAACGGGTTTGGCTCAGAATTCATTATTAAAGGCTTTCTGGATGATAAGAAAGACGCCTTAGACAATTTTAATGGTTATGTTCCAATAATAGACAGTGTAGAAAATTATGAAATACAAGAAAATGATGTTTTTATATGTGCATTGGGAGATGTAAATTATAAAAAAAAATATGTAGATATTATACTGTCCAAGAAAGGTGAGTTTATTAATTTGATACATAAAACAGCTACAATATCGAGAAATACAATTTTAGGTAAAGGTTGTATCGTATGTGGCTATGTAGGGCTAAGTTGTGATGTTAAAATTGGAGACTTTGTTACTTTTCAACCTTTTACTTGTATAGGACATGATGTATGTATAGGTGATTATTGCCATTTAAATACATATTCTTTTTTAGGTGGTTCTGTTTCTGTAGGCAATTTTGTAACGATTCATACAAATGCAGTAATACATCCTCATGTCTTAATAGAAGATTATTCAACTGTGGGAGCCTCCTCTGTTGTAATTAGGAAAGTTAAAAGTGGCACAACAGTTTTTGGCAATCCTGCTAAAAAATTGGATTTTTAACGTGATTATGTATAACTAACATAGATTGAAAATGGAAATAAAAGATTTTATTGAAAAGTTTGCTGAACAGTTTGAAGATACTGAAGTCAGTGTTTTTAAGGAAGATACAGAGTTTAAAACTTTGGATGAATGGACTTCGTTAATGGCTTTGTCTATTATAGCTATGATAGATGAAGAATACGATGTTAGAATTAAAGGTAATGACATTAAAAGTGCTGTAACCATAAAAGATTTGTTTGATATAGTAAAAGCAAATAAATAAACATGGCTTTTTTTGAAACACAACATGTAGCCATACGGGGTATGGCTGCATGCGTACCTAAAGGGATAAGTGAAAATTCAACTCTTGATATATGGGGTAGTCAAGGTGCTGGCAGTTTTATATTGTCAACAGGAGTTGAGCGTAGAAGAATTTCAGACGTAAAAACATGCACATCCGACTTATGTATATTTGCGGCAGAGAAACTATTAAACAGTTTAAAATGGAATAAAGAGGAAGTGGATTGTCTTATTTTTGTGACTCAGACTCCCGATTACATCTTGCCTGCTTCTTCTTGTATTATACAAAATAAGTTAGGGTTGTCAAAATCGTGCTTTTGTTTGGATATTTCATTGGGTTGCTCTGGTTGGATCTACGGACTGAATACTTTATCTGCTCTCCTTTCCAGTGGAAATATGAAGAAAGGGTTATTATTGACGGGTGATACCTCTTCTAAGGCTTGTTCAAAGGAAGATAAGAGTACTTATCCTTTGTTTGGGGATGCAGGTACTGTTACAGCTTTAGAGTTTGATGAAAAAGAGGATAGTAAAATGTGCTTTGTGACGGAAGTAGATGGAAGTGGGGATGATGTTATTATTATACCAGATGGAGGTTTTCGAAATCAAACAACTGAAACATCGTTTATAAAGAGAGAAAAGGGAGAAGGGATAATTCTTAGTCCGTTACAACTTCATTTAGAGGGTATGGATGTTTTTTCTTTTGGAATCAGTAAAGCGCCTTCGTCTGTTAATCTTTTGATGGATACATATAATATAAATAAAGAGAAGGTGGATTATTTTATATTTCATCAGGCAAATCTGTTTATGAATGAGAAAATAAGGAAAAAATTAAAACTGCCAATAGAGAAAGTTCCTTATTCATTGAAAGATTTTGGAAATACTTCTAGTGCTTCTATTCCTTTAACTTTAGTTACTCAGGTAAATTATAGACTGAATAATGATTCTTTATCTCATATCGCCTGTGGGTTTGGAGTGGGTCTTTCTTGGGGTAGTGTATATTTTAAGACGAATAAAATTACTTGTTTAGATCTGTTAGAGTATGACAACTTATAATCCTTTCTCTCTTGAAGGTAAAAAAATTTTAATTACAGGTGCTTCATCTGGTATTGGTAAGGCTATCGCTATTGAATGTTCTAAAATGGGAGCTTCTGTTATTATAACAGGTAGAAACCTGCAAAGATTGGAACAAACATTGTCTTTAATGGATAAAGAGGGCTCTGACCATCAGATGATTATTTCAGATTTATCTTTAGAATCATCTGTTAAAGAATTAGTTAGTGCTATTAATGTAAACTTGGATGGTATTGTTCATTGCGCTGGTTTTACCATACCCAAACCTTTTAAATTTTATGATAAGGAAGATTTAGACTCCATGATGTCTGTAAATTTCAATGCTCCTTTTTGGTTGACACAAGCACTGTTGAAAAAGAAGAAAATATCTAAAGGGGCGTCAATCGTTTTTATTTCGTCTATTTCGGGAGTTTGGGTTTCTTATATGGCTGGAAGTCTATATTCTGCTACTAAAGGGGCAATAAATGGAGTTGCTAAAGGATTGGCATTGGAATTAGCTTCTAAAAATATTAGAGTAAATTGTGTAAATCCCGGTATGATAAATACAGCTATATTGGATAGTGGTGTTATTTCTGATGAACAGTTGAAAGAAGATGCTCAAAAATATCCTTTAAAAAGATACGGAAAACCGGAGGAAGTTGCTTATGGTGTAATTTATTTATTGTCTGATGCATCATC
>ENA-UEQJ01001804-UEQJ01001804.1-human-gut-metagenome-genome-assembly--contig:-NODE-1804-length-16435-cov-19.048722_pt1 | contig 16435 bp, 12 predicted proteins | sample MGYA00242937_ERZ507938 | MGnify/ENA primary metagenome ERZ507938 (study PRJEB26167, sample SAMN06115437) | human gut metagenome | host: Homo sapiens | place: China:Gansu | collected 2015-07-03...
ATTCTGAGGCAAAAACCAGAAATCATAATAGGAGCAAGGCATCATATTGGATAAGGCAAACTCTTCCTCCTGAGGCAAGTCGACGTTGAGCTCCATGTTATCGGTAGGGCGTTTGTCCGGCATTAACCAAGCCATCGTTTTCTTAAACATCGGCTGTCCCCACATCATCATATGGGGAAAAACAGTTTGATAGGTCGTCGTATAACCGAAATGTTTATCATGAGCCAATACATTGTGTACAAAGGTGGTACCACTACGCCAGTGCCCTAGAATAAAAACCGGCTCCATGTTGATCGCCTGATTTTTCAGGCGTTTGTCGTATCTCCGGTCCTGTATCGGTTTCAGGCAACTCAATAACCGACAGATGGCTTTGGTCAATTGATATTTCGTTTTATATCCTTTCCCGATCGTTTGTCCTTGTGTGATTCCTTTAAAAGTTTTCCAGTCTGCACCCACCAAAGTATTTACCGGAAGTTTTTGAAATTCTAGTACACCCATTTCGATAAAATATATGCTCTTTTATATCGCCTAACTGATTTATTTATTGAATTATTTTCACCGTAATCCCTTGACGGTCGAGTTCCTTGGCCACTTTTTCGATGGCTGTAAAGTGTTCGCTGCCGATGCCCAGTTTCGAAAGATTGATTTCCGGAATTTCCAATTCCTGCATGTCTTTCCTTTCGACTTTATCGATAATCATACCGACAGCACAGGTATTGTTGGTAATCGGATCGATCAGAATAAAAGCGCCTGTGTTTTTATTTTGGGGATAAGGATCGAAAAATAAAGGTTTACCTGTCGTGAAAATGACACGTGCAATTTCATTCAATTCCAAGGCGTCTGCGGCAGATTGTTCTAAAGTATTCACATTTACTTTATACCGGATTTTATCGATCTTGGCCCGGGTCAGATTCGTAGTATGTTTAATAAAGAATTGTTCTTCCGGATCCATTTTCTTCTCATCCATCCATACCAGCATGGCTTCGAAATTACGGGAAATAATCGGGAGATTGTCCGGATGTACGAGCATTTCTCCCCGGGAGATATCGATTTCGTCTTCGAGGGTCACCGTTATGGCCTGCGGCGGAAAAGCGAAATCCGGTTCTCCGTCGTAAGTGACGATCGATTTGACCCGTGAACGCTTCATAGAAGGCAGTGCGACCACTTCATCTCCTTTACGAATGATACCTGAAGCAACCGTACTGCTGAATCCCCGGAAGTCGAGGTTGGGACGCATGACATATTGTACGGGATAACGGAGATCTGCAAAGTTTTTATCGCTTCCTATATGTACCGTTTCCAGATATTCCAGTAATGGTTTTCCGGTATACCACGACATATTCTCCGATGCTTCTACGACATTATCTCCTTTTAATGCCGAGAGTGGGATACAGGTAATGTCGGGTATTCCCAGGGGTTCTGCAAACTGACGGTATTCCGTTACGATCCGGTCGAATACCTGCCGGTCGTATCCAACGAGGTCCATTTTATTCACAGCCAGAACAACATGTTTGATTCCCAGCAAGGAAACTAAATAAGTATGCCGGCGTGTTTGGGTGATAACGCCTGAGCGGGCGTCTACCAGAATGATGGCCAGATTGGCCGTCGAACCTCCTGTAATCATGTTACGGGTATACTGTTCGTGTCCCGGAGTGTCGGCAATGATGAATTTCCGCTTATTCGTAGAAAAATAACGGTAAGCCACGTCTATCGTTATGCCTTGTTCACGTTCAGCCTTCAGGCCGTCGAGCAGGAGGGCATAATCGATATTGTCTCCTGCATTACCGTAACGTTTGGTATCCCTTTCGAGGGCATCCAGCTGATCTTCGTATAATTTTTTACTATCGAAAAGCAAACGACCGATCAGGGTCGATTTGCCGTCATCTACCGATCCGGCTGTCAATAATCTCAACAGATCTTTCTTTTCGTCCTGATCCAGGAACTCTTTTATATTTAGTTTCTCCATGATTTTAATCTTTATCGCTTTTCGCCTTAAAAGTATCCCTCTCTTTTCTTTTGTTCCATACTGGCATCTTGGTCGAAATCGATTACCCGGGTGGTCCGTTCGGATTTGGTGGTGGTCATCATTTCTTCTACGATTTTTTCAATCGTGTCGGCTTCCGATTCGACAGCTCCGGTCAATGGCCAGCATCCTAAGGTACGGAAACGTACTTTCCGCATCCGGATCTTATCCCGGTATTGTTCCGGTAAGCGTTCGTCGTCGGGCGGTTACAGTGTGCTGCTCCTGCGCGGTGCTGGCAGCCTCCGTATCCTTGCAGGCGGTCAGCCCTGCCAGCAGCGCCAACGTCAGAAGCAGTGCTAAGAATTTCTTCATGTGGTAAGGGAACTCCTTTGGTTTTCTGAAAAAGCCTCCCCTTGAGGGAAGGTGGCCCCGCAGGGCCGGAGGGGTGGGCGGGAGACTCCGCGTAAATCGTGCGGCACCCAGCCACCCCTCACCCGCTGCGGCGGGAGCTCCCCTCAAGGGGAGCCAAAGAAAGTAATTTTACTCCAGATTTGCCGGGCCGAAGCCGTAGGGCAACAGGTCGCCGAGGGTCGTGACGATGTAATCGTCCTCACTCCTGGCCATGATGACGGTCAATTCGGGGCCGCCGAACTCATAGAGCGCCTGACGGCAGACACCGCACGGGCCGGTAACGAGGGTGTTCGTCTCCCCCACCTTGCTGCCGACGATGGCGATGGCGTCAAACTCGCGCACACCCTCGCTGGCGGCCTTGAACAGAGCCGTGCGCTCGGCGCAGTTCGTGGGGGTGTAGCTCGCGTTCTCAATATTGCAGCCCCGGAACACCTGTCCGTTTTTGCCGCGCAGCGCCGCGCCCACGTGGAAGTGGGAGTACGGTACATAGGCGAACTTCTGCGCGGCGAACGCCTCGCGGATGAGCGCCTGAATCTCAGCCTTTTCCATGCTCACTTCTCCAGAAATGCGTCAACGCCCAGCGCGACCTTCATCATGGCGGTGAAGCTGGTCTGGCGCTGCTCGGCAGTCGTGATCTCCGGCGAAACAAAGCTGTCGGAGATCGTCAACAGGCAGGCGGCACGCTTGCCCAGGACCCTGGCGTTGTGGAACAGTGCAAAGCTCTCCATCTCGACGGCCAGGCAGCCCTTTTCGTCGCGCAGTTTTTCCCAGTAGGTCGGCTTCTCGTCGCTGGGCTGGCGGTAGAACACGTCGGAGGAATGGATGTTGCCCTCGATCAGCGGAATACCGGCAGCCTTGGCGCTGGCGCGCAGGGCATCGTTCAGCGCGGCGCTCGGCGTCTGGATGTCGTCGGTGTCGCTGCTCTGGGTCACGGCGTAGTTGCTCTCGGAGTAGGCACCCGTGGCCAGCACCACGTCAAACAGTTTTGCCTTGTCGGTGTAGGAGCCGGCGGAGCCGATGCGGATGATGTTCTCGACGCCGTACTGGGTGTACAGCTCGTAGGAATAGATGCCGATGGACGGCATGCCCATGCCGCTGCCCATCACGCTGATGGGGCGGCCCTGATAGGTGCCGGTGTAGCCGTACATGCCGCGGACGTCGGTGACAAGGCGCGGGTCCTCGAGGAAGGTCTCGGCAATGAATTTGGCGCGCAGCGGGTCGCCGGGCATCAGGACGGTCTTGGCGAAATCGCCGTTTTCAGCGCGGTTATGGGGGGTAGACATAAAAGCACTCTCCTTTATTTTGCAATATCGGTAGATACAGTATACCACACTTTCGCCGTTTGTGGTAAACTAAAAGCAAGAAATTTTGTGAAAGAGGCATTTTATCATGCAGATACCCCATCACTGCACCCTTTGCCCCCGGGCCTGCGGAGCGGACCGCGCCGCAGGGCAGCGCGGCTTTTGCGGGGCAGACAACACCCTGCGCGTGGCCCGCGCCGCCCTGCACCACTGGGAGGAGCCGTGCCTGAGCGGCGACCCGAACGCCGAAACCGGGAGCGGCACGGTGTTTTTCAGCGGCTGCACGCTGAAATGCTGCTATTGCCAGAATTACCCGATCAGTCAGGGCGAGGTCGGCAAGGCGATTTCTGTGGAGCGGCTGACCGAGATTTTTATGAATTTGCAGAACGGCGGGGCGAAAAACGTAAACCTCGTCACGGCATCGCAGTATCTGCCGTGGGTCACTGCCGCGCTGGATGCCGCGCGGGCGCAGGGCTTTTCCCTGCCCGTCGTCTACAACACGGGCGGGTATGAGACGGTGGACGCCGTCAGGGCGCTGGCCGGGTATGTGGACATCTGGCTGGCGGATTACAAGTACGCGGACGGTGCGCTGGCAGCGGAGCTTTCTGCCGCGCGGGACTACCCTGCCGTGGCGGACGCAGCGCTGCGGCAGATGCTTTTGCAGACCGGCGCACCGGTGTACGACGCGGACGGGTATTTGCAGAAGGGCGTCATTGTGCGGCATCTGGCCCTGCCCGGCCACGTGGCAGACAGCAAGGCCGTGCTGCGGCGGCTGGCAGCGCTGCGGGAGGAAACGGGCATAGAATTTATCCCCAGCTTAATGAGCCAGTTTACACCCTTTTATAAGGCGGCAGAGCACGGCCTCGGGCGGCGCATCACGACCTATGAGTACCGGCAGGTCATCGACGAGGCTGTGCGGCTGGGACTGACCGACGGGTATATGCAGGAAAAGAGCAGTGCCCGGGAGGAGTATACACCGCCGTTTGATTTGGAGGGGGTGTAAGCTCACCCAAAAGCCTCCTCCGTTTGCGGGGGAGGTGGCCCGAAGGGCCGGAGGGAGGGTGGCCGCAGGCTACCCTCCCCCACCGCCTGCGGGCGGAGCCCCCTCGCAAGCGAAGGGGCCTTAGGAATTGTGAGGTTCTTCATGTTATTTTCCGTTTTCTATCTTTCCCTGTTTCTCTCCGTCGGTCTGCTGTCGGCCCGGCGGGCGGTGCCGGACGGGTCGGCGGCGGTGATCGTGCCGCTGGGCTGCGGGTTCGGCGTGTCGCTGCTGGCCGTGCTGCCTGCACTGTTTGCGGTGGTACTGGGCTTTACACTGCCCGCCGCCGCGCTGGCGGCAGCGGCCGCGGCGGGCATCGGGGCAGCGCTTTTGTACCGCGGCACGCGGCTGCGCGGCATGGCGAAGGACCCCGACAGCGGGGCTCTGTGGGCCTGCCTGCTGCCGGTAGTGCTCATCACGCTGTATCTGCTGCACACCCACGTTCTGCATCTGGTGGACGGCGCGTACCACACGGGCCAGAGCTGCTACGGCGATATGCCGATGCACCTCGGGTTCATCAAATATATCGCGCAGAGCGGTGAATTTCTGCCCCGCTATCCCCTGCTGGGCAGCACGCACCGGTTCGGCTATCCGTTTTTGTGCGAGACGGTCTCCAGCGTTTTTGTGGTACTGGGGGCCGACCTGCGCACGGCGTATCTGCTGCCGATGCTGCCCGCGTTTTTGTCGGTGTACGGCATGTTCTGGCAGCTGGCGCGGCGCGTGACCGACAGCGTCGGCAAGGCGTGTCTGGCGTTTTACCTGTTTTTTATGGGCAGCGGGCTTGGGTTTGCGTACTTTCTCGGCTCTGCCGACAGCTTTGCGGGCATTTTCACGGGGTTTTACACAACGCCGACGAATTTTGTGGAGAAAAACATCGAGTGGGTCAATCCGATTGTGGATCTGCTTATCCCCCAGCGGGCGACGCTGTTTGGCTGGTGCGTGCTGCTGCCCGCCGTCTATCTTCTATGGCGGTTCTGCTATGAGGGCGAGCGCCGCCTCTGGCCGTGGCTGGCCGCGCTGGTGCTGCCCCTGCCGCTGCTGCACACCCACAGTGCGCTGGCGCTCGTGCTGCTCTGCCTCGTCGGCGGTGTCTACACACTGGCGCAGGGCCCGCGGCGAAAGACGCTGCTGCCCTGGCTGGGGCTGGCGGCGGTCTGCGGCGCGGCGTGGCTGTGCCAGATGCTGCCGACGGTGCTGGCGCAGAGCCTCGACGGCCAGCACATGCTGCGGCTGCACTTCAACTGGATCAACGGTCAGGACGACGGCACGCTGCGGGACAACTATTTCTGGTTCTACATCAAAAATATCGGCCTTGTGTATCTTTTGCTGATCCCTGCGTTTCTCCGCGCCAAGCCAAAGCAGCGGTGGCTGTACGGCGGCGGGCTGGCGATCCTGGCGCTGGCGGAGTTCGTCGTGTTCCAGCCGAACAATTACGACAACAACAAGCTGCTCTATGTCTGGCATATTCTGGGCTGCATTTTGGCTGCACAGCTGCTTGTGGATATTTTTGCAGAGGTGCGCGCCCTGCCCTGGCGGGCGCTGGGGCTGGCGGCATGCTGCTTTGCGGGCATGTTCGGCAGTGTGCTGACCGTAGGCCGCGAGGCGCTCAGCGACTACCGGCAGTGGAGCGCGGACGATATGGCGCTGGCGGATCACATCGACGAAAACGCCGGGAGCGACGCGCTGTTTTTGACGAGTGACAGCCATTTAACACCGGTGTTTGCGCTGGCCGGGCGGCGGATACTCTGCGGGTCGGGCAGCTATGTCTACTACCACGGCATGGACTATTCTGCCGAGTACAACGCCATGCGGGCGCTGTATGAGACGCCGGACGAGGACACGCTGGCCGCGTGGGACATCGGGTACGCCGTGTTTGACAGCAGTGTGTACGCGAAATTTGCGGCGGATGAGAGCTGGTATGCGGCAAGGTATGACGTATGGTATGAAAATGCGGCGTGCCGCGTGTATAAGATAAAGTAGCATACTCCCGCCCTCCTTCACATAGGATTTGACAGGAAATTCTATGCGAGGAGGTCAGGCTATGAAGGGCGACCCTGAGGAGCGCGCCGCGGCGGTGGGACGGTATATTGTGGAAAGCGGTGCTACCGTGCGCGCGGCGGCTGCCGTATTCGGCGTGAGCAAATCCACGATCTGGAAGGACCAGCACCGCCTGCGCCGCCAGAACCCGGGCCTTTGGGCCGAGGTGCAGGCCGTCGTACAGAGGAACAAGGCCGAGCGTCATCTGCGCGGCGGCGAGGCCACACGGCGCAAATATTTGCATACAGCATCTTGCGCGGCACACGGCGGCACAGTATAATAGAGTAAAAAATAAAGGACGGTGTACCTATGAAACGTCAGGATTACATCAGCTGGGATGAATACTTTATGGGCATTGCCCTGCTCTCGGCCATGCGGTCCAAAGACAACAACAGCCAGGTCGGTGCCTGCATCGTCAGCCCGGAAAATAAAATTTTGTCCCTGGGCTACAACGGCATGCCCATCGGCTGCAATGACGACGATATGCCCTGGGAGCGCGAAGGCAGCGACCTTGACACAAAATATATGTATGTCTGCCACTCGGAGCTGAACGCTATCCTGAACAGCCCGAACCATGATCTGCGCGGCTCCCGGATGTATGTGACGCTTTTCCCCTGCAATGAATGTGCCAAGGCCATCATCCAGAGCGGCATCAAAGAACTGATCTATCTATCGGACAAATACCACGACACCCATGCCAGCATCGCCAGCCGCCGCATGTTCAACATGACCGGCGTCAAATACCGCGCGTATCAGCCGACGGGGCGCGAGATCAAATTGGATGTATAAGGAGCTATGAACATGAAAACCATCATTATCGGCATCGCGGGCGGCACCGGCAGCGGCAAGACCACCCTGACCGAAAAGCTGCGGGACCATTTTGGTGCGAACGAGGTCAGCGTTCTCAACCACGACAGCTACTACAAGCGCCACGACGAGCTGCCCTACGAGGAGCGCTGCAAGCTCAACTACGACCACCCGGACAGCTTTGACACGCCGCTGATGGTTGCCCACCTGCGGGAGCTGCGCGCAGGTCACCCCGTACAGGTGCCGGTCTACGACTACACCATCCACAACCGCAGCGACAAAACCGTGACCGTGCAGCCCGCACCGGTCATTATCGTGGAGGGGATCCTGATTTTTGACTCCCCCGAGCTGTGCGACTTAATGGACATGAAGGTCTTTGTGGACACCGACGTCGATGTGCGCATCCTGCGCCGCATCGTCCGCGACGTCAAGGAGCGCGGGCGCACGCTGGACAGCGTTGTCAACCAGTACCTGACCACTGTCAAACCGATGCACGAGCAGTTCGTCGAGCCGAGCAAGCGCAAAGCCGACCTGATCGTCCCTGAGGGCGGGCATAACCTGGTGGCGCTGGAGCTGCTGATCAAATGGGTGGATAATCACCTTCACGCAGTAGAGGCGGAATAAAAATAAATCCGGCGGACGCCTTTAAAAACGTCTGCCGGATTTTTTGTTATAGCGGGTTGGTTGTAGGGGCGGATGCTCGCATCCGCCCGCGGGTCGATGCAAGCATCGACCCCTACAAAGCATTTCACACGTGATTTTACGCTTTCGTTTGGCTCGGATGCGGCACGGGCGGCATTTTCGTGAACAGAGCCTTCAGCGCCAGCGGCGTCGCAACGGACGAGACCACGATGAGAAGGATGACCGCCGTGAAATACACGGGGTCCACAACGCCGACCTCCAGGCCCTTCTGGGCAACGATCAGCGCGACCTCGCCGCGGGTCATCATGCCGACGCCTACCTTGAGGGAATCGCCCCAGTTGAAGCGGCAGATTTTCGCGGCCAGACCGCAGCCGATGATCTTGGTCAGCAGCGCAACGATGACGAAGCAGATGCAGAACAGCAAAATCTCCGGCGTCAGGCCGCTGATGTCGGTCTTTAAACCGATGCTGACAAAGAAAATCGGCGCAAAAATCACATAGTTGCTGATGTCGACCCGGCGCTCCACATAGGGGGCGTCGTCCATCGCACAGAGCACGATGCCTGCAATGTACGCGCCGGTGATGTCGGCAATGCCGAAGTACTGCTCGGCAATGTAGGCCATGGCAAAGCAGAACGCAATGCTGACGATGGTGATGCGCTGGGTGTGGGGGTTGCGCTTGTCAAGCCATTTCATGGCAAAGTGGATGACGACGCCGACGCCGATGGCGACGAGGAAGAACAGCACGGTCTGGATGAGCACGCCGCCGATGCCGGTACCCTCACCCGAGCTGGCGCCCAGCACGCAGGTCAGCACGATGATGCCGATGACGTCATCAATGACTGCCGCGCTGACGATGGTCGTACCAAGGAAGCTTTTCAGATGGCCCAGCTCCTGCAGCGTCGCCACCGTGATGGAGACACTCGTCGCCGTCATGATGGTGCCGATGAACAGCGCGCGGTAGAACTCCGGGCTGCCCACCGCCGCAAAGCCGTAGAATGCGCTATACAGCAGCGTACCGCCTACCAGCGGCACAAAGACACCGATGCAGGCGATCAGCGTCGCAATGGGGCCTGCGCGCATCAGCTCCTTCAGGTTCGTGCCAAGACCGGTGGAGAACATCAGCAGCACCACACCGATTTCCGCAAAAATCGAGATGGCGTCGTTGGTCTGCACCAGGTTCAACAGGCACGGTCCGATGATCAGGCCGGCAATGATTTCGCCCACGACCTGCGGGGCCTTGCATTTGCGGGCGACCAGCGCAAAGAACTTTGCGCTCAAAATGATGATCGCCAGGTCACGGAACACGGAATACATGAAATATCCTCTCCTTACCTCTTATTAGATGTTTCATACCCCTATAGTTTTAGCACCTTGCGCCGCCGTTTGCAAGAGGATAAAACGTGCAAAATATGCAGTTTGCACGCACGTTTTGCATACACTTTGCCCATCGCAGATTTTTTTGCAAAAAAATGCAAAATAAGGCTTGACATTTGAATTTTGTATTGCTATAATAGCTCATGCAGTCAGGCGCTGCGCAACTGAATATGTGGAAAGATGGCTGAGCTGGTCTAAGGCGCACGACTGGAAATCGTGTAGGGCCCCTAAAGCCCTCAAGGGTTCGAATCCCTTTCTTTCCGCCATAAGCCCATGACAAAAAGATGTCATGGGCTGTTTTTGTTGTATAGCGCAAAAATTGCAAAATCGACGAGCCATTTTTGAAGCGCATTTTATAGGGCAATACCGCATAATTCTAAGTGCCGATACGGCGAGCGAGGTGCGGCAGCTGCCGGAGCGGTGCTTGAGCCGTTAGGCGGGAATTGTGCGGTATTGCCCTAATTATTATCTCAAAACACGAAATGTTTTCTCCCCTGCCTGAGGATATTTCTTGTATACTAATGAAAAAGGAGGATGTTTTCCATGAAAAATACCACTGCAATGGCCGATTATGAGCTGCGCCACATCGAAGCGCTGCGCAAAGATTTGGCGGGCTGCACCGTGCTGCTGAAAAAGGACGGCAGCTTCCCGCTGGAAAAGCCCTGCACCCTTGCCGCCTATGGCAGCGGCGTGCGCCGCACGATCCGGGGCGGCACCGGCTCCGGTGAGGTGAATTCACGCTACACCGTAACCATTGAGGAAGGACTGCAGCAGGCAGGCTTTACCCTGACCGGGATGGAGTGGCACACCGGCTACGAGCAGGCGCGGGAAAAGGCCCGCAAAGCCTTTTTGAAGCAGCTGAAAAAGGACGCCAAAGCCGCCAAGCAGAACTTTATCCTCTACGGCATGGGCAAGGTCATGCCTGAGCCTGAATACGACCTGCCGCTCAACGCTGAGGGCGATGCAGCGATTTATGTTGTCTCCCGCATTTCCGGTGAGGGCAACGACCGCACGCCGCTCAAGGGCGACATCCGCCTGACCGATTCCGAGGTGCGGGATATTCTGGCGCTGGACAAAAAGTTCACCCGCTTTATGCTGGTGCTGAATGTCGGCGGCGTGGTGGACCTCTCCCCCGTTATGGGCGTGCGCAACATTCTGCTGCTGTCCCAGCTCGGTGTCGAGACCGGCGGTGCGCTGGCGGATATTCTGCTGGGCAAGGCCAATCCCTCCGGCAAGCTGACGACCACCTGGGCCGCCTTTGAGGAATACCCCGAAATGCCCGACTTTGAGGACATGAACGAAACCCGCTACCGCGAGGGCATCTATGTGGGCTACCGCTATTTTGATACCTTCCGCAAAAAAGCTCTGTTCCCCTTTGGATACGGGCTTTCCTACACAGAGTTCCGCCTTGGGACTGCCGGGGTGGAGGCGAACGGTGCGCAGGTCACTGTGCGTACCACCGTGGAAAACACCGGCACTATGGCGGGGCGGCAGGTCGTGCAGGTCTACCTGAGCAAGCCTGCCGGTAAGCTCGATGTGCCCCGGCAGGAGCTTTGCGCCTTTGCCAAGACCCGCACACTTGCCCCGGGAGAAGCAGAAACTGTCACCTGCTCCTTTACCTTGCCGGAGATGGCAGCTTATGATGCCGAAACTGCCTCCTATATTCTCGAGGCCGGTGATCACCTTGTCCGTGTCGGTGTCAGCAGCGCCGAAACCGTCCCCGCCGCCGTCCTGCATCTGGGCAAGACCGTCACGACCATGCAGGCAAAAAATGTGCTGGGCAGCACGGATTTCACCGACCTTACCGCCCCTGCCGCCGCGATGGAGCGCCCGGAGGGTGTGCCGGTCATCGAAATCGACCCGGCCGCGATTGCCTGTGAAACGGTAGCCTACGACCGCACCGAGGAAGTTCTGCCCGAGGTAGACGCCCTGACCAAGGAGGACGCCGCCTTGCTTCTGATTGGCGATTTCGATCCGAGCGCAAAGGGGTTTGCTTCGATGATCGGCACGGCGGGCCGCCATGTCTGCGGTGCGGCGGGTGAGAGCTGCAGCACTGTCAAGGGCATTCCCTGGCTGGTCATGGCCGACGGCCCTGCCGGTCTGCGCCTTGCGAAGGAGTATTATGAGGACGGCAAGGGCAAGCACGCTGTCGGCAATGCCTCGGTGCCGGATTCCATTATGGAAATGCTGTCCGGCCCGATGAAACTGGTGATGAGCCTGATGGGCGGCAACGGCAAGCCGAAGGCCGGCTGCGAGATCAAGACCCAATACTGCACGGCCATTCCCATCGGCACCGCGCTGGCGCAGAGCTTTGACACGGATTTTGTGCAGCGGTGCGGCGGCATCGTCGGCGAGGAGATGGAGCACTTCGGCGTACATCTGTGGCTTGCCCCGGCGCTGAACATCCATCGTTCGATCCGCTGCGGGCGCAACTTTGAGTACTACTCTGAGGATCCTCTCGTCTCCGGCAAGATGGCCGCCGCCATGACGCGCGGTGTGCAGGCTCATAAGGGCTGCGGCACGACCATCAAGCATTATGCCGCCAACAATAAAGAGTACAACCGCACCCGCAACAACAGCATGGTTTCCGAGCGCGCCATGCGTGAAATTTACTTAAAGGGCTTCGGCATCTGCGTGCGGGAGTCCCAGCCCAAGGCCGTCATGACCTCCTACAATCTGCTGAACGGCACCCACACCGCCGAAAGCCGCGGGCTGATTATGGATATTCTGCGTGCCGAGTTCGGGTATGAGGGCATCGTCATGACCGACTGGGTCTCACCGATTGCCGGGGATGCGCGCTCTGCCCACCGGGATTCGCAGGCGCAGTATGTAGCTGCAGCAGGCGGCGACCTGTTCATGCCCGGCAACAAGGGTGATTATGACAACCTGCTGCAGGGCATCGCCAGCGGTGCAGTGACGCTGGAGCAGGTAAAAATCAATGCCTCCCGCGTGGTCAGAATGGCGCGGGCGCTGACACAAGAATAAAACATAAAAACCTCTGCCAGACTGTTTGCCTGGCAGAGGTTTTTTGGATAAGCATTTACTTTTCGCGGTACTCCATCGGGGTTTGGCCTGTGACCTCCTGAAAAATCCGGCTGAAATAGTTGCGTGTGCTGAAAGAAAGTGCAGTAGCAATGTCCTGCACGGTCTGGTCGGTGCTTTTCAGCAAAACCTTGGCGCGCTCGATCTTGGCAAATTTGATGTAATCTGTCACGCTCAAGCCCGTTTCCTCCTTGAATTTGTGGGTCAGATAATATTCCGTATAGCCCACCAGCGCTGCAATATCTGCAGCGCGTATTTTTTTATCGAGATTCATCTCAATATAGTCCACGCACTTTTGCACCTGCTGGCTGAGGTTGGGGTTTGTGCGGCATTTATGCACACGGCGCACAAAATCATCATACATGATCAGCGAAAGCGGGTCCAAATCGTCCATGGTTTTGGCATTTTCAGCAGACTGAATGTAATTATCACCCAGTGCGTAGGCTTCCTCGGGCGAAAGCCCGCCCTCGATGGCGGCGCGGCACACCAGCGAGGTAAACACGATGATGCTGGTCTTGCTCTGGCGCAAAACGTCATCGCTGCGCACGGGTACGCCCGCACTGATGCCCATGCTGGCAGAAAGCGCCTGCTTGTAGTTTAAATCCCCCGTGCGCACCATCTGCAGAAGTCCCTGCTCTGCCATCCAGACCTTGTGGCGATCATGGGCAGGCTGCTGCACGGCATTGCGTACCTGCGTCAAATCCTCGCTGTTAATGTCACTGATCGCAAGATGGTTACCGGTCAGACAATAATGCATCATCAGAGCGTAGCGGTGCAAGACTGTGCATTGCAGCACCGGTACGGTTTTCAACGCCTCGTACAGCTGCATGGTCCATGCCACGCTCGTCTCCAGACGGTTATAGTATTGCAGCCCCTGCTCGATCCCGCGCAGCGAAACATCCTGATAAAACACCGGCCCGATGACCCAGGCGCGTTTCAGCGCACTGCCGTCCTTTTCAAAGGCAGCTGCCCATGTCATGCCAATGGCCGTGCCCAGTGTGACGGGCTTTGTGTGCCGGCTGCCGTAGTCCAGCATTTTTTTCTTGCAGCCGAATAGGTCAAATGCGCCGGAGAGGAACCCCGCTTCCGGGCAGTTGCTCTGCAGCAGGCTGCCATCGGCATTATAGCACCATGTATAAATGTTGCCGCCGCACTGGATCAGCTCAGAAAACAGCTCCATATTTTGAAAAACATCCATCGAATCACCCTCTTTTTATACCAGTATACCACAAAAAAGTGGCTGCCGTACAGACAACCACTGCTATTTTTATGCGTTGGCGTATCCGCCCAGCGTCGCAAGGCTGGGCTTCGGGGTGCGCTCCATCGTTTCGCGATTTACGGCAATCAGGCCAAAGTTCATAGCATAGCCCTTCTGCCACTCAAAGTTATCCATCAGGCTCCAGTGGAAGTACCCCTTGACCGGGATACCATCGGCGATGCAGTGCTGCACGCCCGCCAAGGCTGCCTCGATAAACGCCACGCGGCGCGTATCATCAGCGGTAGCGATGCCGTTTTCGGTCACGATCAAGTCACCCTTAAAGTCGGCGGCCACCTTGCGGATGACGTTTTCCAACGCCTGCGGATAAAACTCGTAGTCCATCTGGGTCAGCTCGGCACCCTGCGGGGCGGGCAGCTGCCCCTGCGCACCGTACAGCGTGCGGGTGTAGTTCTGCACGCCGAGGAAGTCATCCTCCTTAATATAAGGAAGATAGTGGGTGAACTCTTCCTCCCACGCAGCGGCGGCAAATGCTTCACCGCCCGGCTGGGCCTGCAGGTCATGCAGCGAGAGGGTCAGACCGACCTTGACCTCGGGGCAGATTGCCTTGATGGCCTCCCGCGCGGCAGCGTGGGCGCGCATCACCAGCAAATCGCCTTCGGGTGTGCGCTCGCTGACGAAAATTTTCGGCTGCGGTGTGCCGAACACGGCGGCGTTTTCGGCGGCAGCGTACTTCATATTTTCCATCATCTTCTGGAAGTTCATGCCCACCTGTACGCTGCCCTCGGCAGATTTGCCCGCGTTGGCAGCAGCCTTGGCGGCCTGCTCTGCCATCAGGCGGAACCGCTTGGAGATTGCCGCCAGCTGCAGGCCCATGTTGGCCTCATTGATGGTGCAGACATAAGAAAGTTCACTGCCCAGTTGCTCCATCACATAGCTGACATAGCGTTTGAAGTATTCGACCGTGGATTCTGCCTCCCAGCCGCCCTTGGCAATCAGCCACTTGGGGCTGGTGAAGTGCAGCAGCGTCGCAACAGGTTCCACACCGTGCGCCTTGCAGCAGGCAATGACCTTGCGGTAATGCTCGATTTCGGCAGGGTCGAACTTGCCCTCCTCCGGCTCGATGCGCGCCCATTCGATGGAAAAGCGGTAGGCGTTCAGCCCGGCATCCGCCAGCAGTCGAATATCTTCCTCATACCGATTATAATGGTCGCAGGCAATGCCGCTCGGCTCAGCAAAGCTGGTGTGGGGCAGCTGCTCTTGTGCCCAGTAGTCGGAATGAATGTTGTTGCCCTCGACCTGATGGGCGGCGGTGGCGGCGCCCACAAAAAAGCCTTTTTCAAATTTCTGCATAATTTTCTCCTTACCTGTGCTGTCTAAAGCAAATCCAGAAACTTTTGTACCTGTATCATAGCATAACAAGCGCAAGTCGTGAGGGTATTATTTAGCAAATCGGGACAATATTTCGTGTTGCTTGAAATAATGCGCGAATTTTTGTTCCTTATCTGCTGATTTTTATCTCCTGCTGCCGTTTTGCTTCTGGTATAGTGGTGTCAGTGAGAAAAACCACTGCGGAATTTTTAGGAGGAAAACAAAATGTTCAAAAAGAAACCCACTGCTTCAGAAGTTGACGGCGTACAATACCGCCGCGCCAAAACATGGCAAATCATCTGCTACGCCTGCAACGCGCTGGTCGGTATGAGCGTCTACTCGCTCATCGGTATGGCCAGCTATTCGGCCAGCATCGGCTACGGCATCACCACCGCCGCGGTTGGCATCATCCTGACCTGCACCCGTATTCTGGACGGCATCACCGACCCGCTGCTGGCCTTTGTGTATGACCGCGTCAACACCAAGTTCGGCAAGCTGCGTGTGCTGCTGATCGCGGGCTACCTCATTGAGGCCGTTGCCCTCTACGCGATGTTCACCGGCTTCTCCTCCAAGGGGATGGGGCTGGTCGCGTTCACGCTGCTGTACGTGATCTACGTCATCGGCTACACTGTCACCAATATGACTGCGCAGACCATCCCCGCCATTATGACCAATGACCCGCGCCAGCGCCCGACACTCGGCGTCTGGACGACCGCATTCAACTATCTGGTGCCGATGGTTATGTCCATGGTGCTCAACGTCGTCCTGCTGCCCAAGTGCGGCGGCACCTATAATCAGGCATTTCTGACCGCAGCCTGCAATATCACCCTGATTGTGGCCGCCATCGGCACCCTGCTGGTCTGCCTCGGCGTTTCCGCCTTCGACAAACCCGAAAACTTTGTCGGCACCAAGAAAACCGAACCGCTGAAGATGGCCGATATTGTTGAGGTCCTCAAGCACAACAAGCCGCTGCAGTGCTACATTGCGTCCAACGCATCCGACAAGCTGGCTCAGCAGGTCGGCAGCCAGGCCATCATCAACACAATTCTCGGCGGCATTATCATCGGCAATATAGCTCTTGGCACGATCCTGACGGTCATCAGCATGGTGCCGTCCATCTTCTTCGCCGCTTTCGGTGCCAAGTATGTCGGCAAGCACGGCAGCAAAAAGGGCATTGTCAATTTTACCTGCATCAGCATGGTCATCACCGCTGTTATGATCGTGTTCTTCC
>ENA-UEQJ01001808-UEQJ01001808.1-human-gut-metagenome-genome-assembly--contig:-NODE-1808-length-16424-cov-4.389552_pt1 | contig 16424 bp, 8 predicted proteins | sample MGYA00242937_ERZ507938 | MGnify/ENA primary metagenome ERZ507938 (study PRJEB26167, sample SAMN06115437) | human gut metagenome | host: Homo sapiens | place: China:Gansu | collected 2015-07-03 | study...
TGCTTGTTGTTTAGTGCACTTCTTGCTTTAAGTGTGATTGATTTCAGAACATATGAGATCCCTGTGGGATTTAACTTATTTATACTGGCACTGGGGCTGATCCACGGAGCTTTCCACTATACACAGTGGTTGGAGTTTGGGATCGGCTTCCTGTGTGTCAGTGTATTTTTGCTTCTATTGTATTATGTTACCGGAGGCAGAGCCATCGGTGGCGGAGATGTGAAGCTGATGGCAGTCTGCGGACTGTTACTCGGCTGGAAACTCATTATTTTTGCGTTTTTACTGGGATGTATCATTGGTTCCGTGATCCATCTGATCCGTATGAAAGTAAGCGGCGAAGGACATGTCCTCGCTATGGGACCGTATCTCTCCGCAGGAGTGGCAGTTGCCGTTCTCTGGGGAAATGAATTCTTACAGTGGTATCTGAATTTTTATGTATAAGAAGATACCTGCATTTCGAACATGATTTCAGAAAGTTCTTCAAAGATTCCGCGATGGCGGAAGGCTTTTGAAATACGATAAATACCGGGAAGAGGAAGGGTAGAAACATGGCAATGAACAATCGCGTATTGAGTATTGAGATCGGAAACTCTTTTACGAAGATCTGCGAGATGGACTATAAGGTGAAAAAGCCGAAGGTCTATAAGGTACTGACAGTGGAGACACCGGAGGGCATCGTGGTGGATGGTATGCTGCAGCCGACACAGGAGTACGCAGACCGCATGGTGAATGCACTGGGGACAAACGGCATCCGGACGAAGAAAGTGATCTTTACCATTTCTTCTACCAGAGTGGCGAGCCGTGAGGTACAGATCCCCAACGTTAAGGCGAGTAAGATCGAGGCACTGGTGAAGACCAACGCCAATGAATATTTCCCGGTGGATCTGACCCAGTATGAGATCGGACATTATCTGGCCGGCGGACTGACCGAGAACGGGAAGCTGCGTGTCATGGCACTGGCGGTGCCCAAGGCACTGTTAGACAGCTATTATCAGCTGGCGCAGATGTGCGGCTGGGAGGTGGAGTGCTTCGACTACAGCAGCAACAGCTTATACCAGATTCTCCGCGATGAGAAGTCCGAAAAAGTTACCATGGTCATCAAAATCGATGAGAACAGCACCATTGTGACCGTGCTTTCCGCCGGTAAGGTGTTATTACAGAGAACGGTGGCTTACGGTGTGCAGGATGCTATTGATACTATGATCGCTTCCGGAGCCTATGCCGTGAACGATCCCATGAGTGCGGTAGAACGTTTCCAGAAGAAAACATGTCTGAATAGAGTACTCCATCAGGGAGACAAAGTCTGGGAAGAAAATGCCGGACGCTGGGAAGATGAGGATGCCGGTAATGTGGAGGTCACAGCAGCAAGACAAAAGATCACCGCTTCTCTGGAGCCTCTGATCGTGGGTGTCAGCCGTGTCATTGATTTCTATGATTCCAGAAACAGTGAAAATCCCATTGAAAAGTCCTATGTTACCGGTCTGGGCGGCAGCTTCAGCGGCATGAGCAAGCTGTTCACCAACTGTCTGGAGCGCAAGGTACATACCCTGTCCGAGATGGATGACAAGATCGGCATGAGCAAGGCCATCCGTTCCACCAGACCCGCAGCCTATATTTCCTGTCTGGGTGCGGTACTGGCTCCTGTGGGACTGATCGACAAGAGCACCCAGAAGTCCAAGGGACTGACCGTGGTCAGTGGCACGAATTATACCTTCGTCAGTGTGGCAGTACTGGTGTTGGGAGTGATCCTGTCCATCGCCATGGCAGCCACCTCTGTGACCAGATATCTGGGAAATGTGGCGCAGAATGCGGTATTGCAGGCACGGGTGGAGGAATTACAGCCGGCACGGGCAGTATACAACGAATATCTGACTGCGGCAGCGCAGTATGACAAATACAAATATCTGTATGAATACACCGAGAACCCCAACGAGAATCTGGTGGATTTCATCAATGAACTGGAACAGATCCTTCCCAGCAGCTTCTACACCAACAGCTTCAGCTCCGATCTGGACGGAATCAGCATGTCGGTGACCGTGGAAGGAAAGGAAGCGGCAGCCCGCACGATCCTGAACATCCGGAATATGAAGAGTATTTCCGATGTACAGATCAGTAACATCACGGACAGCAAGAATGAACTGGGAGAGTCCGCAGTAACATTTTCCATTACGGGAACCTATGCGGATATACACGCAGAGACGGAAGAAACAGAAGCGGCCGGAGACACAGCCGGTACCACGGCACAGTAGGAGGCGGATGAGAGATGAAAGTAAAAAAGAGTGAAATTCAGCTTTTGATCGCAGTAATCGGTATCCTCATTGCTGTGTGTACTTATTTTCTGGTATATACCAAATTCAATGATCTGGCGGACAATCTGGAGTCACAGAACAGATCCCTGTCTTCGGAGGTAGCAACGCTGGAAGTTCTGGAACAGCGCAAGACGGATTATATGGATGCCACAGAAAAGATGCAGGCGTATATTACCGGATTTGAGAACCGTTATCCGGCAAATATCCTTCCGGAAGACAGCATTATGATGGTGAAGAACATGGAGGATGCCACCCGGACGGAGATCGCCAATATTTCCTTTGGCAGTATTGCGGAAGTGGCTTACAACGCACAGGCAGCTACGGACAATTCCGCACTGGCGGCAGCTACAGCGGATGCTCCGGCAGATACCGCAGCGGCGGCAGCGGATGCAGCAGTGTCCGGAACCGATACGACGACAGTTACCACCAACAGCCCGATCTCTACCGACGGAACGGTGTATGCGGATACCCACATGTATGAAGTACCTCTGGGAATCAGCATTACCTGTACCTATGACGATTTCAAGGGGCTGGTAAGATACATTTACAGCCAGCAGGAGCGCCAGAGCATTCAGGGCGTGAATATCAGTTACAACGATGCTGACGGCATGCTTTCCGGCAATATGAACCTGAACACTTATTACCTGATGGGAACGGATAAGACCTACAGCGAGCCTTACATTCCCGGCATGCCCATGGGCGTAGAGACAATATTTGGAAATGTGGAGTAATAGAAATGCAGAAGCACATGCCGAGAAAACAACTGAATAACGAGGGATTTTCTCTGGTAGAGCTTCTGATCGCCATTGTGATCCTGTCGATCATCGTGGTGCCTTTGCTGCACAGTTTTGTGACATCGGCGAGGACCAATGCGAAGTCCCGCAGCACCATGCATGCCACCGCCATTGCGGAGGACATTATGGAAATGTTCGAGGCACATTCTCTGGAAGAAATGGCGGATATTTATACTGCGGAGACCCCTGCCGGATTTACCAATACGGCAGATACGGATGACACCACCGGAATCTGGACCTACACGATTCGGGACGATTCCACCACCTCCGGCACCTATGACGCGGTGATCAAAGTGGATCCCACAGCCTACAGTGCGGTGAACAGCGTGGAACGGGTGGATATCCAGAACCTTGCGGGAAATCTGAACGCAGTATACAGCGAGGCGGCGGATGCAGCCATGGAAGCGTATTCATATTTCGGCGGCGGAGTTCCTACAGCGGATATCGTTCAGAACACAACACGAAAAATTGAAATCAATATAGACAGCAGCAAGACCAACGTGACACTGGCCACCGGAGAGGTGGTTGAGACAGAAGTCTATCTGGTGACGGCATCCGCCACTTACCATTGTGACTCGTCTCTTCTGGCCAATGGCAGATCTGCGGATTATCCGCAGACGGGAGCGGACTACGTAATCTTTTCCAATGAAGACAGCGTGCGCAGCCGGGCGGCACAGGTGAATGATGCTAGTGAACTGGGCAACCAGCTGGCAAATATCATTGTCTGCGTACAGCCCAGAGTGGAGAGTGCCCATTACGATGCCGGAAGACCGGCAATCGTGGACCGGGTGGTGATCAACAATCCGGATGATGTGGAGACCAACCTCCTTGTGGTGGAACAGGAGCCGACCCAGACCAGAGAAGATATGGTAAGCGACCTCTACGGAACCGATTATGCATCAATGCGCATGAAATACGGAATTTCACTGGAAGTGAGAGAAGCATGGCCGGGTTGGATGCCCACCGCCGGCACGACACAGACATCGGCAGGTAAGCTTCGCACGAACCTGTTGGGCCGCAGCGAAGGGCTTACGGCTTATGTATTTGAAAATTCCAGCATGACCGGTGCCGGTGCGGGAACCGGGCTGGATTACGAACTGGCGAAGAAGATCCTGTCCGTAACCGATCTGACGCCCACGACACAAAAAGATCGCATTTACGACATTGAAGTGAAGATCTATGCGGAGGGAAAGATCGCGGACGGCAGGCCGATCATTACCATGACAGGAACCGTAACGGAATAAGAGGAGAATCCGGAAGGAAGCGTTAGAACCATGAAGATACGTGGCAAAGACTTCAAATTGCATAAGAAAACAGACAATAAGGGCTCGGCAATGGTCGTTGTGATCATTGCTATGGCCTTTATTGGCATTTTAGCCAGTGTTTTAATGTATATGTCCTTATTGAACTACCAGATGAAGGCCAACAATTTACAGGCCAAGGACAATTTCTACTCGGCGGAGACCGTGCTGGATGAGATCCGTGTCCACATGGAAGAGCAGGTATCGTCCTCTCTGGGCACAGCATACACACAGATCCTCGAAAATTACGACGACACTTCGGTGGCAGAGAAGGAGAGCAAGCTTCGGTACTCCTTTTTAAACAGCATGCAGAAGGCATACCAGTGCAGTGATACGGTAAGCCTGAATTACTATGATCTTCAGAAAATGTTTAACTACCTTTCCCCGGAATTACAGGAAAACACGGTGTTACAGACCAGCGACGGTGTCAATTCCTACACCATTCAGATGGTGGGCGGCACGGTGCAGATGACGGGGGTAAACGGTTCGGGGGATGCTGTGAGCGATCTACCGAAGGGCCAGTTGACCTTATTTACCGACGGATTGTCTTTTCAGAAACTGAAAGTGACTTATACCAATACCTCCGGCTATGTGTCCGTAATCGAGACGGATATCCGTGTGAAAATGCCGGATATGAGCTTCGCACAGGCAGTAAGCCTTCCGGCGCTGACCGGTATGTCTCTGGTAGCAAAGGACACAATCCAGGTAGTGGCAGAGAGCGGCAAACTCAGCGAAGCAAAGGTTGCGGGAAGCTTTTATGCTGACAGAGTGTTGGTGGGCAATGAAGACGATGCAGCCAGCGCAAATGTAACTTTGTCCCTGCTGGAGCCGACGAATGCGGAAAACGACGACAAGCGTATGGTGGCGGCAACGGAGCTGTATCTGGGCAAGGGTGCGACTCTTACATCGGACAGCTACGGAGAACTGTGGGCCGGCAAGATCACCATGCACGGAGGCGCTACGGACAGCGGCAGCGCGACAATTCATTTCAATGGAAATGATGTCTATGTGGCGGGAAATCTGCGTATAGACGGTGCAAATAATAATTTTACCGCAGGAAGTCTGGTGGATGAGAACTATTCCGGACAGTATGTGGGCTTCGGAACAGGGGAAGACGGCAACGGCAGTGCCATTGTGGTAAACGGTACCGGTACGGATATTGACCTGAGCAATCTGGTCAATCTGACACTGGCGGGCAATACCTATATTGCAACCAAGAACGCCAATGACAATCTCACGGAAGCAGACGGCAATCTGAACGGAAATGCCTCCGACCGTAAGGACATCCTGATGGGCCAGTCCATTGCAGTAAAGAGTGACCAGCTGGCTTATCTGGTACCGGCAGATCTGGTGCAGGGCGGTTCCAACCCCGTGACCAGAGAGCAGGCGGATGCACTGGGCAATACGGCAGTGGACTTTGACACCGCCAGCAGCGCGCTGGGGGGCAATACGTTGTCCTCCTACGGCATCACAAAATTTATCACCGGTGGAAGCAGTGAAAAACAGGGCATCCGGACTTTTTATAAGAGACTGAACAGTAAGATCACCATTGTGTATTATTATGTGTCCTTTGACAGTTCCACACAGGCGGGCAGAGAGGCAGCCAACCGCTATTTTCAGGATTATTACAAGGTAAACAAGAGTACCATGGATGCGTATGCCAGCATTTACACGGACGGCATCAAGATCCGGAACCAGAGCGCGGGAGCGTATATCATGCATCTGGCCGGAAATGTGGTGATGTTCAACAAGGATCAGACAACCGGCAGCTACAGCGGAACCTTGCAGAATGCTACGCTGGGAAGCGATGCGAACAACCTTGGATACCAACAGCAGCGGGTAGCGGATGCGTCCAAATTCCAGGCGCTTTGCAAGAAGCTGATCGATGGTTACGAGCAGCTGGCTCCTTCGGAAAAAGAGGAGACCGCCAATGTTTACAGCAATCTGGTGGAGACCGGAGAGATCACAAGTTTTACTGCGGTATTAAATGGCAGCACAGGGGATAAAACAGCGGCAAAATATTTTGAAAGCACAGCGTATCCGGAGTGCAAGGCAGTCATCGTGGATGGTGATTATAACTATCCGGAAGCGGGACATGCGGATTTTAAGGGCGGTATCATCATCGCTACCGGCGATGTGAAGATACAGGATGGCAAAGAATTCAACGGTGTGATTCTGGCGGGAGGTAACATCCTCCTCGGACAGAACGTTAAGGTGACACCGGATAAGGAGGCCGTACTTCGTGCGCTGACTTATTCGAAGGAGATCACTACTTCAGCAGGCAATCAGAGAGAGTTTCATGTGGTGGACTTCCTGAAGGGCGGTGAAGGTTATTTGCAGAATAACAACAAGACTTATGTGAACAGCGATATTAATTTAGGAGACCTGATCGTATATGAGAACTGGCAGAAACAATAAAAACGGCGGGTTTTCCCTGGTGGAACTTATTATTGTCATCGCGATCATGGCGATCGTGGTGACGGTCATGGGACTGTCCGTGGGAACACTGACCGGCAGAAAAGTCGCAAAATGTGCGGATGAGATCGTCTCAACACTGGAGAGGGCAAGGGTACTCACTTTAGGGAAGGAACAGAATCAGGTGGAGTTCCTGCTGTTAGAGGATGGTAACGGTGAGTATCATGCGCAGATTTATCAGGGTGGATCGATGGTGACGGACAGAGTCGTGGGGAAGAAACCTATTGAGATCGAAATCGAATTTAGCGACGGTTCCACGTATGAACTGGGGAGCATTGGAGGAGAACCTCCTTACGCAACGATTCCCGAGACAGGGCTGCATCTGGTATTTGACCGTTCTTCTGGAGCCTTTTCCCAGAATACCAATAAGGTAGGATCGGATGTAAAGTTATATTGCAATAAAATCACAGTAAGTAACGGAACAAGAACGATAACAATCACAACAGTTGGTAGAACCGGCAAAATCCTGAAGAACTAAGGAGGTTGACTATGCGTATCGGAAAAAAAGGATTCACTCTGGTAGAAGTGATCGTATCGCTGGCCATTATGACGATCGTAGCCGGATCCATAGGCGCGTTCATCATTGCGGGCAACAATTCCTATCTGCGGGGCAACAGGGAACTGACCTTGCAGGAAGAAGCACAGCTTGCGGCGAACCAGATGATTGACCTGATCATTGACGTGGAGAAGGACATTAATTTCACACCGGATCATCAGGGAACGGCAGTAGCCATAGACGGCACTACCGCGAAGGATGCTGTGGGCAATGAGATTACTACGGCTCATGTCAGTGAACTACGTCTGGTCAATAACGAGAACAGCTACATGATCCGCTGGCAGGGAACCGCGGCAGGGGATTATGCCACCGCAAATCAGGTATATCTCTATGAGGTCGAGAATACGACGGATGCGGATGGCAACCTTGTTGTAGGCGATTTTACCACAGCAACACCGGCACTGATGGCAGAGCATGTCAGCAGCTTCAGCGTGGACTTAAGCCAGGTAGAGAGCAAGCGGAAAGTCATTCTGAATATGACCTTTACCTATCAGGACAAGAGCTATGAGATCGCAGAGACCATCAAACTGCGTAACGATCTGGAGAAGACCGGAACGAAATACGCGTGGATCAGCGGACTGACCATTGATCCTACCAATGTGACATTACAGCAGGGTAAGATACAGCAGTTCCGCTATCATTTGAGCGGCGATGCCGAGGCAGTTGCAGAGGGTGTGACCTGGAGTGTGGCCTATGCTTCCGGAGCAGCCTGCAAGAGTACCATCAATCAGGACGGCATCCTGCAGGTCCATGACGACGAGACCGCAGGTACGGACGTACTGGTGGTAAAATGTACCGCCAATGCGGACAACAATATGGTGGCGTATGCTTATGTTACCGTGGAGGAGAGACTGATTGATTCTATTACCATCAATCCGAAGGATGCGGAAGTGGTTCGTGGAAGAACGCAGGCTTTTGAGTGTACTTTGACCGGTAAGGATTCCGCGGTGGCACAGGGCGTGAAATGGAAGGTTACTTATGCGGATGGCACGACTACCACATTTTCCACCATGCCGGATACCAAGGAACTTCTGAATACATTGACGGTAGGAAAGTCGGAGAGCATCGGTGTAAAGGTATTGAAGGTCACCTGTATGGCAAATGCGGATACTTCAATGTCTGATTCCGCTTATGTTACGGTAACAGCCGTATCCGGACAGTTCCAGGCGGAACTGATCCGAAACGTGGTGAAGCCTTATTCCTATACGGAAAACGGTGTTACCAGAATGGGATGGAGCGTAGAACTGGAATGTCTGACGGCTTGGGCGGATTATGACGTATATCCCCAGATTGTAAACTGGGAGGTACTGGAGGATGGTGTGCCCACACCCAGAGGCTACAGCTTTGAAGACACGAATCCTTCTTCCAGATATAAGCAGATGTTGTATTGCAGCAGTAATATTAACAAGACCATCACGGTACGGGCTACGGTAAAGCTGTCGGATTCCATCACAGTCACCCCGATGGTAACTGTGGACATTCCCAATCTGTTGACAGTAAGCAGTTCGAAGGAACCATATATCGACGGTGGTCAGTTTGTATTGTCACGTAATGGCATGGTGACCTGTACACTGAAGAATTATTCCGGGGATATGAGTAAGGTTACCTGGAAAATCACCAATGATATAGCGGAAGGTCTGGCACAGAGCAATCCGACAAAAGACAACTTTGGCGGAGAAGTCGGACTAAGCAGAAGAGTTGGTTTCAGCCGGAATATAACAAGCGACGGCCTCGGCGATTATGAACAGGATCTTGTAATCGACAAGTCTGTGACCGGCTTTACAGATTCCGACGTAGATTATTCGGGGACACGAAGCCTGTTCCCTACGGCGACCGGTGAGACAGTCGGAGTATATGCAAAGTGGTATATCAACTGGAGAGAGGAACATGTCCTCACATTGGCGGCATTTGATGAGAATGACAATGAGATCGCATCCACATACCTGTTGATCCCCAGATGTACTTTCTATTTCTCAGACGGCAACCGTTACTTTAATATGAACAAATCAGATTATAAGACTGACAGCGGCTGGCAAAATGGTGTCTATGATAAATATGTGTATGTAGATCTGTATGGATTTGATACCGGACAGGGTGCTTTCGGTACCGGCGATAAGGGATTGAAGATCACCGGTAATCTTGTGGCAGGCGGTACGGACAGCCTGTCGAGCGGAACGTATATTGATTCGAATATTCACTGCTATTCAAGAAAAAATCCGGAAGGAAAGCAGGTATTTTCCTATCTGATCCATCTCTATATTGACAGAGAGGAAAAGAACGACACATTGTTCGTAAACTTCAGTGATAGTCGTGTTCAGGGAGACACCGGTGTTGAAGACGGACATGTATCCTATCAGAAGCCGGAAAGAGCATTAACGATCTTTTGGAGATAACATGAAAAAGTATTGGAAACGCAACGGAAAAAAGTATATAGCGGGAATCCTCACCATAGCTTTGGCAGCCGGAATCTGCCAGAGCTATGGCTCTATGGAGGTCAGCGCACAGGAGAGAACACTTCCCGGCATCGAGAAGCTGGTACAGGATACGGTGGCATCTGCGGATGGTACCTATCACATTCTGGAGATCGTTCCCTCAAAGTCGGATGCCACCATCGGCTATTTGATCGGCGGAGAAGAACCGGTATCGGAGGGGCGTAAGCTGTCCGAACTTCCGGCAGCTTCGGAACGAACGAATGCCATGACTGCCATTGCCGGACAGGTGGGAGCGGGCGGAAGTCTTGCAGACATTGCCGGAAGCAACGGCCCGGTAAGCTTTTCCGCATACAGCGAGGGAAGCGGTCTGTCACGCACGGAAGAGATCCGCGGTACTTTTGTGAAAAACGCGGAGAATAACGGCAGATATACTTATGTAGTGACGGATCCGGTGTATAAGATGCTTCAGGACGGCAACACGACCACGGCAGAGAGATATGACCGTCTGAGTACCATCGCGGCTGCGGACAGTTCCAATGAGAACAAAAAAAGCGTAATTCCGACGTTTGCAAATGTGAGCAATAATACTTCCGGAGCAAGTCTGGAAATAACCATTACGGATGGAACGGAAACACTGAAAGCACTTGCTGATACCAGATATGCATTGAATCCCCGGGGCAGTTCCGACGGTAAAATGAATGACATTCAGACCGTCTCATTTAATGCGAAAGACTATATCGGCTGGGAAGTTTATGTAAAGGATAACGCACAGGATACTTATACCTATGTGGGAAAAATAGTGTGGGGCTCTCAACTGCCGGATGGTTATGTAACACAGAATACGGAAGCAGAAGTCCCTGTGCAGACTCCGGTACAGGAAGTACAGGAGCCAGAGGATGCGCAGAAGCCAGAAATTCCTTCCGAAACTCCTTCCGGCTCAGTGTCCGGCAATGACGCGGTAATACAGATTGCAGAGGATTCGGAGCCGGTACCTCTCAGTGTATCCGGAAATGATGCCGGTGCACCGGTGACGACGGTTGTAGAGCCTGTAGCGGAGCCCGCTGCGACAGCAACGGCAGGGGCTGATATTGCCAATAATTTGTATGTATTAAATACTGCCGGGAATACAGCTAAGTTATGGGCGGAATATAATAAAGCGAACGATACTTATACTCTGACTCCCGTGACGGACGGATATTTCCTTCAGTTTAAGGAAAACGCTTCCGGAGAATATTATATTTCCGGATTACAGGTGGCTTCCGGTGAGGGAGATTACAAACTGACAGACAGCTACCGGAAAAACGATCAGGGCAGATATATTCTGGAGAGCAGCGGAAGCATGCAGGTCTATCTGCGTGGGGAAAACAATTATGACAGCAACAACAGCTATGATTTTATCGGAGATGACCGGGAAGACGCACTGGATACGATTTATTATAACGGCGGCTTCACGAACAAAGAGTGGTTCCGCAAGGAGATACTGAATCTGTCGGATACGGATCAGCTGAAGATCGAGGTGACCACGCTTACGCTGGAAGAACTTGCCAATCTGGCAGATCCGGATGTGCAGGCCTATTACGGTGTGGATCTGGACAGCGTGAATCTGATCTATTTGTCCGGTCACGGAACCTATGCGGCAGAGCCTGCGAATGCCGGGAAGGCAGCACAGCTGCTGGCAAAAAAAGCCTTCGGAATCATTGACAATGTAGGAACCCGTTCGGATTCCTCCAGGATCCCGGTGATTCTGGATTATAGTTTTTATACAAAAAATCTGGCATTGGGCAACAAGGCGATGACGAATCTGGCGCTGACGCTGTTAAGAGTATCCGAAACGGATTCCAAGCTTGCCAAAAACATTGCAGCCAAGGACAGCTTCTGGAATAAAACCCTGAATGCTGACGGCTATCTTGCCAATGTAAACACGGTCATTCAGTCGGTGGCAGGCGCAGCCGGTGCACAGAATGCCACATCTCTGGAACTGGGGAATGGCGTAAAAGAGTTCCTGACGGAAAATGTATTTTTATATGATGACACGACGACACCCTACGTGGCCAGTGATTTCCTGACGGATATCCAGAGCGACACTTCCCGGGCATGGATCTACAGCGCAGTCCTGAAAGAGATCCAGTACGAGAATTTCCTGGCGCAGAAGAGCGGCAATACCGCCGATCTCCTGACCGAAAGCATCACACGGGCATCCATTACAAGATATATTCTGAACTGGTATATGCACAGAGTGACGGTGAAGTCCTCTGTCCGTGTGCTGGATCTGGAACCGTGTTATGATTTCAGTTCTTCATCGACACTTACTTCGGATCGTGTAAAAGAACTTATGGGCATGAAAGACACATATACTGGGACGGTCAATATTACCCAGATGCCTTCCGCTGAGTTCATCGGCAAGATTGAAGATCTGAATGAAAAGTACGATATGATCTACCTTGGGGCACAGACGGGTGCTATGAACACGGATTCTTCGGGTAATACCGTGTACAACGACAGCCGTATGAACGGGCTGATCTATTCTCATGTGGGAGATTATTACAATTATTCCAATGAGACTTATAATGCACAGCACAGATTGCATGACGATACGGTGAACCATAATGTGACAGGAGACAGTAATGACCTGAACAATAATGCCAACGTATATCGTGGGCCGGGAAATGACATGAATTCTACGAGATATAAGGAGTTCATGCAGTATGTACAGGCAGGGTATCCTGTGGTCATTTCGGACAGATTCCTGAATATGACAGGTAACGGACAGGCAACAGCATCCACCTACACGATGGATAAAAATTCCTATTTTTATAAGATCGTGGATTTCATGGTGACATCGAAGAATGCAGATGGAGAGTACCTGTACTGGCAGAAGAATGTATATGCGGAAAGTCAGCTCATGCAGGAAAACAGTACACTTGGTACTTCACTGTCGGAGCGTCAGAGTACATTTTGTAATTACCTGAATCTGTCCAAGCTTTCTGTGGACTGGGTGACGACACTGGGAGAGACGGCATACCCGGAGGCTTTGTCCTACGGCAGTAAACAGAATGATTCCAACCAGACGTATTTGTCCCGAATTGATGGAAAGTATCAGTTGCAGTATATTTTTACTTTAACCAATGATGCGGCATTGTCGCAGGTGGCAACGACGTATGATTGCAAACTGTTCGTGGATAAGAACTCCGATGGACGTTTTGCGGGAGCTGATTATGTAGAGGGACAGACTGGAGGAACTTCGGAGGAACTGACCGGACTGAACATTTACGTTCGTAAGGGTTCCGAATGGCAGGAACTCAGTCAGGTGATAGATTCAGGAGCAGCACATTATGAATTACAGACCGGAAATGTCTATAAGGTGATAAGACAGCTTCCGGATGACTATGTGGGTGTACTCCCTTGGAAACTGGTATTTTATGATAATGCAGACCGGCTGGTTCGTACAGCGCAGACCGGTTATACCGCAGTACCGCAGCAGACGGGTAAGAAAACAATCAAGGTATTGCAGCTTCTGTCAGAGAAGAATAATAACTGGAATCTGGAGACGGATCTGAATAACAGCAGTAGTTCGTTTTACGGATATATCAAGGGCTTGAAGGACTGGGATGTTACGGTAAAGAGTATAACGGTATCTCAGCTGGTGTCATCAGAACTGGGAATGTCTTATTGGAACACCAGTGACAGTGAATTGGAGAGTTGCTATGTAAAGGCCTGCAATTATATGCAGCAGTATGATATGCTCATATTGGGATTCTCAGACAGCTACCGTTTTGGATATCAATATGACAGTGATAACGTGATATATGGGTATAACTTACAAGATAGCAAATGGGATACGGCAGTAGCACAGGCCGTATGCGCATATATTGAGTCCGGTAAGAGCGTGTTGTTTACACATGATACGACTTCGTATATCAATGATATGAAAAGTATTGGACAGTGGAATGATCAGGGATGGTATGAACAGGGTAAGAAGAATGGATGGTATTGGGGATATGAAATCAACCGGTCGATCCGTGCATCCGTAGGACTGGACCGCTACGGTGCATTGAAAACATATTACCAGAAACTTGTGGATTCCACATCCTACGGTCCGACGAAGGAACGTTACCAGAGTTATCTGAATACTCTGAACGGATTTGCCTATGACGAGATCAAAGAGCCCAATACGGATCAGAGTCTGGGGCAGGTGGAAGGACTTACTAAATATACGGTGGTACGATTCCTGCGGGATCCGTTGGAGGCACTGCGCACAAACAAAAACTACAAGGATGTTTATTTCCCTGTAAACAATGAGTTGTTATATGAAGCGGGATTTAAGGCGGCCTACAAAGATTTTGCAAGCGGCTGGAACAAGCCCAGCTATATGCTGAAGGGAACCTATGCAAAAGAGGGAGAGTCCGAGCTGGCACTTCGCGCTACTCAGGTCAACGAAGGACAGATCACCCAGTACCCGTATCTGATTTCCAAGGATGAGCAAAAGAGCCTGAAGGTCAGTGCTACGCATTATCAGTGGTTACAGCCGAATATGGAACTGGACCGCGACGGTGACGGCAAGAACGATATTGTGGTGTGGTACTGTCTGTCTGATATTTACGATAATAGTAAGTATCCTATCAATATTTATAATATCTGTCCTAACGATGTGGTGAACAATTATTATATTTACAATATGAGAAATGTCACCTACTCCGGTGCGGGACATTCCAAGCCGGACAGCGGTGCGGAGATGAAGCTGTTCGTAAATACCATCATTGCGGCATACAACGCCGGCGTGACGGCACCCCGCATTTCCTTTAAGGATGAGAACGGATACAATCTGAATTCCATCTATGTGATCAGTGATCCTGTGAACAATACGATCCTGAAGACCGCGGATCAGGGAAATATAAGATCCACAGCAGAGGGAGACGTGGTCAGCGTGAACTTCAAGGCGGAGGACGATAATATCCTCACCGGTAACCCGCAGATCTGTGTAGAGTTCTACAAGGCGGCCGGGGATGACAGCAATGCGAAAACCGTGGACGGTATAGCGGAAAAGGTCGTTCCGCTGACGGTATATTCCGTCAAAGACGCTGCCGGCAATGCCATAACCGCCAACAAAGACGGCTATTATGGCATCGGCAACAATGCGACGTATACACTGACATATCCGTTGTCGGAAATGGGATTGTTCAACGGTACTTCAGGTATCGTGCGGTCCGATGCGGAACCGTCGGAAGTCTATGTAAGGGTATACACTCTGTTCGAAAACGGCACCAAGGCAACCCCCAGCAATTCCGACAGCATCACCATCAGCGCGCAGGAACTGTTTGAACTGGATTAAACCGGACAGAACAATGTAATATCGTAATATGAGGAAAAAGTAAAATTGCACAAGAACAGAGTCGTGGAAATAACCAATTTTCACGGCTCTGTTTTTGTGTATTTTTTTACCGCCGAAATTCCTTTGAACTATTGTACCGGAGGAACTTTTGTGATATAGTAATTGCATCTTAAGAAAGTCTTTATAGAGGCTGAGATATCGAAGGATTTGTGAACTCCGGATATCTTTTTAGGCACATAACGTGCAGTCCACGGCAGCTCGCCGGAACATTCAAACTTTTATAATTTAATAAAAGTCAGCAGGTAAAGACTGTGATGTTATGTACGGAAAAGAGGTTTCTGCCTGCTTGAAAAATGTTGTATAAGACAGGACTTGGTGAACAGGGAATCAAGGCAGGGAGGAAGGAACGGATTGGAACAGAACGATATTGTTACAAAGAATTTTGAGAGTTATGCAGACGTGGCGGCAGATATTATTAATGCGCTGATTCATAACGGGACACAGGAGATAAAGAGTGAAAATCTGCTGTCGGCAGCGACAGAAAGCCTTTATGCAGATAGAGAGAACATATTACACAATCAATTAGAGGATGTAGCAAAATATCACATAATAGAAGGTGTTCCCGGAACAATGTATTTATTTGCCAACCAGACCAAAGCCGATAAGGGCATGCTGCTGCGCAAGGCAGGATATGTCGGAGGGGAATATCGCAGACAATATGAAAAGCAGAACAGAGGATGGTATCCCGTTGTGGAACTTGTTCTTTATTGGGGAAAGAGCCGCTGGAAAGGTGCGGATAGCATACGGCAGCTCATGGATAGAGGAAGTGGGAAAGTTGCGAAGACAACATGGAAGTATGTAGATAATATGCAGCTTCATGTATGGGAAATGAGGTATTTACCCCAAGAGGTACGGGAGCATTTTCAGAGCGACATGCGAATCGTACTTGATTATTTAGCAGAAGGGAACGGTTACCGCTCCGATCGTAAGGTGGTTCACAAAGAAGCCACCATTAAAATGCTCAGGATGCTTTCCGGAGACAGGAATGTGGAAGATACCCGTGAGATACTTGAAAAGATGAATATTACAGAGGAGGCTGAAATCAGCATGTGTGAATTATTTGATCAGTATACGAGAAGAGGAATTGCGCAGGGTGTTGCACAAGGAATTATTATAATGTGCAAAGAGTTTAATGCCAGTTATGAAGAAACTTTGCAAAAGGTCAGGG
>ENA-UEQJ01001811-UEQJ01001811.1-human-gut-metagenome-genome-assembly--contig:-NODE-1811-length-16392-cov-6.982960_pt1 | contig 16392 bp, 10 predicted proteins | sample MGYA00242937_ERZ507938 | MGnify/ENA primary metagenome ERZ507938 (study PRJEB26167, sample SAMN06115437) | human gut metagenome | host: Homo sapiens | place: China:Gansu | collected 2015-07-03...
GGGATATTCCAGCAGCCCGTTCCAGTGGGATTCCTCCTCAAAGCACTCCGCATCCGGCAGAACGCCGGGCACCATGCGGCACACCGCGTCCGCCACCGCCATGGCGGGGATCTCTCCCCCGGTGAGGACGAAGTCCCCCATGCTGATCTCCTCGTCCACACACTCGTCCAGGAACCGCTGGTCCACGCCCTCATAGTGGCCGCAGACCAGGATCAAGTGGTCATATCGCGCTTTCAGCTCCTTGGCAACTTCCTGGGTGAAGGTGCGGCCGCAGGGGGAGAGGAAGATCGTCCGTCCGGGGCCGTAGGTCTCCACGATGTGGCTCCAGCAGCGGTACAGGGGATCTGCCTGCATGACAGCGCCCCGGCCGCCGCCGTAGGGATAGTCGTCCACCTGCATCTGCCTGTTGGTGGTGTATTGGCGGATCTGGTGGCTCTGGATGGAGATATAGCCTCGCTGCTGGGCCCGGCCCAGGATGCTCACGTTCAGCATGGCGTCCACTGAGTCTGGGAACAGCGTCATGATGTCAATTCTCATCCGTGGCCATCCCTTCCCAAACCTGGACCTCCATCCGGTTGGCGTCCAGGTCCACCGATTTGATAAACACATCCGGCACGGCGGGGATCAGATACTCCCGCGCTCCCCTGACCGTGTAGACCTTGTGAGCGGGATAGGAGTCCACCCGGGTGATCTCGCCCAGCGTCTCGCCGGTGGCGGCGTCACAGACGGTCATGCCCAGCAGCTCCGCATCAAAGCAGGCGCCCTCCGGCAGCTTGGCGTCTGCCCGGCGGATATACAGGTTCTTACCCTTCAGGGCCAGGGCCGCGTTCATATCATCCACGCCGGGGAACTTCATCAGCACCAGGGACTTGTGGACGTGGTTGGCGGTGGGGGTGACGGGGGCCCCGTCCAAATAGAACGTCTGGAACTGGGTCAGGAAGGCAGGGTCCTGGCCGTCCGGCTGTACCCGCACCTCGCCCCGGATGCCGTGGGCGTTGACGATGCGGCCCACCTGGATAAATTCCTGTTTCATAGCTGCTCCTTACGGTTTCTTCCGAAAATTATTTTCTGTGATCAGGGCCGAAGCTGTCCGGCCAGATGTCCGCTGGACCACGCCCATTGGAGGTTGTAGCCGCCGCAGTCTCCGTCAATATCAAGGACCTCGCCGGCGGCGTAGAGACCGGGGACCAGGCGGCTTTGCAGCGTCTCCGGATCAAATTCGTCCGTGCGGACGCCTCCGGCCGTGACCTGCGCCCCGTCAAAGCCGAGAACGCCGGTAACAGGCAGGGCAAAATCGTGGATGGCCTCCGCAATGCGCTGCCGCTCCGCTGCACCGAGAGCGGCGACCGGCTCCGTCAGTCCAAAGCCGGCGTAGCGCAGCAGTGTGCGCCCAAGGCGGTTGTGGAGCATTCCGGCCAGCAGATTTTCCGTGGTCAGCTCCGGCATGAGCGCGGCCCGCTGCCGCAGCAGCGCCTCCGTGTCCGCCGCGGACAGCCGGGGCAGGAGGTCAATGTGGAGCGTTAAGGGCGGCTTTTCCACAGCGGCAGAGCGGGAGAGGTCAAATACGGCGGGGCCGCTGACGCCAAACTCCGTGAACTGCACCTCGCCCCGGCTCTCGGCCACGGTGTCCCGGCCCCGGCAGAGGGTCAGCTCTCCGGTGGCCCGGACGCCCTTGAGGGCCTTGACATAGGTGGTGTCGGTCTTGACCTGTACCAGCGCGGGATAGAGCTTTGTCATATTGTGGCCCATGGACTGCAAAAGGAGATACCCGCTGCGGGTGCCGCCCAGCTTGCCGCCGGCCATGCCGCCGCAGCAGACGATGACCCGGTCCGCCGGGAGGGTTTCCTCGGCGGAGAGGACGGTGAACCCCCGTTTCGTTTTCTTCAGGCCCGTCACCTCAAACCCGGCGCGGGTCGTGACCCCGGCGGCGTCGGCGGCGAAGCGCAGCACGTCCACCACGCTGCCCGCCTGATCGGAGTAGGGATAGACCCGGCCATTGTCCTCCGCCGTTGTCAGAAGGCCCAGACCGTGAAAGAAATCCAGCGTGGCATCCAGACTCAGCGCTTCAAAGGCGGGGCGGATGAAAGCGGCGTCCTGTCCGTGATAGTAGGGAAGGCCCATGTTCAGGTTGGTGAGGTTGCAGCGACCGTTGCCGGTGGAGAGCAGCTTGCGGCCCACACGGGCTTGCCGCTCCAGTAGCGTGACGCTATGGCCGCCCCTGGCGGCGGTGATGGCGGCCATGAGGCCGGAGGCCCCGCCGCCGATAACGATGACATTCATGGTTGGCTCCTTTCGCCGCAATTCGGCACAGGAATATTGTTACGCTGTTCATTATACGGGACTTGAGCAGAAAAGACAAGAGCGGTCTGGACTTCCAACATAAGCAATGTTAATGACAGTGTTTATTGTGAAAGCGCACCATAAATCAGCCTGAAAAGCATATGTTTTTTGCCAACACCTGCTAAAGATACTAAAAATTTGAAAAAACGGTTGACAGCGGTGAAAAGCGGTGCTAAGATGCAGTCAAAATTGAATCGCTTGATAGAGGCGCGGTATCCATCAGTACCCTCCGCAAGGCCAGCGCAGCCGTGGAGTGGGAAAGGGGCCACCGCCGAAGTGTCAGGACAATGCCTGTTGTCCGGATGCTGGGTCGGCAGAGAAGATCTGCCGGACTGTCACAAGAAATTTTTTGTGAAGCGCTATCATTGGCTGTTCGGAGACGTCCCATTTCAAAGGGGGCAGATTTTCCGTATATTCCATGAACCGCTTGGCAAAGCGGTTCATTTTTTCATCATTCCTCGCCGGCGGGGAAGAAAAACGCCGGACAAGAAGGAGACAGTATGAGAAGAAGATGGATGAGCGCGATTCTGGCCCTGACCATGGCTCTGGCCCTCACCGCCTGCGGCGGCGACAGCAGCAGTTCCTCCAGCAATGACAGCACCCCTGCGGAGTCCACCCCCGCCGCTCCCGCCGTGGAGATCCCCCCTGTGGAGGATCTGACCGGCACGGATACCAGCGCCATTCCGGGCCTGGAGGACGGTGTGCTCACCGTTGGCATGGAGTGCGCCTACGCGCCCTACAACTGGACCCAGATGGACGATTCCAACGGCGCGGTGCCCATTTCCAACGTTCCCGGCGCTTACGCCAACGGCTACGATGTGATGATCGCCCAGCGCATCTGCGAGACCTACGGCTGGGAGCTTGAGATCGTGTCCTCCGCGTGGGATTCCCTGTGCCCCGCCGTGCAGTCCGGCACGATGGACGCCAACATTGCCGGTCAGTCCATGACCGCCGACCGCATGAATGAAGTGGATATGGCAGGCCCCTACTACTACGCTACCATCGTGGTCCTGACCACCAAGGACAGCCAGTATGCCAACGCAGCCTCTATCGCTGATCTGGCCGGCGGCACCTGCACCTCCCAGTCCGGCACCATCTGGTATGATTCCTGCCTGCCCCAGATCGAGAACACCAACCTGCTGGCTCCTGCCGACAGTGCCCCCGCGATGATCATGCAGCTCCAGACCGGCGCTGTGGACTATGTCTGCACCGATATGCCCACCGCTCTGGCCGCCATCGCCAAGGATGACAATCTGGTGATCCTGAACTTCTCCGGCACCGACGGCGACTTCCAGTTTGCTACTGAAGAAGAGCGGGCCGAGAACGTGAACATCGGCATCTCTGTCCAGAAGGGTAACACCCAGCTGGCCGACGCCATCGACACCGTCCTCTCCGTTCTGAATGAGGAGCAGTTCAACGCCCTGATGGATCAGGCTATTTCCATTCAGCCTGAGATCTGAGTGACCCGCCGGGGGTCTCCGGACCCCCGGTGATCCCAAGAAACGCCCCGGCGCGGGGCCTCGCTGATTATTACAGATGATTGGAGACTGACCATGGATAAGTTTGTGAAGCTGGGACAGGATATGGTCCTGCTGTGGAGCAAGTACAAGGTGATGTACTGGGCCGGTATCTGGAATACACTGAAGCTGGCCTTCCTCGCCACACTGATCGGCTGCTTCATCGGACTGCTGTGCGGTGTGCTGAATACCATTCCTTATACGAAGAAGGACCCTCTGCCCAAGCGGTTCCTGCTGAAGCTGCTGCGGATCATCATCCGCATTTATGTAGAGGTGTTCCGGGGAACCCCCATGGTGCTGCAATCCGTGTTCATTTACTACGGCCTGCCCTACTTCTCCAATAACGCCCTCCGGTTCGACAATATTTTCGCCGCCGCACTTTTGATCGTGGCCATCAATACCGGCGCGTACATGGCGGAATCCGTCCGGGGCGGCATCATTTCCATTGATCCCGGCCAGACCGAGGGGGCCAAGGCCATTGGCATGACCCATTTCCAGACCATGGTGAACGTCATCATGCCCCAGGCCCTGCGGAACATCATGCCCCAGATCGGCAACAACTACATCATCAACGTGAAGGACACCTCCGTTATGTTTATCATCGGCTTTACGGAGTTCTTCGCCCAGCACCGCTACATCGTGGGCGTCAACAATATGTACTTCCCCTCCGCCACCATTGAAATGATCGGCTACCTGACCCTGACGCTGATTGCATCCCTGATCCTGCGGCTGGTGGAAAAGCTCATGGACGGCTCCGACAGCTACGAGCTGGCTCAGGGAGATCAGCTGGTGATGGCGGCGGGCACTTACAGCCATCCTGACCGGGGAACACCCTTTGACGAGGTCAACCGGGAATACACCGGCGAGGAAAAGAGAAACCGCATCCGCATCGGCCTGAAAAACCGCAACGGCAGCACGAGAGGAGGACGCTGATATGAGCGAGAATATCTTAGAGATCCGCCACCTCGGCAAGTCCTTCGGCACCCATGAGGTTTTGCGGGATATTGACTTTACTGTCAAGAAGGGCGACGTTATTTCCATCATCGGCGCTTCCGGCTCCGGCAAGTCCACGCTGCTGCGGTGTGTCAACCTGCTGGAGACCCCCAGCAGCGGTCAGATCCTCTACCATGGCACCGACGTGGCGGGCCGGGGCGTCAACGCCCCGGAGTACCGCTCCCATGTGGGTATGGTGTTCCAGTCCTTCAACCTGTTCAACAATATGTCGGTCCTCAAAAACTGCATGGTGGGACAGATGAAGGTCCTCAAGCGCAGCAAGGAGGAGGCCCGGCAGCAGGCACTGAAATATCTGGAAAAGGTGGGTATGGCCCCCTATATCAACGCCAAGCCCCGGCAGATCTCCGGCGGTCAGAAGCAGCGGGTGGCCATCGCCCGGGCACTGGCCATGGACCCGGAGGTGCTGCTGTTCGATGAGCCTACCTCCGCTCTGGACCCGGAAATGGTGGGCGAGGTGCTGAACGTCATGCAGGCGTTGGCCCGGGAGGGTATGACCATGCTGGTGGTGACTCACGAGATGGCCTTCGCCCGGGATGTCAGCTCGCAGGTGGTGTTCATGCATCAGGGCGTGATCTGCGAACAGGGCACACCGGCACAGGTCTTTGGCGCCCCCCAACAGCAGGAGACGAAGGAGTTCCTGGCTCGTTTCCGGGGCGTGGAATAAGGAGACTGCAATCGTAAAAGAGACCCCGGCGGCTGTTTCAACAGCCGCCGGGGGTTCTGACTGTTTTGTTTCAGAAACCGGGTAGAAAAGCTGCTTGGCACACAAATAAAAAGTTAAAACACAGCCCGCTGTTTTCAAACAGCGGGCTGTAAACATTCGGGAATCCGCAGGTGCTTACATGGATTCGTGGAAGGTGCGCTTGACCACCTCCAGCTGCTGCTCGCGGCTCAGGCGGTTGAAGTTCACGGCGTAGCCGGACACACGGATAGTCAGCGTGGGGTACTTCTCCGGATGCTCCATAGCATCCAGCAGAATTTCGCGGTTCATCACGTTCACGTTCAGATGGTGCGCGCCCTGGACGAAATAGCCGTCCAGGATCTGTACCAGATTGCTGCGGCGTTCCTCGGCGGTCTTGCCCAGTGCGTTGGGCACAATGGAGAAGGTGTTGGAAACACCGTCCTGGCACACGGCCCGGTAGGGGATCTTGGCTACAGAGTTCAGGCTGGCCAGCGCGCCGCTCTCATCCCGGCCGTGCATGGGGTTGGCGCCGGGGGCGAAGGGTTCGCCCGCCTTGCGGCCGTCAGGGGTGGAGCCGGTCTTTTTGCCGTACATCACGTTGCTGGTGATGGTCAGGGCGGACAGCGTATGAATAGCGCTCCGGTACAGCGCGTGCTTTTTCAGTTCGGCGGAGAAGTAGGAAACGATCTCCACGGCGATATCGTCCACCCGGTCATCGTCATTGCCGTACTTGGGGAAGTCACCCTCGGTGACGAAATCCACCGCAATGCCGTTTTCATTGCGGACAGGCTTCACCTTGGCGAACTTGATGGCGGAGAGGGAGTCGGCGGCGATGGAAAGACCCGCCACGCCGAAAGCGGCCAGCCGCTCCACCAGCGTATCGTGGAGGGCCATCTGGCTGGATTCGTAGGCGTATTTGTCATGCATAAAGTGGATGATATTGATGGTGTCCACATACAGCTCGGCAACGTAGGAGAGCACCTTCTTGTAGTTCGCCAGCACCTTGGGATAGTCCAGCACCTCGTCATCGTCCTTCTGGATCTCGGGGACGACCAGCAGGCCCTTCTTCTCGTCCACACCGCCGTTGATGGCGTACAGAAGGCTCTTGGCAAGGTTGGCCCGGGCACCGAAGAACTGCATCTGCTTGCCTACCGCCATAGCGGACACACAGCAGGCGATGCAGTAGTCATCGCCGTACATGGGGCGCATAATGTCATCATTTTCGTACTGGATGGAGTCGGTGTCAATGCTCATTTTGGCGCAGTAGCGCTTGAAGGCGTCGGGGAGGTTCTGGCTCCACAGAACGGTCAGGTTGGGCTCGGGAGCGGTGCCCAGATTGGTGAGGGTGTGGAGATAGCGGAAGGTGTTGCGGGTCACCAGAGTGCGGCCGTCGATGCCCATGCCGCCCAGAGACTCGGTGATCCAGGTGGGATCACCGCCAAAGAGCTCATTGTATTCCGGAGTACGCAGATGGCGCACCAGCCGCAGCTTGATGATGAACTGGTCGATCAGCTCCTGCGCACAGGCTTCGTCCAGCGTGCCGTTGTCCAGATCCCGCTGGATGTAAATATCCAGGAAGGTAGCGGTGCGGCCCAGGCTGGTGGCAGCGCCGTTGTTTTCCTTTACACCGGCGAGATAGGCCATGTACAGGCTCTGCACAGCGTCATGGGCGGTCTCAGCGGGCTTGGTGATGTCACAGCCGTAGCCCTTGGCCATCAGGGCCATTTCCTGCAGAGCGCGGATCTGCATCTGCACTTCTTCCCGCAGGCGGATACGCTCGTCGGTCATAGCGCCGTCCAGAGCGTCCAGATCCTTTTTCTTCTCTTCAATCAGAAAATCAGTGCCGTACAGGGGGACACGGCGGTAGTCACCCACGATGCGGCCACGGCCGTAAGCGTCGGGCAGGCCGGTGAGCAGGCCCACGGTACGGGCCACCCGGGTGCGGTGGGGATAGGCATCGAACACGCCGTCATTGTGGGTCTTGCGGTAGGTTCTGAAATGCTTTTCAATTTCGGGGTTCAGCTTGTAGCCGTACTGCTCCAGAGCGGATTCGGCCATGCGCATACCGCCGTACAGGTTTACGATGCGCTTCAGGGGAGCGTCGGTCTGCAGGCCGACGATCACCTCATTGTCCCGGTCAATATAGCCGGGAGCGAAGTTGTTGATGCCGGAGATGGCATCGGTTTCCACATCTAAGATCCCCTTGCGCAGCTCCTCTAAAATCAAGGCGTGGGACTTGTCCCAAACCTTCTGAGTTCGTTCGGACGTTGGGGCCAGAAAGCTCTCGTCACCGGCATAGGGGGTGTAGTTCTTCTGAATGAAATTACGCACGTTGACGAGATGACGCCACTCGCCGGTACGAAAGCCCTTCCAGGCGCTGCAGTTTACATCAATAGGCATAGTTTTATACGCTCCTGTCTATTTTATTTAAATATGGAATTCACGGTCAAATCGCTGCTGCCAGTCAGCCAAGGCTTCCGGCGGAAGGGCGGGTACGTCCTCTAAGGAATACGGGATACCCAGTGCATGATACTTGTTCGCACCCAGCGTGTGGTAGGGCAGCAGCTCCACCCGCTGAATGTTGTGGATCGTATGCAGATACGCGCGCAGCCCTTCCAGATGGGCGTCGGAATCCGTGAGTCCGGGGACCACCACATGGCGGATCCAAAGAGGCGTACCGGCCTTTTGCACGGCGGAGAGGAATTGTAAAAACTCCTGCGGAGACTGTCCCGTGATGCTGTGGTAGCCGTCCAGCGAGAAGTGCTTGATGTCCAGCAAGACGAGGTCAGTATGGGCCAGAATTTCCTCGTAGCCGCCGCAGCCGCAGCCTGCGGTGTCAATGCAGGTGTGGATGCCCGCGTGTTTGCACAGGTGCAGGACCTCACATAAAAAGTCCTTTTGCAAGAGCGGCTCGCCGCCGGAAAAGGTAACGCCGCCGTTGTTGCCAAAATACGGCTTGAAGCGGAGAAGCTTGTTCACCAGCTGTTCAGGCGTGAAGATCTGCTCTTTTCCGCTGCGCATGGTCCAGGTGTCGGGGTTGTGGCAGTAGCGGCAGCGCAGGCGGCAGCCCTGAAAGAATACCACCGTGCGAATACCGGGGCCGTCCACAAGACCCATGGATTCAATGGAATGGATGTATCCCTCGATCAAATAGAAAAACCTCCTTTTCAACAGATCAAATGATCCGTATAAAAAGAAAAAGCCGCACCGATCTGAGCTTTTTCTGCCCAGACGGTCGGCTGGTTTCACGATCATACTCCATGTGGTAACATCCACTTCCGTCAGTCATATGATCACCATGCCCATAGTATATGGGCTTTGGAAGCTTTTGTCAAGCACCAACGCGCGGTGACTTTCTCAACGTGTATACGCCGGAGGAGTGGAATGCAGCGCGGCAGATAGCCAGAGCTTTGCCCACAAGCTGAACAGGGAAGGGGTCAAACTCTATGGGTGACAGCCTGCGCTATCAGGACTGCTTTGAAAAGCGGCACATGACCTGCGCGGTGCGGAAATCTTAAATGGAGTGTGACGGCGGTAACGATTCAGTCATGCGGCAGACAATGGAGAAAATGCGAAAATGCAAGGTTCAACTTTATAGCGACCGAAAGGTTATACAGGCCACTCCGAAATGCCACAGCTGTCTGTGTATTTCGCCTGTATGCAAAAGAAAGAACACCCGTTGACGCAGGGTTGGTGTCGCAACGGGCAGATGCATGGGAGACTGTGGCGTTTTACCGCAAAAACAGCATATACCATTATTTCATAGCAAACTATTGAAAAAAGTTATAGGCCATTCGACGAACTTTATGTGGAACTTTTTTGCTTCGACAGCCTATTATACTGTATTTACAGTATTTACAGCGGTAGGAGGGCCGTATATTTGCCGGAACAGGATGGAAGACCGGGACAGGGGATGCGGCATGCACTAAGTAAAAATAACGTAAATGCTTTGCTGTCGGCAAAGCGCTTACGTCATTTGAAACATTTTTGGACTTGCAAACTTGCAATGTGTAGAGTTATAATCATATCAAGAACGTAGCTGTATTAATATGGCCTGCCCCTCAGTAGGAACGGAGGAGCAGTTTCTAAGATACAGCTTGCTCAGTAGGCTGATCCGCCCGATTAGGGGGCCACCTCAAAGGGCGGAGAGTCTTCGCGTTAAATACAGGGAAGAATAATAGGAGGAATTACGTTCATGGCAAAAAACAAAGTGTTTAAGACGATGGACGGTAATGAGGCTGCCGCATACGTATCTTATGCGTTTACCGAGGTAGCTACCATTTACCCCATCACTCCTTCCAGCCCCATGGCTGACCATGTGGATGCATGGGCTACCAATGGCAAGAAGAACCTGTTTGGCCAGCCCGTAAAGCTGGTCGAGATGCAGGCGGAGTCCGGCGCGGCCGGCGCAATGCACGGCTCTCTGGAGACCGGCTCTCTGACCAGCACCTACACTGCTTCTCAGGGCCTGCTGCTGATGATCCCGCCCATGTACCGTATCGCCGGCTCTCAGCTGCCCGGCGTTATGCACGTCTCTGCCCGTACCGTGGCCACCCACTCTCTGTCCATCTTCGGCGACCACTCCGACGTCATGGCCTGCCGCCAGACCGGTTGGGCACAGCTGGCTTCCGCCAGCGTGCAGGAGAGCATGGACTTGGGCGCCGTTGCCCATCTGTCTGCCATCAAGGGCTCTATCCCCTTCCAGCATTTCTTCGATGGCTTCCGGACCTCTCACGAGATCCAGAAGATCGAGGTTCTGGACTATGAGGATCTGGGCAAGATGCTGGATTGGGACGCTGTTCAGCGCTTCAAGGATCATGCCCTGAGCACCGAGCATCCCACTCTGCGCAACACTCTGCAGAATCCCGATACCTTCTTCCAGTCCCGCGAGGCCTGCAACAGCGCCTATGATGCGCTGCCCGCCATTGTCGAGGAGTACATGGGCAAGATCAACGAGGTCACTGGCCGCAACTATCAGTTGTTCAACTACTACGGTGCTCCCGATGCTGAGCGCGTTGTGGTGGCTATGGGCTCCGTCTGCGAGACCCTGCTGGAGGTTGTTGATTATCTGGTGGAGCGCGGCGAGAAGGTCGGCTTCATTCAGGTCCATCTGTTCCGTCCCTTCTCCATGGAGCGTCTGCTGGAGAAGATCCCCGCTACCTGCAAGTGCCTGACCGTTCTGGACCGCACCAAGGAGCCCGGCGCTCCCGGCGAGCCTCTGTATCTGGACGTGTGCGACGCCCTGTGGGAAGGCAAGCGTACCAACATCGAGGCTCTGTGCGGCCGCTATGGCCTGGGTTCCAAGGATACCACTCCTGCCCAGATGAAGGCCGTGTTCGACAACATGAAGGGTGAGAAGAAGAACCACTTCACCGTCGGCATCAACGATGACGTTACGCATCTGTCCCTGCCCGTTGGCGAGAATATCGTCACCGCCGGCAAGTCCATCATCTCCTGCAAGTTCTGGGGTCTGGGCTCCGACGGTACCGTGGGCGCCAACAAGAACTCCATCAAGATCATCGGTGACCACACCGATCAGTACGCTCAGGCTTACTTCGAGTATGACTCCAAGAAGTCCGGCGGCGTTACCAAGTCCCACCTGCGCTTTGGCCATGAGCCCATCCACAGCACCTACTATGTCACCATGGCTGACTTTGTGGCCTGCCACAAGACCTCTTACATCAAGGACTTCGATATCGTTTCCGAGATCAAGCCTCATGGCACCTTCCTGCTGAACACCAGCTGGACCGGCGCTGAGCTGGAGGAGCACCTGCCCAACCGTGTGAAGCGTCAGATCGCCGAGCGTGAGATCAACTTCTACACCATCGACGCTACCGCTATCGCTATGGAGCTGGGCCTGGGCAACCGCACCAACACCGTGCTGCAGGCTGCCTTCTTCAACCTCTCCGGCATCATCCCCATCGAGGACGCCGTGAAGTACATGAAGGCCGCTATCGTCAAGTCCTACTCCAAGAAGGGCCAGAAGATCGTTGACATGAACAGCGCCGCCGTCGACAAGGGCGTTAACGCTGCCGTGAAGATCAACGTTCCCGAGTCCTGGAAGACTCTGGCTGACGATACCAAGGCTCCCGATGCAAGCCTGCCTCACTACATCCGTGAGATCCAGATCCCTGTCAACAAGCAGGCCGGCGATGCCATCCCCGTGAGCGAGTTCATGCCCTACGCTGATGGTGTTACCCCCTCTGAGACTTCTAAGTATGAGAAGCGCGGCATCGCTGTGAAGGTGCCTCAGTGGATCCCCGAGAACTGCATTGGCTGCAACAAGTGCGCTCTGGTCTGCCCCCATGCTGCGATTCGTCCCTTCCTGCTGAACGCGGAGGAAGAGGCTGCTAAGCCCGCCGCCTTCGTCACCAAGGAGGCCAAGGGCAAGGGCTTCGAGGGCCTGACCTTCCGTATGCAGGTCGATCCTCTGGACTGCCAGGGCTGCGGCGCCTGCGCCAATGTCTGCCCCGCCAAGGAGAAGGCTCTGGTCATGGAGCTGCTGGATACCCAGATGCCCGAGCAGGAGAACTGGGATCATGCTCTGACCCTGTCCACCAAGACCAACCCCATGGACAAGTTCACCGTCCGCGGTTCTCAGTTCGAGCGTCCTCTGTACGAGTTCAGCGGCGCCTGCGCCGGCTGCGGCGAGGCTCCTTACATGAAGCTTATGTCTCAGCTGTTCGGTGACCGGATGTTCGTTACCTCCGCTACCGGTTGCGCTTACGTTGTGGGTTCCTCCACTCCTTCTTTCCCCTATGTGGCCAATGAGAAGGGCCATGGTCCTGCCAACTCCAACTCCCTGTTCGAGGATAACGCCGAGTATGCCCTGGGCATGAAGCTGTCCATCGACCAGATGCGTCGTCAGATGGCTGCTCACGCTGAGGCTGTGGTGGCTTCTACCTCCGACGCTGCTCTGAAGAGCGCTCTGGAGGCTTGGCTGGCTGAGGGCGATAACGGCGACAAGACCCGTGCTCTGTCCGAGGCTGTTGTGGCTGCTCTGAACGCCACTGCTGAGACCTCTGATGATATCGCTTTCCTGAAGGCCAACAAGGATGCTCTGCCCAAGAAGAGCGTCTGGATGTACGGCGGCGACGGCTGGGCTTACGATATCGGCTTCGGCGGTCTGGACCATGTCCTGGCTTCCGGTGCTGACGTGAACGTCCTGGTTGTCGATACCGAGGTGTACTCCAACACCGGCGGTCAGGCTTCCAAGGCCACTCAGCTGGGTGCCGTGGCTCAGTTCGCCAATGGCGGTAAGAGAACCGGCAAGAAGGATCTGGGCGCCATCGCCATGACTTATGGCAATGTCTATGTTGCTCAGGTCGCTATGGGTGCCAACGAGCAGCACCTCATCACGGCTCTGAAGGAAGCTGAGGCACATCACGGTCCCTCCATCCTCATCGCTTACGCTCCCTGCATCAACCACGGTATCTCCAAGGGCATGAGCCAGGCTCAGCTGGAGGAGAAGCTGGCCAGCGAGTGCGGCTATTGGCCCCTGTGGCGCTATGTGCCCGAGCTGAAGGCCGAGGGTAAGAATCCGTTCATCCTGACCAGCAAGGAGCCCAATGGCCAGCTGCTGGACTTCATGATGGGCGAGACCCGTTTCGCTTCTCTGACCAGAACCTTCCCCGAGACTGCCAAGGTCCTGTTTGCCGAGGCCGAGGAGTTCTGCGCTCAGCGCTATGCCAAATACAAGAAGCTGGCTGAGCAGTAATTGTCGGTCAGAATCAGCACGAAACGTGAAATTGGTGTGAAAGCAAACCTTGCTTTCTGATGTAATCTCGTCTTGTATGGGTACAAGCTCAAATGCAGCAGCGACTCAGGAAAACAACTGAGGTTACATATCCGTTTTCTGTTTTTACTCTTACCATACTCTCTCCGCATAAAAGGCTCTCTGGCATATTGCCAGAGAGCCTTTTGCATATAATTGGGAAACGATCATGATGTACCGCTGTGCCGCGTTACCCGCAAGGGCAGCGTATTCGATCACCATGCATTCCGCAACAGCAGGTTGCTTGTCATACCGATAACTTTGGGGTATGATGACCGTGAGGTGATGATCGTATGGATACAAAGGATATGATTCTGGAACTCAGGACAAAGATGGGACTGTCACAGGACGAGCTTGCGGAAAAGGTGTTTGTGACCCGTCAGGCGGTTTCCCGCTGGGAAAACGGTGAAACAACGCCGAATATCGAAACCCTGAAGCTGCTCTCAAAGCTCTTTGATGTCTCCATCAATACGCTGCTCGGCTCACCGAGACAGCTGATCTGTCAATGCTGCGGGATGCCCCTTGCAGACGGGGACATCAGCAGGGAGACAGACGGCTTTTTCAATGAGGAGTACTGCAAGTGGTGCTATGCTGACGGCGAGTATATGTACCACGATTTAGACGATCTGATCGAGGTCTGCGTGCAGAACATGGCCAGCGAGGAATTTCCTGCCGAACAGGCGCGGGCCTACCTGAAGAACACGCTGCCAAAGCTCAATTACTGGAAGCGGTATGAGAACCTTGGCGGCGCGGAGGCTTTTGCGCAGTATAAGCAGACGTTGATGGATGAATTCAACGATCTGCATATTGACGGGATGCCCAAGGTGGAAAAGCTCAACGCGCTTGTAGGCAAGTATATCAACCTTGCATACCGCCTTCCCAACGGAAAAACCGTCAAATTCCTTGACGATCAGGCGACCTACCTCGGCAACCAGCTGGAATGTGAGTTTGGCGGCGACCGCTGCTTCGGCATTGCCGCAAATATGGATTTTCTGCTGGTCTGCACCTATGAGGAAGACGGCAAAACCCCGGAGCTGGTCGTTTACAAGAAAAGATAGCAAAAATCAGGTGCACGTCTCACGGCGTGCATCTGATTTTCTTTGACTGAACAGGCTGACGGAAAAGGCCACGTCTGTGTGCCGATCCTGCAGGGAATCTGCCAGTGGGCAGGCATGTTCTGTAAGGACGCGGGCAAAACGCCCATGATCCAGCGCCAGCGGTGTGATTACCGGGCAGGTATTTGACTTGGATCGATCACACACCAGAAGCCGGCTGCACCTTCCGTGATGCGAACAGCCTTTTTGCAGTGAAACCCATCAAAAATTGACAATATGGCTCAAATCAGGTAGGATTGCAGAGAGAAAGCAGCTGGCTTTTGCGGGGAAGAACGTATTCATGGAGGCTTCTAATGAGTGAAATGATAGAGAATACAGGCATGGACCGGCAGAAATTGAAAACGTTCATCTTGGAAACCTATCCGGCAAGCGCGGACCGTCCGTGGCTCCAATATCCCAATTATGAGGTGTTCCGCCACAGCAGCAATCAAAAATGGTTTGCGGTGGTCATGGATCTGCCGAAAAGCAAGCTCGGACTGCAGGGTGAGGAGCGGATAGACGCTGTCAACTTGAAATGCGGTCCCATTCTGGCAGGTTCGCTGCTGATGGAGAACGGCTTTTTTCCAGCCTATCATATGCGGAAGGACAGTTGGATTACCGCTGCGCTGGATGGCAGTGTGGCGGATGACAAAATTAAAATGCTGCTCGATGTAAGCTATCAGGCAACAGCGCCAAAAGTACGCAAAAAAAGGGCTGACAGCGTTTGAAAGGGAAAACGGCAGCTGCTGAATCGAAAGGAAAAGGGGAGGGCAGGCTCCTCGGTGGGTTCAGACACGAGAGAATCTTAACGATTTTTAGCAAAAACACGTCTTGACAACGGGCAGAAAACCGTGTATTCTTCGTTCAAAAGGGAGTAGCTTGCACAGCTTTGTGTATCCGTTGGCGTCAGTACGGGCCGTTTGGCTCCGCTGCGGATTGAAATGGCGAGACTTTTGTATCAATGTGAAGGCATTGACGCAAAAGGGCTCGCCTTTTTTGCGTCCGCCGAAAGGAGACACAGTACATGAAGCAGGAAAAGAACATTTGGGAACAATCTCGCGTGGAGCTGTTCCAGAAACTGGATTGCCGGGAGACCGGCCTATCACAGGAGGATGCGGCGCTCCGTTTGTTGAAATACGGTGCCAACGAACTGCACGCCGGCAAGCAAAAGAGTGTTTGGCAGATTTTTCTGGGGCAGTTTGCGGATTTTCTGGTGTTGATCCTCATTCTGGCCGCCGTCATCTCCGCCTGTATGGGGGACGTAGAGAGTATGATCGTCATTCTGGCGGTCATCACCATGAATGCCGTTCTGGGAACCGTCCAGACGGTGAAGGCATCCGCGTCGCTGGATAGCCTGAAGCAGATGTCCGCCCCCACCGCCAAGGTACTGCGGGACGGTCAGATCGTACAGATCCCCGGCCGAGAGGTGGTTCCCGGTGATGTGGTCATATTGGAGGCGGGAGATTCCGTCTGTGCCGACGGACGCCTGTTGGAGTGTGCCAGTCTGAAATGCGCGGAGAGTGCTCTCACCGGCGAAAGCCTGCCGGTGGAAAAGGATACGGAGCCGCTCAGCGGAGAAACGGCCTTAGGCGACCGAAAGAACATGGTGTTCTCCGGCAGCTTTGTCACCTATGGGCGGGGCCGCTTTCTGGTGACGGCCACCGGCATGGACACGGAAATGGGCAAGATCGCCCAGCTTCTGAAAAACACGGAGGAACGGAAAACGCCGCTGCAGGTCAGTCTGGACCAGTTCGGCAGAAAGCTGTCCATCATCATTCTGGTGATCTGCGCAGTGCTGTTTGGCGTCAGCGTGCTGTGGCGGCACGAAAACGTGATGAACGCCTTCCTCTTCGCCGTCGCTTTGGCAGTGGCGGCCATCCCCGAAGCCCTCAGTTCCATCGTGACCATCGTGCTGTCCTTCGGCACCCGGAAAATGGCCAAGGAAAACGCCATCATCCGCCATTTGCAGGC
>ENA-UEQJ01001814-UEQJ01001814.1-human-gut-metagenome-genome-assembly--contig:-NODE-1814-length-16374-cov-51.663190_pt1 | contig 16374 bp, 15 predicted proteins | sample MGYA00242937_ERZ507938 | MGnify/ENA primary metagenome ERZ507938 (study PRJEB26167, sample SAMN06115437) | human gut metagenome | host: Homo sapiens | place: China:Gansu | collected 2015-07-03...
GTTCCTGCTGTACCATTGTTGTTATCTGGTTCTGGTGCAGGTTTTTCCCACAACCAAAAATAACCACCAACTCCAAGAACTAACAAAACTGAAATAACGCTGATTATTTGGGTCCAAACAGGAAATGTCTTTTGGCTGGTAATCGCATTTGGAGATACTGGAAATTCTACAAGCTGAACGGTTATATTATCAACTCCTCCATTTTCATTTGCTAGTGCTACCAATCTATCTACTCGCTCCTGTGCATTCATCTCAGATTGACGACTGATAATCTTACAAATGGTATCATCTGATACCATTCCGCTCAATCCATCTGAACAAAGGACAAAACAATCACCTGCCTCTGGAATAATAGCATCGTCAGCAACTGTTGCAGGAGACATATTAGGTATTCCTAACGCATTTGTGATTTCGTTTTTTCTAGGATGATGCTCCGCTTGCTCTTTTGTGATTTCTCCGCAATCTACAAGCATTTGAACATACGAATGGTCTTTGGTTAGCTGTACAATTCTTTTGCTCCTAACTAAATAGATTCTACTATCTCCAACATGACCGATATATACTTTTCCACTACGAACCAATAGTAGTACACATGTAGAACCCATACCTACCAATTCCGACTGTTCTGTCGTCTTTTGAATTATTGCCCTATTTGCTTTGTCTATAGATTCGCCAATAGCAATTCTTGGATCATCATAATAAACATTGTTAAGGTTCTCAATTATAGTTGAAACAGCAATCTTTGAAGCGGTTGCCCCACCTACATGTCCTCCCATACCATCACAAACGACCGAAACAAGCCCATTCTGTGTAATGGCATTGTACATATTGTCTTCATTGGCAGATCTTTTTTTACCTACATCAGTTTTGCCAACGACATGACAATAATTAAAATTTTCGTTCATAACAATAAAGTATTAATTAGGTATTCTCAAGAAAATGAATAACGTGCTGCCAAGGATTATCTTATCATTGGTTTTTAGATCAATAGTTTCGTCCATAACGTATATGTTTCCATTTACATTACTACCATTGGATGAGCCCAGATCTTTTGCCTTAAATTCACCTTTAGCTTCTACATATTGTATCAGTAAATGTTTAGATGACATATGTGGATCATTAGGGAAAGGAATATCGCATGTGCGGTCGCGACCAATGGTTGTTCTTCCTTCATACACTTTATACACTTCTCCTGTTGGATTAGCACTATAGGATACTAACAAACCAACCAAGCGTCTGTTTTCACTTACTCCAGTTTCACCAGTTGCAGTTCCACCAACATGGCGTATAACAGTCGCTCCACCTGCAACATCATTTCCATCAATGCTAATAGTTGCAGTAGGTTTAGGATCATCTCCACCTAAGATTTTTGTGCCAAGTCCTTCGTGAGTGTCAGTGTTAACTTTTGTTGAACCTGTAGTAGATGAAGGACAAAATGGGCATTTGTCACCATAAATTGCCGGATCATAAAGATGTCCGTTAGCGCATTTTTTCGTTGCCATAATACTTTTAATTTACTATTTGATTTAATATAATTAGTTCAATTGTTATTACCGAAATAATCATGTCTATGAGAATTCTCATAATATTCCTCATATATTTCAATACCCCCAGAAATATCTGATAAAAAATGTTTTATACGAGTCCTATTTTCACATTCAGGACATCCGTTATTCCATACATTTTTACCACAATGGCTATATGCAGGATGATAACTACATCCACAAACAGCACAATTTATCATTTCATTTCTTACTTGATTATCATACTTATTCTTAGCATCAACATTAAAACAATCAACAACAGGTAAAGAATAATTGATTAATTTTAACTCACCTGTAACTATACCTTGACGAAGTACATAATCAAGAATAGTTGGATGATTACAAAAAGGACATCTATTTCCATAAATATCAGACTCATATAAATGTCCGTTCTTGCATTTTTTATACACTCTATTGATCATAATTAGTATATTTTTTTTACAAATTCTATAATAGGAGTCGGATGTATTGCATGGTTGTATCCCTGAGATATTCCTAAAAACCCTGAAACTATTATACCTGCAAAGCGTCCCTTCTTGTCATATACAGGAGAGCCACTTGCTCCCTGATGAATAGTTATATTATGACCATATTCATAGGCTCCTCTCTCCTGTGTTATTTCTCCACTTTGATTATTTGCTTCAAGACCTACAGAGGTCTGACCGATTATGAATGACTTAGGGAAACCAATTGTGCATATTTCATATCCAACAGATAGTTTCTCAGTAGGAGTTGATTTAGACAAATCAACATATGTAGAACCTGCAGGAATCGATTTGCTGTTTGTTTGCAATACTGCAACATCCAACTCTGGTTTATCACTAACTCTAAGGACTGTACATGGTATTAGGTTGTTCTCATTATCAATGTATGTATCGTTTTGAACTATGCCAACACTTAGTGTAGTATAATTAACCTCTACATTTGCCGCCAATTTGGTTAAATCATTCTGAAGTAAAACGGACTGAATGGCTCGTTTAACAAATTCCTCATTCTTTTTTTCATCTCCAGAACAACTTACCACATGTCTATTTGTAAGCATTTTGCCGTCAGAGGAAATGAAGAACCCTGTCCCCGTACTATGGGCTATACCTGAAGATATTTCACCTTTCTCATCTAAATAGCAATAATCTAATTCGTTATAACCATTAAGATATGTACTGAGAGGTCTTCCTTGAATTGTCGCAAGATACGCAGACTTCACATATATCAATACGACATCATTCTTGTGTTCTGCATATATTTCACTCCATTCTTTACCTCCCCATTTCCATGGCTGTAAAATAAAGAAACCTACAATCAAAACAATTGATGCAGCTATAGAAATAATTGGTTTAAGGTTAATCTTTGGCTTAATAGGATATACAGCTTCCCAATTCAATGGATGCTTATTAGAAATAGCAACATTATCTCCCTTCTTTAAAATATATGATGATGTAATTTTACTGCCATTCACATAAGTCCCGTTTGTTGAATTGTTGTCAATTATAACTATTTCTCCGTTTGCTTTTTTACATAGATACGCATGCTTGTCAGATACATCGTCAAATGAATATAGAATTTGCGACATAGGATTTCTACCTATCAATTTCTTTTCAACAACATCCTGCGGAATATTTATCGGCGCTTTTGTTGTTTTTGGGGGACTTGTTTGAATGATTTGTTTCCAATCGATGGAATGATTCCCTAAAAGTACGGTTGATGATGAATTAAGGATTACTTTTGTAATTTTTTTACCGTTTACAAAAGTTCCATTTTTAGAATTTAGATCTTCTATGGAAATTTCTCCAAAATCAGAAACTGTAATTATAGCATGAGATGTGGAAACAACAGGATCATTTATAATTACATCATTATGACTGCCTCGTCCTATTTTAATTGTTTTCATATTGAAATGATTTTTATTTAATCTTTTTAAGTATGGTCGGTGGCAAAATTTATATGAATATTGCATTTGAACTTAAACCAAACAATCATTAGTCACATTGGATGTTGATCCAGTTATCTGACATTGATTCATATTTTCTATTTTTTCGTCTGATGTCCATAACTTTATTTATTCTAAATAATTATTGATAACAATATTGCTCATTGCAGTACTCACTCTTACATAGAGTTAGTATAAGTATTCATATCATTGAATTTCAGGTACTTAAGTAAGATATTTGAGCATTTTTGTCAAACATTTACTCTCGGAAGTAAAACTTTTGCAAAGAAAAGCATACTATCTGCAAATAAATTTGTACCTTTGAAAGCGATCTATGTACTCTATGTAAGAGTGGAAACTTTTGCTAAACAATCTGTTGCAGCGAAATATTATCCACATAATATAAACATTCACCATTAACTGTAGCAAAAGTATAGCTGATATGTTTTGAGAATACGATTCCTTATTTGTGTTTATTCAAAAGATTCAGAATTTTACTATTCGCATTATCTATTATATTAGTTTGGATAGAGGCAAGATATATTTGTGTCGTTTCCTCATTGTCATGTCCCATACCAAGACTAATTGCTTTCATCGGAATATTTTGGGATTGAGCGATACTTGCCCAAGAATGACGTGCAACATACATCGTTAGTGGAATGCTTATTCCTGCCAATTTTGCAATTTTTTTCAGATATTTATTTACCAACAACATTTTATTCAAGTATTGTTTTCGTTCTGTAATATTTGGACTAATTATGATTGGAAACAGAAATGTACTGTATTCATTAGGATGTTTGTTCGCAATTTCTTCCATACTTTTTTCCCATTTTACAATCATCTGTTGACCGGTTTTACGTCTATTGTATACAACAAAACCGTTGGAGAGGTCTTTTTTCTTCAGGTATGCGATATCAATGAATGACATCCCCCGCATATAGAAAGAAAACAAGAACATGTCCCTTGCAAAATCAAGTGTCGGTGCATTAGTCAAATCCAAATCTTTAATCTTTTTGATTTCTTTTATACTTAAAGCGCGTTTAGACGTCTTGTCAACTCCTGTATATACCCGTTTGAATGGAGTGTTTTGAGCTGTAAGACCGTCTTCTACAGCCCGATTATAGACACAGCGCAATATCCGCATATAGAACGAAGTGGTGTTTCTGCATAAATTGAATGCACGCATATGGCTTTCGTATCGATTGATTAAGTTTTCATCAATCATGTCGAAATGCAGGTCTTCTCCATTTCTAAATTTCATGAAACTCATAAACATCTGCTTATAAGTCTCGCTTGTACGTTCTCTCCCAGCATTTTTCAAGCGTTCTATCTGAATCTTAATATATTCAAAAACGGTTGTTTTATCTGAAGACAAAGTATGATATTCCTGTACTATATCATCTACAGAGAAAACTTGTCCTTTATTTTCCAAGACCACGATTATTTTGTCCAATCGTTTTTTCTCCCAGGTAATTTTCTCCCGAATTGACTTGATTGTATCTAAACGATTCGGAGAGACTTGAGAAAGCATGACAATATCATTACGTTCTTCATCCCATTCATATGAGTAAATTTTATAACCAGTCGTAATCTGTCTGACAATACGGCGGTGAGTTATAAAATAGACGATGGTGCCCGGACGGTCTACGACCGTTGACGGGCGAAATTTTAATTTTACTGTTGCCATAACTGTACTTTTTTTAATGTTTCTGTCTATAAAATGTATAGGCTACGGCAGCAAGAGTCAGGACAATGAGTATGGAATACAAAAACACCAGTTCGGTCAGTATGTCGGAATGAATCAACTTCCGGTTGGCAAAAATGACCAAAGCAAAGAATACGGAAAGTAGTATCAGTAATATAACCATGCAAGAGAAAACCGCCTGCGGTATTGAGACCCGTTTCTCGTTCTTACGGATCTCCCCGGCGGCTTTTCTGACGATACTGTTCAACTCATCCTGCAACCTTTTCCTGTCCTCTTCCGAAAAGCGGATCGGCAAATCGGTTTTGAGCAGGTCATGCAGGTTGAGCATGGTGGTGGCGAACGTGCCTGTCTGATTGACAAGTTTTTGCAGAAGGTTGTAAGCCCTGCCGATTTCCGGTTTCAGGTCACGGAACTCGTCAGCCAATGCAGTACTGCGTTCTTCAAGCCGTCGGGTTCGTGCTTCCGCCTTACGTTCATCGTTCTCACTCTGTGGCGTATCCTGCGCCAGTTCATTGCTGTAATCGTATTTTCTGCCTGTCATAAAGTTCCTTTCTACCGTTTGCGTGATGTTTTAGGTTGTCTGCCATGTTTTGCAATGGCTGCACAGGCACAACGTCGGGCACGTTCCATTTCGTCCTCGTCCTCTTTCCGTCCCCAAGGCAGGTCGCTGGAAGTGCCGCCTCCGCCACCCGACGGGGCAACCGGAACATTCATCATGCCGACAAACAGAGCCACTGCATAGTCCGTAAGCTCCTTGTGGTTTGCTGTTTCCCGGTAGTCGAACTCGTCATCAAACAGTTGCATGACATTGTTGGGAATATAGAACATGTAATCCCTGCCATCATGTGTAAGTTCATACCTTGATGTTCCGTCGTGCCATGAAGAATAATCTGCAATAAGTCTGTCTCCGGTTGTTTTCAAGTTTGCATCGGAACGCGTTGCAGTCTGTGTCGGAATCTTGTTTCCTTCCTGCTTAAGCTCTGCCACGGACCGGTTGTGAAGTCTGTTCCACGTCGTTTCAATCTTTGATGCCATCAGGGTGCGGCCTTTGCCAAGTTCCGATGCCTTGTAGATAATGTCTCCGATACCGACCGTATAACCCCGCAACACATCTTTCTTGTCACGCCGTTCTTCGAGCGTATAACCCTTTTTCCGCACCCTTGCAACATAATCGTTCCATGACCATGACGGCATGGAACGCAGGATACCCGTAAGTACCCGGGCAACCTCGTCGGCGTTTGTCCTGCGGATTTCCGCTGCTGTCGTCCAGCCCCGTTTTCGGGCTATATGCTCCGCGGCATACTGTGCGCGGAGATGTATGTTGTGGTCGTTATTGGTTCTGCCGTCCTTGTCCTTGCGGCAGACCGCAGCGTGCAGGTGGGGAATGCCGCTCTTCGATTCCAGATGCAGACTTACGGAATAGATGCTTCCGGCAAGGTTTGTCCTGCGTGAATACACGTTGCCATGCCTGTCCTTGAACTCCATGCTGTCAAATTCACGGACAAAATCGTCCCACAGCCTTTCCCAGTCTTTCAGGGTGAAATGTTCCGTGTGTTCTTTTGCCGGGCTGATTTCAATGCGGATCATGTTCTTGCCCGTCGGCGCATGGGCTTTTATCATATCCCATACGCCCTGCGCATCGAGTCTGCACGGAAGCAGGTTGTCCTTGATGTGGTATATCAGTTCGGGATGTTTCTTGTTCCTCGACTCTCCGGTGATGTATCGGAGGGCGTTTATTCCGTGACTTATGGATTTTGCCTTGCCTATCATGTCTTTTCTTTTGTTTCTGTCTGTTCCTGTATTTTGGGGCTTTCGGGAATTCGGTTCGGTGCGAAATGTCGGTCTATGATTTTTGTGATGGCTTCCGCAGTCCTGCCGAGCAGTTGCAACGCACCGACCATCCAGGTTTGATTGCGGAACATCGCCCGGCGTTCATCCTGCGGCATGGCGTTGAGCATGGACGTGTATCTGGCATAGTCGCTTCTCGCTATGATGAGTTCATCACGTATCGACTCTTGTCTTAGGGTCATGCGTTCTTTCGGTCTGTAATTGTATGACCGGGCCAATACATAGTCGCTGATTGTCATACCGCACCTGTCAGCCAGCCGTCCGATATGTTCCCGTTGTGTCCTGCTGACACGGAATGAAATGGTCGAATCACGCCTTTCCCGTTTGCTTTCAGGAATCCCGGACTCTTCATCATGCCGGGCTGTTTTCTGTCTTGTATTCATAAAAAAGAGGGATAAAAGTGATACAAAAGGCAGATTACGGTGCGAGCCTGCGAGCGGCGTTCCCCATTGTCCAAGTTGGACAATGGCAAGAGTGCCGTGTATGGAATGACCGCCAGGGAGTGTAATACATCGGCATATCTTGTAATGAAATACCGTCCCCGGCTTCACAGAACGTGCATCCACTGCCGGATAAATGTCCATAAATGTCTTTCGGAATTTATGGCTTTATATAAAAGGATGGGGTTTGCAGCAAAGGATGTAGCCTTGTCATCGGTAGCCTTTACGGGCATGATACTGCATTTCTGCCGCCACTCTTGTCAGATTTTGCCTGCAACCTTGCAGGGAAGAAGGACAGGAGTGTCTGACATTTCTGTTCGCATTTCTGTTCCCCTTATTTTGCAGAGGTTCACGGATATTGTTTCAAGACTGTCAGATACTCCGATTCTCCTTTAACTGTTTCTGCCCGCAGCATTGGACGGCTGTGATTGCAGGCGTTGCCGTGCATCCTCCACGACCTTGAAATCGGACGAGATCTTCATCAGCGCGATGCTGACACGGCATAGCTGGCCGATGTTGACGAACTCCTTGACAGCCTCCATCAGTTTCTGCGCACGTTCCTGCCGGTGTCTCATTACCGCTTCGTTACTCGTTCCATTCTCCTTTGTCAGTCCGTGGTTGAGAAAGCGGTTCACGGCAAGCAAGTCGGTTGCCTCAATCGTGTCCGTGTCTCCCTTTCCGGTAGCATGACCGACCATCACACGGATGGAATCGGCCTCGTAAGGGGTACATTGTCTGAGAAAATCCAGAATGGTTTGCGCCTTGGCCCCGATAGCGGAGCGTGTCGTCTTCTTGCCGGTTCCCTTGTTTGAGGAATCCTGTGGTACGGCATTCGGGAAGCCTGTACCTGTCATGTTGGAATCATTCATACTGTCTTTGTTTTATAAAGTGGATAAATCATTTGCTTCTCTCCCGGCTCACGAGATAACCCATGGCCTCGCTGTCTATTTCGTCCTGCGACTTTACCCTTACCCGTTTCAGCCAGGCATCGAGGTCTTCCTTCGCGAAGAAGCACAGTTTGCCTCCCGGCTTGTAATAAGGGACTGTGCGGCGCATCATCATCTTGTAGAGATAACTTGGTTTCACTCCGAGATACCGGGCCGCTTCGGTGGTGTTCATCAGATTGCGTTCACTTTCCATATCGCTTGTTCGTTTATTGTTTATACTCGTTTTACCGTCTTGTTGCAACAATGCGGAACAGTCAGGCTTTTGGCCTTTATTTGCCTTCCGTTTCGTTTGCAAAGTTACTTTGGACTTAAAGGGGCATAATGGGGAGCAAATGGGGAAAGTGCATAAAGCAGCAGTGCGCAATACTGCTGATATTCAACAGTATGGCGCACTGCCATGATAGAAGTATGTTATCCCGAATGGGGAACCCGCGGGCTGCTATGGGGACGTTCTCAATTTCCTCGCGTTTTCGATGGCCCTGTCAACGGATTTGCGGTATTCACGGTTCTCCTCGGTTGTCCCGCCGCTGCAGACATCGCTGCGGTGCTTGTCGTAATATGACTTGGATATGCCGCAGCGTTTCAGGAACTCTTCCGCCCACAGTTTCCCGCGTTCGTGCGGCCTGATTGTCCGTGATACGGCCAAAACCATATAGCAGACACGCAGGTTCTCTTTAGGACGGACAGCGACGGGGCGTGAGGTCGGCTTCAGGTTCATGAAATTCACGAAATCACTGCCCGATGCGAACTCGAACTGACAGTCGTTGCACACCTCGTAAATGAACAGGCACAGGGCGAGATCTACGGTGTCCATCCATGCGGATGTCTCCTGCAACAGGTTCGCTCCGTTCATGGCTTGCCCTCCTGCATGCGGTTGATGTCGGCAATAATGCTTCCCGCGATTCCCTTCAGGCGTTCCACCAGCACGTCAAGAAACAGCGGCTTGAAACAATACACGCAGAAACACCGTTGGCGTTCCTGCTGCCATTCCTGATACAACAGGTTTACAAGGGCGTGGGCATTGTCATATTCCGCTTTTGCAGCGTCACATTCCTTGTCAAGCAGTCTGTACTCCACGGACTCCAGCGGCAGGAAATCCAGACGGTTGCTCTTTGCCGAATAGTCACGCCAGAGTCGGGTGGCTGCACTTTTCGCATCCTCGTGCCTCAGTTCAAACGGTTTGATGTGCTCCTCGAAAATGCGTTCGAAGTCTGCCGCATAGAGTCCCGACCTGTCCGACGACAGGTATCCGTCCGTTTCCGAAAGCAGAGAAATGGAACATTCCAATAACCGGGCGGGATTCTCCCTTGCCAGATTCCCGGCTTCCTTGACAAGGCTGTTTGTGTCATTGAAATCCCGGTAGAACAGGGATAATGACAAGGCCGGGCCAAAAGAGAAACCATCCTGGTTGCAGTTGGCGACATGTCTGTTTACCTCACTTAACCGTTGTGTAATTTGCTGTATCATCATAGTCGTCAGGAATTAAAAAGGTCATCCATGGTTACTTCGCTATGGACGATGCTATGGTATTTTCCCTCGCCGACTCCGTAAGTCGTGACAAAGGTATGCACTACGGACTTCTTCGTCTTGGTCTTGAGCCTGAAAAGCTCCCGGCGGTTCCGCAGTTTGGCTTCGTATTCACCTGTGATATTGTACGCTCCTTCGCTGAATTTCATCTCGCAAAGGTGGATGATGCGGTCTGCACGCTCGATAATCATGTCTATCTGTGCCCCGGATGTTCCGTTTTCCTTGTCAGCGCTACATCGCCAGGTGGAAACGGATGTAGCCATTCCCGATATGCCCAGCGCCTTCTTGATCTGCGCATGGTGCAACATACATATAAGCTCGAAGGTGAATCCCATCCATGAATGGATGCTGCTTGACTCGAGATGGTGCGTCCACCATTGGTCGTCCCTTGAAAGGTTCTTTTCGACAAACTTGAAATAGAACAGGGTATAGAAATCGACCAGCCTGTAAACCGCATCCGTCCGACGGTTGCCGAACAGGTTTGTCTTGTCTATGAAATCGCAGCGTTCAAGATTTGTGAGAATGCGTGTGAGATAGGCCCCGGATATTTTCGTTTTCGTACTGATTTCAGTTCTTGTCAGACCGGATTTGTTGTCGGCCAGAGCCCTGACGACCTCCACGTACGATTCCGCACCGGGAAATATGGCGTTGTAAAGCTCGTCGAACTCCATCTTCAGCGCACCGGTATCCGAGAAACACAGGCGGTCAACGTTCTGGGCAAAGCTCTGTTGCGGTTCAAGCATTTTGAGATAGAAAGGGACACCTCCGGTAAGCATGTACCCCTGCAATATCTGGTATCTGTCCCAATGGACTGAACGGCTTTGAAGGTATTCCTCCGTTTCCTTCAAGGAGAACGGCTTCAGGTATATCCTGTGCCTGATTCTGTTGTGCAGCCCGCCCCGGTTCTTTATCAACTTGTCCGTCATCCACGAGGTGGCCGAGCCGGTGGCGACCAATACGATATTGTACTGGCTGCTTGCCCAGCCGTTCCAGAAATATTCCAGGGCACTCACAAAATCGGAGCGGCGGGAATCCATCCACGGCATTTCGTCTATAAAGATGACCTTGCGCCTGTCATCGGGAAGGGTGGAAAGATAGTCCTCAAGGGCATCGAAGGCGTCAACCCAGTCCTTGAACGGGGCGGGTTTCGTTCCGGAATATGCCTTGAGTGCCTTGGCGAAGTTGTTAAGCTGGTCACGGGTGCGGAGATTGTGTCCTCCCACGAACTTGAAATCGTATTTGCCTTCAAAAAACTGCTCCACAAGGAAGGTCTTGCCGATCCTTCGTCGTCCGCATACGATTACGAACTCCGATTCATTGGAATCCATGCAGCTTTGCAGTTCCTCACATTCCCGTTGCCGGGCTATCAGTCTGTTTGTCATATCATTGTTTTTTGTGCAAAGGTACTCTAAAATTTGGATAACAGACTATGACTCGCACAAAAAATTACCAAGATTGAATAATTTGAATTTGTGGCGGTAATCTTTCGGGATACTCATCAATCGAACACACTGTCTACCAGATTTACTGCCTCCACCTTCTTGCTGTCAACAATCTTCGCGTAGATCTGGGTCGTTTTTACATTGGAATGGCCGAGCAGCTTGCTTACCGTATAAAGGTCGGCTCCAAGGGTCAGCATCATGGTGGCAAACGTGTGCCGGCTTGTATGATAGGTAATCTTTTTCGTGATACCTGCTGTTTTCGTCCATTTGGCCAATACCTTGTTTATATTGGGTTCGGCTATCAGACCTGTGAAAACTTTATCCTCGTCGTTTGCATTTTTCCGCTCCGGCAGCCATTTGACCGCCTGTCCCGAAAGTGGCAGGAAGATGGGAGTGGTTGTTTTCTGCATGATAACGGAAGCTCTCCACTGTTCGCCATCCTGTGAAAGATCCGTCCATTTAAGCGCATAGACATCGCTGAGACGCAGGCCGCAATAACAGGAGAATAGGTAGGAACGCTTGACAAGCTCATTGGGGCATTCCGTTGCAATCAGTGTCTTGATTTCGTCAATAGTCAGGAACTCACGCTTGCTCTCGGGTACTTTGATACGTTCCGATGAAGTGAGGGACATGAACGGGTTTTCCGGAATTACTTCGGCGCGGACGGCTGCATTAAGTGCCGTACTGAAGTAGCCGACATATCCGGACATGCTTTTGGGGCTCAGCTGTTTTCCCCATGTGGTTTTATAGTCATTCCTTATCCACCCGATGAATTTGAGGCAGAAATCCTTGTCAATATCTCCCATTCTGATCTTGTCCTTACCCACAAACGAAGAGATAAGGTTGACCACAGTCCCCAGCAGCTTGACACCCCTGACACCTCTTCGTTTCTGTTCCTCGAAATAGGTTTGCATCCAGTCGTTCAGCAATATCTTTGACCTGCCGTTTATGTTTTTCAGTCCGGCTTTCCCATTGGTTATTTCGATAATTCTTTTCGATTTGATGGTTTCCACCGCTGCAAGTGTAGCCTTGTTCTGCTCTTTCACTCTTGCGTTTATCTCCGGAAGATGATAAAGTTTGAGAAATTCGTAATGACGTTTCCCGTCAACATATATATCCAGATAGTATGATTCCGAACCGTCCGCAAGTTTCTTGGTACGTACCTTTACAGGTTCTTTCAGTTTGGGTTTTCTGCTGATTGTTGCCATTGCTGTTGTTTTATCGGTTAATTATTCGTCTATTCTTTCATTGTTCAGAATACGTTTTCTATCAGGCTTACCGCTTCGTCCTTTTTCCGGTCTATGATCTTGGCGTATATCAGTGTATGCCTGACCGAACTGTGTCCTAAAAGTTTGGACACGGTATAAATGTCCGCTCCAAGGGTCAGCATCATCGTCGCAAACGTGTGCCGACTCGTGTGGTAGCAGACGTTTTTTGTTATTCCGGCTGCTGCAGCCCATTTTTTCAGATTCTCGTTTACATTGCCGTCATAAACCAGACCCTTAAAGACAAGGGATTCAGGATTGGCATCATCCGCTTCAGGCATCCATTTCATGGCCTGCCTTGACAGCGGTATATAAAGCGGTTTGGTTGTTTTCTGCATGACAACAGATATATAGGTCTGTCCGTTGGAGATTGTCATGTCCTTCCATGCCAGTTTTCTTACATCGCTGATTCGCAGTCCGGTAAAGCAGGAAAAGAGGTAGGCGTGTTTGACAAGCCTGTTAGGACAGGGCGTGACTATCATCTTTCTGACCTCGTCAATGGTCAAAAAATCACGTTTGCTTTCCGGAACCTTTATTTTTTCGATTGTTTCGATAAGATTCCATGGATTCTTGCTGATAACTCCTGCCTGAACCGCTTCATTGAGCGATGTTCTGAACACCTGACAGTAGGTATTGCCCGTTTTGGGAGAAAGCGTGGAGTTGGTTTTCGGGCTGATATAAGTGTTTCTCAGCCAATTGATAAGTTCAAGACAGAATTGCCTGTCGATGTCTGTAAGTTTGGCATCCGGTCGGAAAGCATACAGAATATTTCTGGCGTTTTTCACACTATGCATGTCCCTCAAGCCACGTTCCTTATGGTTGTCAATACAAATCTGCATCCAGTCGGAAAGAAGAACATCCCGGTTGTCTTTGCCGGACAGGTCATCCACCTTTGTGTTGAGTAATGCCTCTGCACGTTCACGGGCTATATCTTCAGCTTTGCGGAGCGTCTGTGCATTCTGTCGCTTTATCAGTGCAGTTGATTCCGGCAAAAGATAAAGTTTGAGAAACTCGTATTCGTGCCCGCCGCCGTGCTGGGCATTCTGCTGGACGACTGGATGGACGCCCACCTGTATAACAGCGTGGTGGTTGCCCTGATGCTGATTGTGTACGGCGTTGCCTTTATCCTGATCGAGCGCCGCCCGCGGGTGCCCACCACCACCAAGCTTTCCCGCATTACTTACCCGCAGGCGTTCAAGGTTGGCTGCTGGCAGGTGCTCTCCCTGATTCCCGGCACCTCCCGCAGCGGCTCCACCATTCTGGGCGGCATGCTGTGCGGCATGTCCCGCCCGGCTGCCAGCCAGTTCACCTTCTTCCTTGCCATCCCGGTCATGGCCGGTGCCAGTTTGCTCAAGCTGGTGAAGTTCTTTGGCAAGGGCAACAGCTTCACGCTGGATCAGACCGTTGTGCTGATCGTTGGCTGTGCGGTTGCCTTTATCGTTTCCATCATCGCCATCCGCTTCCTGATGGATTACGTCAAGCGCCACACCTTCACCGCGTTCGGCGTTTACCGCATCGCGCTCGGCATTGTTGTTCTGGTGATCTGGGGCGTACAGACCTTTGTGCTGAAAGCGCCCGCCGCCGTGTAACGGCCCGGCGTGTATCTGAAATCGAAAATCTCCTCGCTGCATTTTGTGCATCAGCACATTGCAGCGGGGAGATTTTTTCTTGCCATTTTGTTTTTAAATCAGAGGAATCCTGGCTGACGTCTGCTTATCAGCTTCTTACTTTTCCACCTGGAACAAATTCTGCTGACGGGTTGCTTTGGCACCGATGTTGTTATACTCCAAATAGAAGTACCCATGCACCCAGGCATCCAGCTCTGCATTCTCGCCGTAGGTGTGGGTCACGCCGTCCGCGTCCATATAGTCATTGGCGGCTGTCACCACCGGGGCCACCTGCTTGAGTGCCAGCAGGTACTGGTAATACGGGGTCAGCGGCAGTCCGGCATTTTCCACCAGGGTGGGAGCCAGCATGCACATATCCATGCGGTTGTACTCGTCGGTGGCGCTGGTCTGGCCTGCGTTTTCCAGCGGGTAGTTTGCCCATATCAGGTAGGGCGTGCTGCGCTCCAAAATCTGCAAATTGTTCTCATCGGTAAAGGTATGGTCGGCCACATGATCCACAAAGCTGGGGGCGTGGTCGCCTGCCATGGCAACAATCACCTTGCGGCCGGTCTTTTCGTACTGCTCGGTCAGGTATTCGGTCAGTTCGCCAAAGGCACGGTCGGTCATATAGATGTTGCTCAGGTATTCATCCATGATGGAATCATACTCGCCGTAATCGGTTGCGGCATGCACGATATCCTCCTCCGGGGGGTTCATATCGTAATCGCCGTGGCTCTGGATGGAAACCAGGAACACAAACCGCGGCTGGTCCTCCGGCATTGCTTCATACAAACCTTCCAGGTCGCGGTAGGTGGCGCTGTCGGTCTGGTAGGGGCGGCTGCCATAGGTTTCCTTGGTCGGAAAATCATCCTGGAAGTGGGTCTCGTCAAAGCCCAGCGTCAGCCAGGCAGAATCGCGGCGGTAGTTGGAGTTGGTATAGGGGTGGGCTGCCAGCGTGGCATACCCCAGATCTTTCAGGTTGCTGACCAGGCTGTTTGCCTTGTGCAGGTTCAACCAGTTGAACGGTGTGATGGAGGGCATCAGCATCAGCGAGTTGGAGGAAAGCATCTCGTACTCGCTGGAGTTGGTGCCGCCGCCCACATGCGGGCTGATGGTGTGGCCGTAAATGGAGTTGGGCAGGTTTTTGGTCACCTGCATGATCTCCTGGTCGGCCTGCAGGTCCGTTACCAGGTCAAAGTCATAAAAGCTTTCGGACAGGATCAGGAACACATCGGGGTAGTCCTGCTCGTTTGCCGTTTCGGGGCTGGCCTGATAGTCCTGCGCCATTGCAGCGGCCTCGGTGGCGGCGTCCTCGCTGTAGCCGTCCGGCTGCAGGATGGGGTCCACCATCAGGCTGGCGGCTTCAATGCTACCCGCCAGGTAGCCGTACTTATAATAGGTTTCCTGCCAGGCCCAGCCGTAAGTGGCGGCGGGCTTGATGGGGTTGGGGCTGAAATACCCCAGATACAGCACCGCAAAAATGCCACAGGCGCAGGCCAGCGCATGGGCGCCGCGCTGTTTCCAGCTGCGCTTATGCTTGCCGGCCAGTTTGACCTGCACAACGGCAGCCACCAGCACCGGGATGTACAGCAGCGCAATGGTAATAACTGTCTGGGTAATGTGCAGGGTATAACTGCCCATCACCTCTGCCGCGGTGCCCAGGTTCAGGATGTCCTGCGGCATCAGGGCGGAACCATGCAGGTCCCGCGTGTAATAGTTGACCAGCGCCAGCACGGTAAAAATCAGGCCGGAAACGCCGGTTGCAATGCCCCAGCTGCCGCACAGGGCAAACACCACCAGCGTCAGGCAGAACGCCGTCAGCGCATTGAGCGGTGCGTATACCGGCCACTGCCCCGCCATATAGTTGGCAGTTGCGCCGTCAGAAATTTCTAACTGGTAGCGCGCCACAAAGGCCGCTGCCACAGCCAGCGCAAATGGCAGCACCGTGCCAAGCCAGAAGCGCTTGCTTTTTAAGAAATCCCAGTCTGTTTTTTCTTTTTTTCCGGCTGTTTTCTTTTCAATAGGTGTCAGTTGGAAAATGATCCACATGACAAGTCCTAAAAAGCTTAAAGAAAGCATTGGAATGACCGGGCCTATAAGTCCTGCGCCTGCGATGATAAAA
>ENA-UEQJ01001816-UEQJ01001816.1-human-gut-metagenome-genome-assembly--contig:-NODE-1816-length-16368-cov-7.491069_pt1 | contig 16368 bp, 13 predicted proteins | sample MGYA00242937_ERZ507938 | MGnify/ENA primary metagenome ERZ507938 (study PRJEB26167, sample SAMN06115437) | human gut metagenome | host: Homo sapiens | place: China:Gansu | collected 2015-07-03...
ACGGAGAAATTTCAAAGGACGAATATCAATCTATGAGAAGCCCTATTGATAAAGAGATTAAAGAACTCCAAAAAGCTCTTGAAGATACGCCGACAAATAAATGTTGTCCGAGAGGTCTGGATTTAGAGGGTATCCGTTCTACGCTAAACAGCCTTATTGATTTCAGCGGCAGTACGATTAGCCACGATGTTATTAATCAATTTGTTTATATGGTAACGCCGACTTCGGATACCACTTTTGATTGGTATGTTAATTTGAACGGAACGGCTGATGTAAAGGCGACCTTCACCGCAGAGGGTAGAAAGAAAAGCTGTATAATCAAATTAGAGGAAATTGAAAAGATTTCCTCGCTACATAGGAAAGAGAATGAGGACAATGCACATCTCATTAAAAACCCCATTGTTTTTGCCTTTCTGCACAGGCTGCCATTAAGGACCAGCAGTAAATGGTAAGGTAACGCCTGCGGCGCAGGCAAAACGACCGATAAAAAAACGGCCGCACAGTTCATCTGAACTGCGCGGCCGTTTTTTTCGCCGCCTGCCCTGGCTGAAGGCCGGCGCATTATTTCCAAACGATTGCAAATTCCCCGGTGAACTGGCACGAATCCTCCACGGGGATCAGCATGGTATCCTCGCCCTCCCGGAGATAGCCCCAGCAGCTCACCCGGGCGGCGGTGTGGGTGCTCCCTGCGTCATAGGTAAGCCCCTGGTACCAGCTTTCGTTGACCAGCGCTATGATATCCCGTGCCCTGGGATGCAGCAGCCGGCCACCCTCCTGGGCCCCGGGTCCCGCCATCATGCACAGCAGCAGCGGGTGTATGTATGCATACCCGGCCCACACCACATCCGGGTCACCGACGGCCTGCATCCCGCCCTGGGCAGTGTAGCCGCACTGAAAGCGCACGGCGGTAATGTACCCGACCCCGTCCGTCTCAAAGGTCAGCGATTGGGGAAAGGCGTTCTTCCTGAACCCCGGATAGCGGCCTGTCAGCATGTCCCGCACCCAGGTGCCGTCCTCCCGCAGCCGCAGAGGCGATTCCACCGCCTGGGCCATTTGATTGAAGTTCTCCGCAAACTCCGGAACCGTCAGCCGTCCCCGGTGGACAGGGATCATGGCACTCATCAGGCCGCACACTATGACCAGGATCAGCAGCCCGTGGGCCGCGGGCAGCAGCGCCCACCGCCAGCCGGGAATGTCCCGGCTCTGACACAGCACCTCCCCCTCCCAGGGTAGCTTCAGTCCGTCCCGGCAGTCCTGATAGCTTTTTTTCAGCCGCCACAGCCGCACCACGGGAATCAGCAGCGCCATGCCGCATACCAGCGCCAGAGCCGTGTAGGCAAAGGCCTCACCCCACTCCGGCCGCCGCCCGTCGGGCTTTTCCACCGTCAGACCCAGCAGCCGCTTTCCCGGCGTGGTCCCCCACAGGTGCAGCAGCACCGGCTCCACCGCCAGCATCAGCAGCAGTGCGCCTATGGTGTTGAGCAGGGAGAACCCCTGCTGGCGGAACGATATGTGCCCTGCCAGCATTGCCAGCGCCGCCGCGCAGGAGCACAGGGCCAGGTCCAGATTCCGCGCCAGGAACCGCCGCCAGGGACATGGCTCCTGCCGGTCTGCCTGGGGCGCGGCGGGAGCTGCCTGGGCCGCCGTGTGCAGGGCCAGCCAGTATTTCTCCGGGTCCAGGCTGTCATAGCGGACCCGGTCCGCCTGCATGGCCCGGCATACGGCCTGGTCCCTCCGGGCCTGCTCCTCCCGGCGCTGGGCTATCCGGATGCGCTCCTCTAAAACGTCGGCCAGGTCCAGCTCCCCGGCCTGCATGGCCCGGATCTCCTCAATGGGCACGTCCAGCCGCCGCAGCAGGCGGATCCGCAGCAGGGTCTCCAGGTCATCGGGGCTGTAGTCCCGATAGCCGTTTTTCCGCCGGGCCGGATGCACCAGCCCCTCCTGTTCATAGTATCGGATGTTGGCCCGGGACAGCCCGGTGCGCTGCTCTACGTCCTTGATATGCATGGCGTTGCCCTCCTTTTATCCGCAGTATAAGGTGTAAAGGGACTTGACAGTCAAGTGTTTTTTTCAGGAAATCTCCAGCACCACCGGGCAGTGGTCACTGCCGTACACCTCCGTGCGGATGGCGGCCTCCGTCACCCGGGGCAAAAGCCGCCGGGACACGATGAAATAGTCAATGCGCCACCCGGCGTTCTTTTCCCGGGCGTGGAACCGATAGCTCCACCAGGAGTACGTGACCTCCTCCGGGTGCAGAGTCCGGAAGGTGTCGGCAAAGCCCGCGGCCAGCAGCTGTGTCAGCTTCTCCCGCTCCTGGTCGGAAAAGCCCGGGTTCATCCGGTTGGACCTGGGATTTTTCAGGTCCATCTCCTGGTGGGCCACGTTCAGGTCACCGCAGTATACCACGGGCTTTGTCCGGTCCAACTCCATCAGATAGGCCCGCAGGTCGTCCTCCCACTGCATCCGGTAATCCAGCCGCTTCAGCCCGTCCTGACTGTTGGGGGTGTAGCAGCACACCAGATAAAATTCCGGATATTCCGCCGTGATGACCCGCCCCTCGTGGCGGTGGACATCGTCCCCGAAACCGTACACCACGGACAGGGGCTCCTCCTTGGTCAGCACCGCCGTGCCGGAATACCCCTTTTTGTCGGCGGAGTGGAAATACCGGTGATACCCCTCCAGCTCGAACACCGCCTGCTCCGGCTGCAGCTTCGTCTCCTGCAGGCACAGAATGTCCGGGTCCTCCTGCTTCACATATTCCAGAAAGCCCTTGGTCAGGCATGACCGCAGGCCGTTGACGTTCCAGCTTACCAGCTTCATGGCCTTCTTCCTCCGTTTTTTCTTGTATCATACCATAAACGGACCGATTTTCCAAGAAAATGATTGACAAACCCTCCTGCGGGGGATAATATATTCAGGTATCAATGGCGTAGATGGGAAGAGTACCCGGCGCAGCCTCCGTCACAAGAGAGTCCGGCAAGGTGAAAGCGGACACGGCGGCCCCGGCGAACATGGCCCCGGAGCCGTCCGGCTGAGCGCGGCGCGTCAGGCCGGACCGGGTGTGCCCGTTACAGCACCGGGGCGTGTGGGCGCTCCATGAGGCCGCTTTTCGCAAGGAAGCGGCGAAGCAAGGTGGTATCGCGGTGCTGTGCATCGCCCTTGGCTGCGGCCGGGGGCGTTTTTTGTTTGCCCCGTTTCCCGGCTGTGGGAAAAACGCCAAACGTGATATGCATAATTTTAAGCCGCTCTTCCATTCGGAGCGGCGGAAAAGGAGATAGATCCCCATGGAAAAGCAGAAATTCTACATCACAACCCCCATTTATTACCCCTCCGACAAGCTGCACATCGGCCACACCTACTGCACCGTGGCCACCGATGCCATGGCCCGCTACAAGCGGCTCACCGGCTGCGACGTGCTGTTCCTGACGGGCACCGACGAGCACGGCCAGAAGATCGAGGACAAGGCCAAGGCCGCCGGAAAGACCCCCAAGGAGTTCCTGGACAACATCGTGGAGGGTCCCCAGGGCATCCTGGACCTGTGGAAGCTGATGAACATCTCCAACGACCGCTTCATCCGCACCACCGATGATTACCACTGTGCCTCCATCCAGAAGATCTTCCGCAAGATGTACGAAAAGGGCGACATCTACAAGGGCACCTACAAGGGCAAATACTGCAAGCCCTGCGAGAGCTTCTGGACCGAGAGCCAGCTGGTGGACGGCAAGTGCCCCGACTGCGGCCGGGAGGTCATGGACGCCGAGGAGGAGGCCTATTTCTTCCGCCTGTCCAAGTATGCCGACCGCGTCCGCCACCTGCTGGAGGACACCGACTTCCTGCAGCCCCGCTCCCGGGTCAACGAGATGGTCAACAACTTCATCAAGCCCGGCCTGGAGGACCTGTGCGTCAGCCGCACCAGCTTCTCCTGGGGCATTCCCGTGGACTTTGACCCGGGCCATGTGGTATACGTCTGGGTGGACGCTCTGTTCAACTACACTACCGCCCTGGGCTTTATGAACGACCGGTATCACGACTACGACAAGTATTGGCCCGCCGACGTCCACTTTGTGGGCAAGGAGATCGTCCGGTTCCACTCCATTATCTGGCCCGCCATGCTCATGAGCATGGAAATGCCCCTGCCCAAGCACGTTTACGGCCACGGCTGGCTGGTGATGGACGGCGGCAAGATGTCCAAGTCCAAGGGCAACGTGGTGGACCCCTATGTGCTGGCGGAGAAGTTCGGCGTGGACGCCCTGCGCTTCTTCCTGCTGCGAACCTTCCCCTTCGGCTCCGACGGCAACTTCTCCAACGAGCTGCTGATCCAGACCATCAACATGGACCTGGCCAACGACCTGGGCAACCTGGTCAGCCGCACCACCGCCATGGTGGAGAAATACTTCGGCGGCACCCTGCCCACCGAGCGGGAAAACAGCGACGCCGACGACGATCTGAAGCAGATGGCCTCCACCCTCCGTGACCGCTATGAGACGGAGATGGAGCACTTCCAGTTCCAGAACGCCTTGGAGCAGGTGTTCAAGACCATCCAGCGGGCCAACAAGTATATCGACGAGAACGCCCCCTGGACCCTGGCCAAGGACCCCGCCAACCGGGCCCGCCTGGCCACGGTTATGTATAACCTGCTGGAAACCATCCGCATCTGCGCCGTGCTGCTGACTCCCTTCATTCCCGACAGCGCCGAAAAGATCTTTGACCAGATCGGAGCCTGCCCGTGCTGCCGCACCTGGGAAAAGGCCAACGTGTGGGGCAGCCTGCGCCCGGACGTTACCGTTCACAAGGGCGAGGCCCTGTTCCCCCGCATCGACGCCGAGAAGGCCCTGGCCGAGCTCAACGCCATCCAGGAGGCCCAGCGCAAGGCGGCTCTGCCAGCCCTGGAGCTGGAGCCCTATGCCCAGGAAAACGTGGATTTTGATACCTTCTGCAAGTCCGACCTCCGGGCCGTGAAGATCAAGAACTGCGAGGCCGTGAAGAAGAGCGACAAGCTGCTGAAGTTCACCCTGGACGACGGCTCCGGCACGGACCGCACCATCGTATCCGGCATCCGGCACTATTACCAGCCGGAGCAGCTCATCGGCAAAACTGCTGTGGCCATTCTGAACCTGCCCCCCCGGAAGATGATGGGCATCCCCTCCTGCGGCATGCTGATCTCTGCCGTCCATAAGGAAAAGGGCGAGGAAAAGCTGCACCTGCTGCTGCTGGACGACGCCATTCCCGCCGGCGCAAAGCTCTGCTGACATTGCTCGCAAAAAAATTCCCGGTGCACCGCACCGGGAATTTTTTCACGCTTTCAAGGCGATCCGGGGACATCAATACACCCGGGCAGGCTCCTCGCCGTTAAGCACGCGCAGAGCACCCTGGGCCAGAGCCAGCAGCTCGTCCTCGCCGGGATACACGGTGATGGGGGCGATCCAGCCCACCATATCGGTGATGGCGTCCACAGTCTCCTTGCCGTAGGCAATGCCGCCGGTGAGGATGATCTGATCCACCTGGCCCTTCATGACCACGGCCATGGCGCCGATCTCCTTGCTGATCTGATAGTGGAAGGCGTCCACAGCGCCGGCGATCTCCTTGTCGCCGTTGTGGGCGGCCTTCAGCAGGTCGCGCATATCGTTGGAGCCGGTGTAGGCCACCAGGCCGCCGTGACCGGCCAGCATCTTGCGGACCTCACCGGCGGTGTACTTGCCGCTGAAGCACAGGCTCACCAGCTGACCGGTGGGCAGGCTGCCGGACCGCTCGGGGGAGAAGGGGCCGTCGCCGTCCAGGGCGTTCTGGGTATCCACCACGCTGCCGTGGACGTGGGCGCCGATGGAGCAGCCGCCGCCCATGTGGCAGACGATAAGGTTCAGGTCCTCATACTTCCTGCCGTGCTCCTTGGCATAGCGCTTGGCAACGGCCTTCTGGTTCAGGGCGTGGAAGATGCTGGTGCGATGGAACAGAGGATGGCCGGCATAGCGGGCCACGTCGGACAGCTCATCCACCACCACGGGGTCCACAATGTAGGAGGGGATGCCCAGCTGGTCGCCGATCTCCCGGGCCAGCAGACCGCCCAGGTTGGAGGCATGCTGCCCCTGAACGCCCACGGTGCAGTCGCGGACCAGCCGGTCGCTGACGGCGTAGGTGCCGCCGCGGATGGGGGCCAGCAGACCGCCCCGGCCGGAAACGGCGGACAGGGTCGTAACGTCGAAGCCCTGGTCATCCAGGGCCTGCATCACCAGCTTGCGCCGCCAGTCCTTCTGGGCGGGGATGGAATCAAATTTGTCGATCTCCTCGGCGCTGTGGCGCAGCGTCTTGTCGAAAAGCAGGGTTTCGTCCTCATAGACGCCGATCTTGGTGGACGTGGAGCCCGGGTTGATGACCAAAATTCTGTAAGACATGGGAATCTCCTCCTGTTGCATTGAATTGTTCCGAAAAAACAGCCGGATAACGACTTTATTGTATTATACAACAGTCGGTCAACCCATGTAAACTGTTTTTTCTCTCGAAACGAAACTTTTCCGGGAAAATGTTAAATTTTTACCGGGCGTTATTCCGCCGCAGGCCCGGGGATATCCCCCACGCCGTCCAGCACCAGCCGGGGGCGGTAGGGGAATTTGGCAATGTCCTCCCGCCGGGTAACGCCGGAGAGCACCAGCACCGTGTCCAGGCCGGTCTCGATACCGGCCACCATATCCGTGTCCATCCGGTCGCCGATCATCACCGCGTCCTCGGAGTGGACCCCCAGAATGCGCAGCCCCGTGCGCATCATCAGGGGGTTGGGCTTGCCCACGAAGTAGGCGTTCTGGCCGGTGGCCATTTCGATGGGGGCGATCATGGCCCGGCAGGCGGGAATGATGCCGTCCTCCGAGGGGCCGGTCAGGTCACTGTTGGTGCCGATGAGCTTGGCGCCCTTCAGCACCAGCCGCACCGCCCGCAGAATGTTTTCGTAGTTATAGCTGTTGCCCTCGCCGATGATGACGTAATCCGGGTCCACGTCGTTCATGGTGATGCCCTCGTCGTGGAGGGCCATGATCAGCCCCGCCCCGCCGATGACATAGGCGCTGCACCCGGGGGCCTGACTGCTGACGAACCGTGCCGTGGCCAGGGCGCTGGTGTAAAAGTGGCTCTCGTCCACGTCCAGGCCCATGCGCCGGAGCTTCTGCTGCAGCTCCTTGGGGCTGCGCTCGGAGGAGTTGGTCAAAAACAGGAAATTCTTCTCCTCGCGATACAGCCAGTCCACAAATTCCTTCACCCCCGGCAGCAGCCGGTTGCCGTGATAGATCACGCCGTCCATGTCGCAGATAAAGCCTTTTTTCTTTCGCAGCTGGTCCATAAGGTCCCTCCTATAGGATAAAATTTACCGATTTCCGCAGTTTTTCCGCCAGATCAGCGCCAGCCCACGCAGCAGCAGACTGTCGTCGTGCAGGATCCTCCGGCGGCAGTAGGGGGTAATGATCCCGGACAGGCCGCCGGTGGCCACGGCGGTGCAGGGAGCGCCCAGCTCCTCCTCCATGCGCTCCAGCAGGCCGTCGGCCATGGCGGCGGCGCCGTAAATGGCCCCGGCCTGAAGGCTGTCCTCCGTAACGGAGCAGATGACCTTTCCCGGCGGCTCCAGGGCAATGTCCGGCAGCTGGGCCGTGCCGGAGAACAGGGCGTGCAGGCTCAGCTTCACCCCGGCCAGAATCACGCCGCCCCGATAGCGTCGCTGCCGGTCCACCACCGTCACGGTGGTGGCGGTGCCGAAGTCGAACACCACCACCGGCAGAGGATATTCTGCCGCTGCCGCGGCGTCCGCCGCCAGCAGGTCCACCCCCAGGGTCTCCGGCTCCTCAATGGCGATCTCCAGCCCCGCCGGGGTGGTGGGACCCACCACCAGGGCCTCCAGCCCCGTAACGCTTCGGATGGCCCGGGCCGTTTCCTCCGTCAGCCGGGGCACCACCGAGCCGATGACGGCCCCCTCCGGGGCGGTCCGGCCCTCCAGCACCCGGCGGATGGCGTCGTCATACGCCTCCGGCGGCAGCACCTCTCCCGAGGGGATGCGGCGCTGGGATACCACCCGGTCCCCGTGGTCCAGCAGGGCAAGAACAATGTTGGTGTTTCCGATATCGGCGGTCAGCAGCATAAAATTTCCTCACTTATACAGCGTTTTTAGCTTGGCCGGAAAGTTTGCGCTTTCCGGCCAAGCTGTGGTTATTTCAGGACTTTTTCTTGGGAATGGTAACGGTAATGGTGGTGCCCTTGCCGGGCTGGCTCTCCAGGTCCAGGGTGCCGTGGTGATAGGCCACGGCATGCTTCACGATAGACAGGCCCAGGCCTGTGCCGCCGGAGGCCTTGGAGTGGCTCTTATCCACCCGGTAAAACCGCTCAAACACCCGGCTCTGGTGCTCCGGCGCAATGCCGATGCCGGTATCCGCCACGGAAATGGCGGCGCTGTCTCCCCGGTCGGTGACGGTGACCCGGACGCTGCCGCCGGGGACGTTATACTGAATGGCATTGTCGCAGAGGTTATACACCGTCTCATACAGCAGACGGCGCACGCCCTCCACCGGGATCTCCGGGCCCTCCACGGTGATGGCCGTCCCGCTTTTTTCCGATTTGTCCCGCAGATCGGCGGCGATATCCCGGCACAGCGCCGAGACGTCCACGCGCTCCCAGGGCAGGGGGTCTCCCTCGTCCAGCTGGGACAGGCGGATGATGTCGCCGATCAGGGCCACCAGCCGCTGTGCCTCCCGGCGGATGTGCCCCACGAACCGGGGCAGGTCCTCCTGCTTGACCAGGCCGTTCTCGATGAGCTCTGCGCTGCCGATGATGCCCTGAAGGGGCGTTTTCAGCTCATGGGATACATTGGCGGTGAACTCCCGGCGGCTCTGCTCCGCCGTCTCCTGCTGGGTGATGTCAAAGGCCAGCAGCACCGCCCCCAGAGTGTCGGGGCCGGACTGGATGCGGGAGATGTCAAACTGATAAATGCGGCCCAGCCGCTGGACACGGACCTCGCTGTGGCCGGCGTCCATGGCGGACGCCAGCGCGTCGCTGACGTCGTGGCCGCGGTCCACCGTCAGGAAATCCTGGCCCAGGCAGTTCTCGCCGGTGCCGAACACCCGGCAGGCGGCGGCGTTGATGCTGAGCACCGCGCCGCTTACGTTCAGCAGCACCAGCCCCTCCTGCATATGGGAGGTGATCTGGCGGAACTCGTCGGACCGGCGGCGCAGGTCCGTCAGCTGCCGGTCGATCTGCTGGCGCTGCACATTGATGCGGCACAGCAAAGGCGACAGCTCCTCATAGGTGTCGTTTTCCAGAGGGTGCTCCAGATCCAGGGCATTCAGAGGGGCGGTGATCCGGCGGGACAGACGGCCTGCCAGAAGGCCCGACAGCACCAGGGCTGCGGCGGCGGCCAGCAGAATGGCCGGCAGCATTCCCAGCACCAGCATGCCCACGGTAGCCCGGCTGACGGAAATGCGCAGCACCGAGCCATCCGGCATACGCTGAGCATAGTAGCTGGTCTTTTCCAGCAGGGTGCTGGAATAGCGGGTGGAGCTGCCGGAGCCGGTGCGCAGGGCCTCCCGGACCTCCAGGCGGTCGCCGTGGTTCTCCAGGCTTTCGGCGTCGCGCTTGGTGTCGCACAGCACCGAGCCGTCGGCGGCGATCCAGGTCAGGCGGTAGCGGTCCGCCTTCAGCTTATTCAGCTTATTCAGGTAATCCGTACCCTCCGTCTCCACGGCGGCGGCTGCCAATTGCAGCTGATCCTGGAGCTGGGACTCCTGCACGGAGGCAAAATAGCTGTACAGGCAGGTCATGACGATGACCACCCCCGCCAGCAGCACGGCCACGGCGGACAGCATAAACGAACGGAAAATTTTCTTGGTCATCCTTGTTCCTCCAGCCGGTAGCCCACATTGCGGACGGTCTGGATCAGACTGCCGTAGGGGCCCAGCTTCTGGCGCAGCGTGCGGATGTGCATATCCACGGTGCGGGTCTCGCCGCAGTAATCGGTGCCCCACACCTGGGCCATCAGCTGGTCCCGGGTGAAGGCCATGCCGGGATGGGACAAAAACAGCCGCAGCAGCTCGTATTCCTTATAGGTCAGGGGCACCCGCTGCCCGTCGCAGGAGACGGTGTGGGCGTCCTGGTCCAGGGTCAGGCCGGACAGGTGCAGCACGTGGCTGGGCCGGGCGCACCGGCGCAGCACGGCCTTGACGCAGGACACCAGCTCCATGACCCCGAAGGGCTTGGTGAGATAGTAGTCCGCGCCCAGGTCCAGGGCCTGGATCTTGTCATATTCCGCCCCCCGGGCCGTGGCCATGACCACGGGGATGGAGCGGGTAGCCGGGGCGGCCCGCAGGCGGCGCAGCAGCTCCACCCCGTCCACACCCGGAAGCATTACGTCCAGCACCACCAGCTCCGGCAGCTCCTGGGCCGTCCCGATGGCGGACCAGAAGGCCGTCCCGTCGGCAAAGCCCCGGGCCTCGAAGCCGGTGGAACGCAGTGTATATACCTCAACATCGCGGATGCTGGAGTCATCCTCCACACACCAGATCATGGTCTATCCCTCCTTATGCCGGCCGGTGATGGAAAAGATCACCCACTCGGCAATGTTGGTGGCGTGGTCGCCGATGCGCTCGAAATACTTGGCGATCATCAGCAGGTCCAGGGCATACTCCCCGTCGCCGGGGTCGGCGGCGATGCGGGAGATCAGGGCCTGCTTCACCTGGCGGAAATAGGCGTCCACGGTGTCGTCGTCGGCAAGCACCGCCTCTGCTTTTATTGTATCATGTTTTACGTATGCGTCAACACTTTCTGTCACCATGGAGATGGTGGCCCGGGCCATCTGGCAGAGAATGTCGTCATGCTCGGCGGTGCGGCCCTTCAGGAAGGTGACGATCTCGGCGATGTCCTGGGCCTGGTCGCCGATGCGCTCCATGTCGGTGATCATTTTCAGGGCGGCGGAGATCTGGCGCAGGTCCCGGGCCACCGGCTGCTGCTGCAGCAGCAGCTTCAGGCACAGCGACTCGATGGTGCGCTCCTTCTGGTCGATCTCCGTGTCCAGGGGGCCCACCTGGGCGGCCAGGGCGGGGTCTCCCTCCGTCAGGGCCTTGGCGGCCAGGGCGATGACCTCCTCGCACAGGGCGCCCATCTCGATGAGCTCCCGGTTCAGCAGCGCCAGCTGCTGGTCAAACTGTCTTCTCATTATCCGAACCTCCCGGTGATGTAGTCCTCGGTGCGCTTGTCGGCGGGGGCGGAGAACAGCTGCTCCGTTTTGCCGAACTCCACCAGCTCGCCCAGCAGGAAAAAGGCCGTATTGTCGGAGATGCGGGCCGCCTGCTGCATATTGTGGGTGACCATGACCACGGTGTAATGCTCCTTCAGCTCCAGGGCCAGGTCCTCGATTTTGGAGGTGGAGATGGGGTCCAGGGCGCTGGTGGCCTCGTCCATCAGCAGCACCTCCGGCTCCACGGCCAGGGCCCGGGCGATGCACAGGCGCTGCTGCTGGCCGCCGGACAGGCCCATGGCGCTTTTTTTCAGCCGGTCCTTCACCTCGTCCCAGATGGCGGCGGAGCGCAGGGAGCGCTCCACGATGTCGTCCAGCTTGGCGTGGCTGCGGACGCCGTGGGTCCGGGGCCCGTAGGCCACGTTGTCATAAATGCTCATGGGGAAGGGGTTGGCCTTCTGAAACACCATGCCGATGCGCTTGCGCAGCAGGGTGGGGTCCACCCTGGCGTCATAGATGTTCTTTCCGTGGAAGTTCACCTGTCCCTGGATCTTCACGGAGGGGATCAGGTCGTTCATGCGGTTCAGCGTCCGCAGGAACGTGGATTTGCCGCAGCCGGAGGGGCCGATGAAGGCGGTGATCTGCCGCTCCGGAATGGCCACGGACACATCGTGGAGGGCGTGGTTCTGCCCGTACCACAGATTCAGGCTCTTGGCCTCAAGAATGGGTTCCATAGCAATGCCTCATTTCTTTCGCAGCTTCCGCCCCACCAGGGAGGCGGACAGGTTGATCAGCAGGGTCAGCACCATCAGGATGGCGGCGATGGAGAAGGCCAGGGCCGTCTCGCCGCCCTCGGTGGCATAAACGTACAGGGCCACAGTCAGGGTGGCGGAGGAGGTGTGCAGAGCCTTGACAAAGCCCACCAGCTCCAGGCCGAAGCCCGCCGTATACAGCAGGGCGGCGCTTTCGCCCACAATGCGGCCCACAGCCAGGATGCAGCCGGTGACGATGCCGTCCACGGCTCCGGGCAGCACCACCGTGCGGATCATGTGCCATTTCCCGGCTCCCAGGCCCAGGGCCCCCTCCCGATAGGACTGGGGCACGGTTTTCAGGCTCTCCTGGGTGGTGCGGACGATGGTGGGCAGGATCATCACCACCAGGGTCAGGCCGCCGGCCAGGATGCCTGCCTTCAGGCCCAGCCGCTGCACAAACAGCAGCATACCCACCAGGCCGAAGATGATGGAGGGGATGCCCGTCAGGGTCTCGGTGGCGAACTCGATAACGGCCACCAGGCGGCGGTTGGACGCGTATTCCGTCAGGTAAATGGCGGCCCCCACTCCCAGAGGCAGGACGATGACCATGGCCACCACGATGATATACAGGGTATCCAGAATGTTGGGCAGGATGCCCACGGTGTTCTGGATATAGCTGGTCTGGCTGGTCAGCAGGGACCAGGTGATGCCCGGCACTCCGCGATAAAAGATATAGCCGATGAGAAACAGCAGCAGGGCGCAGGTCAGCCCCGCGCACAGCCATACCAGGCCCCGCATGCCCCGGTCATACAGACGGCGGCGGGGCGACAGCTTTTCCTCCATGGGTCAGTCCTCCTTCCTTTTTTTGATGAACACGTTGAGAAATACGTTGATGAGCATAATGAACAGAAACAGCACCAGGCCGATGGAGAACAGGGCCTGCTGATACAGACTGCCCACCGGGGCATAGGACATGCCGGAGATGATGCCGGTGGTGAGGAACCGGACGGACCGGAACAGCCCCGGCATATTGGCCACGTTTCCGGCCACCATGATGATGGCCATGGCCTCGCCGATGGCCCGGCCCACGCCCAGCACCACGGCGGTGGCCACGCCGCTGCGGGCGGCGTGAAGGCTGACGCGGAAATACGTTTCGGCGGCGGTGGCCCCCAGGGCCAGGCTGGCCTCCTCATACTCCCGGGGCACCGCCCGCAGGGCCGTTTCCGACACGTTGATGATGGAGGGCAGCACCATAATGGACAGCACCAGGATGGCCGCCAGCAGACAGGCGCCGGACCCCAGGGAGAAGGTGGTGCGGATCAGCGGCACCAGCACGATCATGCCCACCAGGCCGTATACCACCGACGGGATACCCGCCAGCAGCTGCACGGCGGTGCGGATCACGGCGGCCACCGGGGCCGGGGCCAGCTTGGAGAGGAAGATGGCCGTCATCAGGCCGATGGGCACGCCGATGACCATGGCCCCGGCGGTGCCGTAAACAGAGGTGAGGATAAAGGGCAGAATGCCGTATTCCGCGCCGGTGGTGGTGTTGGTGGGGTCCCAGACCTGGCCGAACAGAAACTTGAACAGGCCGATCTGGCGGATGGCGGGCAGGCCCGAGAGGATCAGGTACACGCTGATGACCAGCACGAAGCCCACGGCCACGATGCCGCACAGCAGGAAGATCAGATGGATCACATTTTCCAGGGCCTTACGGGCCCCTGTATTCTTTGAACGCATAGTCGGTTCCTTTCTTGTCCGGAACGGGAAATGCCCCTGGCCCGGGATTCGGGTCAGGGGAGGTTTCCCGGGGTGGTTACTTGGCCACGGGCACCGCACCGGCGTTCTTGATGAGGTCGGAAGCGGCGGCAGAGGTGGCGAAGTCAAAGAAAGCCTGAGCGGCGGCGGAGAGAGTTACGCCCTGCTTGGTCACCAGCACAAAGGGACGCTGGATTTCATAGCTGCCGTCCAGGACGGTGGCTTCGGTGCAGGCCACACCGCCCACGGTGAGGGCCTTGACAGTAGACTTGCCTTCCACGGCGGACAGGGAGGCGTAGCCGATGGCGTTGGGGTTGCCGGCAACGGCCTCAATGACGCCGCCGGTGGAGGTCAGCTCCTGGTCCAGCTTGCAGGAGTCCTTGGTGTCGGTGATGGACTCAAAGCCGTCCCGGGTGCCGCTGCCGGACTCACGGCCGATGCAGGAGATGGCGCCGGGGTCGCCGCCCACCTCGCTCCAGTCGGTGATCTTGCCGGTGAAGATGTCGGCGATCTGCTGAACGGTCAGGTCCGCGACCTTGCTGTCGGCGTTGACGATGATGGCGATGCCGTCCAGGGCCACGGTGGTCTCCTTCAGGCCGGTGGACTTCTCCTGGTCCTTCAGGGCCCGGGAGGCCAGGCCGATATCGGCGGAGCCGTTCTTCACAGCCTCAATGCCGGCGCCGGAGCCGGTGGGATCATAGGTGACGGTGACGCCGGGGTTGTCGATGGTGAACTGCTCCTTCAGAGCGCCGATGACCTTGTCCATAGAGGTGGAGCCGTTGGTGGACACGGAGCCGGAGAGAGCGGTGCTGTTATCGTCGTTCTTAGGGGGGTCATTGCCCTTCTGACCGCAGCCGGCCAGGATGCCCAGCACCATAACGGCGCACAGGGCCATGGAAAGAAACCTTTTCATTTTTTCAGAATCTCCTTTCGATTCAACGGATTTTGGATATCCTCGGTACAGTTCATAGAATACGGAGCGGATGTAAAGGGGAAAAGACGCGTTTTGTAAAGTCTGCGTAAAATGCGGCGGATCAGTGCCGGAGAGGACGGCATAGCGGCGATTTTTTCTTCTCATGAAAATATTTCTCCCGCGAACCAATTCGGACCGGAAAGCTGCTGGTCATTTTATATAAACGCCTTGCCGCGCCGTATGAATGTCCATAGGTCCGACGGAATGCGGCTTTCTTTTGTGACATAATTCACAAAAAGCCGCATAAAATGGGACTGTAAAATTGCCTGCTGCGAAACAGAACGACCCGGAGAGGAGGGGGGAGGCGTAAGAAATCGATTAAAGAAAGCATGATGCGTGACAATACGGCGTTAAGGAGAGACTGTATCGCTTTACAGGGGAAAACACACATGGTAAAGTGACCATAGTCCCCTTTACCGGACATAAGGGGGACATCCATATGAGTAAGGAGAGAAAACAATGGAAGAAAGAAAAGGCTTTGGATCCAATTTCGGATTCCTCATGGCGGCCATCGGCTCAGCCGTCGGCCTGGGCAACATCTGGGGCTTTCCCAACAAGATGGGCGCCAACGGCGGCTTCACGTTCCTGATCATCTATCTGATCCTGGCTGCCTGCTGCGGCTTCATCGTCATGATGGGCGAGCTGGCCCTGGGCCGCAAGACCGGCCGGGGCGCCATCGGCGCATACAAAATTCTGTCCAAGAAGTTCAAATGGCTGGGCTGGCTGGGCGTGCTGTCTGCCTTCCTGATTCTGGGCTTCTACTGCGCCCTGGGCGGCTACTGTCTGAAGTATGTCACCCTGAACGTGGGCAATCTGTTCCATGCCGGCTTCGGCACCGGCACCCTGGACGGCGCAGGCGTGTTTGACGCCCTGATGGCCAACCAGGGCGAGTGCGTGATCTACGGTCTGATCTTCGTGGCCATCACCATGGTCATCGTGATGGGCGGCGTCGGCGGCGGCATTGAAAAGGTCTGCTCCGTGGGCATGCCTGCCCTGTTCGTAATGCTGGTGATCTGCATCATCCGCTCCTGCACCCTGGACGGCGCAGTGGAAGGCCTGAAGTATATGTTCGTCCCCGGCTGGGCACTGGCCAACGGCGTCATCAAGGAAGCGCCTAACTTCTTCTCTGTAGTATCCACAGCAGGCGGCCAGATGTTCTTCTCCCTGTCCCTGGGCATGGCGGCTATGATTACCTACGGCTCCTATCTGGATAAGAAGGAGAATCTTCAGAAAAACGCCATCATCATCGTGGTGATGGATACCCTGGTGGCCCTGATGGCCGGTCTGTGCGTGATTCCCGGCCGCTTCGCCCTGGACCCCACCGGCAATCTGGGCGGCCCCTCCCTGCTGTTCGTCACCATGCAGAACGTGTTCGACCGCATGGGCGGCGCAGGTCCCATCTTCGGCATTCTGTTTTATCTGCTGGTGGTATTTGCCGCCGTCTCCTCCTCCATCTCCCTGCTGGAGGCCGTGGTGGCCCACTATGTGGACCGTGCCCGGGACCGGGGCAAGGGCGACAAGCGGAAGCCTTACTCCGTGCTGGCCGGTATTGCCGCCGGTATCCTGTGCGTCATCGTGTGCCTGGACTCCCTGGGCAACGCCGGCATCTCTCCCGCCGATATCCTGGGCATGCGCGGCACCATGGAAAAGCTCCCCACCTGGAGCGCCGACTGGCTGGACTTCTTCGA
>ENA-UEQJ01001818-UEQJ01001818.1-human-gut-metagenome-genome-assembly--contig:-NODE-1818-length-16348-cov-5.499109_pt1 | contig 16348 bp, 12 predicted proteins | sample MGYA00242937_ERZ507938 | MGnify/ENA primary metagenome ERZ507938 (study PRJEB26167, sample SAMN06115437) | human gut metagenome | host: Homo sapiens | place: China:Gansu | collected 2015-07-03...
ATCAACTATCGTGACAAGGATGGGGCTCCCTACTCACCTGTGTATCTTAAAAGCATCCAGAACCAGATCAGCGCCATTTTCAATCACGCCGTCAGATACTACAACCTGAAGGAAAATCCCTGTAAAAAAGCCGGAAGTATGGGCAAGAAGAAAAATCGTGAAATGGCTTTTTGGACAAAGGAGGAGTATCTGCAATTCATTGACGCAATGATGGACAAGCCGCTGTCGTTTTATGCTTTTGAGATGCTTTACTGGTGCGGCATTCGGGAAGGAGAGCTGCTGGCGCTGACCCCGGCAGATTTTGACCTTGATAAACGCACAGTCACGATCAACAAGACATTTCAGCACACCGGCGGGAAAGACATCATCACGCCGCCAAAAACAGAAAAGAGCAATCGCACAATTACGATGCCACGCTTTCTGGCAGATGAAATGCAGGAGTATTTGAAGATGCAGTACGACATTGGCCTGGATGACCGGATGTTCCCGGTCACGAAAAGCTATCTGTATCGGGAAATGCAGCGTGGCTGTCAGGAAACCGGCGTAAAGCGTATTCGGATCCACGATTTACGACACAGCCACATCAGTCTTTTGATCGACCAAGGCTTTTCTGCGGTTGCTATCGCCGACCGGGTCGGCCACGAAAGTATTGACATCACCTATAACTACGCACATCTGTTTCCCTCAAAGCAGGCGGAAATGGCGGATAAGTTAGATATGGAAAGGGGTATTTAAGATGTCGTCAAAGAACAGCGACGAGCATAATCGCTGGCGCAATAAGACGGTTGCCTTCCGGGTATCGCCGGAGGAAGATGCCCAAATCGAACGCTATGTGCAGCTCTCCGGGCTGACCAAGCAGGACTATATCACCCGGCGGCTCACTCACAAGGATGTGGTGGTGCAGGGCAATCCCAGAGTGTTCAAGGCGCTGCGGAATCAGCTTGCCGAAGTGCTTTTGGAATTGCAGCGCATTGAGACTGGCGGCGCAGTCAATGATGAGCTGCTTGACCTAATTGAAATGATCGCTGATATTCTCGGCGGGATGAAGGAGGAATCTGAATGAACAAAGAAAAAGAAATGACCGCTCCCGTTGTATCTGTTGACGCAGATACGGAGCAGTCATCCCAAAACCTTACTGACAATAGTTTAACCGATTTTGACCCGAATTTCAAGGGGTTTGATGAAATGCAGAGAGAAATTCTGCGAATGATGGACCCGTCCTACTTGAAAACCGTGTCAATGTCTGAACTGTTGGACAATGTGTACCAGAGCAAGCCGCCCCTTGTGGATGGTCTGCTCTACCGGGGTACTTACCTTTTTGTCGGTGCTCCGAAGCTGGGCAAGAGCTTCCTGATGACCCAGCTTGCCTATCATATCAGCACCGGCACACCGCTTTGGAATTATCCCGTCCGTAAAGGAACGGTGCTGTATCTTGCGCTTGAGGACGATTACCGCCGCTTGCAGGAGCGTTCCTATCGGATGTTCGGCACGGCAGAAAATGAGAGCCTGTTCTTCTCTGTTTCGGCCGGTCAGCTTGGCAGCGGCCTCGACGAGCAGCTCACTAATTTTCTGCGGGAGCATCCAGGCACTTCCCTTATCATCATTGACACGCTCCAGAAGGTGCGTGAGGTCGGCGGGGACAACTACAGCTACGCCAACGATTATCAGATCATCACACGGTTGAAGGCGCTGGCGGATATTCATTCATCGGAAAGCATAAAACAGCATATTGTGCGGGATCCGTCTGACCACGTGCCGTACCTGGACCTTCTGTCTGTATGCCGACAGTTGGAACATGATGATTTCACCATGGCCCACGCGCTGAAAAAATAGACGTAAACCGGGCCCCACAGAGGGTTTTTCCTCTGCGGGGCCCGATCAGTGAAATGGTTATTGGGCGCGTAGCTTACAGAATTGTAAGGCAGCGTGCTCTTGTTTTTTGCTGATGGTGGTTGCTTTTCCGGGCAAAAATGGTATGATAGAATCGGAACGATAGAAAAAGGACCCAAGTGGAGACGAGCTATGACGGCATTTTTACAACAATACATCTCTCCGGCGCTGCCGGTGATCCTGTGGCTGGGAAGGGCGCTGGTTTCCGGGCTGGCAGTCTGGCTGCTGGTGCGGTGCTGCCTGTCCCTGTTCCGGGGAAAGGACCGGGAGAGCTGGGGCTTTGTGACCCTGTCCAATGGTGCACGGTATGAAATTTATCACTGGGAAAACGTGATTGGCCGCGCAAAACGGTCGGATATTCGCATAAACTTTCCCTCTGTGTCCCGCAGTCACGCCATTTTGTCCCGGGACGAGGCCGGGACATGGCGGGTCAACCCGTTGAATCACAGCAGCGGCGTGCTGCTGAACGGACAGCGGACGCTGACGACCGCCAATCTGCATCCCGGCGACTCCATCGCCGTGGGCGGTGTGGAGCTGTTCTTTTTCCCGTCGGACAAGCCTCAGCCATCCGGCCAGCCCCGGCGGCGGCCCGGGCCGGTGGGCGGCCTGTGGCTGCTGACATTTATTCAGCTGCTGCTGTGGGCACAGTTTGCCCCGAGCTTCGGAGCGGAGAATATCTATCCCATCAGCGCAGGCTTTTTCGGACTGTGCGGCCTGGGGTGGGTGCTGTACGCCGTCAGCCGGAAGCTGCACCGGAGACAGTTTGATCTGGAGACCCTGGCGCTGCTGCTGACCACGGTGGGCTTTGCCATTACCGCCGCCTGGGACCCGGGGGCCCTTTACAAGCAGCTGGCGGCGGTGACGCTGGGCATGGGCATTTACGGCACCCTGGTGTGGCTGCTGGGGCGGCTGCATCTGGCGGTGAAGCTGCGCTGGCCGGTGGCTGCGGCCGCGGCGGCACTGCTGGCCTTCAACGTTGTGATGGGGGAGCGCATTTTCGGAGCCAAGAACTGGATATCGGTGGGCCCCATTTCCTTCCAGCCGTCGGAGCTGGTGAAGCTGGCGTTTATCCTGGCGGGGGCCGCCACCCTGGACCGGCTCTTTGCCAAGCGGAACCTGATCTTCACGGTGCTGTTTTCCGCCTATTGTGTGGGATGTCTGGCGCTGATGAGTGACTTTGGCACAGCGCTGGTGTTTTTCGTGGCCTTTCTGTGCATTGCCTTTTTGCGGACCGGGGACCTGGCCTCCATCGTGATGATGACGGCGGCTGCGGGCTTTGCCGGGGGACTGGTGCTGCACTTCAAGCCGTATGTGGCCCAGCGGTTCACCGTCTGGCGGCATGCCTGGGAATTTACCCAGACCACCGGCTATCAGCAGAGCCGCACCATGTCCGCTGCTGCCTCCGGCGGCCTGTTCGGCACGGGGCCGGAGGACGCGTGGCTGAAATATGTGGGGGCGGCCAACACGGACCTGGTATTCGGCGTGGTGTCGGAGGAATTCGGGCTGCTGCTGGCGCTGGTATGCGTGACGGCGGTGATCGCCCTGGCGGCGTTTGCCCTGCGGGCCGGCGACAGCGCCCGCTCCAGCTTTTATGCCATCGTCGCCTGCGGAGCGGCGTCTATGCTGGTGTTCCAGACCTCTCTGAACGTGCTGGGCGCGGTGGACATCCTGCCGCTGACCGGCGTGACATTTCCCTTTGTGTCCATGGGCGGGTCCAGCATGCTGTCCTGCTGGGGGCTGCTGGCCTATCTGAAGGCCGTCGATGTGCGCCGTCCGCCGGAAAAAGAAATCTCTCCGCCGCCCAAGAGTGAAAAAACGCCGGAGCGGCAGGAGGGATTCTTCGACGGGATCCCCGGGGTCCCTGTGGATGAGATATTCGGAAAGGAGGAGCGGTCTTGAAACAGGTAAAGCTACGGTCCATGCTGGTGCTGGCACTGATCGCTGTGCTGGGTGCGGGCGTGGTGCTGTTCTGCGTGCGGTATGTGGTGCGGGGCGGACAGTGGGCCGCCTTCTCCGCCAATGACCATGCCTATCAGGAGGGGCGGCTGGCCCTGGGTCAGGTGCTGGACCGCAACGGGGTGCTTTTGTATGACGGGGCCTCCGGCAGCTGGGCAGAGGACGGCGCCATTCGCCGGGCGACGCTCCATGTGGTGGGCGACCGGGACGACAACATTTTCACCTCTGCCAAGGCGGCTATGCGGCGGCGCCTGGTGGGCTTTGACCCGTTGACGGGTACCTCCGCCGGAGGACACAAGGTATATCTGACCATTGACGCAGAGCTGAACGCTGCGGCCCTGGAGGCCCTGAATGGCCGGAAGGGGGCCGCGGCGGTGTACAACTACCGCACCGGCGATGTGCTGTGCATGGTGTCCAGCCCCACCTTTGACCCGGCGGAACCGCCGGAGATCCGGGACGGGGACAGCCGGTATGACGGCGTGTATCTGAACCGGGTGCTGTCGTCCACGTTTGCCCCGGGCTCCGTGTTCAAGCTGGTGACCACTGCTGCGGCTTTGGAGAATCTGGACGGCGCTCTGGACCGGCACTTCACCTGCACCGGGCGTCTGGAGCTGGACGGCGGCGTTATCACCTGTCCCTATGCCCACGGGGATATGGACCTGTATGACGCTCTGGCCCGGTCCTGCAACTGTGCCTATGCTCAGATGGCGGTGGAGCTGGGGGGAGATACCCTGGCCCAATACGCGGAAAAGGCCGGGCTGACGGAGAGCTTCACCGTCAGCGGCATCAGCGCGGCGGCTGGACAGTTTACCGTGGGTCAGGGGGCAGATCTGGGCTGGTCTGGTGTGGGCCAGTACGACGATCTGGTGAATCCCTGCGCGTTTCTGCGATTCTTGGGCTCCATCACCGGCGGCAGGTCCGCAGGACCCCGGCTGGTATATAAGGAGACCACCATGCACGGCATTCCTCTGCCCGGAGACGGCGCGCCGTCTCTGAAGGCCCCCTTTGACGCGGACACCTGCCGGGTGCTGCGGGATATGATGCGCAACAATGTGCAGCAGACCTATGGACAGAGCATGTTCGGCTCGCTGGCGGTGTGCGCCAAGTCCGGCACCGCCGAGGCTGCGCCGGGTCAGTCGCCCCATGCGTGGTTCGCGGGCTTTGTGGCGGACGAGGATCTGCCCCTGGCCTTTGTGGTGCTGGTGGAAAACGGCGGCGGCGGCGCGGACGCCGCCGGGCCCATTGCTGCCCGGCTGCTGACCATGGCCGCAGGATGAGCCAACCCCCTGGAGGACGTGTGTCCTCCAGGGGGGATTTTTATTCAGCCGGGGGATACAGGGCCGACAGCAGCCGGGTGTAGATGCCCTCCGGGTCCTTCCGGAACCGGTCCGCCAGATCCCGGGCCATGGCCTCGGTGGCGGCGGTGAGCTCCAGGTGCAGGATACTGTCCACATCGTCCTGCAGGCGCAGCTCCACCAGATAGGAGCCGTTTTCCTGGGCGGCCACCCGACTCTGGACCTGGTTTTTCCGCAGCAGGAGGCGGTTGTATTCCGCCACATTCTTATCCGTCCGCAGCCGCACGGAGTAGGGGAGACTGGACTCGCAGATCTCGCTGTTTTTCAGCCCCTTGGGAGTGATGGCATAGCAGCCGTCCTCCGTCAGGCGCAGATGCTCCGTCCGTACCAGGTCGTTCAGGCACTCGGCATAGGCAAAGTAGTCGATGCCGTCGTCACACATGGTCAGCTCCTGCATGCCCTCCGGCGGCAGGGGCTCCGATACCCGGGCGGCAATATATAGAATCAGGAATTTGATCTCCAGCTTATCGTGAATGAATCCGGCAGCCATGCGTATCCCATCCTCTCCAACCGTTTTTCTTTATTATACCGGAAATTCCCGGATTTGTACAGGCCTTTTTCCCGCACCACCGGCGGCAGGCGGCATACACTGGAATGAAGGGCGCAGCCAGCCCCTTCATTACTTAATGGGAGGTTTATTTCATGCCTGAAAACGGAATGCCGGGCCCGGTCTGCGATCTGAGCAGTGTTCGCGAGTCCGTTTGTATCCATACACGGAAGATCTTCGACTCCTGTCGCGACAAGGACTGCGTGGAGGACCTGCGGTTCTATCCCACGGCGTCGGCCATGGAGCTGCTGTCCGGATGCCAGATGGTTCGGGGCGGCACGGCGGAGCTGCTGTACGTTTACACCGATGTGGAGCCGGTGACCTTCAACCGGGGATTCTACTCCATCGATATGCGGTTTTTCTACCGCGTGACCCTGCAGGTGGGTACCGGAACGCCCCGGTGCGCCGGGGCCGAGGGCCTGTGCGTGTTCGACAAGCGCTGCATCCTGTTCGGCAGCGAGGGCAGCGCCAAGATCTTCTCCTCCGACACCGTCATCGACGAGCTGGATATCCCCGGCCGCATGCGCACCAATCTGCCCACCGCCGTGGTGGAGGCCGTGGACCCCATCGTTCTGGACACCCGGGTGGACGACGGCTGCAAGCCCCGGTGCTGTGAGTGCGGCCTGACGGAAATTCCGGCGTTCATCGCCCGCAGCTTCGGCGAGGAGCTGGTGTTCGACGACAGCGGACGCCGCCGGTTCTATGTGACCCTGGGCCAGTTTACCCTGGTGCGGCTGGAGCGGGACACCCAGCTGCTGATCCCGGTGTATGACTACTGCATCCCCCAGTCGGAGTGCAGCTGCGGCGACCAGGAGGACCCCTGCGGCCTGTTCCGCAACGTGGCCTTCCCCATCGGGGAGTTTTTCCCGCCCAGCACCCTGGAAATGCCCAAGGACTATGCCAGCACCCGCAGCTACTGCGCCTGCCACTGACGGGCAAACATGTCACAGCCCCCGGCCGTGCGGCCGGGGGCTGAGCTTATTTTTCCTTGACTACGACGTTTTCGCTGCCCAGCCATTCCCGGCACTCCTGCAGCAGGGCCGGGTGATTCAGGCAGTGGGTGCCCAGCAGCTTGCCGGTGTCCGCCAGGCGGATCTTTACCGGGGTGCCTCCCTCAAACATGGTCATCACCAGCTTGATGTGGCGAAAGGCGGGACTGTCGGCGCTGGGGAAGCGGAGATAGATGGTGCTCTCCTTCTGAGCCGGACGGCGGGAGGGCTGCGCCGCCGCAGGCGGCAGTCCGCTTTCCAGGGGGTACAGGGAGTCGCACATGATCTGGGGCGGCTTCTCGTCCCGGACGGACAGGCGTCCCTTTACCAGCACCGGGGTGTTCACCTGCATATAGCTGCCGCACTGGTCAATGACCCGGCTGAAGCACAGCAGCTCCATGGACGCCAGCTCGTCCTCGATGGTCACATAGGCCATGAGGGTGTTGCTTTTCGTGGTGCGGGTGCGGCTGGCGGTGATGACCCCGGCCACGGTGACATTCTGCCCGTCGGCAAACCGCCGGGGACCGCCCTCGGCCTCGAAATCGGACATGATGGCGTGGATGGGCACGGCCCCGGCCCGCTTGGCCAGGGGACGGTAGTCCTCCATGGGGTGACCGGACAGGTACAGGCCCGTGGTGTCCTTCTCCATATTCATCCGCTCCACGGCGGTAAACTCCGGGATATCCGGCAGGGGAACTGCGGACACGGCGGCTCCTGAGGGGGTGGACATGCCGAACAGGTCCATCTGCCCCTCCACATTCTTCCGGCGGGAGGAGGCGATGCCGTCCAGCACCCGCTCATATACGGCCACCAGCTGGGAGCGTTTGCTCCCCAGGCTGTCGAAGGCCCCGCAGCGGATGAGGTTCTCCACCGCCCGCTTGTTCATGTCCGTGCAGTCGAACATCCGCTGGCAGAAATCCTGGAAGGAGGCAAAGGGCCCGCCCTGCTGTCGCTGGCGCACCACGGCCTGGATAAAGCCCCGGCCGATGTTCTTCACGGCCACCAGGCCGAAGCGGATGCCGCCCTCCTCCACGGTGAACCGGTCATAGGAGCGGTTCACATCCGGCGGCAGCAGGGCGATGCCGCAGTCCTTGCACTCGGCGATGTATTCGGCCACCTTGTCGGAGTTGTCCAGCACCGAGGTCAGCAGGGCAGCCATATACTCCCGGGTGAAGTGGCACTTGAAGTACGCCGTCTGATACGCCACCACCGCATAGCTGACAGCGTGTGCCTTGTTGAAGGCGTAGTTGGCGAAGTCGTAAATTTCATCGAAAATGGCCTGGGCCGTGGCCTCCGGAATGCCGCTGGGAACGCAGCCCCGGATGCTCCGGGAGGGGTCGCCGTGGAGAAAGGCCTCCCGCTCCCGCTCCACGTCCTTGGCCTTCTTTTTGGACATGGCCCGGCGCACCATGTCCGCCTGGCCCAGGGAGTAACCGGCCAGCTCCTGGAAGATCTTGATGACCTGCTCCTGATACACGATGCAGCCGTAGGTTCCGGAGAGGATCGGTTCCAGACTGGGGTGCTTATAGGTCACCAGCTTGGGGTCGTGCTTGCAGGCCACGAACCGGGGGATGGAGTCCATAGGGCCGGGGCGGTACAGGGCGATGATGGCGGTGATGTCCTCGATGTTCTGGGGCTTCAGGCCCAGGCAAACGCCGGTCATGCCGGAGGATTCCATCTGAAATACGCCCCCGGTCTTACCCTGGGTCAGCATGTCGAAGGTGGCCTTGTCGTCCATGGGAATGTCCGCCAGGCGGAAATCCGGGTGGTCCTTCTGGACCATTTTCACCGCGTCGTCCAGCACTGTCAGGTTCCGCAGCCCCAGAAAGTCCATTTTCAGCAGGCCCAGCTCCTCCAGGGTCACCATGGTATACTGGCAGACGATGGACTCGTCGTTCCGGGCCAGGGGAACGTATTCGTACACCGGCCGCTTGGTGATGACCACGCCGGCGGCGTGGGTGGAGGCGTGCCGGGGCATTCCCTCCAGGGCCCGGGCGGTGTCGATGAGCTTGTGGACTCTGGGGTCTCCCTGGTACAGGTCCGACAGCTGTTTGGACAGCTTCAGAGCGTCCTCCAGGGTGATATGGGGCCCGGTAGGCACCAGCTTGGCCACGGTGTCCGTCTCGGCATATGTCATGTTCAGCACCCGGCCCACGTCCCGGATAGCGGCCCGGGCGGCCATGGTGCCGAAGGTGACGATCTGGGCCACATGGTCGTCGCCGTACTTGCGCCGGACATAGTCCACCACCTCGCCCCGGCGGGTGTCGCCGAAGTCCATGTCGATATCCGGCATGGACACCCGCTCCGGGTTCAGGAACCGCTCGAAATAGAGGCTGTACTGCATGGGGTCGATGTCCGTGATACGCAGGCAGTAGGACACCATGCTGCCGGCGGCGGAGCCGCGGCCCGGCCCCACGGGGATTCCCGCGCCCTTGGCATAGTTCACGAAATCCTGGACGATGAGGAAATAGTCCGTAAAGCCCATTTTCTCGATCATGGCCAGCTCGTATTCCAGCTGCCGGTGGTATTCCGGCTTCTGGGCGCCGTAGCGCTCCGCGAAGCCCTTTTCACACAGCTCCCGCAGATAGGTGGGAGAGTCGTACCCCAGCGGCAGCCGGAACTCCGGCAGGTGATACTTGCCGAAGGTGAAGTCAAACCGGCAGCGGTCGGCAATGCGCTGGGTGTTCTCCACGGCATCGGGATATCCGGCAAACAGCGCTTCCATCTCCTCCGTGGAGCGGATGTAGAAATTCCGCGGCTCATAGCGCATGCGATTTTCATCGTCAACGGTCTTGCCGGTCTGGATGCACAGCAGCACGTCGTGGCTCTCGGCGTCCTCCCGGCGCAGATAGTGGGCGTCGTTGGTGCAGACCAGGGGAATACCCGTCTCCTGGTGCAGGCGCAGCAGGCCCCGGTTCACCGTGGTCTGGTCGGGGATGCCGTGATCCTGAAGCTCCAGATAGAAATTGCCCTCGCCCAGAATGTCCTGCATGGTCAGGGCATATTCCTTGGCCCCGTCATAGTCGCCGTTTACCAGGCGGCGGGGAATTTCTCCGGCCAGGCAGGCGGACAGGCCGATAAGGCCCTCCGAATGCCGGCGCAGCAGGTCCAAATCAATGCGGGGCTTGATATAGAACCCGTCCACAAAGGCCTGGCTCACCAGGTACGACAGATTCCGGTATCCCGTTTCGTTTTCACACAGCAGCACCAGGTGCCGGGACTCCGCATCCAGCTCATAGGTCTTATCCAGCCGGGTGCGCCGGGCCACATATACCTCACACCCGATGACCGGATGGATGCCCTGGGCCTTGCAGGCCCGATAGAAGTCGATGGCGCCGTACATAACGCCGTGGTCCGTGATGGCCACAGCCGTCTGCCCCAGTTCCTTCACCAGCTTCGGCAGGTCCCGGATGCGGCAGGCACCGTCCAGCAGACTGTATTCCGTGTGGACATGCAGATGGGCAAAGGCCATATTACGCCTCCTCCAGCATGTCGGTGAGGATTTCCGCCGCCGTTACGATCAGGCGGCCGCAGTGGTCGCTGCCGGCCAGCTCCAGCGCCAGCTCCGACGGCTCCAGCTCCTGGGACCGCAGCAGCTCCCGGCAGTCCAGCCGGTGAAACCGCTCCGTAAAGCGCCGCTGGTACTCCTTCACCCGGGCGGTAACGGCGGCCCGGTCTGTGGGATCGGGGCAGGCGGTTCCCAGCAGCATCACCGGTGCGGACACTGCGCCGCAGATACTGCCGCAGCGGACGCCTCCGCCCATGCCGGCCCCCAGGGCCATGGCCTGGTCCACCGTCAGGCCCGCCCGGTCCCGGAAGGCGGCCAGCAGGCACTGGCTGCAATTGAGTCCTTGCCGCCGGTAGTCCATGGCGGCGTGGCAACGTTCGGCTTTATTCATGGGATTCCCTCGCTTCCTCCATCAGTCTGCGCATACGATGATTCATGCAGGATTTGCTCACCGGCGGGTCGCTGCGCTCCGCTAATTGCTGCAATGACATTTCGGGGTTGTCCAGCCGCAGCTGCGCCGCCTGGCGCAGCTTTTCCGGCAGCAGAGCCAGACGTCCGCTTTCCGCCAGGCGGCTGATGGCGGCGGTCTGCTCCAGGGCGGCGTCCACGGTTTTGTTGACGTTGGCCATGTCGCAGTTCATGGCCCGGTTGGCGCCGTTGCGGATCTCCTTGTCCACCTTGGCGGTCATGATGTCCATGGCCGCCACCGGGGCGCCGATGGTGGTCAGCAGGTCCTCGATATGCTCGGACTGCTTGAAATAGATGACGCTGCTGCCGCTGCGGCGGACGCTGTGGGGCAGAAAGCCCATCTCCGTCAGCAGGGCCGAAACCTCACGGCTGGCCTGCATGTGGGAGGTGGCCAGCTCCAGGTGATATCGCTTCTCCGGGTCCGTGACGCTGCCCCCGGCCAGAAAGGCCCCCCGCATAAAGGCGGTGCGGCAGCACTCATCCTCCAGCAGGCCGAAGTTCACATGCAGCACCAGACTGGGGTCATAGCCCAGCAGATCAACGATGCGGCGGAGCTTCTCCTGCCGGGTAATGCGGAAGATGAGCTTGTCCCGGGTGCCATCGGGCAGGCTGTCGAATTTCAGGGAAAATGCCCGCTGGAACAGCCGGGGCAGCCGACCGGCAAACTCCGGGTTCTCCGTAATAATGCGCACCTCCGCAGAGGAGAAGGTGTTGCAGAACAGCAGCACCCCATAGGCCTCCGCCCGGGCGCAGCACTGCCGCGACACCGGCTGGCGGCACAGTTCGCTTTTGACTTTATAGGCAAAGGACTGCATGGCTGAGTCTCCTTTTATTTTTCCACTTGGTTGTGGGTGGCACGGTGGGGGCCGGCGGTGACCACGCGGATATTCCGCTGGTTGTGCAGCTGTACCAGCTCCCAGGCCAGGTGGCCGGGGTTATGGCGCACCAGGCCGTTTTCCACCGTGGACACCGGGCGGCTGACGATCTCCACCCCCAGGGCCTCCACGGACTCCCGGTCGCAGAAAATGGGCTCTGCTCCCTCTTGGGCATAGCGCTGCACCACCGCCGGGGGAATGGGGGAGGAATTGGTCAGGCATAGGTCAAACAGCCCCGGGCAGGAGTGCTTGAACAGGGCGCGGATGTGGTCGGACACCGTGTAGCCCTCGGTTTCGCCGTCCTGGGTCATGACGTTGCAGACATAGACCTTCAGTGCCCGGGAGCGGCGGATGGCGTCCACAATGCCGTCCACCAGCAGGTTGGGGATGATGCTGGTATACAGGCTTCCGGGAGCCAGAACGATGACCTCCGCCTCCTCCAGGGCCTCCACAGCCGCGGGAAGGGCCCGGGGATGCTCCGGGATCAGCCGCACCCGGCGGATGCGGCAGTCCTGTTCCTTCTTGCAGCGGAAGATCCGGCTTTCGCCCACTACGCTGGCTCCGTTTTCAAAGGTGGCCTCCAGCTGCACGTCCGCCGTTGTCACCGGCAGCACCCGGCCGGTAATGGCCAGCACCTGACTCATGCTCTCCACCGCCCGGTCAAAGCTGGGCATAATGCCGTTGAGGGCCGCCAGGAACAGATTGCCGAAGCTCTGTCCTGCCAGCGTCCCCTCGCAAAAGCGATAGTGCATCAGCTGGGCCATCAGAGGCTCGGCATTGGCCAGAGCCTCCAGACAGCTGCGGATGTCTCCCGGCGGCAGCATACCCAGGTCCTGCCGCAGCCGGCCGGAGCCGCCGCCGTCGTCCGCCATGGTGACAATGGCGGTGAGGTTCTTTGTATACAGCTTCAGCCCCCGCAGCAGCGTGGACAGACCCGTTCCGCCGCCAATGGCGGCAATGCGGGGCCCGTGCTCCGGGGCCACAGAATAGCAGCCGCCCATAAGCGCACCTCCTTACCGGGAGATATCCCGGTGATTTTCCGTGACCTGATATCCCTCGCGGGTGATGTAGGCCGCCAGCTCATGGGCCACGGCCACGGACCGATGGTGGCCGCCGGTGCAGCCGATGGCGATGACCAGGGCGGTCTTGCCCTCCTCGCTGTACAGCGGCAGCAGGAAGCCGATCATTTTCTCCAGCTGCTCCATGAACTCATGGGTCTGCTGAAAGGAGAATACGAAGTCCCGGACCTCCTGGTCCAGGCCTGTCTTGTTTTTCAGCTCTGCCACATAATAGGGGTTGGGCATGAACCGCACGTCGAACACCAGGTCCGCTTCAATGGGGATGCCGTGCTTGAAGCCGAAGGAGAGTACGCTGACGTTGAGCCCGCCCCGGTCCGACGGGGTGCCGAACAGGTTCAGCAGCTCACTGCGGAGCTTGGCCGTGGATAGGGAGGAGGTGTCCAGCACAAAGTCCGCGTGGTCCCGCACCGGCTGCATCAGCACCCGCTCCCGCCGCACGGCCTCCTCGATGCTCAGACCCTTGGCCTGCAGCGGATGCATGCGCCGGGTCTCCTTATAGCGGTTGATGATGGTGGGGGTATCCGCCTCCAGAAACAGCATGCGGCAGTTGACACCGCTGGCCTTCAGCTGCTCCAGGGTGTCGATGAGCATGTCCGTGGGCTCGCCGGAGCGCACGTCGTATACCAGCGCCACCCGGTCATACCGGCCGCTGGAGGCGGCACAGAACCCGGCGAATTTCATCATCATCTCCGCCGGGAGATTGTCCACGGTATAGTAGCCGATGTCCTCCAAAAACGAGGCCGCCCGGCTTTTGCCGCCGCCGGACAAGCCGGATATAATGAGAATTTCCATGTTATTTCCTCTTTTCCCGGGAAATTGCTTATTCACCCACGAACCGGACCTCCGGCTCCAGGCGGACGCCGTGGGCCCGGTATACGGCCTCCTGCACCCGGCGGATCAGCTCCTGCACGTCGGCGCAGGTGGCGTTGCCGGTGTTGATGACGAAGCCCGCATGCTTTTCGGATACCTGGGCGCCGCCCACCGTCAGGCCCTTGAGGCCGGTCTGGTCGATGAGGGTCCCGGCGAAATAGCCCTCCGGCCGCTTGAAGGTGCTGCCGGCGCTGGGCCACTCCAGAGGCTGGGAAGCCTTGCGCCGGGCCATCAAATCGTCCATCCGGGCCCGGATGGCGGCGGGATCGTCCGGGGTCAGGCGCACCACCGCACCCAGCACCACGGCGCCGTCGGCCAGAAACCGGCTGTGCCGGTAGGCGAAGGCGGCCTCGGGGCCGGTCAGACGGCGGATGCCGTCGGGATACAGGGCGGTGACCTCCGTCACTACCTGGCGCATTTCTCCGCCATAGGCCCCGGCATTCATGCACACCGCGCCCCCCAGACTGCCGGGGATGCCGTGGGCAAATTCCAGTCCCGCCAGCCCCGCCTGCTGGGCATATACCGCCAGACGGCTCAGCAGAACTCCGGCGTCGGCCTCTAAGGTCACATCGTCCAGACGGCGGATGCCGGTCATGCGCTCCGCCGTTTTGATGACCAGGGTGTCCAGCCCCCGGTCCGACACCAGCAGGTTGGTGCCCCGGCCCAGCAGAAACGGCTGCACGCCGCATTCCTCCGCCAGCCCCAGCAGGATCACCAGCTGCTCCCGGCTTTCCGGAAAGGCCATGCGCCGGGCCGGACCGCCGATGCGGAAGGAGGTGTGGCGGCTCATGGGCACGTCCCGCTCCACCGTCATGTCCGGCAGGTAATCCCGGAGCTTTTCATCCAAACGTTCATACCACTGCATAGCGTCCTCCCTCATATCCGTTTCTTCTTGCCCAGCAACGCCGCGCCGATGATGCCCGCCTGATTCCCCAGCTGAGCCTTGACGATGCGTGTTTTCTTGTCGGAGCTGCAGGGGATGGTCTCCTGCTCCACCAGCCGCTGCAGGGGGTGCAGCAGCTGCTCATCGGCCTCGTTGCTGACGCCGCCGCCGATGGCCAGAGTGTCCGGCTGGAAGATATTCACCACATTGGCGATGCCCGCCGCCAGATAGCCTATATACATGTCGCAGACCTGCCGGCCCACCGGGTCCCCCAGCCGGGCGGCCATAAAGGCCGACTGGCCGGACACATGACCGTCGTGCTCACGGATGACCTGGGCCAGGATGCTGTCGGGATTGTCCTGCAATGCCTGGGCGGTGAACCGCTTCAGAGCGCTGGCGGAGGCGTACTGCTCCCAGCAGCCCCGCCGGCCGCAGGGGCAGGGGAGACCCTGATAGTCGATGCAGGTATGCCCCACCTCGCCGGCCATACCGTTGCCGCCGTGGAAAATCTTGCCGTTGTGGATGATCCCGGCGCCGATGCCGGTGCCCAGGGTGATGGTAACGAAGCGTTTGCTGCCCTGCCCGGCTCCGGCGTAGTATTCCGCCAGGGCGGCGCAGTTGGCGTCATTTTCTACATACAGATGCAGTCCCAGCCGCCGCTTGAACAGCTTCCGCAGAGGAATGTTCCGCAGAGGCAGGTTGCAGGTATACACGATGGAGCCGGTGCGGATGTCCACCACGCCGGGGATGCCCGCCCCCACAGAGGCGATATCCTGCACCGCAATGCCGCCCTGGGCTGCCAGCTCCTCCGTCAGGGTCACCAGGGTGTCCGCCAGAACGTCCGGGTCCGATACCTCCCGGATCTTCATGCTTTTCACGGCCAGCAGCCGTCCGTTTTCATCCGTCAGCCCGGCCTTCAGGTTGGTGCCGCCGATGTCGATGCCGATATAGTTCATTGCTTCTCCTTGGCCTGCCGGGCCAGCTCATCCATTTTCTGGTCAAATTGCGTCATGAAGTCCCGGGCGGAGTTATAGCCGTATCGCATCTGGCGATTTTTCATGGCGGCGATCTCCACGATACCGGCCAGGTTCCGCCCCGGCCGCACGGGAATGGTGACATAGGGCAGCTGCACCCCCAGGATGGTGTAGGTATCGCCCTCCAGGCCCAGGCGGTCATAGAACTTACCGTCCTGCCAGGGCTCCAGATGAATCACGATCTCAATGTCGGAGTCAAACTGCACCGCGCCCATGCCGAACAGCTGCTGCACGTCGATGATGCCGATACCCCGGATCTCAATGTAGTGGCGGATGATCTCCGGGGCCGAGCCGTACAGAGAGTCGGAAATGCGGCGAATCTCCACCGCGTCGTCAGCCACCAGCCGGTGACCGCGCTTGAGCAGCTCAATAGCCGTCTCGCTTTTTCCAATGCCGGAGTCGCCGATCATCAGCACCCCCTGGCCATAGATGTTCATCAGCACGCCGTGGCGGGTGATCTGGGGGGCCAGGGCCCGGTTCAGATAGTCGATGATGTGACTGGTCAGCTCCACGGTGGTCTTTTCCGTCCGCAGCAGGGTCCGCCCGTGCTTGCGGGCAATCTCCATCAGCTCGGGAAAAATCTCCATATTCCGGGCCACGATCAGCGCCGGAATCTCGCAGCGCAGCAGGTCCTCGAATACCTTCCTCCGCTGCTCCAGGGGCATGGCCTTCAGGAATGTAAACTCCGCCTTGCCCAGAATTTGCAGGCGTTTGGGCTCAAAATAGTCGTAAAAACCCACCAATTGCAGGGCCGGACGGTTCACATCCGGAATGGTGATCATCCGTGTGTCATAATCCAGGCCCTTATATACGACCTCCAGGTCAAAATCCTTCACCAGCCGGCTGAGGCTGGCCGGGTCGCGTCTTACTTTCTCCATATACAGGTCCTCCATC
>ENA-UEQJ01001847-UEQJ01001847.1-human-gut-metagenome-genome-assembly--contig:-NODE-1847-length-16180-cov-100.522449_pt1 | contig 16180 bp, 32 predicted proteins | sample MGYA00242937_ERZ507938 | MGnify/ENA primary metagenome ERZ507938 (study PRJEB26167, sample SAMN06115437) | human gut metagenome | host: Homo sapiens | place: China:Gansu | collected 2015-07-03...
AGTATTTCGATATCAAAGATATATCAATTATTTTTGGTGGGAAGCTCACCTATCTACACGAGCGCCCGGTGAAGCGCACGCGAATAGCAGTTGCAACGCGAGCAGAGGCAGACGCGCTGAAGATGTTCATCCACGAGTCTAAGCAGCAGAAGAAATATTACAAGTAGCGGGGAAGTGAAGAATGCGATATATTGCGATCTTATTTACGGCGATCCTGTTTACGATCGCAATCTTTAACTACGCAATTCAATTGGGATAAATTATGCAACCTAAAATCACAGACGGGGAATTTTTAGCCGCCCGCGAGGAAGGCAAGACCTACCGCGAGATCGCGGAAGAGTTCGGCATGAACATTCGAAGCGTTGAACGTCGCGGCGTTCGCCTGGCGCGACAGGGGCACCTACACGGAAACGCCCACGTTGCGAAGCATATCCCGGACGGCTTCGGCGTCAAAGGCACGTCGACGATGATTCGCGCGGACGGCTCCGAGGTCGTTCGGTGGGTTAAGTCGGAAGTAGACCGCGATCGCATGGTCGCGCTTATGGAGGCAGCGCAGGCGGCTTTCTGCGAAGACCTTCCGCGAGCCGAACCGCAACCGCTGGATGAATCGAAGTTCTACATTGAAGATCAGCTTGCCCTGTACCCGATCTTCGACTTGCATATCGGGGCGATGGCGCACAAGCACGAATGCGGCGAGAACTATGACACCAGCACGGCTGAGAAGGTTCTAAACCGCTTCTTTGATTATTCTGTTTCGGTGGCTCCGCAATCACAAAAGGCGGTTTTGTTGGTCGGCGGTGACTTCCTTCACAGTGACGGCCTGGACGCAGTAACCCCGGCAAGCGGTCACGTTCTCGATCAGGACAGCCGATACGCTAAACTTGTTTATGTTGCCATTCGTTCGCTGCGTCGCGCCGTGTCGCTACTGCTTAACAATCATGCGGAAGTTGAAGTGCAGGTGATCGAAGGAAACCACGACCAGGCCGGGATGATTTGGCTACGCGCGGCGCTGGCGGCGTTCTATGAGAATGAACCTCGCGTTTTCGTTGATGTTAGCCCGGCGATCCTGCATCGCACCTTGTGGGGCAAAACCATGCTGGGCTATACGCATGGCCACACGATGAAGAAGCCGGAAACGCGCCTTGCTGCGATGGCTACCGACTTCCGTAAGGAGTTCGGCCAGTGCGACTACATTTACACGCATTCCGGCCACTGGCATCACCAGACTGTAACGGAACACTCGTTAGGCATTGACGAAGTGCATGGCCAGTTAGGGGCCAAAGACGCTTACTCCGCTCGCGGTGGTTGGCGCTCCTATCGGCAGGCTGCGGTGATTCTGTACAGCAAAGAATATGGCGAAGTAGGCCGCTTTATCTACCGCCCGAACATGTAACCACAACGGCCCCGCGAGGGGCCAACAAGGAAAACCGATGAATAGAAATATCTGTATTTTCGATCTCGATGGCACGCTTTCCGACGGAACCCACCGCTTGCACCTGCTGCCGAAAAAAGATCTCCACCTTACAGAAAGTTGGAGCGAATTTAATGGCGCGTCAATTGGAGACAGCCCAATCCAAAGCACTATTGACGTGGCGAATGCGCTTTATCGATCCGGAATGACGGTTGTTATCCTGACTGGCCGATCCGATGAGGTGAAGACCGAAACAATGATTTGGCTTGACCGCTACGGGGTGAAATATGACAGCCTAATCATGCGCCGCGCCAGCGATAACCGTAAAGACACGGTAATCAAGGAGGAGGAGTTACGCAAAATCGGACTTGATCGCATTGTTGCAGCTTGGGATGATTCCCCCAATGTTATTGCGCACTTGCGCGGCCTGGGGATCACGACTTACCAGGTCTGCGACTACGGCGACAATCTTCACGATCATTTAAAATCACACGGAGTAGACAAATGAAAAATGTAATTATCCTCAACGGAGCGCCGGGCATCGGAAAGGACACTATCGCGGAAATCATCTCACGGAAGTGGCAATACAAGAACCTTAGCTTCAAACAGCCGATGTTTGCCATTGCTCGTGCTGTGCTTGGATCGGCTGATTTTGCACGATTTACTGCCCGATACCACGACCGCAAGCACAAAGAAGTGAAATGCGATTTTTTGGGCGACCGTTCTCCGCGTGAATTCATGATTCACATTAGCGAAAATTTCGTCAAGCCGACCCTGGGCAAAAATCAGTTCGGCAAGTTGCTTTGCGATTCGGCGCTAACTTCGCCGTTTAACTGCATCGTCAGCGACGGCGGCTTCGATGAGGAGGTGGAACACGTCGCAGCGCATGAGGCGCTTAACGTGTTTGTCGTCCGCCTTCATCGTGACAGCATGACCTTTGAGGGTGATAGCCGCAAGCATATTCGACGCCAGGACTTGATTAGCGACACGTATCACGAGCTTGATTTTGATATGACCACTGGCGAGCCGGAAGACGACGCGCAAAAAATCCTTGATATGGTGTCAGATGTTGCATTAAAATTATAAAGTTAATGCCTTTATTATCATCACCTTAACTATTGGGAACCTTGATGGGTTCCCTTTTTTTTGTTCTTAATTTGGCCTAATGCATATATCATCACCTTACCATTTAACTAACAGAGGTTGCATATCATGCGAGAATTCATCAACGCGGCAACCAATAGCAGCGGTGGCGTTGCCCTCGCGGGATCTGCAACCGGGCAATTAATCATTGCTGCCATTGGCTTATTTTTCATGATTCTATTCGGCTCCTTCGGCGCGTGGTTGCGCTGGCGAGATTCAAAGGCGCTTCGTGAAGCGCTGGAAGCCGGGGATATCAAAACGGCGATGAAGATAAGGAGTAAATAACATGGGGATTAAAACGCGGGTTACATTCGCGGCGGCGGTGGCGATCGCGGTCGCGTTCCTCCCCGAAGTGGAGGACACGAAATACAATGTTTATATGGATATCGCTGGCGTCCCGACAGTATGCGAAGGCATCACAGGCCCGGACGTTATCAAAGGCAAAACCTATACCCGGTCAGAGTGCGACGCGCTTTTAACTAAGCATATCCAGGTGGCGAAGCGAACCGTTGACAGCAAAATCAAAGTCGATGTTCCGGACACCTTCAGGGCGTCGATGTACAGCTTTACGTTCAACGCTGGCGGCGGCGCATATTCTGGCAGCACCATGCTGAAATTAACGAACCAGGGCCGATTGCGCGAGGCGTGCGAGCAGCTATATCGCTGGATGTACTACCGCAACCCGAAGACGGGTAAAATGGAGAAGTCGAAAGGCTTGTATAATCGCCGGGTTCAGGAATATCAACTATGCATTAAGGATCTGAAATGAGCACATTAAACTTTCAACGAGCGCTGGCCATCGGCTTTATCGTGTGGGCGGCTGCCGTTGTTTCCGGTTGCGCGTCAAGCGTCCCAATCCTTTCCGATCTGGTTGGTAGCAAGCCGGATATGACGGCGCAAGTCGGCGCGGAGAACGTGAAACAGGCGGTTGGCGTGACTAACAAAACGGACACGTCGAGCAAGCAGGAGACCACGTTCAAAGAGTCGGCGGTAGGGAAGGTTGACACGTCGAACAAGAAATCCGTAACGACCTCCAGCATTCACGCCAACCAGATCACGGCGGACAAGATCGAGATCCGGAACGATGAAAGCGGAAGCCTGATTCCGTGGCTGATTGGTGGTGTTGGGGTGGTAATGCTGGCGATCGGGGTGTTCGGTCTTTGGCGGGAACGAAAAAACAAAGGGGCGTAATGCCCCTTTTTTTATATGTACCGCTTGACGTGCAATAGCGCTACTCCGTCTTCATCGTTAAGACCATGTTCAACCGTGTTGGTTGCGGCCATTCCTTGATAGAGCAAGATGAGCGCGGCACGCAAGTAATTTTCTGGTGTGATCTGTTTCACACAAACAAGCCTGTGAACCTCCGTTATCAGATCTTCCACCTGCTTTCCCGAAAAGCTGTTCATCACTGAGTTGGTCAAGGTGCATCATCTCCCACATATATCTGTTATCCATCCCTTCGAACGACCGGAAATCAAAACCTATCTCCCTGTTATCCGGCCCCGTACACCACACAGCGCCGTTTTTTCCGTCAAGGTATCCATTCGTATAGCTTCGCGCTAAAAACTCCTTAGAGACCATTGAGGAGAACATACGTTGCGACACGTTGGCGGCTTTTGCCAGGCGAGGCGCTTCGCGGTGCATGTAGACGAACTTCGCAAAATCCTGCCGGGTAAATTCCCGGCGAGATTCGCAGAACTTGTAAATGTCAAGAATGAACATCAATTACCTCATGAACGACGGGTTGATAAAGACTTCGGAATCCATCACGCAGATAAAGCCTAATTCCTCCATCTTCGGCAATAAGCGTTCCTTAATCTTTTTGCTCACCCCGGCCTGGCCTTTGAAGATCTTCAGGTTGCGGCAGGCGTTATAAATGCCCTGGACGGTCATAACACCTTTTGCCTGCTTGCAACGACTGGCGATAACGTCATACAGCGCTTTAATTTCCGCTCCCTCACCAGCAAAGCCGGAAGAGTCAGCCGATGACAAATACGTTTTGCTCAATTCATGGAACATGATGATCGCTTCGTCAATGGTCGCCGTGTCGATCTTCTTCGAGCGCTTCCCGCCTGGTTGCCAGTTCCGGATCGTGTGAATCACGGACGCCAGACGCATAACCTGCTTATCAAACTTACCCATCGCACCGCGAAGCATAGTATGCGAATATTTTCCGCCGTCGCCTAACTCCGGTTCTAATTCCTGGCGGGCCTTATTCAGTCTCCGCATGGCTGCATCCGTAACCTGCAACTTAACGTTTGATTCGCTCATAATGTCATGAATCAGCCGGAAGTAATCCGCCTTCAGTGACTGATCGATCGGCTCATAGGTCGAATTCCCGTTTTCGTCGATGAACACGCGCTCACCCAAACGGGTTTGCTCACGAACCAAAAGGAAACGCTCCGAGACACCGATCCCGCGAGAACCCGCTTGCATGATGGCGTCGATGGTTTCATCCTGTGCAATTACGCAAATGCAGCCCAAGGCCACGAATGACATGTTATTGCTAACGTCGGCACGAGCGATCGATACGTGGCCTTTATCCCATGCTTTGAGCACCAGTTCGCTGTTCGTCTTCTTGCCGCCATCGTTGCCATACGTGATCCCCAAAAGGCTGTTAACCGCCGTCGCCTCATCCGAGATAACGGCAAAGTTGCCCTGGCGGTTGTTAATCTTCGCCAGACCTTCCGGGGTGGTGTCGGATACCGGGAAAGTTAGATCACATAATTTTTCAAGTTTCTCTTCCAGTTCGTCACGATCTTCGAAAAGTTTCACCATATCAGATTGCGATAACTCCCCTTTTAGCGCCTGCTTGTTGGCGGACAGCTTCGCCATGATTTTCTTACGCTCCTTCTTGCGCGACTCGTTAATGCGCTCGACTTCGGCGACGATCGGATCGATGGCCAGCGAGTTAATGGCAGACTTACCAGCGGAAGGCGGCTGCGACGTGATAACGTAAAGCGTTGTCGGTTGCTCGCTGCCGTGGTACTCGACCCAAAAGCGACCCATCATCGCTGCGGACACGGTTCCGAGAAAGTGCATGTAAGCGGATGATTCCGGGAACTGAACAGAACGCGCTGCATTTAGCGCCAGCTTGCCGACCACATCGTAATCATTGGCGATCGAGATTGTTGGGTATTTATCCGCGTTTACGTCGATATCTTTGGGCTTTGGCCAGAATGAAACGGAGTCACGATACCCGTTCGCACGAATCGCAACGCGCAGGGGACTGATCCCCTCCCTTTCTGCGATGGCGATAATATCTTGCGGTGATACGCGGTCATTTAAAAACATGCCATTGCTCCTGATTGGTTAATCGTTCGGCTAATCATATGCCGTATTAAATCCGAGATCCAGTGATAATCTAAACACGCTTGAAAAACGCGCTTGGATTATCGGGGCGCATGGCCCCGAACCCGTCACAGGTATTTAGCTTCGAAAGTCGTTCCGTCCGATACACTGAAGCCAACCTCCTCGCGGTACAGCGTCCAGCGGCATCCGTCACGATCGAAGATGTAGCCAGCAACCGCGCCGAGCGCACGACCGCTTTCTACCTGGTAGCGCTTGCCGACGCTGAAGGATTTTTTCATCGGGTTGCTATGGTCAAGGCCGACGCATTTTAGCGTTTTGGTTTTTAGTTCGACAAATTGAGCCTCTATTGGCTTTCCTTCCAATGTAATGCCATTCGTAGCCATTTTATCAAGCTCGACCCACCCATACCCATCAACCTTAACAAATACAGCCCCACTATTTATAACCTTCCCTTTATACAGGTTATTCTCCTTAAAAAATAATGTCATGGTTGACGCTGTGCATTTTAAATTAATGTATTTAGCCATTTTATTTTCTTTCCCCCATCTCAATATACAGATTAACCAGATCCAGAAAGTCAGCTTTATTTCTGCAACTCAATTTAAAGCCAACGTGCTACTAAATTTTATTTTGCATCGCAGCCAGGGTTGCGCCGCCATTATTCATCCTGAGAACTTCGCGGCATACTTCTGCGAGTTTTTGAGATATCATTTCTTCACCACCTTTATTTCCATACCTTCGCAAGCGGCCTTGATATCATTAATCAGACGATTAAGCCTTAAATCAGTCATTACATAGTGATGACGAACATCAATAATCCCGGCAACGACTAACAGCATGACGGCAAAGATAAAACAACCAGGCCCGGACATACACAAAACAGTTAACATCATCAAGATAATAAATTTCATTTCCGTTTACTCCGTTGCGTTTCGATGGGGTAAAACTACCCGACTTTCGCCGGGTAGTTTTAGCAATTCGTGCTATTCTCGATAATTCGCCTGGAACACGGCGCGGGCAAAACCTCGCGGAGTAATGGAGCGCAGCATTTTAGTCCTTTCTGACCTTCCGCCCAAAAACTTCCAGGCCCAAAAGAAATTCACGCCTTCTACTCCGTCCGGCGGAGGGAGCCGCTTCGGTTCGACAAAACCATTTCCGTGCCATATGCACGTTTTCTTCGTGTAATTGTCACAGTGGGGCATTTTGGGATGCCACACAGGTTCGTTCGGAGAAACATAGCCGCCGAAGTCGCGCGGGTGAAAATAGAAGTCAGGCTTGCGCCATAGTGACGACAATTTTCCAACCGGGTTTTCGACCATCCAGGGGCAACCATACTTATTGCCTAATTGCTCGACCATCTTCGCATCATCTGCGGCTGATAGAACGTCATTATCTTCCCTTACGTGCTTGATTCCGCTATGCGCTAACAGCGTGCATGACGGGAACGCGAAAATGAAGTCAGGATCTGGAACGCCGAGAATCGATCGCTTCACGTCAAAATCCTTGTCGATCCAAATGTTAACATACTGGATATTTGGGTGAACCATTCGAATGCTATATTCTCCGTGGTCGCCGGAGTCGGCATTGAAGCAATACACCTTGCATCCCTTGATGGCCCACGGCAGGCCCATGATGCCTGAGCCGTCGAACATGCAGTAAATAACCTTTTCTTTCATGCTTTCCACGCCTCAATGAACATTCTGTTCGATTCCAGCGTCAGCGTGACGCCAGCCGGGGAGGACTGAACGAGGCGACCGCCCGGAACCGTCCCGATGATGTAGCGGCCTTTCGACTTCGTGATCGTGATCTGAGTGAAGCCGGAGGCGCGGTTCATGCGGAGAACGACGCGGCCATGCGCGTTCAGGACGGCGAGAATGGAATCAGTCTTCGGATGGTTCATTGTTTAGCTCCTTCGCTTGTTGGTGTGGGGATAGTATGCCACTATCCCGCCATGTTGTTTTAGCAAAACGTGCTATGCCGGAACGCAGGTCGCGTAATCCTGGCTGATGTAGATCGTGCGCTGAACGCGAGGTTCATGATCGCCGAGTTCCTGGATGGTAACATCGTTGCTTCCTACCCGGCACGGAACCGATCCGAAGATAAACTCGCCAGTCTGCTTGTCGTTGATTTGCCATACATTACCGCCTTCCTTTTTGACAACCAGGAAAGGCGCACTGTCTGCGCTGAACTCTTTCGGGCCACGACCGTAGTAATGCGTGATCGCAGCTTTGGCGGCTGCGTGAAACTTGTTCGTCACGTCATTGGTCGCCTTGTCGCGGATGGCCTTGATACGCTCTTCAGGCGATCCGATGATGTAGGAAAAGCTGTTCGAAATGGTAACTGTTCGCATTATATTTTAACCTCGTTTCGGTGGATGAAGTCGGCGACATAGTGGCATTCGATCGGATTCTCGATACCAGCGAGCACCTCGCACGACCCGTTATTCAGTAGCTGGCAATGCTGGCACTCCGCACCGCCAACACTGGTAATTACAATGGCGATCCCGTTGCATGAACCTCCGAACATTCGATGAGGGAAGGGGTAAGCATCGCAGGTGCAAACCACCTCCCCGGCTCGCCGCTTCCTCATGCCCGGCCCTTCTCGATGCAGAAAACCCAATCACGAGCGTCAACCGCAAAGCGTGCAACGCCGTCGAGCACCACGAGGACAGTAAATCCATTGACGCCGCGACCCTTCTCGATATCGGTTACGGTACGGAACAGATCGCTTGCGCCATATTGAATTTTATCCCCGACGACTACATCCGCGAATGCTTTCATGTTGATTCTCCTGACTGGTTTCGATGGGTTAACTATACCAGGCCTTTCGGCCAGGCGTTTAGCAATTCGTGCTTATTTGATGCCCTGAGCAATTTTATCCATCTTGCGGAACCAGATTGCCAGATCTTCGAGCATATCGAACAGGTCAGCCTTCTTGCTTTCCATGATCGCATCGCAGATCAGGTTGATATCGCAAGCCATGACACCGAGGTATTCACCGTAAGCGCGTACACCAGCAACGTTGGAAGACTTGCTATCACGGCGGCATTTTTGCGCTTTGTAAATCAGGCTCATGATGTTGGAAGTTTCTTTGGTCAGAATGTGTACGTTGCTCATGATGTTTCCCCTTTGGCCTACCTCGTTTCGTTGAAGTCATCATAGCAAATCCGATCGGATTGGTTTTGACAAAAAGTGCTATTCCTTCGATTGCCGATTATTCCACAGATTCGGAATAGTGGAATAGTCCGTGATTGCATTTGATTACCTGGTGATTACTTTTGACGAATCATGATTGATTTTGATTGTTTCATTCTGTGCAATGATTTTGGGAGTGTTTCATGATTTGCAACGAATTGCATAAATGTATGCACCATGCACGCAATTTGCCGATCGAAGCCAGCAAAACGTCGAGTTGTGTTTCGCCAACATTTACGTCGTGTGGGAGTGTGGGGGAGGAATAATCTTACCTAAAAATTGCGCAAAAAGTGACCAATATAAGCCCATATATAGATAGTAAGTATATGATAAATAATAATATTATTATTATTACTCTTTATCTTTATATATGTTTGGTAAGATTTCTCCGGGGAGGTTATGGATTCCTCTTGCGCAAGCCATAATTTTTAGATGTTCCGCCGCGAAAAAATGTATATATGGATATATGGGGGATGACAGCGAATCTTACCAAACACGCCGAAACCCTTTGACGGCAAGGCTTGCGGCCTGTATTATCACCTTCCGAAACATTACCAAACGCCGTAAGTGTGGGGGAAACACAAATGCAATATAAAGGCTATGAGTTCGAAGAAGTCGACGTGTCCGAGTGGATGCGGTACGACGCAGAAAAGCAAGCCGCTTACCATGAATGGCTGCAATCCATCACGTTTGGCGACGCCACCAGGCAAGCCGGGCGGAGCCAGGAAGCCTCGAAGCCTGAAGGCACATTCACTGGCAATCGTTCGTCCGAGATCCGGCGCATGTTCCTGGATGGCGGGCGGCGTATCCAGATGACGGCGGAGGAGTTCGTGGAGAAGTTCGGCGTTAATCCGGTCGACAACCATTTCCGCAGGCCGTTGCTGAAACTACTGGAACCGGGAGAAGTGTTGCGAGTGAGCCTGGGGGCGGGGTTAATCTCCGTCTTTACCGAGTTCGACGCAATGACTGGCTCACACCTGGAAGCTGAGGCATACAGGCGGCAGGGCGCTACCTCCGAGCGGGAAAGAATTAAGGGTTTGGTGGCCGCTCTTGCCGTAGACTTCGCCGGGAATGCCCTGACCGGGATTTACAAGGCGAACTTGTTCGCGGCTATCGATCTTGGATTGACCGCCAGCGATATCAGCCAGGGGGCAACCACCACGAAATAGCACTTTTTGTTAAAACACGATCGGGGTGGCTTGCTATAGTAACCCCATCGAAACGAACAACGGAGCACCACAATGAAATCTCGCGAATACCTCAACACCCTTAATGGCCTGATTTACTGGCTGGAAGATGGCGCAGTGATGATGCACAAGCGCGAAGGCACAAAAGTAATGCGGTCTACCATGACGGCAGCAATCTTCTTCGAGATGGTCGGCAACGATACGCTGATTCTGGTTGAGCCGGAGCCGGAGCAAAAGAGCATGACCATGAACGAATTCTCTAACTTCCTGGCTGGCATCGACAAGAGCACCACGACTGCAACCGCACAGACGGCCATCCAGGGCGGGGCCACCCACATTGCCATCGACGGTAACGGCGACGTCTTCGCATTCAAGATGCGACCGCGCCACTGCCTGCCGAAAGATGATGGCGCGAATGACTACCTGGGCGAGTGGCTTCGCGGGTCGGAGCGGTACGGCCACATTGCGCGAACAGTCTGCTTCCTGGGTAACACTGGCCGCGAGCACCGCAACTGGCGGGAACTCTGCTTCCAGATCCCACAGCAATAGCACTTTTTGCTAAAACACGAACGGGGTGATGCGGTATCATTACCCCATCGAAACAGAGGAGCAAAAACATGATCGGCAACCACAACAACCCACTCAATGCAGCCTTTCACCGTCGCGCGGTTGAGCAACACTTCCACGCGCTGAAGGTGGTGTGCAACGAGATGAAAGAAATGCTTGAACTGCCGTTATGGGATCCACAACTCGAAGACTACTATGACGACCTCCGCGTCAAGCGTGACGATATCATCAACCGCCTGCGACTGACTGGAATGTTTCTGTAAGGAGAAAACACCATGCAACAATTCAAATCTCGCGGCAGGGTATACAGCCTTCCAGATACCGCAACTCATGCCGCGCCCGGAGTATACCACGGCCTTTACTTCATGGATGGCGGCAAGTGGTTCTTCATTGGCGATCTTATGACGGATGGCGTGCAGCCGCTACTTTGCGGCAAACATCGCGGATTCTTCGATCATGATATCGTTGAATTGGAGAAGAAGCGCGATCCGTTCGGTTTTTGGAACAAAATCAAAGGGGCGATCTTTAAATGAACCAATTCGAATTCCTGGCGCGGGCGCACCGTGCGCTTGCAATGTACGCCTTCAGCAAGAACATGAAGATTATCAGTGTTGAGGTTGAGTTAAACAATATCAGCATTTCCGGCTATGTGGGTGGCTCGTACCACGTTACAAAATTAAGCTTCCAGTCGCTGGACAGCCTGGAGCGTGAGGCGTTAGGCTTCTAAATAGCACTAATTGCTAAACATGCCCGGCGCGAGTCGGGTATATTCATACAACACCAACAAACAAGGAAACGCCATGAAAATTCAAACTTTGATTGATATCGTAAACCGCAATAACAGCCACAGAAAATGGCGCGAACCGCTTACCGTGGATGGGTTGAAGTCCGAAGGTATCACGCATCTTGCGGTTGAGGCAGACGGTTCAGTCTTTACCTGGCGCGGGACTGATCGCCCGCTTGCGCATCTTACCGATGATGGATTTCACAGCCTGGGCGAGATTAAAAAAATCGGAATCCGCAATTGCGATTTGGGGCCTTACATTGGAGATGTTGGTTACTCTCCTGTTAACTGGCACCGCATGGTTTACGCGGTGAAGTAGCACGAATAGCTAAAGCGCGATCGGGGTAAGCTGTTATAGTTACCCCACACAAACAAACGAGGTAATCGAATAATGACCAACGAAATCAAATCCGGCGGCAAGGTAGTTGCCACCATTGCGCGGCGCCAGGTTGTGGCGTTTCAGATTAACATCCACAGCACCAGCGATTCAAAAGCCTTCGACGTGCCAGTGTGGGCAAACACGATCGCCATTGATGCCGACGGCTCGATTTGGGCCTACGAGTCGGCCGCCAAAGATGTTTGCATCCCGGACTACTCGCGCAAATCCTGGGTTGATTGCGGGCATTCCGAAAACAAGATGAGGTCAGTTGGTGAGATGGATTGCTTCCCTGATTGGGCAAAATCTAAAATTGACCTTCGCGGCCTGAAATAGCACGCATTGCTAAACACCCGGTCAACGTATCGGGCATAATGGCCACACACCAAACAACGGAGATTCACCATGAAACAGATTATCAAAAACGCAGTCGTCGCCATCGTCGGAACCAACTTCGAAGGAAAGAAAAGCCGCATTCACCTTTTGCACGTTGGCAATGATGGTGAAATGCGCGGCGCATTCTACTACGGCGAGCGCGGCGAACGTCTTCACAGTGACAAGCATTCGTTTCGCCGTCTAACCATCTTCCGAGAAGATCGGACGCATCTAGAATGGAATACCGAATACCTCTGCGAAGGGCTGGTGGTCGAATCGTTCGTTGCCGATCCGATTAAACTTACTACCCGCGATTACAAGCGCATGGCGCGGAAGGCGCACAAATTAATGAAGCGCACGCCAAAAAATCACGTTTGGCATATTTTCGCAAATCAGCTTTGAGGTGATAACCATGATTCGCACTACCAGACCGCTACCCAATAACCTGTACGCCACGATCGGGGTTCGCGCGGTGAGACTGATTCACGTCAACGAAGTTGGCAACGTGGCTATTTTGTGGTTCAAGCGCCACTCAAGCGGGTTTGGCCTGAGCATTGAAAGATTCGGGCGCTTTAATGGCAACTCACAAACCCACTCCCATTGGGCGGATGGAACTTACCACTGGACGCACGTTAAGCACGTCAAGAACTTCGACGCCAAATCACTGAGCTACGACGACGCCTGGAAGATGGTAACAGATCTCTTTGGTTATGATGCCTGCATGGAGGTAGTAGGATGATACGTTTATCAGACTTCGATCGCCACTGCTTAACCGGGCAATTTGGCGAAAAGCCAGTGTTGTGCAAGATCTCGAAGGTTAAGGGCGAGCCGTTTGAGCAAATCAGGACGCTTATAAGTTTTGCCAGACGAAACCGCCTTTACATCCAGGCGCGAGGCGGACTGTTCGCAAAGCAGGTTCATTTTGCGTATGGAACAGGGTTCTACACTGGCGGCGACGTGGTTAACCCATCGCCGAAAAGGGTTAGGCTGCGCGAGATAATCGAACACGGCTACGTTTGGACTAACGGGATCTACTAATGGAAACGGTTAAAGTAATTTGCACGCACGTCGGCTATTCGCCGCTATCAACCTATTTCACCCCTGGCCGCGAGTATGACGCCAGGTTCGGCCCTGGCCTTGATGAAGTGTGGATTTTGCAGGACGACCAGGGAACCACGGAGGACGAAGAATTCTGGCCAGCCTGCCGTATGCCGGACGAAAAGATCGCAATGTACGCCAATAGGCCATACGAAAACAACGCTTTATTTGAGGTGAAAGTATGAAAGTAAGCAAAAAGAAACTCGCGCTGTATTGGGCCTTCTTCCTGGGCGGCCTGGTACTGCATGACCACGCAGGCTGGCAGGCGATCGGCATGATTTGCGTCATCATTGGGGTATGCCGCCTGTCTGAGATTAACGGGTTCCGCCGTGGGTATCGGGCAGCGTTCAGCGGCGAAAAAGAATAGCACTTTTTGTTAAAACTGCCGTAACGTCATTTGATAAAGTGGCGTTACTGAAGTGAACAATCCAATCAGGAGCAACGCAATGAACTACAATTTAATCGCACTGCTGGAAGAGCTGAATTCCTACGGCTGCGCATACATCGAGCTTTCGAGCGAGCAGGTTATTGAAGTCGCAATCGACGATGACGCCGGGTTTACCAGATTAAGGGTGGCGGCAGGGGCCGAAGAGGAATTCGAGGACTGCGGCATCCGTGAAGTAACCAACCTTCTCGAATCCCACCAGGTGAAGGAGATTCGATAATGAACACCGTCAAACTTATGGTTGTCAATGCGGCCCGCGAGCGTGAGAGCCACCTTATCGGCTGCGTATTCGATGCCGTCGAGGTCAAAGACCCCAAAGGCGATTTTCACGTAATCCAGGGCGGATACCTGAACGAATTCATCGTCAACCCGCTGGACACCGACGAAGATTTGACCATCCGTGTTGGCGGCGAGCCTGAAAACGCGCTTTTCCACCTGCGGAAAGTTTCGAAGGCGTCGCAGCGCAAGTTGCTGGTTCGCGCACTGAAGCGCATAGCGAAGCAGCGCGGATACACCGACGCATACATCCGCAAGTTCGGCACGTTCGCTGGCGTAGGCGATTGGGCGCGGTCATGGGCCGACTTCTATTTCGATAAATCCGGCGAATTCTGTTCCGTGCATACGGACTGGTTGCATGGAACCGAACACGATCCAGTTAACGGCCACGAGTGGTACGAATTCATTGAGGCGGAATTAGACGCCCTTTGATAGCACGAATTGCTAAAACCGCCGTCAGGGGATGGTGCATACTATCCCCACACCAACCAAAGAGGATAAACAAATGCTGAATATCGAAACCATCACCTTCCCGGCACGCTTCTACACCAATCCCGATAATCGTGGCGAGTTCATCGACTACAAAGACGACAATTCAAAAGGCAAGTGGTTCGATGGCGGTGAAAGCAATATCCCGCTGGACTACTTCATTTGCAAGCATAACGTATTCAACAAGGGCAACGTCCCGGAGCGACCTTACCAGTATGCTACTCGCATGGAATCGGCTATTGCATGCCCAACAATCAAGCAGGCGCTGGACTACGCAGGGGAAACTGCTCACAACATGTTCGGTCGGAACGAGTCTCGCGGGATTGTGAATCGCGCCATCGTCCACGGCTACGGCGAGCCGCAGGAGTCGAGAATCCTTCCAGGCGAAATCAAAGCGGCCAAGATTAAGGCTGACGTATTCGAAGTGCGCCGCGACGGCAGTATGCTGATTAACGATGCTGTCATTCGCGGGGAGGTTTACGCAACCACCTTCAAGGAGAAAGATCGTATCAAAGAGCTTGAGGAGCAGGTTGATTTCCTGACTGGTCAACTCGAAGCGGTATCAAAAGCCATGCGAAGCAACGGTGAAAACGTCGTCACTCACGCCAAGGTGCTGCGTCAAATGGCCGACGCACTGGTTAATATCTGGCGCGGCGAATAATAGCACGAATTGCTAAAACTTCCGCAAGGCCATTTGATATAGTGGCCTTATTGAAGCGAACCAATCAGGAGCTAAACAAATGAGCATTCCGTATCCGACCGAAAACAAATCATTCCTTGGTCTGGCCGTTGTTGAGATTATCAACCCGGACGTTACCACCTCCCAGGATGAGCCTACACTTGCACAGTGGGCCGGATTCAAAGCAGGTGATCGACTGACCGTCGAATGCTATAGCGACGGCGAGAAGTGGGCGCAGGTAGGGCGCCACTACCACACCGAAGAATTCGGCCAGGTGCTCCCTACCGACTGGTTCAAACTTAACGAAGGCGAATATAAGGTGATCGAAGAATGAACAACAAAATTTGGGTGCTGACCTACACTATCGGGACTAACGAGGGGCGCAAATCGCGCCGCCTCACCTGCGACACGAAAGCGCAGGCGGAAATGCAGCAGCGCGTGCTGGGCGGCGAAGTGGTCGAATACATCCGCCAGCCGGAATCCTTCCAGGTCAATTTGCCTGAGAAGATGGATGTTGACGCCGTACTGCATGAAATGCGCAAGGTGCAAAACGACCCGGCGGCGTGGAAAGATCTGTACCTTTGCGGCGGTGACGCTGAGTCAGTACGGGATCCCTTCCGCCTTGTCCGGCAGGCGCACGCGGAATGGTCAGATCGCCAGTTCGGTAACGTCGGGCCAGTCGGGCCGCTCAAGCACCTGGCGAAAGAGGCGATCGAGGCCGCCGAAGCGCCGGATGACATTAGCGAGTTCGCCGATATCCTCATGTTGGTGTGGGACGCAACGCGCCGCGCCGGATTCAGCGATGAGCAGTTGGCTGAAGCGGTGGCGGAAAAGCTGGAACGGA
>ENA-UEQJ01001856-UEQJ01001856.1-human-gut-metagenome-genome-assembly--contig:-NODE-1856-length-16122-cov-6.850670_pt1 | contig 16122 bp, 10 predicted proteins | sample MGYA00242937_ERZ507938 | MGnify/ENA primary metagenome ERZ507938 (study PRJEB26167, sample SAMN06115437) | human gut metagenome | host: Homo sapiens | place: China:Gansu | collected 2015-07-03...
GTTTTCTTTAAAAAAAGGCAGCAAAAGATTTGTTCATTTGAAAAAAATGTTTTTTATTTGCATTGTTGTTCGTGTAAAAATAATGCTAAAGCATAGGCACGGACAGAAAGAATGAATTTGATACTAACGGAATGAAAGCCTTTTTACAGATATGCCATGTGGGACGATATGTCCGGACACCGGAAACACAAGGTTTCCGGACGGTGGGTTGTGACCGGCCACAGCTTTCAAAAGATATTTTGTTAAAGTATCAAAAAACGCTTGTGTATATGTGTTTAATTTATAAACACACACACACACACACACACACACACACACACACATTTAAGGAGTCTTTATGCTTATATATATGCAAATCAGGAAACTGGTTTGTGTGCCGGCACTGTAAGGTATCTTGCGTATTCAATACGTAAGAAGGTTGGTTGTGGCTGTTTTTCTTTGCTTTCGGGCAGGGGGAAACAGCCTTTTCGTGTTTCAAACGGAGTATTATCTTATTCAATTGATGTATTATGATAAGAAGATTATTGATGTTCACAATTTTAGTTGGAGGGTTGTCGTGGGCGGCCGTTGCTCAAAACGTGGCGCTCAAGACCAATCTGTTGTATTGGTCTACTGTGACACCCAACCTCGGTCTTGAGGCCTCGATAGCCCGGAAGCATACGGTGCAGTTGTTTTACGGGCTCAACCCGTGGGAGCCTTCCGGAGGGAAAAGTTTGAAGCATTGGGTGGTTCAGCCCGAATACCGTTATTGGTTTTGCGAGGCTTTCAACGGGTGGTTTCTCGGTGTGCATCTGATGGGCGGCGAGTTTAACGTCGGCGAGGTGGACCTTCCGTTCGGGCTGTTCGATGATTTGTCAACCCATCGTTACGAAGGCTGGTATGCGGGCGGCGGTGTGACGGCCGGTTACCAGTGGCCCTTGTCCAGGCATTGGAACCTGGAGGCTTCGCTCGGTGTGGGGTATGACTACATCCGGTACGACAAGTTCAAGTGCGGCGAGTGCGGCGAGAAGCTCAAGTCTTCCCATGCCAATTATTTCGGGCCTACCAAGTTGGCGATAAGTGTGCTTTATGTGTTCTGATATTAAATTATGGCGTATGAAAAACTTTAGATTTCTATTATATATATGTATGGCCGGTATGGCAATCCCTTCCGGTGCGCAGGACGGGGCCATGCGTATGGCGGGAAATGCGGTGGGCTTGGAAAACCTGAAGGTGGAGAGGTCCGGGAGTAATTTGGTTGTGGATATGGATTTGAGGCTGGACGACCTGAAGTTGCCTTCCAATGTCCGCTTCGTATTCACTCCTTTGGTCAAGGGGAGTGGCAATGTCCGGCAGATGTCTCCCGTGGTGGTGAACGGGCGTCGCCAGCAAATATCCTACGGGCGGTTTGCCCGCAAGGACTTTGCCGGAAATCCGGTGGTGGTCCGCCGCAGGAACGGTAAGGAGCAGACGGTACATTACACCGGTGTGTTGCCTTACGAAAGCTGGATGGAGAACGCCAACGTCGTGTTGGCCGAGGACCTTTGCGGTTGTGGGGATTTGCTGGACCAGAACACGGCTGTGTTGCAGCGGTTGCGCAATTACCGCACGGCTTACATCCGTCCTCAGGCTGAAGCGCGGAAAGAACGGCATGAGGAAGGCAGGGCTTATTTGGATTTTCCTGTCAACAAAACGACCCTTTATCCGGACTACCGCAACAATCCGCAGGAATTGGAGAAGATACTCCGTACCATCAACGTGGTGAGGGAAGACCGGAACACTACCATCACGCACATCAGCATACACGGGTATGCTTCGCCCGAAGACACGTATGAGCACAACAGCTATCTGGCCGAGAACCGCGCCCTGATGCTAAAGGATTATGTGTGCAGGTTGCTGGAACTGGACGAAAAGTTGTTCAAGGTGGAGTACACTCCAGAGGATTGGGATGGCTTGCGGCGTTACGTGAAAGACAGCAACCTGGGGCATAAGCAGGAAATTCTGGAATGGATAGACCGCGACATGGATCCCGATGCCAAGGAATGGGCCATCAAGTCGAGGTATCCCGATGACTACCGGATGATGTTGCAGGCCTGGTATCCGGCTTTGCGCCATTCCGACTATGTCGTGACCTACCATGTGCGCCCCTTCTCAGTGGAAGAGGCCAAGGCCCTGCTTTACACCAAGCCGCAGCAGCTTTCGTTGGAAGAGATGTTTCTGGTGGCGCAGACCTACGAGCCTGGCAGTAAGGAGTTCAACGAAGTGTTCGAAATTGCCGTGCGCATGTTCCCGGACGATCCGACGGCCAATCTTAATGTGGCCTGTGCGATGATAGAGTCGGGGCAGTACGGCCGTGCGGAAGTCTATCTGGCCAAAGCCGGCAACTTGCCCGAAGCAGTGCATGCCCGTGGAGTGATGGCTGCCAGGCAAGGGCGTGAGGACGAAGCGCGCCGCCTGTTCGGGCAGGCGGACAAGGCCGGGGTGAAGGCGGCGACGGAGAACCTGAGGCTGATGGATATGGAGTGAAACGTATGCGTTAGATAATATAAAAAAGAGAGTATTAAACATTTTATTAACCAAAACAGATTTAAAAATGAAACTTAAGTATTTGTTTTCAATGGCTATGGCCGGATTCCTATTCGGCGCATGCTCCAGCGACGACGTGGTCGTGGGCGACGGTGGCCAAGATGGTGCGGTGGCGGTACAGCCCGGCGAAGAGGGATTCCTCAGCATGTCTATCAACTTGCCGACGACTGTGGGCGTGAAGCGTGCAGCGGGCTACGACGACGGTACGCCGGATGAGTACCAGGTGAACAGTGCCAAATTGTTGGTGTTCTCCGGTGAGTCTGAGGCTGCTGCAACGTTGCACCGGGTGTATGACTTGGATGTCAGTGCCTTCACGAAAAACGACGAGACCCAGATTACTTCTTCTGCCAACATCGTGCAGGATATTCTGGTGCCTCCTACGGGAGAAGGGCAGCAAGCGCCCAATTATTATGCCATGGTCGTGCTGAACGACAACGGGCTGTTGCCCAGTGAGGGCGATGCGTCCGACACGGATTTCCACCAGAAAACTTTCAAGGAAGTCAGTGAGTTGGCCAAGGATTTGGGCGAAAACGCTCTGCGGACTCACGGCGGCAAGCCCAGCTTCTTCATGAGCAATGCGCCCATGTACAGTGTGGCCGGGGGTACTACGCGTCCGGCCGATAACGGCAAGGTGACCACTTTGGCCGAAATCGACCAAACTAAGATTTTCCAGACCGAACTGGAAGCGCGCCAGAACCCTGCTGTCACGGTGTATGTGGAGCGTGCCCTTGCCAAAGTGACGGTAAAGGCCGATAATGACAAGCTGAGCGGCGATGCCAATGAGAACCTTGTCGGTTATACGGTTAGCGGGTGGACGCTTGACAACACGAACAAGTCCACTTACCTGGTGCGCAATGTGGCACCTGAAAACTTGGCTACGGCACAACCGGCATGGTGGCAGTACAACAATGCGACGGCAAATTACTATCGCTTCGTGGACGTTGCAGCCGTAGAGACGGGTGTCTCATTGTATCGTACCCATTTCGGCATCGACCCCAACTATGCCGTGGATAATGTTTATGCTACGGGAAGTTTGTTGAACAAGGTGGCTAAGACCATTCCGGCGAGCGACCTGACCCCGGCCGGCGAAACTCCCCGCTACTGTCTGGAGAATACTTTCGATGTGGAACGCATGACGGAACGGAACACTACCCGCGTGATCGTGGCAGCCACATTGGAAATCAACGGGGCTGAGGGCAATGGCGACTTTTATTTGCTGAACAAGAACACCGCCACGATTTACCAAAAGTCAGGCGTGGAGAACGAAGTGAAACGTTTGTGGATGAATTATTTCCAGACTATCATTTCTACGTATGTCAAGAAGGGAGAGTTTAAGGCGGAAAATGTGACCGTGACCCTGAGCAACGCAGCGGGTGGCGCACAGGCCGACGGTGGCTATACGACGGTAACGGGCATTGTAATGGATGCTAATAACGTGGCAGACCTTGAATACCAAGATGGCAAAACACTTGATGACATAAACGTCGCAGCCGCAGCATATCTGCCTACGTTGAACGAGATGCTGACCATCTCCTATTACAAGGGCGGTGTGGCTTACTATCCGGTGCTGATCAAGCATTTCGGAGACACTGAAACGCCTTGGACTATGCCTACTGGCGGAGTTTTGGAGTCTTATCCCGACCCGAATGCCGCCAACAATTGGTTGGGACGTTACGGCGTGCTCCGCAACACGTGGTACACCGTCAACGTGACGGGCCTGAAAAACATCGGTTTCTGCGAAGTGCCTGACGCAGGTGTGCGCTATGACGACCCGTTGAACCAATACATTGCAGTGGAAATCCATATTTTGCCTTGGGCAACACGCTCTCAGGATGTGGACCTATAAAAGCGTCTTGCAGAAGATGAATGAATAAAGTGAAATAGGGGGAGACCGTGCGGTCTCCGGGCTTTCCGGCCTCCCCTTTTTGGGAATGGGAAAGGAAGTGCGCCCTTGGGGCGCGGACCCTCCGCAGGGAGGGAAACGGGACGTTCCGCCGGTCCCGGAATCAGTCGGGTGGGAACATAGAAACGGCAAGGATTTGCCCAACGGAAGAGGAAAACATGAGGTGGAGCCGCATGTGCGGCAAAGCCCACTATATATAAAAAGGAAAAAGAACGAAGGAAAGAATGTTGAACGAAAAACAAGGATATATGAGGGATAAGATGAAAAAATGGTTTGCGGCGTGGTGCGGCCTGACGGCGGCGTGCGCCATGACGACCTCCTGTTCGATGATGCAGGACGACTTGGACGATTGCCCCACAGGGCTGTACCTCTCCTTTAAGTATGACTACAACCTGCAGCGAGCCGACATGTTCAACGACCATGTGGGTGCCGTCACGGTGTATGTCTTCGACGAGGAAGGGCGGTATGTGACGAAACAGGAAGAAGCCAACGTGCCGGGGCATGCCCCCCTTTCTTCCCCGTTGTACACGATGCGCATGAACCTCGCCCCGGGCAAGTACAAGTTTTTGGTATTGGCCGGGCAGAAGGATTATGAGGCTCAACTGGCCGGGGGAGGTGCACATTTTGTGCGCCGTGAGCCAGGTGCGGGCGACGCGATGGAAGGAGCGTTGGACGTGACGCTGGACCGCGTGGCGGGCGCGTCGGGATGGGAGGTGGCGCATGGCGGCCTGCCTCTGGACACTTTGTGGCACGGCATGGAGCTTTCCGCCGCAGAGGTCTTCGAGGGAAAGCCCACCTACGATACCATCTCCTTGGTGCGCGACACAAAACACATCAACGTCAGCCTGCGCGAGATAGATGACCCCACGCAGATGGACGTGGCCAACTATGAATTCCGCATCATCGACCGTAATGCCCGTATTCTTTGGGACAACTCCCTGGACGAGGCCGAGCAGGTGGCCTACACGCCCTACGCGGCGTGGAACACGGACGACCGGGTACCGGCAACCGACGCCGAAGGAAACGACTTGGGTCAGCCCGGGCACATCGCCCACGTGGAGTTCATGACCTCGCGCATCCTCTACCACGAGGATGCGGCGGACGACGGCATCTTGTCGGTGACGAACCGCGAGACGGGGGTGGAGGTCATCCGCGTGAACCTGCCCGACATGCTGTGCCGCCTGCGCAAGTATGCGGACATCTACCGCTATTCGCCGCAGGAATTCCTCGACCGGGGGTATGACTACCAGATGGACTTCTTCCTGAAAGGGGGGGAACTGGCTTACGTGAACATCGGCATCAGCGTGTTGAACTGGAGCGTGAGGGTGCAGTTCGAGGAACTTTGACGGCGGCGGAAAAACGCACTTTTAAGAACATAAAAGGATGGTTTGGAAATGAAGAAAGCATATCATATCATGGGAGGGTTGCTGTGCGGTGCATGTCTCGGCCTCGCTGCCTCGTGTGGGCAGATGGAGGACGAAGCGTGGGGCAACGGCCGGTGTGACGCGATGGAAAACGCGGAGGTGCGAGAGGGGACGATGTTCCTCGACGTGAGGCTTTCCGTGGGCGACGGCGGACCGTCGAAACGGGGCAACCCGGCCGGAGGAGAGGACGGTGACGGGCGCGAACCGGGTAACGACGACGAAAACGCGGTGACGGGGCTTACGGTATTCTTGTTCCCCAACGAGGCGGATCTGAACTCGGAGACGGGACGTGCCCAGCCGGTGTTGGCGGCTTACTATTTCGATGGCGGCGACTTGTCGCAGGTCGGTACGGGTGTAAACGTTTCATACGCGACGAAAAAGCCATTGGACGTGTCCGACTTGAATTTGGACCAATGTAAAGTGCTGGCCGTGGTGAACGCGGATTATTCGGGAAACTTCGAGAACGGCACGTGGAAGACCTTGGCCGACTTGCGCGACTGGCAGACCGGGAACGACTTATGGCGGGAGGCCACAGACCCGCAGAATATTCGGAAGACGAATTTCCTGATGTCTTCCACGGAACTGGCCACGGTGACCGACATCCGGAACAGCACGGAGGCCAGTCCGGCCAAGGCTGTGGTATATGTGGAGCGGTTGGCTGCCCGGGTGGACTACCGGACGGGGCGAGATGTGTTCGACGTGGTGGATGGCGGGCAAAATACCGTGGGCGAGGTGGAGATTACAGGTGCCGCCCTTGTCAACCGGTTGGACGGTGATGTGAACTTGCTCAAGCATGTGTCTGACGACTATACGGAGGAGGTGGCCGATGCTGCAATCGGACGGGAAGAGGCCGCAGACGGAGGCCGTGCCACCAACTGGGTGGTGGACGCCTATGAGACGGCAGACAAGAAGTTCGGGGACTTCCTGCCCACACTGACGGAGGATGCCGGATGGGAGGACTTGTTCTCTAAGGGACTACCCATGACGGCAAGCAACGGGACGAAATGGAACTGTCTTGGCTACGTCCGGGAGAATACGAACCGGATACAGGGGGCGGACGAGTTGCGCCGCTATGCCACGGGCGTGGTGTTCCGGGCGCAATACAATGTGAAGGCGGACGGATTTACCGAAGGTGGCGACATCTTCAAGTATGGGAACGGCCTCTACGCCACGTTGGAGGCCGCCGGCGAAGCCGCCGGTGCGCCGGAAAGCGTGACCGTGGAGGACTGCGCCGGGTACGGCATCACGTATTACCCGAAAGGTGTGTGCTATTATACTTATTGGATCAAGCATGCCGATGACGGAGATGACACAGCGTTCGGCACGATGGAATACGCCATCGTGCGCAACAACCTTTACCAACTGACTGTCACGTCGGTAAGCGGCATAGGTGACCCGCAGCCCGGTGACAGTGAATTGACGATAGAAGTGGCCGTGAGGAATTGGCAGGCGATGGACGAAGAGAATGTGGATTTACAATAAAGAAAGGAAAAAGATATGACGAAGAAGGTGCGCTATATGTATGAGGCGGTGTTGACCGTATGCCTTTCTATGCCGATAGGCTGCGTGCAGGAAAGCGGCACGGAGTATCCCGGGTCGGAAACGGACGGGGCGGCTACGGCCGTGGTGACTTTACAGGTCGGGGCTGCGGGTAATGTGCAGACCCGGGCTTACGGGGGTGACGGTGCGGCCATCGCCGGGGAATTCATGAACACCTTGGAGCTTTTCATCGTGGACGGCCAAGGCGTGGTGGAGAAAGTCATCCGCGCCACGGACGATGCGAATTTTGTGCCGGAGGACAACGGGCGGGGCGGTTGCGAGACGGACTATTCCACCACCGTGACACTCCGCACGGGGGCCAAGACCATCTATGCCTTTGCCAATCTGGACGGCCATGCGGATGTTGAGGGGAAAAATTTGGAGGAGGTGTTAGGCGGCATCAAGGAAGGAAGCCTTTGGGCGGATGCCGGGATAAACGACGGTACGGCTGTGGCTGACCCCGCTTCGAAAATAAATTTGGCAGACGTTTTTATCCCCATGGCAGCGCGGCGCGAAGTGAGCATACCTGTGAGCGACGGGACGGTGCGCCTCGAATTGGTGCGCCTCGTCGGGAAGGTGCGTCCCCGGTTGACGAACGACAAAGGAGGGGACGTGCGTGTGACTTCGCTCTCCATCGGGGACTTTGCCGACCGCGTCGCCTTGTTCGAGGGCGGGAGTGCGGGCACGGTGTCGTTCGACAGGACACGCCTTTTCACACTCGACCGCACAGTGGGGGCTGCTCCCATGGATTTGTACGGCACGGGGGACGACGGACAGGCTGTGCTCTCGTCCGGAGGAAAGGGGATGCCGGAAATTTATGTGAACGAAACAGACGGCAGTACCCCGTTCCGGATTACGTTGACGATAGACGGTGACGAGATGGCGGGGAAGACTGTGGCCACAGCCGTGCCGCGCAACCATTACCTGCCTTTGGCCTTGAACCTGTCCGATTTCCGTTTGGCGGTGACGGCCTACGTGGCTCCCATCGGCGGTTACCCGGTGGCGGTGATGACGGAGCCTTCGCTGACGGACCATTACGAAGTGGACGTGCCGGAAGGTTGCCATTTCGAGGTGGAAGGCACGTTCGGGCGCACGGAGACCGCAGACATGTCGGTCACATCGTGGGCGTGGACCGTGCCGCAGGCATCTGCCGGCCTTGTGGCGGTAGAGGATGAAACGGCCATCCCTCTGGTGGGTTGGCTGACGGCTTTGCCTGGCAAACAGGCCACGTTGGAGTTCAGCGTCACCGCGCCCCGCGTCAAGAAAGGGACACTGACGCTGACCACCGTGCCGTTGGGCGACATGGACGGCTACGGGCTTGTGAACCGGCGCAGTTTGCCGGGGTGGACAGAGAATGCACAAAAATACGAAAGGGTAAACCTGAGCTATAATTAAATAAGGAGGAGATTCGGTTATGAAAGAACTTCGGATTTTATATAAGGTCATCGTGGGGATTGTGGGAACAGCTTGGCTTGCCGTGCAACCGGCAGCCGGTCAGGTTAATGGGAATAGATATAATACCAATTATTCAGACCGTACCATCCAGCATAAGGCGACCGGCACGACCAAGAATAAATGGTTTCAAACGCGTGAGGCCACAGGAATGTCCGCTTCGGCCAAGGCCATGGATACGTTCAACGACGAGGTATGGTCTTTCAACGTTTACGGGCACGACGTACAGGCCGCCCATACCTTTACTGACACGTTGTATGTACACAAGGGGCGTTCGGTGACGTTGAACCTGCCTACAGTCTCGAGCGGGGAAGACCAAAACAGTGCGCAGAAATACCAACGATGGTACAACTTGGCGACGGACAGGCTTTTTCGTACGGGGAATACAGGGAACGGGCGAGTCCAGGATTTGCTTACCCCGTCGAGCGGAACGGTTTACCGCCTTGCGAACGGTTACGTGGGCGGACATGGTTTGTTGGGTTCGAGCAGCATTATGTATAATGCGAATTTTTATTATCCGGAGGACGCAGAGTTTGAGCAATGGGATGTTGAGAACGGCGAGTATGGTAACGCGATGTATCTTGTGGCATGCGACCTTTCCGGCTATATGGATTTTACCGATACCTTTAAGGAAGGACAATCAGGGGGGCTGAGTTTTATGCCCAACAGGGGAAATCCCATAGAACCGACGTTGTCCTTGCGTGCCGTGTATGTGATAGTGGGGGTGGACAAGGTGGATGCGGAAAAGGACTTTCCCGACAACCCGGATTTCTGGACCAAAGGGCACGGGAGGCTGTTGAGCACGGAATACCAGGGAGGCAACGCCACCGGAAAGAAGTTTCTGGAAGAATATGACATCACTTTCCCTTGCGACCATATTTCCAACCGCACGGACGAGGTGGTGACCTTGAGCAAAAGTGCGATGGGATATGGATTGCCGGGCGTGTCAGGCAGTTCTGATGTGAACCTCTCTGTGCAACTGGCCGACAATGGGGCCGGGTTGAGTCTCCAAACGAAAAACCTGTCCGATAAAGACCGGGTTATCAAATTCAGGAAGCAAGGCGTGGGCGGAAATACCCCTTGGAGCGTGACGGACGGAAGCAAGGCCACCATCGTGGTGACGAAGACCGTGGACGGTACGACATACAATATCGCCAAGTTCAACCTCACCTTCCGCAAGGACACGCGGTTGTTGACGCAGCACCAGTTGGAGCGGATTGACACGCGCGACGGGAATGTGGCAACACAGACTTGGTACATGCCCACACGCACACCCCGTTATTTAAGGGAAAACTACCAGTTGCTGACCTCGCGTACGTTCGATTACGACCCGGCGGTGGCTGCTGATTATGGGTCGGATATGTATTATCCTTATCCCTTGGAATGGGCTACAGTTCCTATGCGTTCTTCGACGGGTCTCTCAAAACTGATTTTGACGGGTCTACAAGTAATAATTCTAATTATGGAAACCAACCTTTCGTGGAATGGGGTAGTTATGCCATTACCAATTCGTATGTGGGGTATAATGATATGGTTAATTTAAAAGGAACCACTCCGGATCCCTATTTGGGTGGTCGTGGGGAAGAAGGCGACAAATCGGAATATTTCCTTTATGTGGATGCGGCCGATTTGCCAGGTTCTATTGTCACGCTGCCTTTCGCGGTAAACCTTTGCCGGGGATCAGAGTTGTTTGTCAGTGCATGGGTAAAAGGAGCCGGAGCAGCAGGTACCGAGGATGCGGCCATGCTTTTTACCATCAACGGCATCGATGCGGACGGGAACAAGACTCCGCTGTACAAGCAGTCCACGGGGCAAATCAGGACTACGACGTATATGACGACGGCAAGTTCTACAGAATATACGAGGAATAACGGCTATGGGGCAGGTACGAACGACTGGTATCAGATTTTCTTCTCGTTTATCAACGATGATGAAAAGAACGCGGGTTTCGTGTCATACGAGTTACAGGTGGACAACAACTGTGCCAGTACGAGCGGCGGTGACTTCTACCTGGACGACATCGAGGTGTTTATCGCCCAACCTACGGCAGAGGTGGAACAGTTGGAATACACCTGCGTCAACGACCGCACGCCCTTGAACATCACGTTGGACTGGAACCAACTTTGCGAACGCCTCGGCATCGATGAAAGTTTGACGCATGGCAATGCGGCTGAAGGCATAGATTTCTGTTTCATCGACACTGTGAAGTATGCCCGGTTGTTGGCCGATGCCGGAACCCGGCAAGACAGTATCGAAGCACTGAAGGACGCGATAGTAAACGTGGGGGCGGCTGATGACGAATCGGAAGGTTACGACGAACCTATAGTTTCCTTGTTCTTTTACCTCGATTGGGAAAAAAATGACCCGTATCCGAAACATCAGGTCGGGGCTGACGGTCGTAAAATATATAACATCGCATACAAGCATAAAAAGGACGACGGAAATTCCTATTTCTATGCCATGGGAACAGAGGCGGAAAGTAACCGCAAGTTGTCTGTCGACTTTTACTCCGCCCTCTCGCCCAACCGTCCGTACCTGATGCTGATTATCGACCGCGATCCACAAAAGGGACAGGCCAAGGCAGAGGATTTCCACGACATGATGGACGACCCCTGTGGCATCAATACACTGTTCTACGTGACCTCCCAAACCATGGTGAAGGTGAATGGTGAGGTGCTCGACCCACAGACCGACTTCTGCGAGGGGCAGGTGTTCAGCTTCGGGGCACAAATCCGAGTGCCGACCGGTTTCAATGACGAAGGGGAACAACAGTTTGTCGTGTTGAATGAAGGCGTGTATTTCGACTGGTTCTTCGGAACGGAGGATGAATTTACGACAGGCAACATGGAGTATGGCAATGTGTCTTTATATGTTGCGTTGGCGCATTTCCGCGGGCATTATCCCGATGCGGAGACCTTGGAGGGCGTGGTGCCTCAACCAGCAGATGGGGATGCGGGTACGCCGGAACTGACGCAGGAGGATATCGACCTCATCCGCCATTACCTGACCGTGGAAGGCGATGCGGGCGGCCTGAACCATCCGCTCGTCTTGCACCGCGAGAACTTGGACATCCGGATATTGGAGACGGGCTTGCAGTTGGTGGTGTATCCCATACATAAGGATTTCCCTCCTGCGGAAGCAGGTATTACCGATGAACAATGGACAAGGGTCTGTACGAGCTACGTGCCTTTGGAATTGCATGCCAACGGGAAGGCCCCGACGCTGTATGCCGGCTTTAACCATATCATGGACTATCCGGCCGGTTACAACCCGGCCTTGCGTATCGGGTTGGACCAGATAAAGCGGGTGAAATGCGACGGAGGGCAGAGTACGAACACGCTGCGGATAGACCTGCGCGATGCTTCCTACGTGAGCGACGGCGTGGATCGGTTGGGCCTGATAGACTATAATCCGGGTACGGACGAGGTGGATTATACGCAGGTGTATCTCGTAGACACGGATGACCCACAGTATGAACGTTACTTTGCCAACACCACGCCTGAAAACTTTAACGAATTCATGCTACCTATCGGGAAGTTGTCGGCTCTCGTAGGCGAAGAGTATGAGGTAGGGGGAGGCTTTGACAACCATGCCGACCTTGGGTTCTTCTTGGATGAACAGCAACTGGCGGATGGGACTACGTTCACCTTTGCTCCACGTGAGGGATTCTATTATACTTTTATCGTGCATTTCGAGGAAAAGACCGGTGGTGGAGAGGCCACGACCAGTTGTTGGGGTTCGTTCCCGGTGACAATGAAGGTAGTGCCCGAATATCTCGTGTGGGATGACAAGCAGGCCGGGGAAAATGGAGTGGCCACGGGCAACTGGCACGAAGACGGTAATTGGCGGCGCGCAAGCAAGGGTGACTTGCACAAAGCGCAGACTGACAATACTTACGAGGAATATGCGGACGGAGACGGACGGGCGTTCACGCCGATGTTGTTTTCCAAGATCGTCATGCCGAGAGGCTCGAAAGTGGAACTGTATGCGGCGGGTTTGTCGCATTCGGGCAACGGACAGGAATGGGTGACGCAGCGTCCGCAGCATATCGGTGCACCGACAGACAACATCCAATATGACCTGATGGCTTACGACCATAAGGCAGATGGCAGTCAATTGGAGACCGAGCCGTTCCGTGTGAGCATGGCGGACGAGATTCATTTCGAGCCGGAGGCTGAGATGTTGCATGCCGAATACCTTTATTATAATAAGGCTTACACGGACGTGGAACTGGAGGGCGGACAGTGGTACACTTTGGCTTCGCCCTTGCAGGAAGTGGTGGCCGGGGATTTCTATACGAAACGGAGCGGGCGAGAGGATGCCGGATACTTTACGGGAATTTCGTTCGATGGCTCGGAGAACGACCGTTTCTCCCCGTCGTTCTACCAACGGGCGTGGAAGGATGATGCGGAGACGGTTCCGCTGCAAACGCGGCAAGACGGCGTGAAAAATGTGGCTGTGGCCGGAAACTGGAGTGCGCTTTACAACGACGTGGACGAGCGTTATCCTTCGGGGTGGGGCTTCTCGTTGAGAGTGCAGGACCTTGCGGACGAGGCCGGAGGCAAAGTGTTGGTGCGTTTGCCTAAGGAGGATGACTCTTATCGGTACTACAGCCAGGACGGCGCGGCATTTGGACATACGACCGGAATAAGAAGGAACGAGTCCGCTGTGGGTAAACTGAAGTCGGATAGTTTGTTCGTGAGGAAACTTACACCGGATTATGGTTGGGGGAGTACTGTGGATGGGGCACTCGAAGTGGGGCTTGGGACTTCTGCCGCAGGTGGTTATTACTTGGTGGGCAACCCGTTCATGTCGCATTTGGACGTGGCCGAGTTCCTGACGGTCAACAGCGATGTCTTGGAACGGAAATATTGGTATGTGGAGAACGGAGCGCAGGATGCGGCCGTGGCCGCTGCGCAGGGCGATCAAGGATGGATTTCTGTGGCGGAAGGTGCATCGGGTACTGCCCTTGTGCCTCCCATGCGTTCCTTCTTCGTGAAAAAAGCGGAGAACGCCGCAGGCCACACGGTGAAATTCACGGCGGGCATGCAGGCCTTTGCGCCGGAAGCAGCCGGAGGGAATGTCAATGCCAACCTGTTGCGCTTGACGGCCACGACGGAAGACGGGCGCGAGAGCCGTGCCGTGGTGGTCTATGCGGACGGGGCTTCCGAAGACTATGTTTCAAGCGAAGATGCCGAACTCTTCCTCGATTCCAACTTGGGCGATGTGCCTTCCGTCTACACTGTGGGCGGCACGCAGGCCCTGAGTGTCAACGTGACCCCGGCTACGAAACGGATACCGTTGGGCGTGCACGGTGCGGAGGACGAGGCGGTGGCCTTGCGCTTCGAGGGTACTGACGTTTGTAACGGGGCAGAGCTATACGATGCGCTGACGCAGGTTCGTACCGCACTTTACGACGGTATGGAAATCACAGTGCGCACGAACGAGGACGGGCGTTATTACATCGTGCCTGCGGGGACGGGGCTTGAAAAGGAAAAAGAAGCCGGTGATGAGTTTGCGGTCTATTCCGTGCGTTCCGGTGAAGTGGTCGTGGCTTCGTCTGTGGGCAGTCTGGCTTCGGTGAAGGTCTATACGGTCGGTGGTGTGCTGATGGCGGAGGAAACATGTGCGGAAGGTACAACCATGTGCAGGCTGGCCGTGAAAGGAAATGAGAATTATGTGGTGCAAGTGACGAATGTCTACGGAAAGAAAGCCGACGTGAAACTCCACGTGAAATAACATGAATATGTTTAAGGGGAAAGTGTGTTTTTTCCCCATATAAGTAAAAGCCTCCCTACGTTATAAAACGTGGGAGGCTTTTTGGGCTGTATAACCATGCGATAACAATGTGGGTCAAATCAGTATCATGCCGGCTTCCTTGCATTCCCGGCGCATTTCTTCAGGCCAGATGCTCGACTGGGTTTCGCCTACATGTGCTTTGTGGAGCAGCACCATGCACAGGCGGCTTTGCCCGATGCCGCCACCGATGGATTGGGGCAGAGTACCATCGAGCAGCCGACGGTGGAAATAAAGGTTCTTACGGTCTTCCTTTCCGCTCAGTTGCAGTTGTCGGAGTAAAGCCTCTTGGTCTACGCGGATGCCCATAGAGGAAAGTTCGATGGCGCGGCCCAATATGGGATACCAGATGAGCAGGTCTCCGTTCAGTCCGGCCAAGCCGGTACGTTTGTCAGTAGTGGAGTAATCGTCGTAATCCGGAGCACGTAAGTCATGCTCTTTTCCGTCGCCCAGCTTCCCGCCGATGCCGATAATGAATACGGCACCGTATTCCCGGCAGATGGCATCCTCACGTTCTTTCGGGGTGAGGTCGGGATAACGCTGGCGAAGTTCCTCGGCATGTATGAAATGTATGTCCTCCGGCAGGAATGCTTTCAATTGTGGATAGGTCTCGCAAATAAAGAACTCCGTGCGTAGGATGGCATTGTAAATGCGGTTGACGATTTTTTTCAGGTATTCCGTGTTGCGACAGTGGGACGGCATGACACGTTCCCAATCCCACTGGTCTACGTAAAGCGAATGCAGGTTGTCCATTTCTTCGTCCGCACGGATGGCGTTCATGTCGGTGATGATGCCATATCCCGGTTCCACATTATACTCAGCCAGTGTGACCCGTTTCCATTTGGCCAGCGAGTGAACCACCTCCGCTTGTGCCTCGTTCATGTCTTTGATGGGGAAAGTGACAGGACGTTCCACTCCGTTCAGGTCATCGTTCATTCCTAACCCTTTGAGTACGAATAGGGGAGCAGTCACCCTACGTAAACGCAGTTCGGTGGATATGCTACTCAGGAAGAAGTCTTTTATTTTCTTAATGGCAATTTCTGTCTGCTGCAAATCCAACAGCGCATGATAGTTTTCCGGTTTGATTAAATGACTCATTGCTTTATGACGTTTATTGATTTCTTTCAGAATGTTCTGCAAAGATAGCGTATTTTTGTTAACGTGGAAGCGGATAAAGTGTTTTTTGTGTCTATATGATAATTTTTATTCTGCGGATTAATTTTTTGAAATAGTTTGGTGCGTCTTTGTTTTTTTCTTAATTTTGCATCGTTTTTAAGGCTCCGTAGCTTAGCTGTATAGAGCGTCAGATTCCGGTTCTGAAGGTCGAGGGTTAGAATCCCTCCGGGGTCACGAGAGGCAAGTCCTTCACAATCTATGGATTGTGAAGGACTTTTTTTATGTTTTGTATTTGGGGATTTTTGTATGTTTTCGTTTTCTGCTTTC
>ENA-UEQJ01001878-UEQJ01001878.1-human-gut-metagenome-genome-assembly--contig:-NODE-1878-length-15982-cov-6.808111_pt1 | contig 15982 bp, 13 predicted proteins | sample MGYA00242937_ERZ507938 | MGnify/ENA primary metagenome ERZ507938 (study PRJEB26167, sample SAMN06115437) | human gut metagenome | host: Homo sapiens | place: China:Gansu | collected 2015-07-03...
CGGTGGGTTATCACCAAAACTAATGGTATAGATTTGTAAATAATATCATACGAATACCCCCGGTTTCTTGACACCCGCGCATCGTGCATGCTATGCTGAATAGCGACAAGAGAACTGTTTTCCGGGGCCTGACGGTTTTGAAGTGGAGCACCACGTGGACCCGGAAAATGTATTTGCCGACCGTCTGGGCGCACTGCACTAAGGGACATGCCATACGCAAACCGAGGGTGCCGTGCGCCTTCATTTTCTTTTTCAGGAGGCGCACAATGAAAAAAGTCGGAATCATCATGGGCAGCGACAGCGATTTGCCGGTTGTCCGCAAAGCTGCAGACACGCTCCGCGCACTGGGCATTCCCTATGAGGCGCATGTCTATTCTGCACACCGTACCCCCGAGGAGTCCAGCCGCTTCGCGTCGCAGGCTCGCGAGAATGGGTTCGGTGTGCTGATCGCCGCAGCCGGGATGGCTGCACATCTGGCCGGTGCGATCGCGGCCAATACAACGCTGCCGGTTATCGGAATTCCGATTCGGTCGGCACAGCTGGGCGGCATGGATGCCCTTCTTTCCACAGTTCAAATGCCGACGGGTATCCCCGTGGCAACTGTTGCGATTGATGGGGCAGCCAATGCCGCTCTTTTGGCCGCACAGATCCTTGCCGTGGAGGACGCGGCGCTGGCCGAAAAGCTCGCGCAGCGCCGCAAGGCCGACGCCGACAAGGTACGTGCCCGCGACGCCGCCGTTGAGGCGCGCCTGCTGGCGGATGAATGAAGCAATACGCATTGACACCATAAAGTATATAACAGATTTTGTGAGGAGGATTTTTATCATGGAAAAGATGGCACAGCTCTATGAGGGCAAGGCAAAGAAGGTTTACGCAACAGAGGATCCCGCAGTTGTGATCGTGTCCTATAAGGACGATGCCACCGCCGGTGACGGCGAGAAGAAGGGCACCATCCGCGACAAGGGCATCGTGAACAACAAGCTGTCCAATGCCCTGATGCAGAAGTTGGAGAAAGAGGGCATCCCCACCCACTATGTGTCCGCCGACCTGAAGAACACCACCATGGAGGTCAAGCCTGCCAAGGTGTTTGGCCACGGGCTGGAGGTCATCTGCCGCCTCAAGGCGGTGGGGAGCTTCCGCCGCCGCTACGGTGAGTACATTGAAGAGGGCGCCGACCTGCCCGCCTATGTGGAGACGACCTTCAAAAATGACGCGCTGGGCGATCCGCTGGTGACGAAGGACGGCCTTGTGGCGCTGGGCGTGATGACCGAGCAGCAGTATGACGACATCAAGGCCATGACGCAGAAGATCACCGAGATCGTCGCGGACGACCTGCGCGAAAAGGGCCTTGTCCTCTATGACATCAAGTTTGAGTACGGCTACGCGCCGGATGGCAGCGTGATGCTGATCGACGAGATCTCCTCCGGCAATATGCGCGTCTATCGGGACGGAAAGTACATCGACCCCATGACGCTCTCCGAGCTGTTCTTTGCGTAATGGGGGGCTTTTTCGGCGCGGTCTCGGACCGCGATGTCGCGCTGGATGTCTTCTTCGGCACGGACTATCATTCTCACCTCGGCACGCGCCGCGGCGGAATGGTGCTCTTTGACAAGAAGGAGGGCTTCCAGCGCCAAATACACAACATTGAAAATACGCCCTTTCGGACGAAGTTTGAGCGGGACCTCGCGGACTTCCGCGGCCACGCGGGGCTCGGCTGCATCAGCGACAGCGACCCTCAGCCGCTGCTCGTGCGCTCCCATCTGGGCCTGTACGCCATCGTGACGGTCGGCATCATCAACAACACTGACGAGCTGGTGAAGACTTATCTCTCCGACAAGGGCCAGCAATTTCTGACGCTGAGCAGCGGCCGCGTGAATGTCACCGAGCTGACCGCCGCGCTCATCAATCAGGAAAACGACCTTGTCTCCGGCATCCTCCACGCGCAGGAGGTCATCGACGGCTCCATGACGATCCTGATTTTGACCGAGGAAGGAGAGCTGATCGCCGCGCGTGACAGCATGGGACGCCTCCCTGTGCTGATCGGACAGCGCGAGGACGGCTACTGCGTATCGTTCGAGTCCTTCGCCTATCATAAGCTCGACTATCAGGACGCCTATGAGCTGGGGCCGCGGGAGATCGTCCGGCTGAACGCCAAGGGCTTCCAAACACTCTCTCCCGCAGGGAAGCAGATGAAGATCTGCGCCTTTTTGTGGACCTATTACGGCTACCCGAACTCTAACTACGAGGGTGTGAATGTGGAGCTGATGCGCTACCGCAACGGCGCGATCATGGCGCGGGATGAGGCGGAGCGCGGCGGCGTGCCCGAGGTGGATTTCGTCGCCGGCGTGCCAGATTCCGGCGTGCCGCACGCCATGGGCTATGCCAACCACAGCGGCAAGCCCCTTGCGCGTCCCTTTGTGAAATACACCCCGACCTGGCCGCGCTCCTTCATGCCGGAGGATCAGCAGGTGCGCAGCAGAGTGGCGCGCATGAAGCAGATCCCCGTGCCGGAGCTGATCGAGGGAAAGAAGCTGCTGTTTGTGGATGACTCCATCGTGCGCGGCACGCAGCTGCGCGAGACCGTGGATTTTTTATACAGCACCGGCGCGGCGGAGGTCCATATGCGCTCGGCCTGCCCGCCCATCATGTACCCCTGCCGCTACCTGAACTTTTCGCGCGGCAACAGCGCCATGGACCTGCTCGCGCGCCGCATGGTGCAGGAGCTGGAGGGCAACGAGGGCCAAAAGCATCTGGAGGAATACGCCGACAGCCGCACCGAGCGCGGAAAATGCCTGCTGCACGAGATCTGCGCACAGTTCGGCTTTGATTCACTCTCCTATCAGTCCCTTGACGGGCTGCTGGAGGCGATCGGTCTTGACAGGGACAAGGTCTGCACCTACTGCTGGACCGGAAAGGAATGACATTATGGGCATCTCTCACTCGGAAGCATACGCGGCCGCCGGCGTTGACATCGAGGCGGGCTATCAGGGCGTAAAAATGATGAACCGCTATGTACAGCGCACGCTCACAGCCGATGTGATCTCCGATCTCGGCGGCTTCGGCGGGCTTTTCTCGCTGGACCTGCACGGGCTTGAAAAGCCTGTGCTGGTCTCCGGCACGGACGGCGTGGGCACCAAACAGCGCATCGCGCAGCTCATGGATCGTCACAACACCGTCGGCATCGACTGCGTGGCGATGTGCGTCAACGACATTATCTGCTGCGGGGCGAAGCCGCTGTTCTTCCTCGACTACATTGCCATCGGCAAGAACATCCCGGAAAAGGTCGTGTCGCTGGTCTCGGGCGTATCCGAGGGCTGTGTGCGCGCGGGCTGCGCGCTCATCGGCGGCGAGACCGCTGAGCACCCCGGCACGATGAAGCCGGACGACTATGACCTTGCGGGCTTTGCCGTGGGCGTCGTGGACCGTGACAAAATTCTGGACAAGAACAAAATGCAGCCGGGGGATGTGGTCATCGCGCTGCCCTCCAGCGGACTGCACTCCAACGGCTACTCGCTCGTGCGCAAGGTGTTCGATGTGGAGAACGCCGACCTCGGGCAGTATTACGGCGAGCTGGGCTGCGAGCTCGGCGAGGAGCTGCTGCGCCCGACGAAGATCTATGTCCGTCCTGTGTTAGCGGCCGTTGAGGCCGCCGATATCCGCGGCATCAGTCACATCACCGGCGGCGGCTTTTATGAGAACATTCCGCGCTGCATTCCCGACGGCCTGTGCGCGAAGATCGAAAAGAAAGCGCTGCACATCCCGCCCATCTTCCCCCTGCTCGCGCGCATGGGCGGCATCTCGGAGCGCGATATGTTCAACACCTTCAACATGGGCACGGGCATGGTGCTCGTCGCTGCAAGAGACAGCGCCGATAAGGCGCTCGCCGCGCTGCATTCTCTCGGTCAGGAAGCGGGCGTCATCGGTGAGATCGTATCGGGCGAGGAAAAGGTGGAGCTATGCTGACACGCGCCCGCATCGCCGTGCTGGTCTCCGGCGGCGGCACGAATTTGCAGGCGCTGCTCGACGCGCAGCGCGACGGAAAAATGCCGCACGGCGAGATCGTGCTGGTCGTTTCTTCCCGCGCGGGGGCCTATGCGCTCACGCGGGCGGAAAACGCGGGTGTTGCGGCACGCGTGCTCTCGCCCGCCTGCGGGCAGAAGCCGTTTGAAAACGAGCTTTCCGCACTGCTGCGCGAGCAGGAGATCGACCTCATTCTCCTCGCAGGCTTTACGTTCATCCTCAGCGCGGCGTTCACGAGGCAGTGGCCGCGGCGCATTCTGAATGTCCATCCGTCCCTGATCCCCGCCTTCTGCGGCAAGGGGATGTATGGCTTGAGGGTACACGAGGCCGCGCTCGCGCGCGGCGTGAAGGTCACGGGCGCGACGGTACACTTTGTCAACGAAATTCCCGACGGCGGCGAGATCCTGCTGCAAAAGGCGGTGGAGATCGCGCCGAGCGACACCCCCGAAACGATACAGCGGCGTGTGATGGAGCAGGCGGAATGGCAGTTGCTGCCGCTTGCGGCAGAGCGCGTCTGCGCAGAGATCGTAAGAGAGAAGGAGCAGAAAAATGACTGATTTTCTGGAGTTTTTAAAGGCGACCTCTTATCCCGGCCGCGGCATCCTTGTCGGACGCCGCTGTGTGTATTATTTCATCATGGGGCGCAGCGAGAACAGCCGCAACCGCGTCTTTGTCAAGACCGAGGACGGCATCCGCACCGAGGCGCACGACCCCGCCAAGCTCTCCGACCCGAGCCTCATCATCTATCATCCCGTGCGCACGATGGGTCGCGACCTCGTCGTGACGAACGGCGACCAGACCGACACCATCTGCGAGCACGGCGACTTTCGCCGCGGCCTCATGACGCGCGAATACGAGCCCGACGAGCCAAACTGGACGCCGCGCATCTCCGCCATCATGCACGAGGACGGCTCCTTTGAGCTGTCCATCCTCAAGCGTAAGGATGGACGCTGCCTGCGCGAGTTCTTCTGCTACGAAGGCTGCGACGAGGGCAAGGGCTATTTCATCAGCACCTATCAGGGGGACGGAACCCCCCTGCCCACCTTTGCGGGCGAGCCGATGGAGGTGAGCGTCCCCTCTCCCGAGGAGGTCTGGGCGGCGCTCAACGCGGACAACAAGGTCTCCCTTTATACGAACATGAACGGCGAGGTAAAGCTGTTCAACAAAAACTTAGGCGACTGAGGAGGACGATATGAACGAGCTGGAACTCAAATACGGCTGCAACCCCAACCAGAAGCCCGCGCGCGTTTTCATGAAAAACGGCGCAGCCCTTCCCTTTACGGTTCTCAACGGCAAACCCGGCTACATCAACCTGCTCGACGCCTTCAACTCGTGGCAGCTCGTGCGCGAGCTGAAGGAGGCGACGGGCCTTCCCGCCGCGGCGAGCTTCAAGCATGTCTCTCCCGCAGGCGCGGCGCTCGGCCTGCCGCTCGACGAGGTGGACAAAAGGGTCTATTTCGTCGCGCCCGGCGCGGCGCTCTCCCCCATCGCCTGTGCCTACATCCGCGCCCGCGGCGCGGACCGCCTCTGCTCCTACGGCGACTGGGCGGCACTCTCCGACGAGTGCGACGCCGCCACCGCCGCGTATCTGAAAAACGAGGTTTCCGACGGCATCATCGCCCCTGCTTACAGCGACGAGGCGCTTGCCATCTTAAAGACGAAAAAGGGCGGCAAATACAACATCGTGCAGATCGACCCCGCCTACACTCCCGCGCCGCTGGAGCAGAAGGATGTTTTCGGCATCACCTTTGAGCAGGGGCACAACGACTGCAAAATCGATGAGAGCCTGCTCACGAACATCGTCACCGAAAATAAAGACCTGCCCGAGGGCGCAAAGCGCGATATGCTCCTTGCCCTCATCACGCTCAAATACACCCAGTCCAACTCCGTCTGCTATGTGAAAGACGGTCAAGCCATCGGCGTGGGCGCGGGCCAGCAAAGCCGCATCCACTGCACCCGACTTGCGGGACAGAAGGCGGACAACTGGTATCTCCGCCGCCATCCGAAGGTGCTCGCCCTCTCGTTCGTGGACGACATCCGCCGTCCCGACCGCGACAACGCTATCGATGTCTACCTCTCCGACGAGTGCGACGATGTGCTTGCCGACGGCGCGTGGCAGCGCGTCTTTCAGGAGCGCCCCGAGGCGCTCACGGGCGAGGAAAAGCGCGCTTGGCTCGCGCAGCAGCGCGGCGTGACCGTCGGCTCGGACGCCTTTTTCCCCTTCGGCGACAATGTCGAGCGCGCGCGCAAGAGCGGCGCTTCCTACATCGTCGAGCCGGGCGGCTCGATCCGCGACGACAATGTCATCGAGACGGCAAACAGATACGGCATCACTATGGCGTTCACGGGTATGCGCCTGTTCCATCATTAAGCAAGGAGGAGTTTCTCCATGAAGCTCATGGTCATCGGCGGCGGCGGCCGCGAACACGCCATCATTAAAAAGCTGAAGGAAAACCCCGCGGTCGAGAAAATTTACTGTCTGCCCGGCAACGGCGGCATCGCCGCCGACGCGGTCTGCGTCAGTGAGATCGGCGCGAAGGACATCCCCGCGCAGGTCGAATTTGCCAAGGTGCACGGCATTGATTATGCCGTCGTCGCGCCCGACGACCCCCTCGCCCTCGGCGCGGTCGACGCGCTGAGCGAGGCGGGCATCCCCTGCTTCGGCCCTGACAAAAAGGCCGCCGTCATCGAGGCGAGCAAGGCGTTTGCAAAGGACTTGATGCAAAAATACAACATTCCCACCGCAAAATACCGCGTCTTTACCGACGCGCCCTCCGCCTGTGCCTACATCGACGCCGAGGGTGCGCCCATCGTCGTCAAGGCGGACGGCCTCGCGCTCGGCAAGGGCGTCGTCGTCGCGCAGACAGTTGAGGAGGCGAAGGCCGCCGTGCGCGCGATGATCGAGGATAAGACCTTCGGTCAGAGCGGCGCGCGCGTCGTCATCGAGGAATATATGGAGGGTCCCGAAGTCTCGGTGCTGAGCTTCACCGACGGCGAAACGCTCGTGCCGATGGTCTCCTCCATGGACCACAAGCGCGCGCTCGACGGTGACAAAGGCCCCAATACCGGCAGCATGGGCGCGGTCGCGCCGAACGCGTACTATACAAAGGAAATTGCGGCGGAGTGCATGGAGAATATTTTCCTGCCGACGATCCGCGCGATGCGCGCCGAGGGCCGCCCCTTCCGCGGCTGCCTCTATTTCGGGCTGATGCTCACCAAGAGCGGCCCGAAGGTCGTGGAGTACAACTGCCGCTTCGGCGACCCCGAAACGCAGGCGGTGCTGCCGCTGCTCAAAAGCGACCTGCTCACCGTCATGCAGGCGACGACGAACGGTACGCTCGCGGATGTGAGCGTGGAATTTTCGACTGATTCTGCCTGCTGTGTCGTGCTCGCGTCCGAGGGCTACCCCCAAAAGTATGAGAGCGGCTTCCCCATCACAATGAGCGAAGAGGCCGCCGCGCACTGCTATGTCGCGGGCGCGAAAAAGGACAGCGATACGCTCCTGACCGCGGGCGGACGCGTGCTCGGCGTCACCGCCGTCGCCCCCACGCTGAGGGCCGCCATCGAGGACGCGTACCATCTGGCGGAGGGCGTAGATTTTGCCAACAAATACTGCCGCGGCGACATCGGCAGCGCCGCGCTCGCGGCGCGGGAGGAGAGAGGATAAAATGGTATTTCGGACCTATGTGGAAAAGCGGCAAGGTCTCGCGCCCGAGTGCGAGGCGCTGCTGACGGACTGCCGCGATTTTCTCGGCGTGCAGGGCCTGCGCGCCGCGCGTATCTGGAACCGCTATGATGTAGAGGGGATCGAGGCCCCTCTCTTTGAAAATGCCTGCCGGAGCGTGTTTTCCGAGCCGCCGCTGGACCTTGTGTCCGACGCGGCGGACACGCAGGACGCCTGCGCGGTCTTTGCCGTCGAGCCCCTGCCCGGTCAGTTCGACCAGCGCGCGGACAGCGCGTCGCAGTGCATCCAGCTTCTGAGCCAAGGCGAGCGCCCGCGCATCCGCACGGCGAAGGTCTACGCGCTCTATGGGATGCTGACGGATGCCGATGTCGAGGCGGTCAAGCGTTATGTCATCAACCCCGTCGAAAGCCGCGAGGCGAGCCTTAAAAAGCCCGAAACGCTCGCCGAGGAGCTTGCCGAGCCGAAGTGCGTTTCGTCCGTCGAGGGCTTCACCGCCATGGACGAGGCCGCGCTCTCCGCACTGCTCTCCTCTATGGGGCTTGCCATGGATATTGCCGACCTCAAGACGCTGCAAGACTATTTCCGCGAGACCGAGCGCCGCGACCCCACCGTGACCGAGCTGCGCGTGGTCGACACCTACTGGTCCGACCACTGCCGCCACACGACCTTCTCCACGCACCTTGACGAGATCATGATCGACGATGACGCCGTCAAGGGCGCGTATGCGCGCTATCTTGCCGCGCGCGAGGAGGTCTACGGCGCGGAGAAGGCTGCCCAGCGACCCCAGACGCTCATGGATATTGCGACCATCGGCACAAAGACGCTCAAGGTCCGCGGTCTGCTCCCCGAGCTCGACGAGAGCGAGGAGATCAACGCCTGCTCCATTCATGTGCCCGCCGTGGTGAACGGCAAGGAGCAGGACTGGCTTTTGATGTTCAAGAATGAAACGCATAACCATCCCACCGAGATCGAGCCCTTCGGCGGCGCGGCCACCTGCATCGGCGGCTGCATCCGCGACCCGCTCTCCGGCCGCGCCTATGTCCATCAGGCAATGCGTGTGACGGGCGGCGGTGACCCGAGAAAGGCGCTTGCCGAAACGCTTTCAGGCAAGCTCCCGCAGCGCAAGCTCGCCCAGACCGCCGCGGCGGGCTACTCCTCCTACGGCAACCAGATCGGCCTTGCCACCGGCCATGTCGCGGAGCTGTACCACGAGGGCTATGTCGCCAAGCGCCTTGAGTGCGGCGCAGTCGTCGCCGCCGCGCCCGCGGACAACGTTGTGCGCGAGCGTCCCGCGCCGGGTGATGTGGTCATCCTGCTCGGCGGGCGCACGGGGCGCGACGGCATCGGCGGCGCGACCGGCTCCTCCAAGAGCCACGATATGAAATCGCTTTCCACGATGGCGAGCGAGGTGCAAAAGGGCAATGCGCCCGAGGAGCGCAAGATCCAGCGTCTGTTCCGCGACGGCGCGGTCACGCGCCTCATCAAGCGCTGCAACGACTTCGGCGCGGGCGGCGTGTCCGTCGCGGTCGGCGAGCTGGCGGACGGACTCATCATCGACCTCGACGCCGTGCGCAAGAAGTACGAGGGCCTCGACGGCACGGAACTTGCGATCTCCGAATCGCAGGAGCGCATGGCGGTTGTCGTCGCACCGGAGAACGAGGCGAAATTCATCGCCGCTGCTGCGGCGGAAAACTTAGAGGCCTACCGCGTGGCGGTCGTGACCGAAAGCCCCCGCATGGTCATGCGCTGGCGCGGACAGACGATCGCCGACCTCTCCCGCGCCTTCCTCGACACCAACGGCGCGACGAAGCACGCCTCCGTCGCCGTCCCCGCGAGGGAATGTGCCGCTCCCGCCGCAGCTCAAACGCTGCGCGGCATGGCGGGCAGCCTCAAGAGCGCGTCCCGCCGCGGCCTTGTCGAGCGCTTCGACTCCACCGTCGGCGCGGGGACGCTCCTCATGCCCTTTGGCGGCAGGATGCAGCGCAGCCCTGCGCAGGCGATGGCGGCGCTCCTGCCCGTCCTCCCCGGCGAGAAGACCGCGCAGGGCAGCGTGATGGCCTGGGGCTGCGACCCCGACGCGCTGAGCGCCGACCCCTATCGCGGTGCGCACGACGCGGTCTATACCTCGGTCGCCAAGCTCGTCGCCGCAGGCGCAGACTATCATAAGGCATATCTTTCCCTGCAAGAATTTTTTGAAAAGCTCCGCAATGAGCCCGCGCGTTGGGGCAAGCCCTTCGCGGCGCTGCTCGGCGCGCTGGACGCGCAGTTGGAGCTGAGCGCCGCCGCCATCGGCGGCAAGGACTCCATGTCCGGCAGCTTTCTTGACCGCGATGTGCCGCCGACGCTCATCTCCTTCGCCATCGCGCCGCTGCTCGAAGGCGAGCTGCTGACGACCGACCTGAAGGCGGTGGGCCACGGCGTCTACCTCTTCGCAGGCAAAACGCCCGAGCAGCAGACCGCCGCGTGGGAGCGTTTCACCGCGCTTGCGCGCGCGGGCAAGGTCGTGAGTGCGTGGGCGGTCGAAAACGGCCTTGCCGAGGCGGTGATGAAGATGTCCTTCGGCAACGAGATCGGCTTCGCCGCGGAAAATACGGTGCTTGACTGGTTCGCCCCCATGCCAGGCGCGATTGTCGCCGAGCTGAGCGATGAAGTCTCCGACGCCGTGCGCATCGGCGTCACCACAGCGGAAAAGGCCATTGCCCTCGGCGCGGACAGTGCCTCCATCGAAGAGCTTGCCGCGCTGAACGACGCCGTGCTCGAAGCCGTCTACCCGACAAAGACGCGGGACAGCGGCACGGTCGAGAGCTTTTCCCATGAAACGAAGACGCGCGTCGCCCCCGCCGTCAAGCAGGTGCGTCCGAAGGCGCTCATCCCCGTTTTCCCCGGCACGAACTGCGAGTACGACACGCAGCGCGCGCTTTCGGAGGCAGGCGCGGACGCCGAGCAATTCATCGTCCGCAACCTCACGAGCGCCGATGTCGCAGACAGCGTCGAGCGCTTTGCCGCTGCCGTCAGGACCGCACAGATGATCGTCATTCCCGGCGGCTTCTCCGGCGGCGACGAGCCGGACGGCAGCGCCAAGCTCATCACCGCGTTTTTCCGCAACGCCGCCGTCCGCGAGCAGGTGACGGCGCTGCTCGAGCAGCGCGACGGCTTGATGCTCGGCATCTGCAACGGCTTCCAGGCGCTCATCAAGCTCGGCCTCGTGCCCTACGGAAGGATCATGGATACCGACGAGTCCTTCCCGACACTCACCTACAATGTTATCGGCCGCCACCAGTCCAAGCTCGTGCGCACGCGCGTGTGCTCGACGCGATCTCCGTGGCTTGCGGGAACAGAGGTGGGAGATATTTACACCGTTCCCATTTCGCACGGCGAGGGGCGTTTTCTCGCCTCGCAGGAGCTGATCGAACAGCTTGCCGCAAACGGCCAGATTGCCACGCAGTATGCAGGCCTTGACGGATATGCTACAATGGATACTGCTTTCAATCCCAACGGCTCCGTCTGCGCCATCGAGGGCATCACCTCCCCCGACGGGCGGGTGTTTGGCAAAATGGGGCACAGCGAGCGCATCGGCCCCGCGCTTTACCGAAACGTGCCGGGGACTTACGATATGCACCTGTTCGCCTCGGCGGTGCGTTACTTCAAAAAATAGGAGGGCAAGTCATGGCCTATTACTATCCCGATCCGTCTCATACCTTCAGCGAGTACCTGCTCGTACCGGGCTACACCTCGGAGGAGTGCGTGCCCGACCGCGTTTCGCTCAAAACGCCGCTGGTCAAATACCGCAAGGGGCAGGAGGACTGCCCCATCAGCCTGAATATCCCGATGGTCTCGGCGATCATGCAGTCGGTGTCGAACGACACGCTCGCCGTCGCGCTTGCCAAGGAGGGCGGGCTTTCGTTCATCTTCGGCTCGCAGTCCATCGAAAGCGAGGCGGAGATGGTGCGCCGCGTGAAGAGCAGCAAGGCGGGCTTCGTCGTCAGCGCCTCGAATCTCACGCCTGAGCACACGCTGGCCGATGTGCTCGCGCTCAAGGAGAAAAACGGCTTCTCCACCGTCGCCATCACTGAGGACGCCATGCCCAACGGGAAACTCCTCGGCATCGTCACGAGCCGTGACTACCGCGTCAGCCGCATGAGCACAGACCTCAAGGTGCGCGATTTTATGACGCCGCGCGAAAAGCTCATCACTGCTCCCTCCTCCACCACGCTCAAGAAGGCCAACGACATCATTTGGGAGCACAAGCTCAACGCCCTGCCCATTGTGGATGAGAACGACTGCCTGCGCTACTTCGTTTTCCGCAAGGACTACGCCGAGCACAAGGAGCACCCCCTCGCCCTCCAGGACGCGCAGAAGCGCTATCTGGTCGGCGCGGGCATCAACTCCCGCGACTACCACGAGCGCATCCCCGCGCTCGTTGAGGCGGGCGCGGATATTCTCTGCATTGACTCGTCCGAGGGCTACTCTGTCTGGCAGAAGAAGGTCATTGACTTCGTGCGTGAGAACTACGGCAATACCGTGAAGATCGGCGCGGGCAATGTGGTCGACCGCGACGGCTTCCGCTTCCTCGCCGAGTGCGGCGCAGACTTTGTCAAGGTCGGCATCGGCGGCGGTTCCATCTGCATCACGCGCGAGACCAAGGGCATCGGCCGCGGTCAGGCGACCTCTCTCATCGAGGTCTCCGCCGCGCGCGACGAATATTTCCGCGAAACGGGCGTCTATGTTCCCATCTGCTCCGACGGCGGCATCGTCCACGACTATCACATGACGCTCGCCCTCGCCATGGGCGCGGACTTTCTGATGCTCGGCCGCTACTTCGCCCGCTTTGACGAATCGCCCACGAATAAGCTCCTTGTCAACGGCGTGTATGTCAAGGAATACTGGGGCGAGGGCTCGAACCGCGCGCGCAACTGGCAGCGCTACGACCTCGGCGGCAATACGGGTCTTGCCTTTGAGGAGGGCGTGGATTCCTATGTCACCTACGCAGGCTCTTTGCAGGATAATGTCGCGCGTAGCCTTTATAAGGTCAAATCCACCATGTGCAACTGCGGCGTGACCACGATCCCCGATCTTCAGAAGAACGCGAAGCTCACGCTCGTCTCCGCCACCAGCATCGTCGAGGGCGGCTATCACGATGTGATGCTCCGCTCCACCGGCAAGGGGAATGACTGAGCAGGGGCGCGCCAATTGACAACGCAAAGCGCATCCAGCTTATCGCTTATTGGGCGTAGATTTTCAGAAATTCGCGGATCTGCGCCGCGTTCAGCTTTTTTCGCAGGGTCGTCCCCCTCCCCCCGCCGCCCGCGCGGGGCGGCGGACGCGGCAGGGCAAAAAAACGGCGGCTCGAAAGCCGCTGCACATAACGCTTATCAAAAACAACGATGACCCTTGGCCGATCTCCTGCGTTTCACGGCCAAGGGTCATCCATGGTTCTTAATATCTAACATCATTGGCTACCTCTCTTTCTGCGGAGTCACGGCATACAAGATCTTTCCTGTGCTGGGGTGCTCTCTGCTATGCAATGCACCGTTGCGCGGTTCTCATGATGCGGGGAACATTGGAGTGTTTTTCTCAGATCCCTTGCAGCCGTCTTCCCCGTGCCGCCATGGCTCGGGGGTATCCTCACTGTACATTGGTCTCACCCTTTCTTTTTGTACTTAAAGGATAGCATCTTTTTGTGGGGACTTCAATTCGCAAAACAGCAGAAAAAAGCAGAAAAAAACTGTTTAAACCAATGAAATTCCGCACGATCCCGAATTTTCGCTTGACCGATTTATCGTTTTATCATATAATAGTATTGTTGGGGCACGGAGCCTTTGTTCTCCGCGCACGGACGCCCGACCTCCGTGCTGTCCTCCGCTTTCATGGAGGCATACAGCGCGCGGAAATCGTTCAGACTGCTCCCGCCCAGTGCCTTCGGATCGGCCTTCAGCGTTTCCTCGTCCACGAACAGCACATCCTCGCCCGCGTCGAAGTCGGTGTCCTCCCCAAAAGAGAGGAACTCCCCGAACAGGCTCATGGCGGTGATGCGGCAGTTATACCCCGGAAAGGCTCTGTTCTTCTCTGTCCACAGATCCTGCATCTCATACGGGTCGTACTTTGTCTCCGTTATCCCCGCTGTTTCAAAGCCCTGCGTGAGCCACTCCGCGCTCACGCTGTCGTTGAAGCGGTCCACGCGACTGAAAAAGTCCTCCATGCGCTCCTCCGCCCCCCCGCGTCGGAGAGCAGCCTTTCCAAAAGCTGCCGCGACGCACGATCGTTCAGGTTCGTGTATTCGACCGTGTCCGCCGCCGGACGCTGCTCGGCCGGGCCGTTTTTCCCGCCGCAGCCCGCGAGCGCGGAAACGATAAGCGCGACACAGAGCAGCAGCGCCGCGCCCCTCTGCTGTATTTTCATGGCTTCGATCCATCCTTTTTTTGCTGACAAGCATCAATGTGTTTATCATACCCTGTGAACCATAAAGCTTGCATTAAGTAATTGCTTTTGGGAAAAGAACATCTGAGTATCAGTGCAACGATGCAGGAATTTGGAATTAACGACCATAAAATTATAGAGCGTTGGGAACGCATTTATTTGGAAGAAGGGCCGGAAGGGTTAGCCATCGAACGGCGTGGCCGCAGCAGTAAGGGCCGTTCGCCAAAGCAGTTGCCGAAGCAGGTAGAAGAAGATCTGCTGGCCGAAGTGCAGCGACTGCGTGCGGAGAACGATTACCTAAAAAACTTGCAAGCCTTGGTTTTGGAAGACGAGCGACGCCAGCGCAGAAAACGCAGGTAGTTCAAAAGCTGAGGCAAAGACATTCTCTGGATATTCTTCTCTCAATCGCTCAACTCCCCCGTGCCACTTTCTACTACCATCTGAAGCGGATGAACAGTGCAGATAAGTATAAAGCTGTCAAAGCGGAGATCACGGCCATCTACCACGAAAACAAAGGAAGATACGGCTATCGCCGCATTACAGCAGAACTTCACAAGCGCAATTTCCTCCTGAACCACAAGACTGTCCAGCGGCTTATGAAAGAGTTGGGCTTAGTTTGCCGTGTCAGGATGAAGAAGTACCGCTCTTATAAGGGAGAAGTGGGCAAAATTGCGCCAAATCTGTTAAACCGGGACTTCCGCGCCGAAAAGCCGAACCAGAAGTGGGTCACCGATGTGACAGAGTTCAGTTTGTTTGGAGAGAAGCTCTATCTCTCTCCCATCCTTGATCTGTGCAGCAGCGATCTGGTCAGCTATACCATATCGGATCGCCCTGTGCTCAGCATGGTGACAACCATGCTGAACGAGGCATTTGCAAAAATTCCAGACGGAACAAACCTCATTCTCCATTCTGATCAGGGCTGGCAGTACCAACATAAACAGTATCAACGGATGCTCCGAGAGAAAGGCATCCGGCAAAGCATGAGCCGGAAAGGGAACTGTCTGGACAATGCTGTGATAGAAAATTTCTTCGGACTGCTCAAAAGTGAACTGTTATATCTGCAAGAATTTCAGTCCATGGAACACTTCAAGCAGGAACTCGTTGCATATCTGGATTACTACAACAACCGCAGAATCAAGGCAAAACTGAAGGGCTTGCCGCCTGCAATTCACAGACAACAAGCCCTTTCGGCTGCTTGAACAATTTTTACTTCAAAATATTGTCTAACTTTTCGGGGTCACTTCACGTAAAACTGCGGGGGATTTACTGTGCCTGTTAAAAATTACTTGGTGCCGAAGATACGGTCACCGGCGTCGCCCAGGCCGGGGACGATGTAGCCGTTCTCGTTCAGCTTCTCATCCAGGGCGCCGACGTAGATGTCGACGTCGGGGTGAGCCTCATGCAGAGCCTTCAAGCCCTGGGGAGCGGCCACCAGGCCGATGAACTTGATGTGCTTGGCACCACGCTTCTTGATCTGGGCGATGGCATCGCAGGAGCTGCCGCCGGTTGCCAGCATCGGATCCAGAACAAAGACCTCACGCTCGTTGATGTCGCTGGGCAGCTTGCAGTAATACTCGACAGGCTCCAGGGTCTCCTCGTTGCGGTACATGCCAATGTGGCCGACTTTGGCGGCGGGGATCAGGTTCAGCATACCGTCGACCATGCCCAGGCCGGCGCGCAGAATGGGCACCAGGGCCAGCTTACGGCCAGCCAGCACCTTGGTGCGGGCCAGAGCCACGGGGGTCTCGACCTCGACTTCCTCAGTAGGCAGGTCGCGGGTGGCCTCGTAGCACAGCAGCATGGCGATCTCGCTTACCAGATCGCGGAACTCCTTGGTGCCGGTGTTGCGGTCACGCAGCA
>ENA-UEQJ01001887-UEQJ01001887.1-human-gut-metagenome-genome-assembly--contig:-NODE-1887-length-15918-cov-4.916924_pt1 | contig 15918 bp, 8 predicted proteins | sample MGYA00242937_ERZ507938 | MGnify/ENA primary metagenome ERZ507938 (study PRJEB26167, sample SAMN06115437) | human gut metagenome | host: Homo sapiens | place: China:Gansu | collected 2015-07-03 | study...
TCCCCGGGGAAATATACCTATGTAATACCCTGATTAAGAACAGAAAAAGAGGAAGCTCGCTGATTATTCTCCATAGCTATGACCAGCTGCCGGAAGATGAGTTCATGATTAATTGCCTGAAAGGGGTCATTTTTGTTTCGCTAAAAACGGCCAGTATTCCGCAATTGCTGACGATCATTAAAAGCGAGCTCCAGCATTGTATGACCCCCACGGCTACTGACGCCGCAGGCCGGGAACTCAGCTGCGCCAGCTGTCCGCATCGCGTGTTATCGCGATCGCAGACCGCCGTAGTGCACGGTATTCTCGAAGGGCTGGATATGAGTAAAATCGCCGCCCTGCAGCGTGTGAGTCCCCGCACCGCCGCCTATCATAAGAATAAGATCATGGAAAAATACAGCCTGAATAATAATCATGAATTTTTCCAGTTTATGAATCTTTTACGTGAGCGCTGGTAGGCAAACAGCAGCACAATAAAAATAAGATATTGACCTGGCTATATTGTCGTAAATCCGAAAATAGTCGCAGGATGCTAAAAAATATCCAGCGCTGGCGGACATAACGTTAAACTCTGACGCTTCCTCGGTATAAAGACGTTACCGCCCGTCTTTATATAATAAAAAACACGCTACACGAGGAAAACTGATACTTCGTCACATTGCCCCTGACGTGCCTGTCAGGGGTCTTTTTTCCGTGTGGAATAGCGCCCTCAGTGAAAGGGCGCGGCAGGATCAGGCTTCCGCTTTCTCCACTTCCCAGTCCGGCTGCGCTTCCTCGTCGGTCAGCAACCCTTCATTTTTCGACAGCATCGCGGTGGCGATGCCATTACCCAGCACGTTGATGGCAGAGCGCCCCATGTCGAGGAAATGGTCGATACCCATCAGCAGCAGGATCCCGGCGACCGGTATATTGAAGCTGGGGATCGTCGCCGCCAGCACCACCAGCGCCGAACGCGGCACCCCGGCGATACCTTTCGAGGCCAGCATCAGGGTCAGCATCATGACCGTAATCTCGCTAAAGCTCAGCGGCACGTTATAGGCCTGGGCGATAAACATCGCGGCGAAGGAGCAGTAGACCATCGAGCCAACGAGGTTGAACGAGTAGCCAATCGGCAGGACGAACGAGACGATATTGCGCGAGCAGCCAAACTTCACCAGTCGCTCGAGGGTCTTCGGATAGGCCGCTTCCGAGCTGCTGGTGGTAAAGGCCACCAGCACCGGATCTTTCAGCATGTTCAGCAGGCGGAAAACCTCTTTTTTCAGCACCATATAGCCGACGGCAATCAGCACTGCGCTGGTCAACAGCACCGCCAGGTAGTAGCCGCCGATGAACGAAGCATAGTTGAGCAGGATCCCCAGCCCCTGGGAGGCAATCACCGACGAGATGGCGGCGAAGATGGCCAGCGGCGCAACGTACATCACATAGCCCGTCACCTTCAGCATAATGTGCGACACCACGTTAAGGGCCGCCACCAGCGGAGCATTAAACTTCTCCCCCAGCGACGCGCCGGCGATGCCGAAGAACATCGAGAACACCACGATCTGCAGGATCTCGTTGTTGGCCATCGCCTCGGTGATGCTGGTGGGGATAGTGTGCGACAGGAACCCTTTCAGGCTCATGCCGCTGACCGCCAGGCCGGTATCCACCGCCTCTTTCGGCACCGCCAGGTTTAACCCGGCGCCCGGGTGCTGGAAGGTGACGATCACCAGCCCGACGAGAATGGATAATACCGAGGAGGTGATGAACCAGACCATCGCCTTGCCGCCTACCCGGCCGATGGTCGCCGTCTCGCCGAGGCGCATAATGCCGACCGTCAGGGTGCTGAACACCAACGGCGCGATGACCATTTTGATCAACCGCAGAAACAGATCGGTGAGCAGCGTAATATTGTCCGCCCAGGCGGAGACGGTGGTTGGCGTCGCGTAGGCATGGATAGCCGCGCCGGAGAGGATCCCCATCAGCATAAAAATGACGATGAAGAGCGTGAGTTTGTTTGCGTTTGCCACAGCAATGACCCCTGATTATTTAACACGTTGATTTTTAAGTGCATATTTTATTATTATGAGAATGCACTTATTTATTCACCGCATAAATCTAATTAAAGCCCCCGCGGATACAACTATTTTTTGCTTTTTTAAACTAAAAGTTGATATCACCCCGGATATCGGCCGCGGGAGCGCCCGGCGTCGCGGCGGTTATCCAGACATTTCTCAACCTTCTTTTCATAATTCCTCCATTTTTACGGCCCCTTCCCTCACTAAACTAGTATCATTCAGCGAAACGCTTCAGGATGAGACCGTAAACTAATGAAAGGCAGTAACATACGTCGTTGGGGCGCCGCGCTGGCGGTAGTGATTATCGCCGGGGCCGCCTACTGGTTCTGGCACGATCGCGGGACGAGCGGCAGCGGGACTCCCGCCGCCGGACAGGGCCCGCAGGGGCCGGGCGGCGCACGCCATGGCCGCTTTGGCGCCGCGCTGGCGCCGGTGCAGGCGGCCACCGCCACCGAAGAAGCGGTCCCGCGCTATCTCACCGGGCTGGGTACGGTGACGGCGGCCAATACCGTCACCGTCCGCAGCCGGGTCGACGGCCAACTGCTGAGCCTTCACTTCCAGGAGGGTCAGCAGGTCAAAGCCGGCGACCTGCTGGCGCAGATCGACCCCAGCCAGTTTAAAGTCGCTCTCGCCCAGGCGCAGGGTCAGCTGGCGAAAGATCAGGCCACCCTCGCCAACGCCCGCCGCGATCTCGCTCGTTACCAGCAGCTGGTGAAGACCAACCTCGTCTCCCGCCAGGAGCTCGACACTCAGCAGTCGCTGGTGGTGGAATCCGCCGGCACGGTGAAAGCAGATGAAGCGGCCGTCGCCAGCGCCCAACTGCAGCTCGACTGGACCCGCATTACCGCGCCAATTGACGGCCGCGTCGGCTTAAAGCAGGTCGATATCGGCAACCAGATCTCCAGCGGGGATACCACCGGGATCGTGGTCCTTACCCAGACGCACCCGATCGACGTGGTCTTTACCCTGCCGGAAAGCAGCATCGCCACGGTGGTGCAGGCGCAGAAAGCGGGCAAAGCGCTCAGCGTCGAAGCCTGGGATCGCACCAATAAGCAGAAAATCAGCGTCGGCGAGCTGCTGAGCCTCGACAACCAGATCGATGCGACCACCGGGACCATCAAGCTGAAGGCGCGCTTTAGCAATCTGGACGACGCGCTGTTCCCCAATCAGTTCGTTAACGCCCGCCTGCTGGTGGACACCCAGCAGAACGCGGTGGTGATCCCTGCCGCCGCGCTGCAGATGGGCAACGAAGGGCATTTCGTATGGGTGCTGAACGATGAGAATAAGGTCAGCAAACACAGCGTGACGCCCGGCATCCAGGACAGCCAGAAAGTAGTCATCAGCGCCGGGCTTTCCGCCGGAGATCGCGTGGTCACCGACGGGATTGACCGCCTGACCGAGGGAGCGAAGGTAGAAGTTGTCACCGCCAGCAGCGGCGAGCAGGCGCAGCCCGCCCCGCGCCAGAGCGGTAAACACGGAGCGCGTTCCTGATGCAGGTGTTACCCCCAGGCCGCACCGGCGGCCCGTCCCGGCTGTTTATTATGCGTCCGGTGGCCACCACTCTGCTGATGGTGGCTATCCTGCTGGCCGGGATCATCGGCTATCGCTTTCTGCCGGTCTCCGCCCTGCCGGAGGTCGATTACCCGACCATTCAGGTAGTCACCCTCTATCCGGGCGCCAGCCCGGACGTGGTGACCTCCGCCATCACCGCCCCGCTGGAGCGCCAGTTCGGCCAGATGTCCGGCCTTAAGCAGATGTCGTCGCAAAGCTCCGGCGGCGCCTCGGTAGTCACGCTGCAGTTCCAGCTGACCCTGCCGCTGGACGTCGCCGAGCAGGAAGTGCAGGCGGCCATTAACGCCGCCACCAACCTGCTGCCGAGCGATCTGCCCAACCCGCCGGTCTACAGCAAGGTGAACCCGGCGGATCCGCCGATCATGACCCTCGCCGTCACCTCCTCCGCCATCCCGATGACCCAGGTTGAGGACATGGTGGAGACCCGGGTGGCGCAGAAGATCTCCCAGGTTTCCGGCGTCGGTCTGGTGACCCTCGCCGGCGGCCAGCGCCCGGCGGTGCGGGTGAAGCTTAACGCCCAGGCCATCGCCGCCCTCGGCCTGACCAGCGAAACCGTGCGCACCGCTATCACCAGCGCCAACGTTAACTCCGCGAAAGGCAGCCTCGACGGCCCGGCCCGCGCGGTGACGCTTTCCGCTAACGATCAGATGCAGTCCGCTGAGGATTATCGCCGGCTGATTATCGCTTATCAGAACGGGGCGCCGATCCGGCTCGGCGATGTCGCCAGCGTCGAGCAAGGCGCCGAAAACAGCTGGCTGGGGGCGTGGGCCAACCAGCAGCGGGCCATCGTGATGAACGTCCAGCGCCAGCCGGGAGCCAACATCATCGACACCGCCGACAGCATCCGCCAGATGCTGCCGCAGCTCACCGAGAGCCTGCCGAAATCGGTGAAGGTGCAGGTCCTCTCCGACCGGACCACCAACATCCGCGCCTCGGTGCGCGACACCCAGTTTGAGCTGATGCTGGCCATCGCCCTGGTGGTGATGATCATCTACCTGTTTCTGCGCAACGTGCCGGCGACCATTATTCCCGGCGTCGCGGTGCCGCTGTCGCTGGTGGGCACTTTCGCGGTGATGGTGTTCCTCGACTTTTCGATCAACAACCTGACGCTGATGGCCCTGACCATCGCCACCGGCTTCGTGGTGGATGATGCCATCGTGGTGATCGAAAATATCTCGCGCTATATCGAAAAAGGCGAGAAGCCGCTGGCCGCCGCGCTGAAGGGCGCGGGGGAGATCGGCTTCACCATTATCTCCCTCACCTTCTCGCTGATCGCGGTGCTGATCCCGCTGCTGTTTATGGGCGATATCGTCGGCCGTCTGTTCCGCGAATTCGCCGTCACCCTTGCCGTCGCTATTCTTATCTCGGCGGTGGTCTCCCTGACCCTGACGCCGATGATGTGCGCCCGCATGTTAAGCCACGAATCGCTGCGCAAGCAGAACCGATTCTCGCGGGCCAGCGAGCGTTTCTTCGAACGGGTGATCGCCGTCTATGGCCGCTGGCTGAGCCGGGTGCTGAACCATCCGTGGCTGACGCTCGGCGTCGCCCTGAGCACCCTGGCGCTGTCGATTATCCTGTGGGTCTTTATCCCGAAAGGCTTTTTCCCGATCCAGGATAACGGCATTATCCAGGGTACCCTCCAGGCGCCGCAGTCGGTCTCCTTCGCCAGCATGGCCGAGCGCCAGCGGCAGGTGGCCAGCATTATCCTTAAGGATCCGGCGGTGGAGAGTCTGACCTCCTTCGTCGGCGTCGACGGCACCAACCCGGCGCTGAACAGCGCCCGTCTGCAGATCAACCTCAAGCCGCTGGATGAACGCGACGATCGCGTCCAGACGGTGATAAGCCGCCTGCAGCAGGCGGTGGACGGCGTCCCCGGCGTGGCGCTCTACCTGCAGCCGACCCAGGACCTGACCATCGACACCACGGTGAGCCGCACCCAGTATCAGTTCACCCTGCAGGCAAACTCCCTCGAGGCGCTGAGCACCTGGGTGCCGCCGCTGCTCAGCCGCCTGCAGGCCCAGCCGCAGCTGGCCGACGTCAGCAGCGACTGGCAGGACAAAGGCCTGGCCGCCTATATCAAGGTGGATCGCGACAGCGCCAGCCGCCTCGGTATCTCAATGGCCGATGTCGATAATGCGCTGTACAACGCCTTCGGCCAGCGGCTGATCTCCACTATTTACACTCAGGCGAATCAGTATCGCGTGGTGCTCGAGCAGGATACCGAGGCGACGCCGGGCCTGGCGGCGCTGGAGAATATCCGCCTCACCAGCAGCGACGGCGGCATCGTGCCGTTGACCGCCATCGCCACGGTGGAGCAGCGCTTTACCCCGCTGTCGGTGAACCACCTCGATCAGTTCCCGGTGACCACCATCTCGTTTAACGTCCCGGACAACTACTCGCTGGGCGAAGCGGTGGAGGCGATCCTCGCCGCCGAACAGTCGCTGGATTTCCCGACCGATATTCGCACCCAGTTCCAGGGCAGCTCGCTGGCCTTCCAGTCGGCGCTCGGTAGCACCGTCTGGCTGGTGGTCGCCGCGGTGGTGGCGATGTATATCGTGCTGGGGGTGCTGTACGAGAGCTTTATCCATCCGATCACGATTCTCTCCACCCTGCCCACCGCCGGGGTCGGGGCGCTGCTGGCGCTATGGCTGGCGGGCAGCGAGCTGGACGTGATCGCCATCATCGGCATCATTCTGCTGATCGGCATCGTGAAGAAGAACGCCATCATGATGATCGACTTCGCGCTGGCCGCTGAGCGCGAGCAGGGCATGCCGCCGCGGGAGGCGATCTACCAGGCCTGTCTGCTGCGTTTTCGGCCGATCCTGATGACTACCCTCGCCGCCCTGCTCGGCGCCCTGCCGCTGATGCTGAGCACCGGCGTTGGCGCCGAGCTGCGGCGTCCGCTGGGGATCGGCATGGTCGGCGGTCTGATGCTCAGCCAGGTGCTGACCCTGTTCACCACCCCGGTGATCTATCTGCTCTTCGACCGCCTGTCGCTGCACCTGAAGCGCCGCTTCCCGCGTCAGGAAGAGGAGGCGTAAGTGAAGTTTTTCGCCCTCTTCATTTACCGCCCGGTGGCGACGATCCTCATCTCGCTGGCCATCACCCTGTGCGGCATTCTCGGCTTCCGGTTGCTGCCGGTAGCCCCGCTGCCGCAGGTGGACTTCCCGGTGATCATGGTTAGCGCCTCGCTGCCGGGAGCCTCGCCGGAGACCATGGCCTCGTCGGTGGCCACCCCGCTGGAGCGCTCCCTGGGGCGGATTGCCGGGGTCAATGAGATGACCTCCTCCAGCTCGCTCGGCAGCACCCGCATCATTCTCGAGTTTAACTTCGACCGCGATATCAACGGCGCGGCGCGCGACGTTCAGGCGGCGATCAACGCCGCGCAAAGCCTGCTGCCGAGCGGAATGCCCAGCCGGCCGACCTATCGCAAAGCCAATCCGTCGGATGCGCCGATCATGATCCTGACGCTGACCTCGGACACCTACTCCCAGGGTGAGCTGTATGATTTCGCCTCCACCCAGCTGGCGCAGACCATCGCGCAGATCGACGGCGTGGGCGATGTCGACGTCGGCGGCAGCTCCCTGCCGGCGGTGCGCGTCGACCTCAACCCGCAGGCGCTGTTCAACCAGGGCGTGTCGCTGGACGCGGTGCGCACCGCCATCAGCGACGCCAACGTGCGCAAACCGCAGGGGGCGCTGGAGGACAGCGCGCACCGCTGGCAGGTGCAGACCAACGATGAGCTGAAGACCGCCGCCGACTATCAGCCGCTGATCGTCCACTACCAGAATGGCGCCGCGGTGCGGCTGGGAGATGTCGCCACCGTCTCGGATTCGGTGCAGGACGTACGCAACGCCGGGATGACCAACGCCAAACCGGCGATCCTGCTGATGATCCGCAAACTGCCGGAAGCCAATATTATCCAGACGGTGGACAGCATCCGCGCCCGCCTGCCGGAGCTGCAGCAGACCATTCCGGCGGCTATCGACCTGCAGATCGCCCAGGACCGCTCGCCGACCATCCGCGCCTCGCTGGAGGAGGTGGAGCAGACGCTGGTGATTTCAGTGGCGCTGGTGATCCTCGTGGTGTTCCTGTTCCTGCGCTCGGGACGCGCCACGCTGATCCCGGCCGTCGCCGTCCCGGTTTCCTTAATCGGCACCTTCGCCGCGATGTATTTGTGCGGCTTCAGCCTCAATAACCTGTCGCTGATGGCCCTGACCATCGCCACCGGCTTCGTGGTGGATGACGCTATCGTGGTGCTGGAGAATATCTCCCGCCATCTGGAGGCGGGGATGAAACCGCTGCAGGCGGCGCTGCAGGGGAGCCGCGAGGTCGGCTTTACCGTGCTGTCGATGAGCCTGTCGCTGGTGGCGGTGTTCCTGCCGCTGCTGCTGATGGGCGGCCTGCCCGGCCGCCTGCTGCGCGAGTTCGCCGTCACCCTGTCGGTGGCGATCGGCATCTCGCTGGCGGTCTCCCTCACCCTGACGCCGATGATGTGCGGCTGGCTGCTGAAAAGCGGCAAGCCCCACCAGCCGACGCGCAACCGCGGCTTTGGCCGCCTGCTGGTGGCCGTGCAGGGCGGCTATGGTAAATCGTTAAAATGGGTGCTGAAGCATAGCCGCCTGACCGGCCTGGTGGTGCTCGGCACCATCGCCCTCAGCGTCTGGCTCTACATTTCGATCCCGAAAACCTTCTTCCCGGAGCAGGACACCGGGGTGCTGATGGGCGGCATTCAGGCCGACCAGAGCATCTCCTTCCAGGCGATGCGCGGCAAGCTGCAGGACTTTATGAAGATCATTCGCGAAGATCCGGCGGTGGATAACGTCACCGGCTTTACCGGCGGCTCGCGGGTCAACAGCGGGATGATGTTTATCACCCTCAAGCCGCGCGACCAGCGCCACGAGACGGCGCAGCAGGTGATCGACCGGCTGCGCAAAAAGCTGGCCAACGAGCCCGGGGCCAACCTGTTCCTGATGGCGGTGCAGGATATCCGCGTCGGCGGCCGGCAGTCGAACGCCAGCTATCAGTACACCCTGCTGTCCGACGACCTGTCGGCGCTGCGCGAGTGGGAGCCGAAGATCCGCAAAGCGCTGGCGGCGCTGCCGGAGCTGGCGGACGTCAACTCGGATCAGCAGGACAATGGCGCCGAAATGGACCTGGTCTATGACCGGGATACCATGTCGCGCCTCGGCATCAGCGTCCAGGACGCCAACAACCTGCTGAACAACGCCTTTGGCCAGCGGCAGATCTCTACCATCTACCAGCCGCTCAACCAGTATAAGGTGGTGATGGAGGTGGATCCGGCCTACACCCAGGACGTCAGCGCCCTGGATAAGATGTTCGTCATTAACAGCGACGGCAAGCCGATCCCGCTGGCCTACTTCGCCAAATGGCAGCCGGCCAATGCCCCGCTGTCGGTGAACCACCAGGGGCTGTCGGCGGCATCCACTATCTCCTTTAACCTGCCCACCGGCCGCTCGCTGTCGGAAGCTAGCGAGGCCATTGACCGCGCGATGACCCAGCTCGGGGTGCCGTCGAGCGTGCGCGGCTCCTTTGCCGGTACCGCTCAGGTGTTCCAGCAGACCATGAACGCGCAGGTGATCCTGATCCTCGCGGCTATCGCCACGGTCTATATCGTGCTGGGGGTGCTATATGAGAGCTATGTGCATCCGTTGACCATCCTCTCGACGCTGCCCTCCGCCGGGGTGGGCGCTCTGCTGGCGCTGGAGATCTTCGATGCCCCGTTCAGCCTAATCGCCCTGATTGGGATTATGTTATTAATTGGCATCGTTAAGAAAAACGCCATCATGATGGTTGATTTTGCCCTGGAGGCGCAGCGTAACGGCAACCTGACGCCGGAAGAGGCGATTTTCCAGGCCTGCCTGCTGCGTTTCCGGCCGATTATGATGACCACCCTCGCCGCGCTGTTCGGCGCCCTGCCGCTAGTGCTCTCCGGGGGCGATGGCTCTGAGCTGCGCCAGCCGCTGGGGATCACCATCGTCGGCGGTCTGGTGATGAGTCAGCTGTTAACGCTCTACACCACGCCGGTGGTCTATCTTTTCTTTGACCGTCTGCGGCTGCGTTTTTCGCGTCACTCCTCTCAACCGGTAAGCGAATAACATGACAGACCTCCCGGCCAGCGTGCGCTGGCAGCTATGGATAGTGGCGTTCGGCTTCTTTATGCAGTCGCTGGACACCACCATCGTTAACACCGCCCTCCCCTCGATGGCCAAAAGCCTCGGGGAGAGTCCGCTGCATATGCATATGATTATCGTCTCCTATGTGTTAACGGTGGCGGTGATGCTGCCGGCCAGCGGCTGGCTGGCCGACCGGGTCGGTGTGCGCAATATCTTCTTCACCGCCATCGTGCTGTTTACCGCCGGATCGCTGTTTTGCGCCCAGGCCAGCACCCTCGACCAGCTGGTGATGGCGCGGGTGCTGCAGGGGGTCGGCGGAGCGATGATGGTGCCGGTCGGCCGCCTGACGGTGATGAAGATCGTCCCGCGCGATCAGTATATGGCGGCGATGACCTTCGTCACCCTGCCGGGCCAGGTCGGTCCGCTGCTCGGCCCGGCGCTGGGCGGGGTGCTGGTGGAGTACGCCTCCTGGCACTGGATCTTCCTCATCAATATCCCGGTGGGGATCGTCGGCGCTATCGCCACCCTCTGTCTGATGCCCAACTACATCATGCAGACCCGGCGCTTCGATCTCTCCGGCTTTCTGCTGCTGGCCGCTGGAATGGCGACCCTGACCCTGGCGCTCGACGGCCAGAAAGGGCTCGGCATTTCCCCTGCCTGGCTGGCGGGGCTGGTGGCCGTCGGCCTCTGCGCCCTGCTGCTCTACCTGTGGCACGCCCGCGGTAACGCCCGGGCGTTGTTTAGCCTTAACCTGTTTCGCAACCGCACCTTCTCCCTCGGCCTCGGCGGCAGCTTCGCCGGACGCATCGGCAGCGGCATGCTGCCGTTTATGACCCCGGTGTTTCTGCAGATCGGCCTCGGCTTCTCCCCCTTTCACGCCGGGCTGATGATGATCCCGATGGTGCTCGGCAGCATGGGCATGAAGCGGATCGTGGTCCAGGTGGTCAACCGCTTTGGCTACCGTCGGGTGCTGGTCGCCAGCACCCTGGGCCTGGCGGCGGTCAGCCTGCTGTTTATGTTTAGCGCCCTGGCCGGGTGGTATTACGTGCTGCCGCTGGTCCTGTTTCTGCAGGGGATGATCAACGCCAGCCGCTTCTCCTCAATGAATACCCTGACGCTGAAAGATCTCCCGGACGATCTGGCCAGCAGCGGCAACAGCCTGCTGTCGATGGTGATGCAGCTGTCGATGAGTATCGGCGTGACCATCGCCGGGCTGCTGCTGGGGCTGTATGGCCAGCAGCATATGAGTCTCGACGCCGCCAGCACCCATCAGGTCTTTCTCTACACCTATCTGAGCATGGCGGCGATCATCGCCCTGCCGGCGCTCATCTTTTCCCGGGTACCGGATGACGTCGGCAGCAATACCGTCCTCCGTCGACGCAACAGGAGTGGATCGTGAAATTTTGGCGCCCGGGTATTACCGGCAAGCTGTTCCTCGCTATATTCGCCACCTGCATCGTGCTGCTGATCAGCATGCACTGGGCGGTGCGCATTAGTTTTGAACGCGGGTTTATCGACTATATCAAGCGCGGCAATGAGCAACGCTTAACCATGCTCAGCGACGCGCTGAGCGAGCAGTATGCCCAGCATGGCAGCTGGGCGTTTCTGCGCAATAATGACCGCTTTATCTTCCAGCTGCTGCGCACCTTCGAACGGGATAACGACGACCGCTCGCCGCCGGGGCACGCCATGAAGCCGGACGCCGCCCCGGACGGGCCGCCGCCGGATGGCCCCCCTGACGGCCCGCGCCCGAGGCCGGAAATGCCGCCCCACGGCTGGCGCACCATGTTCTGGGTGGTGGATCAGTCGGGGCGCGTGCTGGTGGGGCCGCGTGAGCGCGTCCCGGAGGACGGCACCCAGCGCAGCATCGTGGTCAACGGCGCGGAGGTGGGCAAAGTGATCGCCTCGCCGGTAGAGCGGCTGACGCGCAATACCGACATTAACTTCGACCGGCAGCAAAAGCGCACCAGCTGGCTGATTGTCGCCCTTGCCACCCTGCTTGCCGCGCTGGCCACTTTCCCGTTGGCCCGCGGTCTGCTGGCGCCGGTGAAGCGGCTGGTGGAAGGCACCCATAAGCTGGCGGCAGGCGACTTTTCCACCCGCGTGACGGTGACCGGCGGCGATGAGCTCGGCCGCCTGGCGCAGGATTTTAACCAGCTCGCCAGCACCCTGGAGCGCAACCAGCAGATGCGTCGCGATCTGATGGCCGATATCTCCCATGAGCTGCGTACCCCGCTGGCGGTGCTGCGCGGCGAGCTGGAGGCGATTCAGGACGGGGTCCGGCGCTTTACCCCCGAGTCGATTCCTTCTCTGCAGGCTGAGGTGGCTACCCTCACCAAGCTGGTGGACGACCTCCATCAGCTGTCGATGTCCGACGAGGGGGCGCTGGCCTACCAGAAAACCTCACTGGATATCATCACCCTGCTGGAAGTGGCGGCGGGCGCTTTTCGCGAGCGCTTCGCCAGCCGGCAGCTAAGCATTCAGGTGTCGCTCCCGGAGCAGGCGATGATCTTCGGCGACCGCGACCGCCTGATGCAGCTCTTCAACAATCTGCTGGAGAACAGCCTGCGCTATACCGACAGCGGCGGCAGCCTGCACATTACCGCCCGCCGCAGCGGTCGCATGCTGGTGATTGACTTCGCCGACAGCGCCCCCGGCGTCAGCGATGAGCAGCTGGCCCGCCTGTGCGAACGCTTTTACCGGGCGGAAGGATCGCGCAACCGCGCCAGCGGCGGCTCCGGCCTCGGGCTGGCGATTTGCCTCAATATCGTAGCGGCCCACGGCGGCACCCTGCGTGCCGACCATTCGCCTTTTGGCGGGGTTAGCATTAAAGTTGAGTTACCTCTGGAACATGATTTACCGAGAGACGTATGACTGAATTGCCTGTAGATGAAAACACCCCACGCATCCTTATCGTGGAAGATGAACCGAAGCTCGGCCAGCTGCTGATTGATTATCTGCAGGCCGCCGGCTATGCGCCTGCCTTGATTAACCACGGCGACAAGGTCCTGCCCTACGTCCGCCAGACGCCGCCGCATCTGATCCTGCTGGATCTGATGCTGCCCGGTACCGACGGTCTGACGCTGTGCCGGGAAATTCGCCGCTTCTCCGATGTTCCGGTGGTGATGGTGACGGCGAAAATCGAAGAGATCGACCGTTTGCTGGGGCTGGAAATAGGCGCCGACGACTATATCTGCAAGCCCTACAGCCCGCGGGAAGTGGTCGCCCGGGTAAAAACCATCCTCCGCCGCTGCAAGCCGCAGCGCGATCTGCAGGCGCTGGACGCCCAGAGCCCGCTGATTGTCGACGAAGGTCGTTTTCAGGCCTCCTGGCGCGACAAGCTGCTGGACCTCACTCCCGCCGAGTTCCGGCTGCTGAAAACCCTCTCCCAGGAGCCGGGCAAAGTGTTCTCCCGCGAACAGCTACTCAACCATCTGTATGACGATTATCGGGTAGTCACCGATCGCACCATCGACAGCCACATCAAGAACCTGCGGCGCAAGCTGGAGGCGCTGGACGCCGAGCAGTCGTTTATCCGCGCGGTGTATGGCGTTGGCTACCGCTGGGAAGCGGACGCCTGCCGGCTGGCGTAGTTAGCCTTTTCCCGGCTCGCGCTGCGCTTCGCCGGGCTACACGTTCACCGCCATCTGCAATCCGTAGCCCGGGTAAGGCGTTTACGCCGCAACCCGGGGAACTCCCTGGAGCCTATCCCACCAGGCGTTATTAACGCTGTCAGTGTGAGTACTGCCCAAGTTCAAAATGGCAAACAAATTAGCCATACTGAAAGATACCTATCTGATATTTACTCCCCTTCGCCGCGGCGCTACAATGCCCGCCCTTAATGTGGGGACACTCCCCAACTCGCCGCACCAGGTGCGGCGAATCTGACCTGTCATCAGAACGAGAACACCATGTTTAAACCAGAACTCCTCTCCCCGGCGGGAACGCTGAAGAATATGCGTTACGCTTTCGCCTATGGCGCCGATGCCGTTTATGCCGGCCAGCCGCGCTACTCGCTGCGCGTGCGTAACAACGAATTCAATCACGAAAATCTGCAGCTCGGCATCAATGAAGCCCACGCGCTGGGCAAAAAATTCTATGTGGTAGTCAACATCGCCCCGCATAACGCCAAGCTGAAAACGTTTATTCGCGATCTGAAGCCGGTGGTGGAGATGGGTCCGGACGCGCTGATCATGTCCGATCCGGGTTTAATCATGCTGGTGCGGGAACACTTCCCGGAGATGCCGATCCATCTTTCAGTGCAGGCCAACGCCGTCAACTGGGCGACGGTCAAATTCTGGCAGCAGATGGGGCTCACCCGCGTGATCCTGTCGCGTGAACTGTCGCTGGATGAAATCGAAGAGATTCGCCGCCAGGTGCCGGAGATGGAGATCGAGATTTTCGTCCACGGCGCGCTGTGCATGGCCTACTCCGGCCGCTGCCTGCTCTCCGGGTATATCAACAAGCGCGACCCGAACCAGGGGACCTGCACCAACGCCTGCCGCTGGGAATACAACGTGGCGGAAGGCAAAGAGGACGACGTCGGCAACATCGTCCACAAATATGAGCCGATCCCGGTGCAGACCGTGGAGCCAACCCTCGGCATCGGCGCGCCGACCGATAAAGTCTTTATGATTGAGGAAGCCAAACGTCCGGGCGAGTACATGACCGCCTTTGAGGACGAACACGGCACCTACATCATGAACTCGAAAGATCTGCGGGCTATCGCCCACGTTGAGCGTCTGACCCAGATGGGCGTTCACTCGCTGAAGATCGAAGGCCGTACCAAATCCTTCTATTACTGCGCGCGCACCGCTCAGGTTTACCGCAAGGCGATCGACGATGCCGCCGCCGGCAAACCGTTCGATACCAGCCTGCTGGAGACCCTGGAGGGGCTGGCCCACCGCGGGTACACCGAAGGCTTCCTGCGCCGCCATACCCATGACGATTATCAGAACTACGAGTATGGCTACTCCGTCTCCGAGCGCCAGCAGTTTGTCGGCGAATTCACCGGAGAGCGTAACGGCCCGCTGGCGGCCGTGGCGGTCAAAAATAAGTTCAGCGTCGGCGACAGCCTTGAGCTGATGACCCCGCAGGGTAACGTCAACTTCACCCTTGAGCATATGGAGAATGGCAAAGGCGAAACCATGCCGGTGGCCCCGGGCGATGGCTATACCGTCTGGTTGCCTGTGCCGGACGACCTGCCCCTGCAGTATGCCCTGCTGATGCGCAACTTTACTGGTCAAACAACCAGAAATCCGCACGGTAACTAGTTAATTTGCGTTATTTTTTCACGATGTAAGGATATTAGAATCGGATCACATACCGTTTCGATCGAAACAGGTATCATCCATTTCGCTGAAAAACATAACCCATAAATGCTAGTTGTACCAGGAACCACCTCCTTAGCCTGCGTAATCTCCCTTACGCGGGCTTATTTTTTTGCCTCTCCTCCGGTCTTCGCTTTCGTCATGCGGTACACTTTATGCAACATTGAGCAATAAAGGTTCCCTTGATGATGTCTACGTTTCCTGCCAGCTTACTGATCCTTAACGGCAAAGGTGCCAATGAACCGCAGCTACGCGAAGCGGTTAACCTGTTACGCGATGAAGGGATTGATATTCACGTCCGCGTGACCTGGGAAAAGGGCGATGCCGCTCGGTTTATCGATGAAGCCCTGCAGCTGAACGTTGAAACGGTGATCGCCGGCGGTGGCGATGGCACCATTAATGAAGTGGCGACCGCGCTGGTGGAGCGCGGCGGCAAGATGGCGCTAGGGATTTTACCGCTGGGCACGGCTAACGACTTTGCCACCAGCGTCGGTATTCCGCAGGACTTGGCCAGCGCCCTCAAGCTGGCGATCGTCGGCCGCGATGTGCCGATAGATATCGCCCGGGTGAATGATAAAACCGGCTTTATTAATATGGCGACCGGCGGGTTCGGCACCCGGATCACCACCGAAACGCCGGAAAAACTCAAGGCCGCGCTCGGCGGTGTCTCTTATTTAATCCACGGTCTGATGCGCATGGATACCCTGAAGCCGGACCGCTGCGAGATCCGCGGGGAGAACTTTCACTGGCATTCTGAAATTTCTTTCAGAAGGCTCTTGCGGAGAGAGAGGGATTCGAACCCCCGGTACCTCTCGGTACGACGGTTTT
>ENA-UEQJ01001908-UEQJ01001908.1-human-gut-metagenome-genome-assembly--contig:-NODE-1908-length-15826-cov-67.514128_pt1 | contig 15826 bp, 12 predicted proteins | sample MGYA00242937_ERZ507938 | MGnify/ENA primary metagenome ERZ507938 (study PRJEB26167, sample SAMN06115437) | human gut metagenome | host: Homo sapiens | place: China:Gansu | collected 2015-07-03...
TGCGGTCTTCGGCGTCAAGCCCCTCTACCATATCGTTGAGGATGTCGTCGGGATTCTCGAAGCGTGGGTTGTCGGAAGTGAGTATCAACTTGTCGCTCAGTCGTGAAGCCTCTTTCGCCATGATTGGACGCTTGCCACGATCGCGGTTTCCGCCGGCGCCGACAACGGTGATTATGTTGCCTCGAGTTCCCACCACGTCGCGCACGGTCGAAAGTACGTTGACCAAAGCGTCGGGAGTGTGGGCATAGTCGACGATTGCCGTGTAGCCGCGCGGCGACTCAAAAGTCTGGAATCGTCCGGCAACAGGCACCAGCCGGCTCATGTCGACCAATGTGCGCTCCTCGTCGAAACCGAGCAGGCGAGTGGCTCCGTAGACGGCAAGCAGGTTGTAGGCGTTGAATCGTCCGGTGAACAGCACCTCCACTTCGTGGCGGTCAATGTTGAGCAGCGTTCCGTTGAGTCGGCTCTCGATGATTTTGCAACGGAAGTCGGCCTGCGAGCGCAGCGAATATGTGTATTTCTTTGCGGCGGTGTTCTGCAGCATGAACTGTCCAGCCTTGTCGTCGGCGTTTACCAGAGCGAACGCGTCGGCAGGGAGGATGTCGAAAAACCGTTTTTTCGCCCTCATATATGCGTCGACAGTCTTGTGGTAGTCGAGGTGGTCGCGCGTCAGGTTGGTGAAGATTGCACCGCGGAAACGCAGACCGTCGATGCGGTGCTGGTCGGCAGCGTGCGAACTCACTTCCATAAACGCATATTCGCAACCTTCCTCCACCATTTCGTGCATCAAGCGGTTGAGCGTCAGCTGGTCGGGAGTGGTCTGTGTGGCAGGCACCGCACGTCCGTCAACATAGTTGCAGACGGTTGAAAACAGACCGGTCTTGTAGCCCATCATCCGCAGCATCTCGTAGAGCAGCGTGGCGGTGGTGGTCTTTCCGTTTGTTCCGGTTACGCCGACAAGCTTCAGCTTGTCGGTAGGGTTGTCGTACCATTCCGAGGCGAGGAATCCCAGCGCCGAGGCGCAGCATTCCACCTTTATATATGTCACATCGCTGTCGAGCACATCGGGCAGCGTCTGGCATACCACAGCCGTCGCTCCAGCCTTCACCACGTCGGGGATGAATTTATGTCCGTCGACGGTGACGCCCGGCACGGCTACAAACAAGGCGCCCGGCGTAATCTTCCGCGAGTCGCTCTCGATGCTTGAGATTTCCTTGTCGGTAGCACCGGTGATGCTGACCGCTTTAATTCTTGACAATAATTGAGATAAAATCTTGCTCATATATAATCAATTATTTAAATGCAAAGTTGCGTTAGTTCCTTTTCTTAGCGGAGAGCCGGCGGCAGGAATCTGCTGGGCCACATAGCCCGATCCGCTTATTTTTGTCACAGTCACACCGCAGCGTTCAAGAGTTGCCACGGCATCGCGCAGTCCCATTCCTAAAACGTTGGGCACCATTCCTTTCTCGTTTCCCTTGCTTTTCATCTGGGAATATGACTTAGCCTTCATCTGGCTCAGCACTCTTGTGGTCTTGTCGCTGCTCATCGCCATCAGGGTGGGTGCGCGGTGGGTGTTGTCGTCCTCTTTTCGGAAGTCGGATTTGTTGCCGAGCATCCCCCGTGCATACATCTTCAAGGCCGTGTTCATAAGCACCCGTCCGCTCACCAGCTGCGCGCTGCGTATGCGGGGAGCGTTGAACACCACGATGCATGAATACATCGGTTTGTCGTAAGGGAAGAAGCCGGTAAACGTCACCCGGAGTTTGTTTGTGTATCCCACGCCCGGCTCCATGATGCGTGCGGTTCCGGTTTTTCCGGCAATCTCCACGAAGTTGTTTTGCAGCCGCGGTGCCGTAGGCACACCCTTGCGGTCGCTCCACACCACAGCTCGCAGCATTGACCGCACCTCGCTTGCCGTCTTCGGGCTGAATGCCTGTTTCCGCACGTACGACACCGGGTTTGATTTTATCAGCGAGTCGTTTCGCCACAGCTCCTTAACAAGCCGCGGGCGCACAAACTTTCCGTCGTTTGCGATGGCGTTGATGATTGCAAGGTTGGTGACCGGCGACTGTTGCACGGCATATCCGTAGCAGCAACGCGACAGATTGATGCGCCAAGGGTTCTCCATCCTCTTGTCGGGGCTTCCGAGCGGTTGTATTGTGGGTTTGCTCTCGCCGGAGATTCCGATGTTGAGCGATTCGAAGAAACCGATTTCCTCAAGGCGTTTACGGAATTCCCATGGCTTTTCTCCATAGTGGCTCGTGATTATCCGCGCAGTTCCGATGTTGCTTGATCCGGCGAGCACCTCGGTCACCGTCGGGTTCGCTCCGATGGAGTGGGTGTCGGTGATAGGCCTTGCCTGGGCGTATGGGAAGCTCGCACCGATTGTGACGGGAGTGCTTGCATGCACAAAACCGTCTTCGATTGCGATGGCAAGCGATATTGGCTTCATCACCGAGCCAAGCTCCCATGAGCGCACGGCGTGGTTTACGGTCTCGATATAGTCGTGTGCGGTTTCGTTCCACGACAGGTTGGAAATGGCTTTGATGTCGCCCGTCTTCACGTCCATCAGCACAGCAGTCGCCCATTCCGGTTCCTGCTCGACGCACATGTTGTAAAGCTCCGTTTCGAGGATGTCCTGAATCTGCACGTCGATAGTGGTCAGAATGTCGTATCCGTTGATGGCGGCGATGTCCTCCCACTCCTTTATCGCAGTGGTCAGCTGCACTTTCTTCTTGACGCCCGGCTTGCCGTATAGCAGCGAGTCAAGCTCCTTCTCCAGACCCGACGTTCCGTGCTTCAAATCGTTGATGTTGCCGATGCTTCGAGCCGCCATGCGTCCGAACGGCTTCTCGCGGCAGTCGAGCGACTGCGCGGTTATGATTGTCCTGCCGTTTCGGGAGTTCAGATAAGCGAACGTGCGGAGCGTGTCGAGCTCGGCTTTTGTCATTTTCTTTGAAATGAGGAAAGTGCGCGACCGGTTGCTCTTTTCCTTTTTTATTTCATTGTCAAACAGCGCCTTCCATTGACCAGCCGTGCGTTGGGGCTGTGTGTGCAGCGATTCGAGCTGAGAGCACAGCCGCGGCAGCAGCGAGTCGATGGCCTCAGGCTTGAAGTTTGGCGAGCGCAAGTCGAGTCTCACCATATAGTATCTCACGCTCACTGACAGAATCGACCCGTCGGAAGCAAGAATCTTTCCACGTTCGGGCGTGATGGAGTCGCCGCTCACAAGCGTTCCCGCAGCCTTCTCGTTCCAGAGAGGAGCGTCGACAACCGTTGTTTTGAAAAGCATAGTGGCAATGAGGATTGCAAAAAGCGCAATGATAATGAATATCATGCGGTAGCGGTTGAGCATGCCCTGCTGTATTTTACTTTTCTTTTTCTTCTCCATCGTCAGTGTCGTTTGAAGAGTCCAGATAATATGGCGGTTGCTCGGCAACTTTCAGGTACATGTGAAGAGTGTCGAGCTTTTGGGTCAGCTCGCTCTCGCGGATTTTGCTGCTGTATTCCGAAGAAGCGTTGACCATGTTTGTCTTGGCGTTTGCGAGCACCTCGCTCAGGTGTATTATTTGGGCGATTTTCATCTGCACATCGAATTTGAAAGAGATGTAGATGATGAACATGGCCACAACAACCACAACGCCGATGATGTTGCGTTTGTAGTCTTTTACGGAAAGCCACTGCCCGCGGTATATGCGCTTCAGCAGACTGGACGATTTCTTGGGTTTCTGCTCGTCGGCCATCACTCGTCCTCCTTTCCAATTATCGCCACACGCAGTTTTGCGCTGCGTGCGCGCGGATTGCGTTCCACCTCCTCGTCAGACGGAACAATCGGTTTTCCCGACAGCGGCGCTATAGGCGACAGCCGGCGTCCGAAGAAGTCGGTTTCCACTTTGCCGTCGATGCGTCCGCTGCGCATGAAATTTTTCACCATGCGGTCCTCGATGCTGTGGTATGTTATTATGGCGAGTCGTCCGCCCGGGCGTATAGCCGTTAGCGTCTGCTCGAGAAACTCCTGAAGCGCGTCGACTTCGTGGTTCACCTCCATACGCAAAGCCTGGAACACTTGCGCCAGTTCTTTTTTCTCCTGACGAGGGTTTATAAGCGGTCGTACCACGTTCAGCAGGTCGGCGATAGTGACAATGTCCTTCGAGGCCCTTGCCTTCACGATGCAGTCAGCCATTCGTTTGGCATTCTTCAGCTCGCCGTAAAGGCGGAAAATCGTGGTCAGCCGTTCGGCGTCGTATTCGTTTACCACGCGTCGCGCGTCAAGGTCGTTGTCGCGGTTCATGCGCATGTCGAGAACGCCGTCGCTGTATCTGAACGAGAAACCGCGCTCTCCGTCGTCGAAGTGATGGAACGACACGCCGAGGTCGGCGAGGATGCCGTCGGCAGGCAGCGCATTGTAGAAACGAAGGAAATTACGCAGGTATCGGAAGTTTCCATGCACAAACGTGAACCGGTTGTCGTCAATCCGGTTTGCATAAGCGTCCATGTCCTGGTCGAAACTGAACAGCCGACCATTAGGTCCGAGACACGACATGATGGCGCGCGAGTGACCTCCTCCTCCGAATGTCACGTCGACGTATGTGCCGTCGGGCTTTATGTCGAGCCCTTGGATTGTTTCCGGCGCCAATGCAGGGATATGATACACAGGTAGTTCCTCTTTCATTACCATAAAAAATCTTCTTCCATACCTAATTAGGTGGTAAAGGTAGACATTATTTATAAAAGTAGCGTAATAGATTGAAAAAAAGTTATTAACAACCGTTTAAAATGGTGTGTTTGGCATCGGAATTACGGTTTGGGAAGGTTCTTATAGAAAAAATTAACCAGAAAGGCGATTTTTGTAAAAAAAAGATTGCGAATGAAGAAATAATGTGTAACTTTGTTGCTGTCTGGAAACGATAACCTAAAAATTAAAACAGATGAAGAAGAATTTACTATTTGGATTTCTCGCAGCCTCAGCGCTGCTTGGAGCGGCGCCGCTGGCAAATGCCGGAGTGGTGCTTGAGGAAGATTTCAACCAGTTTACGGATGGCACAACAAGCAAGCCAGGGAATGTGGACATCGCAGCGAGCGGAAAGCTCGGCGATGTGTTGCTTGGATGGACGGGTGATGCAATCTACGAAGCTGGCGGCTCACTGTTTGTCGGCACAACCGATGTGCTTGATTTCGACCCGCATTCGATTTCTACTCCCGATTTGGACCTGGATGCAAAGGATGGTAATATCCGCATCACATTGCGTGTGAAATCGTGGACAGAGTACGGCAACATGATCAACATCAAGGCCGGCGACACGAAATTGAGTTCCCCTTATTTCGAGGACGGAGAATGGCATGATTTTGTTATTGTAACAGACAAGGGACTTCCCGGAGCATTGTCGATTTCTTCAGCGAGCCTTTATTCCACCCCGTTCTTTATTGATTATCTGAAGATTGAACAGGGCGATGAAGTGGTGCCTTCACCAACATCCCTGCGTCCGACAGACTATGACGGCACAACATTCTCGGCACGCTGGCTTTCTGTGCCAAACGCAACAGGCTACACCGTGTCGGTCTACAACAAGGATGCCAAAGGCAACCGAATCAACGTCAAGACCTACGACGCAGAGCCGCTTCCGGAAGGCGACACATCGGGCAACCGTGTTGTTGTCACAGTGGACGACAACACGTTGAAATATTACTTTGTGGTTGTTGCCAAAAGAGGCACAAACGTTTCTACAGAGTCGAACGAGTCGGAAGTTATCAAGCACGTTGAAAGCCTGGCAGCTCCGACCGCACTCGCGGCAACCGACGTGACCACCAACAGCTTCACAGCCAACTGGACAGCCGTTCCCGACGCAGATACCTACACAGCAACTCTTTATAAGACCATAACTCTTACGGAGGACAGCGACACAGAGATTCTCAACGAAGATTTCGCGGGCATCACGAAAGGATCGTTTGATTTGATTGATCTTCCATCAAAAGACCCAGACAACCTCGACGCCTACACCCACACACCAGGTTGGTATGCATCGACATACGCTTTCGGTGGCGGAAGCCTTGTGCTTTGGCCGATGTTTGGAAGTGCGTTCTTTGTAACGCCGTCTCTTGACCTCAGCGGCAATGGCGGGGTGGTGTTTGTAGACTTTACCGCAGCCGCAGGCGACAGCGGAAAATACAAGACCGGAGAAAAAGTTACAGTAGACCTTCTGACACAGGCAAACAACGAGACCACAGTGCTTGAGAGCGCGGAAATCGAACTCGACGAGGGCGCGTTCAAGAACTACGGCACAATGTTTACCAAAGGCGCGAAAGGCACGTTTATCCGCTTCTCTTACGGAGGTACCAGTGAGGTGCATTTTGACGATGTAGTGATTACTCAGAAGACCAAGGCAGGCGACAAGGTGCGCACCGTGGCCCAGCAGGTTGAGACAACCGGACTGTCGGCGAAATTCACTTATGAGCCGGCGGCCAACACGGAATATTCTTACAAAGTAGTGGCAAGCGCCAGCACAATCACAGCCGTTGGTATGGACGATGTGGTTTATTCTGGTGCATCCAACGAAATTGTAGTTGGTGGAGCAGACGGTGTAGCCGATGTTGCAGCCGCAGGATTCAAAGTGTTTGCACGCAACGGACGTCTCGTTGTCGATGCCGCAGAGGCAGCCCCAGTCACCGTTGTTGACGCATACGGTCGTGTAATCGCTGCATTTGAGGCACATCAGGGCGAGAACGCTGTTGATTGCCAAGGATTTGTAATTGTCCGCGTAGGCGACAAGGTGGTAAAGACCATTGTAAGATAGAAAAAACGGAATTGCATATTTGACGAGTGTGCCGGACGGATTGTTCCGGCACACTTTTTTTTGAAAAAAAGTATTGGAATGTCAATGTTTTATGTAATTTTGTAATTGTAATAGGAAAAATATTTAGGCAACATAACAAAAACCGCTTTATGAATAAAATTTACTTGTTGACAGCGATGCTTCTCGTTGCCGCGGCTGCGATGGCAGGAGTGTCCGCGCCCCAGCGTGGACCTCAGAAGCTGGCGCATGGATTGCCAGTGCCTGTTGTCAAGCCGGCCACCAACGTCAGCGATGCCGGGTTTACTGCTAATTGGGAAAAGGTCTCAGGAGCCAACTGCTACACCGTCTACACATATATCCGCCACAAAGCGCCGGCTGATGAAACCTACTATTTCTACAACGATGATTTCAGCGGATTCAAATACGGCTCCATCGAGAGCCCGTTCGACATAGGTTGGGGATGGCTCGACGGCTACACCAACCGCAGCAACTGGTATGTCTATGGCGCATATTCATGCCATGGCGTTTTTGGACTTTACAACAAAAAGTCGGCAGAGCAGAACGGAATGCTCATGTCGCCGATGTACAGCTTGCAGAACAACAACGGCAAGTTTACGGTGACGTTCCGCGCGAAAACCACCGGCACAGCCACTGTAGCCGTCTTCGCCACTGAACATCTGATGGCAGGACCCTCATACGCACTCGGCAAGGTGGGCAAGGTGGAGCTGACCAAGGAGTGGGCAGACTATACGCTTGAGCTCGACGGCGGAATCCAGGGCTGCTATGTGGAGCTGGATATGGTTGGTGGCGACAGCAACGCATATTTTGACAATATGACAATCAGCCAGCCTATGAAGGCTGGCGACGAGGCTATGCTTGTCTACGACTTTGTGGAAACAGGCGACGTGTCGAGCCACGACGTCGTGACAGGCGACAAGGTGGCAGGCGACGTGTATTGGTATCAGGTGGCCTCGCTGAAGCGGTTGTCGTCAGGGTCGGAACTCGATGATTCTAACTACAGCGACCTCGTTGAGGTGAAGCAGGAAGGTGCAGTGTGCGCATTGAAGGCCTCTGCGGCGCGCGCTTATGCCACAGCCGACGGCGTGGTGGTTGAAAATCCGGAAGGCGCCGATGTGGCGGTCTACGATGTCGGCGGAAGAGAGGTTTATGCAAGCCGCGACGGAGCGGAGAAGCAGATGGTTGTCCTGCCTTCGGGGGTCTACGTAGTGAAGGTGGGCTATAAGGTGATGAAAGTGATGAAATAACTTAATAAAAAAAGAACTATGAAGAAAATTCTAATGAGTGCTGCCGCTTTGTTGTTGTCGGCAGTTGGAGCGTATGCCGCTCAACAAAAGTATTATTTCCTTTATGAAGAGGGACATGAGGATCAGCCTGAAACCAGTTGGTTTATCCTTGACCGTGAGGCTAAAAAATACATTCCTGACTCTTGTGGAGATGATGAGCTGACAGTGAAAAACTATAAGAAATCGGGAAATACGGAAACGTTTGACTGCTATGATAATTCGTCTTTTACTCACAGTGTGATAATGAAGAAGAACGACAAGGGACAGACTGTGGTGCAGATTTCTTACGAGAAAGGTAAAGCAAACGGACGGAAAATCGTTTGTGGAACCGAGGCTGAACAGAGTAAATACTGGGAAGAGTATGAAGCCAAAAACGGAGGCGGCAGTTCGTCGTCGACATCGGACAATCCTGTGGACAAAGCCACAAAAAAGGTTAAGTCAGGATTAAAAAGCGGCTTGAACAAGCTTAAAAAGAAAAAATAAGACAATAAACGTGGCGGGAGGCGGTATGCCTCCCGTTTTTTTGCGCCACGCCGTGTCTGCTGTGCGACTGAGTATAAGAGATTTAGGAAATTTATTGGTAAAAAGCCAATAAAATATTTGCAAATCGCCATTTTGTGTATTATCTTCGCATCAGATTTCCAAGAAAAACACACAAATCAAAACCGAGAATTATGTTTGAGCACAAAATCATGAGAAACCAAGAACTGATGGCAAACTGGCAACGCAGCCTGAAGAAAGCCATCGAAACCAACCGCTACGACAGCCGTTACAACGTGATAGACCGTGCGCTCCGCGGCGGCACACCACGCTACGACGTGAGTTACGACTACGCGTTGCGAATGATGTATCAGATGGTGCGCGACGGCAAGCCATGCTCCCGCCGGAGTAAACTGAAGCGTCAGATGTGGGAGGAGATAAGCCTCCACGTCAGGCGCGTCATGCACAGGCGCAAATGCACGATTGCCGAAGCCGTGGCGACAGTGCTTGCCGAGCAAAAAGCGTCACGCTACTTCCTGTCGAAAAAACAAGCTTCAAAAATCATCTACCATGAAACACACAACCGCAGCAATCATCGTAGCCTCACTGTTTAGCCTATCCTCGTGCCACAGCCATAGGGCAGTGGAGAGCACTGCGGGATTGCATACACACACGGAAACGGCCGACAGCGTCGCCGCCACACGCCGCACCACGGCATCGGCGAAAGAGGCATCGGAAACCGTTGAGATAAACTTCTTTGCCCCTGACTCGACAGGCCGTCAAGCCGTGAGAAGCATAAGCCGGCACCGCCGGTTTGCAGCCGAGAAGCGCACCGACACAGTGGCGGTGGCAGCCACAGGCGTGAGCATCGGGACGACAGAGCAGACCACATCGACGCGCCGGCTGCCTACGCGCTACCGACTTTCGCTTGCCGCATTGCTTGCGGCTGCAACAACACTAATCTTGATAACCTTTACAATTAAAAAAAGACAATGAACAACACACGAAAAATCACAATTTCAATCGACATTGAGCAAGTGCTTAAAACAGTTTATGCCGAGAGTGCGTGCCTCGCCTTGATGAGCAGCCGCGACAGCCGTCCGGCAGTAATCTCGTCCGACAACCGCCGATTGCTCGGCGTTTATTGCCTCAACGCCTGGCTATGTCTTGCCGGCGAACTCGCGAGCATCGTAGACAGCCAATCGTTTTCGATTCCCTCCGACAGCGACACCACCTACACGCTGTCGCTGACCGTTGACGGCGTCGGCACCGCCCAGAGCCTGCGCCGCTATGCAGAGCGCTATGTCGCACAGTCGGTGCTTGCCAGTTGCTATGCCGCCCGCGAGAGTCTTGCCATGCAATTCCGCGACAACGCCGCCCGGACGCTATCCGGTCTGCGCCTTGCCGCCACGCTCTCCGACAGGGTCGATTGTTGGCTGTAAAGCGTTGACAGACTGCCTTGTTATCAAATTTTCACAAAATGATAGGTATGCCGCAGCGGTCAAATTACGCTGATTTAGGTATTGCAGAAGGCAATGCGCCGACGTAATTTTACGACCAGAAAAACAACAATGAACAATTAAACTACACGAAGATGAAAATTGGTATTTTTTATGGCTCAACAACAGGTGTTACCGAGGCTGTTGCAGAGCGAATAGCGAAGAAACTCGGCGTAGCCTCCGCCGACGTGCACAATGTAGGGTCGGCCACAGCCGCCGATGCCGTGGGCTACGACGCGTTGCTGCTCGGCACCTCCACATGGGGCGCCGGCGAGCTACAAGACGACTGGTACGACTTTCTCGACCAGCTGAAGTGTCAGGACTTGACAGGCAAGAAAGTAGCATTGTTCGGCTGCGGCGACTCCTCGTCGTTCAGCGACACGTTTTGCAGCGCCATGGGCGAAATCCACGACGGTCTGGCAGCCACCGGCTGCACGTTTGTCGGTCAGGTCGATGCCTCCGGCTATACCTACGATGATTCGGCGGCAGAGAGCGGCGGCAAGTTTGTCGGTCTGGCACTCGACGAAGTCAACGAAGACGACAAGACCGACGGACGCATCGACGCCTGGGTCGCACAGCTGAAGAACGAGGGCGTGGAATAACCGAGAGACAGAAACAAACGTCAATGACAAAATAAAAAACGACCAACGACAATGATGGAAATAGTCAACACGATGCTGTCGAGCGAGCTTCAGGTGTTTCTCAACTATGTGTACGAATATAAGAAAGGCGTGCGCAACATGGTGCTATGCACGCTGAACCGTCGCTATCTGGCGGCAGCCGTGGCGCGACTCGACGATCAAGGCATCTGCCACTTCGAGCAGTCGGCCAACGAGAACAACGTCAATCTGTATTTCGGCAAGCCTGAATGCATTGCGGCGGTAAGGCAGTTTATCGTGCGCCCGCTCCATCAGCTGTCGCCCGAGGAGGATTTCATCCTCGGAGCACTGCTTGGCTACGACATCTGCCTGCAGTGCGAGCGGTTTTGCACGCGCAAGAAGCGAGCCGACGCTATGGCGCAGTGCGCCGGATGAAAGAATTAACGAAGTGTCTTTTCAAGCCGTCCCGGCGAGGACGGCGAAAAAGAAAGGCGAGTCTCTTTCGGGACTCGCCTTTTTAGATTTATTGAAGTGAAATGTTATTTCACGAGAACCTTAGTAGCCTTGCCATCGACAACAACTACGTAGATGCCGCTTGCAACGAAGAACTGAGCGTCCTTGCTGTTTACAGCAACAGCCTGTCCGGCAGCGTTGAAGATAGAAACAGCGTTAGCCTCACCGATGATGCGGATTTCGCCGATACCAGCAACAACCTTAGCCGCTTCAACGGCAGCGTCGTTAACGTTGTCGCCCAGACGGACAGCATAGATAGTGTTGAGACCGAGGTCGACAGTGATGCTGTATGCACCGCTCTTGATCTTGTAAGAAGTGTCGCCGTTCAAGCCGATAGCAGACATAGTCTTGTCGGCAAGCTCAGTATCCTTTACAGCCGGACCGTAGCGATGAGCGTTGACATCGGCCCAAGTGCCAGGAGTTGAAGTGAATGCGAAGTAGCCATAGTCGTTTTCATCGGCAGCGAGAATCGAGACGTTATCAATCTGATAGATGCCCTCAGATATTTGGTTGGCAACGTGAGTCTCGTCGGCAGGATCCCAAGCGTTAGGCTCTACAGAGCCAAGGAGGTAAAGCTTCTCAGGATAAACCACCGGAGCTTCGCCAGCAACGAGGACAGTCATGTTCTTGAGGTCGACAGTGAGTTCGAATTCGCCTTCCTCAGCCACGCGGATAGCGCCGACAGCCTTCACGATAGGCGTAGCCTGGTTGAGAGTAACGGCAGCGTTGTCGGTCTCAAAACCGTAGCGGTTTGCATTGACAACATCCCAGTCAGCGTTAAGCACTGTAGTGATACCGAAGTTGCAAGGACCTGTTAAAGTGCCAGTGTAGACACCGTTCTCACCCTTAGTCAATTTCACGCCGTCTTCAGGGTTCCATACATTATCAGAACCGATGATGTAAACAGAAGCAGGATACTCGTCGCTTGAGATGTTGATGTCGTAGCTGCTTGGAGCGGCAACAACCACTTCACCGTTTTCGCGGGGAAGAGCGACAGTTTTCAACAACTCACCGCTGTTGCTGACAATGTAGAGGTTGTTTGCGCAGTCCCAAGCGATGTCGTTGAGGTTGCGTCCGATAGTCGTAGCGAATTTGTATTTCTCAGTCAAAACAGGAGCGCCATTGTCGTCCTTAGAAACCTCGAATACTGTGAGAGTCTTGTCAGAAGTACCGATGGCGAGGAGAGAGAAGTCGGCGTTGAAGCGGATGCCGCCACCGCCGTAGAAACCGCCCTTGTCGTTAGAGTCGACCTTGTAGTCCTCTACGCCCTCAGCGTTGATGTGGACCAAAGTAGGTTCTGCTTCCGTAGCTTTAGAGCGAGAGTTGGCATACCATATACCGCCCTCGTTGTCGTAGATAGCAGTAGAGTTTGTGTGAGTGATTGTGTATTGACCAGTCAACGCGTCGATAGCCTTTGAAGGAGCACTGTCCCAAGTAGAGGCCTTGCCGAGGAGGTACTCGTCAGTGCGGTAGCCAGAGTAAGAGAGGCTGGTGCCGCTTGCGTTTGTAGAAAGCATCAACAGCTTGAGACCATAGCCAGAGCCTTGGAGGTCCATACTTACGTTAGGCGCAGCGATAAATTCGCCAGCCTCGTTAGTGATTTCGTAAGTGTCAGGGTTTGCTGTGCCCTTGATTACCGGCTTGAACGCAGCGTTGAGGTCGGTTGGGTCAACCTGCCAGAGCGCGATGCCGTTAGAGTTCTGACCGCTCAGGAAGATACGGCCGTCGGCAGCGATGCGCACTTTTCGAGGGTCGTAAGAAGTTTTTCCATTAGGGAATGTAGTCTGGAACGTCTGGCCGCCCTTGAACGCATATTTGCCTTCCGAATTCTTGATAGGGTTCATAGTCGGGTCGAAAGCATACAGACCGTTGTTTTCGCCAGAAGAGTGGTAGCCGGTAGGTTTCGCCGCCATAGCCTCGGCAACAAGGATTCGTCCGAAGTTAGGGCTGTCGGTGTTGTTGTCTACGTCCACGCTTGACGGGTGGTAGAAGCTGTATTTCTTAGTGTTTACAGTAGGCTCGGCAACAGTGGCGCTTGTAACGGCAACCTTGAATTGCACCAATGCGTCTTTAGGAACGTCGGCACCCGGAACTTCAACAGAGTTGAGGTTTTTGAGGGTTGTCATTTCGTAGTCACCGTAAGTAGCTACAGTAGTACCTTCGTATTCCTTTGTCATTTCGCCGTCGACAAACATCTGAACCTTTACAGATTCAGCAGGAGCGTTCAAGCGATAAGAAACAGTGTAGTTTTCAGCAGCAGGTTCCACCTTGATGTCGTAAGCGTAAGCGTTGCGGGCCTCAAGAGCAGGAAGCGGCTTAGGAATAGAGAATGTGTACTTTGCAGCTATCTGACCAGGAACGTATTGGTAGATTGCAGCAGTGTATTCGTCTACCTTTTCTACAGAAATCGCGTTCTGGTTAGGAGCGGCGGCAGATTTTGAGAATTCGTTTTCGTGAGTTGCAACCACCTCGTTTGTTGTGCGGTTCACAACCTGGAAGCCGTCAACGTAGTTTGTTCCGCAAGGCTCGAATGTGAACAAAGTTCCGTCGAGAGTGACAGCGTCACCACCAGCGGTAAGGTTTGCCGTTCCGACCTTTGTCAAGCCGTCAAAGAAAGCTTGCGCGCGTGCCGGACGCACAAAAATGTTGTCGGTTTCAGGATTGTTGTCGGCAGGTTGAACATGTCCGTCGGAAGCGCAAGCGATGCCAGCAGCGATAGCTTTTGACTTTTCAGCGACCTGAACACCCTTTGCAACAAAGATTTTTGCAATTTTTCCTGATTTGGCAGGAGTGATGTAGAAAGCACCGCCTGTTTCCGACATAACATTGCCGACAGCGCGACCCAAGAAGTCCATACGGCCGGCTGTCACGCCTTCAGGAAGAGTGACTGTCAAATCAATCATCTCCGTTGTTCCAGCAGGGAGAATCTTGAACGTTGTTGAAGAAGCGGCGTTAGGAAAACCATCGTTTACGATGAAGTTTCCAGCTCCATCGACAGTGATTGCTGTACCTGCAGCGCTCGTTGCTACAGTGGTTTGCCCCTCGGCATTAATAGCGATGATTTGAGGCACGCTTTTGTCGTTGGTGTAGACTTTTCCGTCGAAACCAATGCCCCAACGGGCATTGCCGGCTGTAGGCAGACCCTCGGTCACCTTCCAGTCCTGCGTCAAAGTCTGTGCATTCATAGCCATGGCTGTCGATGCAATGGTCAAGCCAGCCAACAGAATGTGTTTAAAAGACTTTCTCATAAAAAAGATTTTAAGTTAATAAATGATGTGTATTCTGTATTTTTCTTTGTTCTTTTTCGGTTAGGTTATTACTAAACTGCGTAAAGATATGAAATTTCTTTGAGAAACAAGCATCGGGAACAAGTTTTTAACTTATTTAACCCACAGAATGAGCGGCAACTGCCGCGGTAACGGAACAGGCATCCCAGACGAACGTCAAAAAAAGCGCGTTGAGGATGCTAAAAAAACGTATAATTTGCTTGGTAGTGTTAAATATCGCTAATTATAAGACAGTTTTTGAGCCGTTGAAACCAAATGTTTGTGCATTTGTCTATTAATAAGTATATTTGCAGACGGAAATGGAGGGGGCGGAAGTCTTCTCCATTGTTTTATTAATACATCAACAATTGAAGAATGATTGACAAAAGCGCGCTGACAGCAGTCTTGGAGCGAGGAATGGAAGGCACCGACCTTTTTCTCGTCGACGTCAGAATCAGCAAGGACAACAATATCGTGGTGGAAATCGACAGCGACACAAGAGTGGACATAGATGAGTGTATCCGCCTTAACCGGCTTGTTGAGAGCGAGTTTGACCGCGACGAGGAAGATTATGAACTTGAAATCGGCTCAGCCGGACTGACATCGCCACTGCGCGTAGAGCGCCAGTATCACAAGAACGAAGGCAACGAGGTTGAAGTGCTTACCGCCGACGGTCGCAAGCTCAAAGGCATCCTCAAGAGTGCCGACGCCGACGGCTTCGTGCTTACGGTGGTCAAGAAAGTGAAACCCGAAGGCGCCAAGCGTCCGGTGGAGCAGGAGGAAGACCTCCGCTTCGGTTATAACGAAATAAAATATACAAAATACGTAATCCAGTTTTAAGACATTATGGCAAAGAAAGAGGAAACCATAAGCATGGTAGACAGCTTTTCGGAGTTTAAAGAGCTGAAGAATATCGACAAGACCACAATGATCAGCGTGTTGGAGGAATCGTTCCGCAACGTGCTGGCAAAGATGTTTGGATCGGACGAGAATTTCGTCGTAATCATGAACCCAGACAAGGGCGACTGCGAGATTTATCAAAACCTCACAGTAGTGGCCGACGGCGCTGTAGAGAATCCGAGCATGCAGATCGGTCTTACCGCCGCCCGCGAGATTGACCCGGAATGCGAGATCGGCGAGGACGTTACGAAAGAAATCGTTTTTGAGAAATTCGGCCGCCGCGCCATCCTGACACTCCGTCAGACACTCGCATCCAAGATACTCGATCTTCAGAAAGACGCTATCTATACCAAGTTCAAGGCAATGGAAGGCGAGATTGTAGTAGGCGAGGTCTACCAAATCTGGAAACGCGAAGTGCTTGTTCTTGACGAGGAACACAACGAGCTCATCCTCCCGAAGGAAGAGCAGATTCCG
>ENA-UEQJ01001912-UEQJ01001912.1-human-gut-metagenome-genome-assembly--contig:-NODE-1912-length-15820-cov-4.594423_pt1 | contig 15820 bp, 15 predicted proteins | sample MGYA00242937_ERZ507938 | MGnify/ENA primary metagenome ERZ507938 (study PRJEB26167, sample SAMN06115437) | human gut metagenome | host: Homo sapiens | place: China:Gansu | collected 2015-07-03...
GCATCTTAGGCACGTAGTGCCTTTTTGTTTAACAGGAAGTTCCATCGGAATTTCCTGTTAAACAAAAAAGCCCCGGCATGTCTCCATACTGGGGCTTCGTACTCTGTAAGTATTCTTATTTGATCGTGAGCAGGTAATTCGCAAACTGCTGGGCAGTACGGCCGGAAAGTCCGCCGCCGCGCATCTCGAAGCGGTTCGCCTCGTAGCAGATCTCCTCGTCCGTCATGATATCCGGAGTGATGCCTGCACGTCTCGCAAGTGCGATCGCCATCTCGTTGAAGCCTTCCTTGTTCGGCTTCGCATAGTAGATGGAAAGTCCAAAACGGTTGACCAGGGAGAGTTTTTCTTCCATAGTGTCGGAACGGTGCAGATCTTCGCTGTGCTCCATATCCTCTCTGTCCTTCCATGTCTCCTTGATCAGATGACGGCGGTTTGATGTCGCATAGATCAGGACATTGTCCGGCTTCGTCTCAACGCCGCCTTCGATAACAGCCTTTAAGAACTTGTACTCGATCTCAAATTCTTCGAAAGAAAGATCATCCATGTAGATGATGAACTTGTAATTGCGGTTCTTGATCTGGGCGATGATCGTCGAGAGATCCTTAAACTGGTGCTTGTAGATCTCGATCATGCGCAGGCCCTGCGGATAGAACTGGTTGACGATCGCCTTGATGCTCGTGGATTTACCGGTACCGCTGTCGCCGAACAACAGGACGTTGTTCGCCGCTTTTCCGTCGCAGAACGCCTGGGTATTCTCCACAAGTTTCTTCTTCTGAAGCTCATATCCGATGAGGTCGTCCAGCATCACGGCATCCATGTTGTTGATCGGGAGGAAGCGGACGGAGCCGTCTCCATTCTCAGCAATACGGAACGCCTTGTTGAGACCGAACATGCCGACACCGAAGTCCTTGTAGAATTCCGTCACATATTTGAAGAAATCAGCTCCGGACTCAGCCGTCTCAAGCTGTTCACTTAAATTTCTCACCTTTTCGCTGACATTTTTATTGTACATCAGCTCTTTTTTGCGGATCGCCTTATAGTGAGTCAGCTGGGTGAAGCAGTCGATGGAAAGTTCTTTTTCCATCCAGGAGAAATCATAGTCGAACAGCTTTTTGAACATCTCAAAGTCATGAGTCACAAAGTTGTTGACCGTTCCGTCCTGAGCCCCCATCTTTTCACAGACAAGGCTGAACGGATTCTCGTTCGTGATCAGCAGGAAAGTCAGGTAATTATGCCATAAATTTTTATCAAATGCATAGTCTGTTGCAACCGTCAGAAGATTTTTTACCTGATGGAATACGCGTCCGCGCAGTGCGTCTTTGGACTCTGTCTGATTTTTTAATTTTTCGCAGATATCTGCAAGCTGCCAGAGGATCGAGTCTTCCGGCAGGCTGCCGTATACGAGCAGGTTTGATACGATCTCATTCATATGGTTTCCTCTCTTGATGCAAAGGACGGCGCAGCTTCTCAACAAGCCCGCCGCCCTTTTTTTATTCTCTTCAATTTCGACGTGCATCTTCTTGCCTGCTTGCGCAGACAAGAAGCTTCGGGCGTCTGCCCTATGAATCCTTCGCCTACTCTACGATCGCACCCTTATCTGCGGAGGATACGTTCTTTGCGTAGCGTTTTAAGTATCCGGTCAGCTTCTTCGGCTCACGGATCTTCATGGTCTTCTTTCTCTCTTCCATCTCTTCATCAGAAACGAGAAGCTTTAAGCTGTAGTTTGGGATGTCGATCGCGATCTTGTCACCGTCCTTGATGTAAGCGATCGGGCCGCCTGCAGCTGCCTCCGGAGAGATATGTCCGATTGCTGCACCACAGGATGCGCCGGAGAAACGGCCATCTGTCAGGAGAGCAACGGTCGTATCGAGTTTCATGCCAACGATCGCGGATGTCGGGGAGAGCATCTCTCTCATTCCCGGGCCGCCTGCCGGTCCCTCGTAACGGATGACAACGATGTCGCCCGGAACGATCTTTCCTGCGTAGATCGCAGCGATCGCCTCTTCCTCGGAGTCAAAGCACTTTGCAGTACCGGTGTTGACTAACATCTCCGGTTTTACAGCGGAACGTTTTACGATCGCGCCGTTCGGAGCAAGGTTTCCGAAAAGAACGGCAAGTCCGCCTGTCTTTGTGTACGGATTATCAATCGGACGGATAACTTCCGGATTGCGATTTACTGCATGTGCAACGTTCTCAGCAACCGTCTTTCCTGTTACAGTCTTGCACTGTCCCTGGATCATTCCTGCATCGAGAAGCTCTTTTAATACTGCGGAGATTCCTCCTGCTTCCATCAGATCCTGCATGTGGTGATGTCCGGCCGGTGCAAGATGGCACAGGTTCGGAGTGTGCTCACTGATGTCGTTGATCATATGAAGATCAAGAGCGATATCAGCCTCGTGAGCGATCGCAAGGAGATGAAGTGCGGAGTTTGTGGAGCAGCCGAGAGCCATATCGGTTGTCAGCGCGTTCTCAAATGCTGCCGGTGTTACGATATCACGCGGACGGATATCATCGGCAAGCAACTTCATAACCTGCATACCAGCTGTCTTTGCAAGGCGGATACGCTCTGCGTATACAGCCGGGATCGTACCATTTCCCGGAAGACCGAGACCAAGAACTTCTGTTAAGCAGTTCATGGAGTTTGCGGTGAACATACCGGAACAGGAACCGCAGCCCGGGCAGGAGCTTCCCTCGATCTCAGCGAGTTCCTCATCGTTGATCAGGTTTGCTTTTCTTGCGCCGACAGCCTCAAATACAGTATTTAAGTCTCTCTGGTTGATGGAGAGCATCGGACCACCGGACACGAAAATACACGGAAGGTTCAGACGCATTGCTGCCATTAACATACCCGGAACGATCTTATCACAGTTCGGGATAAATACGAGAGCATCAAAGCAGTGTGCCTTTACCATACATTCGATGGTATCAGCGATCAGCTCACGGGAGCTTAAAGAGAAATGCATTCCGTCATGTCCCATGGCGATACCGTCACAGACACCGATCGTATCGAACTCCATCGGGGTTCCGCCTGCAGCGAGAACACCGTCCTTTACGGCACGTGCGATGTTCTGTAAGTGCATATGACCCGGAGCAATCTCGTTGAAAGAGTTTACAACGCCGACGAACGGGCGGCGCATCTGCTCATCGTTGTATCCGTCTGCCTTTAACAGGGAACGGTGCGGCGCATGTTCTACGCCTGCTTTTACTTTATCTGAATTCATTGTTTTTCTCCTTATGAAATCCAGAGCCAGGCGGTGATGCCTGGCCCTGAAATATTTGCAGAGTTTTCTGCCCCGCAGTGGCACACTCACGGACTTGCTATCGCGACTATTTAGCCTCGTCAAGATCCTGTGTCTGCTTCCAGCCCATCTTTGCTCTTAACTCGCGGCCTGTCTTAGCTGCAAGTGTATCAGCGTGTGCTGCTCTTGCTGCGTTGAACATGGTTCTGCCAACCTGGTTCTCAAGGATCCAGTTCTTAGCGAATGTACCATCCTGGATCTCTGTTAATACCTGCTTCATTGCCTTCTTCGCTTCGTCGCCGATGATTCTCTTACCGCTTACGTAGTCACCGTACTCAGCTGTATCGGAGATGGAGTATCTCATTCCCTCGAAACCAGCGTTGAAGATCAGGTCTACGATCAGTTTCATCTCGTGGATGCACTCGAAGTATGCGTTCTCCGGCTTGTAACCAGCTTCTACAAGTGTGTTGAAACCAGCTTCCATTAATGCGCAAACGCCGCCGCAGAGAACTGCCTGCTCACCGAAGAGGTCTGTCTCTGTCTCTTCCTTGAATGTTGTCTCAAGGATACCGCCTCTTGCTCCGCCGATGCCTGCAGCGTATGCCTTAGCAACTTCCATGGAGTTTCCGCTCGGATCCTGCTCAACAGCTACGAGGCACGGAACGCCCTTGCCGCCAACATACTGGGAACGAACGGTGTGTCCCGGTCCCTTCGGAGCGATCATGATAACGTTTACATCTGCCGGCGGAACGATCTGTTTGAAATGGATGTTGAAGCCGTGAGCGAATGCAAGTGTCTTGCCTGCTGTCAGGTTATCTTTGATGTCTTTCTTGTAGAGAGCTGCCTGCTTCTCATCGTTTACAAGGATCATGATGATGTCTGCTGCCTTAACAGCGTCTGCTGTGAGCATAACTGTGAAGCCGTCTTCTTTTGCCTTTGCTGCGGACTTGGAGCCCTCGTAAAGACCTACTACTACATCCACACCGGAATCTCTTAAGTTCAGAGCGTGTGCATGACCCTGGGAACCGTAGCCGATAACAGCTACTTTCTTTCCGTCAAGAAGTGATAAGTTACAATCTCTCTCATAATACATTGTTGCCATAGTTTTTCTTCTCCTTATTCTTCATTGTGATCGACACGTAATGTGTTGTCTATTCCTAAACCGATCGCGATCTCTCCCGACCGGCTAAGTTCTAATATACCAAAACCTCTGACTTTTTCAATAAACGATTCAACTTTTTTGCTGTCTCCGGTAATCTCGGCTGTCAGATGCTCTTCACCGAAGTCTACGACTTTTCCGCCGTACTCGTTGATCAGATCCAGTACCTGATGTTTGCTGGAACCTCTGTGGGTTCCTGTCAGGTGCATTTTGATGTACATATGCTGGGCAAATACGGTGTTTTCCGGTTCCAAAAGTGTTACGGCACGGACATCGATGAGTTTTTCCAGCTGACGGACCACCTGGTCCTTCATATATTCATCTCCTGTGGAGACGATGGTGATCCGCGTATAATTCGGATCATCCAGCGTACCTGCGGAGATATTATCGATATTATAGCAGCGCTTTGCGTAAAGACCGGCGATGCGGTTTAAAACGCCGAAGCGGTTGTTTACGATCATGGCGACCGCAAACTTCTCAACTTTGTTTTCCATGGTCACCTTATCCTTCCACAATCATGTCTTTGATGGATCGTCCCGGCGGGATCATCGGCAGGACTTTCTCATCCATATCAATGTGACAGTCGATCAGCACCGGTCCCTGGGATTTGTCGGCTACGTCGAGAGCTTTCTTTAGATCCTCCATCGTGTAGACCGCGTATCCGTCAGCGCCGAATGCTTTCGCCAGAGCCGGAAAGTCCGTCTTTCTGTCCAGAATCGTCTGGGAATAGTGACAGTCGTAGAAAATTGTCTGCCACTGTCTTACCATTCCGAGGACATCATTGTCGAAAATGACAATGGTGATCGGAAGTTCCTGGCTCACCGCCGTCGCCATCTCATTCAGGTTCATTCCGAAACTTCCGTCTCCGGTGAAGAGAACGGTTCTTCTGCCTCTCGCTGCGATGCATCCGCCGATGGCTGCTCCGAGACCATATCCCATGGTTCCGAGACCGCCCGAGGTTAGAAGCGTGTGCGGCTTTTCAAACGGATAGAACTGCATGGTCCACATCTGGTGCTGTCCCACGTCGGTAGCGACCACTGTGTCCTCGGTGCAGTGCTTGTGGACTTCCTCGATGATGGCTTCCGGTCCGTAAGGTTTCGGTGCCGGGAGGATCATCTCGTTCTTGTAGCCCTCAAGCTCGTTCACCCACTCCGGATGCCTTTCCTCCGGGAGTGCTTCCAGGATCTTTGTGAGGATCTCCTTCACATCTCCCCAGAGACTCACGTCAGGGCTGACGTTCTTTCCGATCTCCGCACGGTCGATATCGATATGGACCGTCATGCATTTCTTTGTATATTCGTTTAAATCGCCCGTTGCACGGTCGGAGAATCTTACGCCGACTGCAAGGAGCAGGTCACATTCGGACTGTGCCTTGATCGACGGATATTTTCCGTGCATTCCGCACATTCCGAGGTTTAACGGGTAGGAGGCCGGAACGGATGTGATCCCCATCATGGAAAGTCCGATCGCCGCATCGACTCTCTTTGAGAGCTCCAGGACCTCATCCTGTGCTCCCGCCGCAACGACACCGCCGCCTGCATAGATAAACGGCTTTTTCGCTTTTTTGATCATCTCTACGACTTCGTCGATATTTCCGCACTCGGATTTTCTCGGTTTTTTCACAACGCTCGGGACCTTTAAGTCCTCCACGTATTCATATTCTGCGGACTGGACGTTCTTCGGGATATCGATGAGGACCGGTCCTTTTCTTCCGGAATTTGCGATCTCAAATGCCTCGATGATCGTTCTCTGGAGGTCCTTGATGTCACGGACCATAAAGTTGTGTTTGACCACCGGCTGCGTGATCCCGACGATATCGACTTCCTGGAAGGAATCCTTACCAAGGCTGTTCACCGCGACATTTCCGGTGATCGCGACCATCGGTACGGAATCAAGGTAGGCGTTCGCAATTCCCGTTACCAAGTTTGTCGCGCCCGGTCCGCTTGTAGCGAGTACCACGCCGGTCTTTCCGCTTGCTCTCGCATATCCGTCAGCGGCATGGGCAGCTCCCTGCTCGTGGGCCGTTAAGACATGTCCGATGCGGTCAGACGCAAGATAGAGTTCATTGTAGATATCAAGTACTGCTCCCCCCGGATATCCGAAGATCACTCTCACGCCCTGATGGATCAGCTCTTCCACCAGGATCCGCGCTCCGTTCATTTTCATAGCTGTTTTCCCCTCATCTTATTTCTCACAGGAATGTCCGGCTCTGTCAGACATTCCCGCCTTTTTCTTTTCTGGGCACGGACAAATGTCCGTATTAAAATTCAGGTATAAAAAAGCCTTACAGCGTTACACTGTAAGGCTTTGCTTTCTTTCGTAACTTGTTCTTTCAAGTTTCTATCAGGCAATCCCGGATTCAGTATAACGCAAATAAGCATTCCCGTCCACGACGATAATGCTGACGATAATTCGAATCACGACTGCGAGTAGAATAAGATTCGTCATATCTTTGCGTCTCCTTTCCAGTTGCCTTTCAGCAATGTTGCTATGTTTTATTATAAGCACTTTGTCAGAAATTGCAAGTAGTTTCTTTTTATAACTTGTATGAACCAGAGTTATGTAACATCGCTGGCTCGTCAGTGCCTTTTTGTTTAACTGGGAATTCATCGGAGTTCCCTGTTAAAAGAAAAAGCTCTGCAGGCACCGGGATTTCCCCGGCCTGCAGAGCTGCTCCTATTTCAAATTATTTTTACAGTTTTGAATATCCATACGGATTGATCAGCGCATCCAGTTTCTTTCCTTCCTTACATAACGGGCAGTTTCTGTAGTCGCTGTACTGGTAATCCGGAACATCTTTTAATCCGAATACCGACTTGATCGGAATTCCGTTGACATTCTCAAGTGCGCTGAATACTGCGGAGATCCCCTGAATAATTCCTCCATAGTACTGGACACCCTCGATCGCCTTGTTGATCGTCAGACCTGTTGTCACGGTCGCGGTGAGGATCAGCACATTCTTTCCATTGATCATTGCGCGGTAATTGTCCTTGAACACGATCTGGCTGTTGCTGTTGAACTCCGGTTTGATAACGTAGATCGTCTTGTGGGCGTTCTTCGACATGAAACCGCCTTTTGTCAGCTCCTGCGCAAGAAGGGTTCCGATCACCTCGGTCCCTTCCATGCATACGATCGTATCAACGATCATATCGTACAGATACATATGTACGAGTGCCTGGGCAATTCCTCCAGCCTCACTCAGACGGCTCTTTACCGTCGTCAGGTCAAAATAGTAATTCGTGTGGGCATGATTCGTTGCAAAATGTCCCTTTACGATTTTTAACGGGGTATCTGTACCGGTCGTCTGAATTTTGTTATACTTTAACTCCATACACGATCCTCCTTATTCAAATCTCACGTTTACTGTTATTTGACTATATTATACCGAATTTTCAGATACTATTCAAGGATTTTTCCTATTTTCCATCAGATTTTTCGTCACTGTTTACGCCTTGCGCAAACAGTAACGGTTTTTCTCCCTGTTTTTCTACCACGCAAGGACCTCATGTCCGGTCTCTGTCACGAGTACCATGATCTCCCTCTGGGCGGACGGAAGCCTGTCATCGGTATAGATCGTCCAGCCGTTGCTGTCATCCACAAAGATATCCGGGCGGCCCATGTTGATCATCGGCTCGATGGTAAAGATCATCCCCGGTGCCATAAGCATCTCCTCGCCCCGTCTTGTCACATAGCTTACAAACGGATCCTCATGGAACTCAAGACCGACACCATGACCGCCGACTTCCTCGACAACAGTGTAACCGTTCTGCTTCGCATAGTCATGGACAGCCTGACCCATATCTCCTAAGAATCCCCACGGTTTTACCTGCTCGAGACCCTTTTCCACAGCTTCGTTCGTGACGCGGACAAGTTTTTCCTTCTCCGGGTCCACATTGCCGATCAGGAACATTCTGGACGAATCAGAGAAATATCCGTGAAGGATCGTGGAGACATCCACGTTGATGATATCACCGTCTTTTAAGACAACATCCTTGGACGGAATTCCGTGGCATACCTGATCATTGATGGAGGTGCACACGCTCTTTGGGAATCCCTCATAATTTAACGGTGCAGGAATCCCGCCATGTTTTGTCGTAAAGTCGTATACCCACTGATCGATCTCCTCCGTGGTAATTCCCGCCTTGATGTGCTCCGCCACATAGTCAAGGACCGCCACATTCAGTTTTCCGCTCTCACGGATCCCCTCGATCTGTGCCGGTGTCTTGATGATCTTGTGGGACGGAACCTCGTGGCCTGCAAAGCGGGCACGACTGATCTTCTGGTCAAATGTCATATGGCACTCACAATATGGCTTCCCGCTTCCACACCAGCATGGATCATTTTTTCCGATTCTGCGAAACATAATTTTTCCTCTTTTCTATCTGTTTTTGCATTTCTGTACTGTACGGGATTTTCCCTAAAAAAGAATATGCCTGGCATATTCTCGCGCCTCACGCGGTCGCATGCGACAGTCTGCATCTTTGCGCGAGTGCGCATTAGAAAATCCCTGTCCGTGTACAGGAATTGCGTTTGCGAATTCTTTTATTTTCCTGTATAATATCCTTATCTATCATAACGTCGGAGACTCTGTTTGTCAAATAAGTCTCCTGAGAAAATATGCCGTTAATATCACGGCGTGGATTTTCCGGACTGAAAATCCCCCGCGTTGCAGAGGCGGCTTTAAAGAAAGTGAGGAATTTACATGAACGTACTGATCACCGGGTTCGACCCCTTCGGCGGAGAGCCGATCAATCCGGCATGGGAAGCCGTAAAAGCCATGAAAGACGAGATCGCCGGGGCAACGATCACAAAGCTGCAGATCCCGACCGTAGTCGCTAAATCCATTGCGAAGGTCCATGAAAAAATGCAGGAGCTCCACCCGGATATCGTCATCAGCATCGGTCAGGCCGGCGGACGGTTCGGCGTGACTCCGGAGCGTGTTGCGATCAATGTAACAGATGCAAGGATCCCGGATAACGAAGGAAACCAGCCCATCGATGAGCCGATCTTTGCAGACGGAGATGCTGCCTATTTCTCCAATCTTCCGGTGAAGGCGATGGTTCAGGAGATCCGAAATGCCGGTTATCCTTCTACCCTCTCCAATACCGCAGGAACTTATATCTGCAACCATGTCATGTACGGAATTTTATATTATATCCAAAAGGAATTTCCAAATGTACGCGGTGGCTTTATCCACGTTCCGTATGCTGTTTCTCAGGTTGTCAATAAACCGGCGACCCCGTCTATGGCCATTGCGGATATTACGGCTGCATTGGAGGCGGCGGTGAAGGCCGCTGTTGAATATGAGCAGGATATCAAAGTGATTGGAGGAGAAACACACTAAAAAATCATTTCTGTCGCATAAAATAGAATCCTGCTTTGCAGGATTCTCCGCCTGCGGCGGGTCGCGTTAGCGACATCATTCCATTCCGCCGCAGTGCGATCCCCCCGGAGGGATTTTTTGCTCTATAGGAATCACTGCTTTCACGCTTTAATGTAACGTACTCTTTCCTATAGAGCAAAAAAACTTCATCTTCGGAAGTTTTTCAGGCTGTGATACCGGTCTGAACAACTCCAAGGATGAAGTTTTCTTTTATCCGGATCCCAGGCTGCCTTCAAAGCACCCACCCGGGATCCGGTTTTCTGATTATTCTTTTGTTCCTCTCTCCGCGGACGCGTTGAGCTTTCCGTCGACCACGTCGATCTTGATCGTATCTCCGGTATGGACACCATCCGACAGGATCAGGCGGGCTGCCAGAGTCTCCACATTCTTCTGCAGATATCTCTTAAGCGGTCTTGCGCCGTATACCGGATCATAACCGTTGTCCACGATAAACTGCTTTGCAGAATCGGAAAGTGCAACCACAAGCTCTTTATCCGCCAGACGCTTGTTGATATCGGCAACAAGCAGATCGATGATGCTTCCGATGTTGTTCTTTGTAAGCGGCTTGAAGAGGATCGTCTCATCAAGACGGTTTAAGAACTCCGGACGGAAGTGGGATCGCAGATCGTTCATGACCTCAGCCTTTGCCTCAGGCCTGATATCACCGCTCTCGTCGATACCGTCAAGCAGATACTGGGAACCGATATTGGAGGTCAGGATAATGATCGTATTCTTGAAATCCACGGTCTTGCCCATGGAATCTGTAATACGTCCGTCATCGAGGACCTGAAGCAGAACATTGAATACATCCGGATGTGCCTTCTCGATCTCATCGAACAAAACGACACAATACGGTTTTCTGCGGACTGCCTCCGTCAGCTGACCGCCCTCATCGTATCCGACATATCCTGGCGGCGCTCCGATCAAGCGGGATACGGAGTATTTCTCCATGTATTCACTCATATCGATCCGGACCATATTGTTCTCATCATCAAACAGACTTGCCGCAAGCGTCTTTGCAAGCTCTGTCTTGCCGACACCGGTAGGTCCGAGGAACAGGAAGGAGCCGATCGGCTTTGTCGGATCCTTGATCCCGGCCTTGGAGCGGATGATCGCGTCTGTAACCTTCTCGACTGCCTCATCCTGACCGACAACACGTTTGTGAAGCTCATCGTCCAGATGAAGGGTCTTATTCCTCTCGCTCTCCGTGAGTTTTGCAACCGGGATACCAGTCCAGCGGGAGATGATCCTTGCGATCTCATCTTCGGTAACGCTTTCATGGACAAGACTCAGATCTGCGTTCTTTACCTTCTCCTCCTCTTCCTTCAGCTCTTTTTCAAGCTGCGGAAGCTTACCGTACTGGAGCTCTGCTGCCTTATTCAGGTCGTACTTCTGCTGTGCGTCCTGGATCTGGCGGTGAACTGCCTCGATCTCCTCACGGATGGAGGAAAGCTTATCAACCGTCGCCTTCTCGTTCTGCCACTGGGCCTTCTGAGTCGCGAACTGGTCATGGAGCTCCGCCAGCTCCTTCTGAAGATCCGCAAGGCGTTCCTGACTTAAATGGTCTGTCTCTTTCTTAAGAGCCGCCTCTTCGATCTCAAGCTGCATGATCTTTCTGGAGAGTTCATCCAGCTCCGTCGGCATGGAATCAAGCTCCGTCTTGATCATTGCGCAGGCTTCATCCACCAGGTCAATGGCCTTATCCGGAAGGAAACGGTCGCTGATATAACGGTTGGAAAGAGTTGCCGCCGCTACAAGCGCGGAATCGGTGATCTTTACGCCATGATAAACCTCATAGCGGTCCTTCAGTCCACGAAGGATCGAGATCGTATCCTCGACCGTCGGCTCATCAACCATAACCGGCTGGAAACGACGTTCCAGAGCCGGATCCTTCTCAATATATTTCCGGTACTCATCCAGAGTTGTCGCACCGATACAGTGCAATTCACCACGGGCAAGCATCGGCTTTAACATATTGCCGGCATCCATAGATCCTTCCGTCTTTCCGGCTCCGACGATGGTGTGAAGCTCATCGATGAACAAAATGATCTGTCCCTCGCTCTTTCTCACCTCATCGAGAACGGCTTTTAAACGTTCCTCAAACTCACCACGGTATTTCGCACCCGCAACAAGGGCACCCATATCCAGTGAGAATAATTTCTTATCTTTTAAGCCCTCCGGCACATCGCCGCGGACGATACGCTGTGCAAGACCTTCTACAACGGCGGTCTTACCAACACCGGGTTCACCGATGAGGACCGGGTTGTTTTTCGTTTTTCTGGAAAGGATCCGGATCACGTTCCGGATCTCGGCGTCACGACCGATCACCGGGTCCATCTTCTGGTCTCTTGCCTTTTCTACAAGGTCAGAACCGTATTTATTTAAGGTATCGTAGGTTGCCTCCGGATTATCACTGGTAACTCTCTGGTTGCCGCGGACCGTGGACAGAGCCTGTAAGAATTTATTACGGTCGATCCCATAAGTACGGAACAGTTCCTTTATTGCCCTGTTCGGTTCTTTTAACAGGCATAAGAACAAATGCTCAACGGAAACATATTCGTCCCCCATCGCCTTTGCCTCGTCCTCGGCATCGATCAGGACTTTATTGAGATCCTGTGTGAGATAGACCTGTCCGCCTCCGGATACCTTCGGCAGCTTCTTAAGTGCTGCTTCCGCCTCATCCGCAAACTGCTCACCGGAGATTCCCATTTTCGTGATCAGCTTTAAGATCAGGCTGTCATCTAACTTTAACAGACTCACCAGGAGATGTTCCTGGTCGATCTGCTGATTTCCATATTCATAAGCCAGCTTCTCGCAGTTCTGGACTGCTTCCACTGATTTCTGTGTAAATTTGCTGATATTCATGATCGCAAGCCTCCCTTCAATTCTGAAGTACTTGTTGTGTTTGTTGTCAGTAATACCGCCCAGCGAAATTTTCATCCGCCGGGCGGCTTAATCTTTCAGATACGTGGCAGCTTCGCATACGTTTCTGTATCGTTACCGCTCGGGGCTGTCAGATCACCCTTCGATGGAAATGTGCTTTGGACCTTCAACCTTCTTCTCTTCCTCTTTCGGAATTGATACGCTCAGGATACCGTTTTCGAATTTTGCCTTAATCTCCTCTTCCCGGATCTCCTCGCCAAGATAGAAGGTTAAGATCGGAAGAGCGTCGTGTAGGGATAGAGTGTTCAGTGCCGAGTAGATCACGGCGGTCGCAGAATCCTTACAAAAGATATCCCACTGCTGCTAACGGCGTCTTCTCCAGCTTCATGACCCGGTACAGTTCAAACATACCGATCAGAGATATGGCCGCCACTGCCGCAAATAATACTCCGCCGCCTGTAGTCACCAGAACCAGAGCCAGGATCACCAGAATGATTCCACTGACCAAACGTGTTGTAAACATCCCGACTCCTCCTATTTTCTGCCTCCGAAGCGTCTCTCTCTGCTATTATACGCCACGATTGCTTTTTCTAATTCCTTCTGGTCAAAATCAGGCCACAGACAATCTGTCACATAAAACTCCGCATAGGCAAGCTGCCACAGCAGGTAGTTTGACAGCCTTAATTCGCCGCTGGTGCGGATCATCAGATCCGGGTCCGGAATGCCTGCCGTATCCAGGTATCCGGCAAACAGGCTCTCATCAATGGATGCCACGTCCTTGTCATTTGCCCGGTAATCCTCTACCAGCTTTCTGGCTGCACGGACAATCTCATCCCTGCCACCGTAATTGATAGCGATGACAAATGTCATGCCCGTGTTGTTCCTCGTTCCTTCTGTCAGATTGTCGATTCCTTCTATGATATCCGGTGCGAACCGGTATTTGTCTCCGATCATTTTTACGCGGACGTTGTTCTCATTGGCGATTTTTAACAGACGCACCATGTAGTAACGGAACAGCCTCATCAGCGCTCCGACCTCTTCCGCGGAACGTTTCCAGTTTTCTGTGGAAAACCCGTAAACAGTAAAATAAGAAATACCCATATCAGCGGCTATGCGGACCATCTTCTCCAGGGTCTCACAGCCGGCTTTGTGTCCCATAGCTCTTGGAACTCCGTGTTTCTTCGCCCATCTGCCGTTTCCATCCAGGATCACAGCCACGTGCTTCGGTACTGTCATATTCTCCAGCATAGTTGCTTATCCTCCAAACCATTTTGCATTACGATTCCCGTGTCTTGCAGTCCCTCGCGGGATTTTCGTCCATAACACACATAAGGGGGCAGGTGATCGCCCGCCCCCATAGATACCGGGCAGATCCCAAGATCAAAATTCCCCTGCAGGCAGACCTGCACCGGACTTCTGACCTTTTGACCCTGGTATCATTAAACTGTCATAATCTCTTTTGTTTTCGCTTCGACTGCCTTATCTACTTTCTCGATCATCTTGTCAGTCAGCTTCTGGATCTTCTCCTCTGCCAATTTCTGATCATCCTCAGAGATCTCGCCGCCTTTTTCCATCTTCTTGAAGGTATCGTTGGCATCACGGCGGATGTTACGGATCGCAACCTTCGCTCCCTCGCCTTTTTTCTTTACGTCTTTGGCAAGTTCTTTTCTGCGTTCCTCAGTCAGCTCTGGGAATACCAGGCGGATGCAAGTACCATCGTTGGTCGGGTTGATGCCCAGATCAGAGGTTAAGATCGCTTTCTCGATTGCTTTTAACAGGCTCTTCTCCCATGGCTGGATCACGATCATTCTTGCTTCCGGTACGGAAATGTTACCTACCTGCTGAAGCGGGGTCGGTGTTCCGTAATAATCTACTTTTAATTTATCCAGTACGTGTGGATTAGCACGGCCGGCACGGATAGAACCGTACTCATTCTGTAATGCCTCCAGGGACTTGTTCATCTTGTCCTCATAAAAACTTAATTTTTCCTGCATAGCTTCCTCCTGTTATACGGTCACGATGGTGCCGTTAATTTTACCCTGCATCGCATTGGCAATGCTGTCTTTCTCATTCAGATCAAATACTGCCATCGGCATCTTATGTTCCATGCACATGATGGAAGCAGTCAGGTCAACGACAGCTAACTGCTTGTCGATCACCTCCTGGATACTGATGGTGTCGTAACGTTTTGCGTCCGGGTTCACCTTCGGATCGCTGTCATATACGCCGTCAATGGACTTGGCAAGAAGGATACAGTCAGCATCCATCTCTACGGCTCTCAAGGTGATTCCGGTATCGGTTGAGAAATATGGATGTCCGGTACCTCCTGCGAAGAACACTACCTTACCCTCTTTGAAATACTGATTGGCCAGGTCTTTGGAAAATAACCTGGTCATGGCACCTACAGCGAATGGGGTTAAGATCTCGGTCTGCATCCCTGCGTTGCGGAAGATCTCAGATACATAGATGCAGTTCATGATGGTTGCCAGCATACCGATCTGGTCTGCCTTGGTGCGGTCGATGGCGTTGCTGGTACGTCCTCTCCAGAAATTACCTCCGCCAATGACAATGCCCACCTCTACGCCTGCGTCTACGGAATTTTTCACCTGACGTGCTACTTCCTTTACAGTATCTTCATCAAAACCGGTTTTTTTCGGTCCTGCCAGGGCCTCACCGCTTAATTTTAATAATACGCGATTCCACTTCATGACTATTCTCCCTTGGGTTCATTTGCAATGCAAAGTCCAGAGCTGATACGACCAGAACTTTGTCTGTATTAGTATATCACATTTTCCATAGCTTGCAAAGTAAAAAAAGCAAGCACTTGATGTACCTGCTTTCCTTATATTGCCTTACTTTGTCTGAATTTGAATTTTCTTTCCAGAAAAAGCGATTCCAAATTTTAGGATATCTGTTATCCCATCTTCTTTTATTTCCAGATCATAACGGTTTTTATCTATTTGAGATAAAGCCTCTTTGGCCAACAACTCTAATGAATCATCAGCCAGATCTTTCTTCCATTTAAGTTCCATGATGATTCCTGGATATGTGTTTTTTCTAGGAATCAGGCAAATATCATATCTTCCATCTCCAGCTTCCCTATTGGATTTAATTTTATACTGATTATCCATCAACGCAATCAACCCAAGAACTAAT
>ENA-UEQJ01001915-UEQJ01001915.1-human-gut-metagenome-genome-assembly--contig:-NODE-1915-length-15799-cov-105.217339_pt1 | contig 15799 bp, 11 predicted proteins | sample MGYA00242937_ERZ507938 | MGnify/ENA primary metagenome ERZ507938 (study PRJEB26167, sample SAMN06115437) | human gut metagenome | host: Homo sapiens | place: China:Gansu | collected 2015-07-03...
GCCAACAGACCGAGATTGGTGGCGAGGACATTCTTGCCGACGGTCGTATTATAATAATAGCTGTTGGAACAGGGGTCGCCACGTTTGCTATAATCGTAGTCGGACCAGTCGAAGTCGCCGTTATAGTAGTAATAACCGCCTCCATCGAAACGGCTACTTTCTTCCTTGAACTTGATCTCATCATCGGCAAGCAGTTGTTCTTTACTTTTCTTGACGAGGTCTTCGCAGGGATAGGCGGACAAATCCCGGTTGAACGACAGTTCCACCCGGTAGATGGCGCCGGGTTCGGGATCGATCAGTTCTTTCAAATCGATCGCGTAGGTATTCCAACGACTGAGATCCTGGGTGGCGTCTTCATCGAGGAAGATCGTTTTACGCGCGATCAGGCGACCGACACGCATCAGGTCACTCGTTCCTTCGAGATCATTCACCTGAAGGAATTGTCCGATGTTCTGTTCGAATATCTTGATGACACGCACTACTACGCCGCGCAAGTAGACGGCTTGAAAAGGAATAGTCAGTTGTGTGGACTGTGGGATGATCACACCATTGCCGATAAAACGGACTTCCGGCTTTTCATCACTGACTACGATCTGACGAACGACGCTTTCTTTCAGGTTCAGCCCGTTTTTGCTTCTGATGTTCTGGCTCAGATGAACATTAAGGGCACCTTTGCTACCTGCATCGGGATAAAGGCGGAGCTTATTGCCCTCGACATTGACGGTCTCCGATTTGTTACCGTCGATCCAGGCAAGTCCCTGCATGTTTTGTGCCGCATCGAGTAGTTTCGTAAAGGTGACTTCGACGTAACGTTCCGGCTCTGCGACATATTCGACTTCATACACGGCAAAATCATTCAGTTCGGGAATATCGACAGATAGCAGTTCCTCCTCCGGCACTTTCAGTTTATTCGGGGCTACGGATAATTTAAAGGCACGTGTCGCATCCGTCCCGGCCTGTATGTTCGAGATAGAAATTTCATGCCTCTTTCCGTCGGGACTATGTTGCCATCTGGCATTCGCCTTTTCGGAGAAACGGACAAGCGACTCTACAGTTTCGGGAATTTCCCTGTCCCAACCAATAAAGGTGTAGCCCTCTCTTGTCGGGTCGGCGGGGGCGGTAATATTCGTGCCGTAGTCCTGTGTAATGGGTGCGATTTCGCTGCCGCCTGCAGTATCAAAGGTAATTGTGTATTGATTCGTGCTCCAAACGGGATAGAGCGTCAGCGCCTCGTTTTGCGTATAAACAGCATCAAGACCGTACACCTTTTCGCCGCCGTCCACGGTCGCCCAGCCTATTTGCGTGTAGCCCGTGCGTGTGAACAAAGCGCCTCGCAGCGTGAGAGCATCGTTATAGAACTTAATATCTGTGACCGCATTGCCCGAGCCGTTTGTGCCGGGCTGATAGGTCACATCCCAAGCGCCCGTGATACGCACATAGGTCTTGCCGGGAAGCTGCCGGAAGATAGCGTTGAACCGCTCTCTGAGTGCGTTGCTCAGCGCGGTAAGCTCTTCATTTGTCAGCGTGCTGTCCTCCGCCAGATAGCGCTGATACACTTCCTGCATTTCAGCGGAAAGCTGTGGCACAGCAGCCTCTGCGGCATCCTGCGCCGAAGAGCCAAGGAACAGCCGCACACCGTCGCCCATTTGCAGATCGCCGAGAGCTTGATTCGCCAGCGTAATGGCCTGCGGATCGCCCGTTACGGTAAGCGAGCCGCTGTCTACGGTAAGATAGTACGCCGTGAGCCCGTCCGTCATGGTGACGCTGCCGCCGCCAAACTGGGTGTATCGCCCAAGCGTCAGTGCGCCGTTCAGCGTCAGCGAGCCGTTGCCGAGAACGGAAAGGGTGTTATTGCTCTCGATAATTCCGTTCAGGCTTCCGACGGTATTCTTTCCGTCCAGCGTGACAAAGAGCGGACTTTGATCTCCGATATACTCTTAGCTCAGCCTCACAGAGGTCAGGTCGGCATTCTTGAGCTTCAGATTCGGGAAAACACTGCCGTACCTTTCAAGCCTGCCGGTCGAATAAATTTCCAAAATATCCTTGCCTGTCAGATTCACTGAATCCCTAAGTGTACTAAAGTTCTTGCCCTTAGGCAGAACAAAGGAGGCAGTCCCGTCGCCGAAAATATCGGTATAATTGTCCGGCGTGACCTCGACCTCGCCGTCGCCGCGATCCAAAAACAGACCGAAGCCGCCCCATAAAGCGGTAAGTGCCGAAACATCTGCGGGAACGGTATAGCCGGGCTTGTAGAAGTTTGAATTTTCGTCTACCCACCACAGCTGTGCATCTGCCGAAATGCCGTCCGGGCGGGGCAGTCCCTCGGCAGAGGGCGCAGTGAAGCTCTCGCCGTTTTTCACGATAATGTTGATCCAGTTCTGCTGTTCGCCGGGCATAAATTTAACCGTCCGCAACTCAACAACCTTCAGATTGTCGGCGGCAAGACCTGTCGGCAGCTCAAGGACGGGGCGGAAACCGAGGTAGACGTTCCGAAACGAGGACGAGGTGTAATACCAGAAGCGGGCCGAGTTGTACCCACGGTACGCCCGGAACGACTCGGCGGCAGAAGAAGTATCCTGTCCCCACGAATACATTTTATTCCAGTTTTGGATATATCCGCTGTTCTTGTCCAGTATCCTGTCCCATTCATTATTTGACGGCGTGTCGTGTTGGGACTCACCCGAGCCTGTAGAGTTACTTCCCACAGACGGTGCGCGCAGGGTATAGTCCACGCCGCCGCTGGCATAATTTTTGCCGAAAATCAGACTCGCAGTATCTAAGTTATTCCAGTTTACCTTATGCGTTACGGCATAGTCCGCCACAAACAGGCTGTGAGCGTATTTGTTCTGCTGTGCATATTCCTCGGTGGTCGCCGTCGCAGACGTGAGCTTGTAGGCTTCTATCGTTCCGGCATAAGTAAAGGGAACATAGTGGAGCGTCGTGTCCGGCAGACTGCCGTTTGCCGTTCCGGGGATGTTTGCGCCGGAGAGGTCAAAATAATATCTGCCGCCGGGGGTGAGGAAAAACTGTTCTGATAAAGCAAACTGCGCCGTGAGCTTGGTAACATCCGCCGGAACACTGGCACCGGGCGCGTAGAGCTTGCCGTTGCTTCCGAGCCACATGAAGTAACTGCCCGTATCTCCATTGGGGCGGGTCAGGCCGTCGGACGCGGGGGCGGTAAACGTGCTGCCGGTTTTCACGATGATTTGAATATCCTCGGAGCTGCCGCCCAGCTTGCCGCCGCCAAGATCAAGGGTAACTGCCTTCAGTCCGCCAGAGTCCAGTGTGTCAGAGTTCGGGACTTCAAGCACGGGGCGGAAACCGAGGTCCTCAATAGAACCGGTTGCAGGATGACCGTAGCAGAAGTGCGCCGAAGTGTACCCGCGGAGCGTACGACTCCACGTATCATTGCTCCAGGTGTCCTGCCCCCAGGAAGCCATCGGCCACCAGTTTTTGATATACCCGGTTGTGTTGTCTTCTGAATCCTGACCGGATTTTTTCAAAATCGTGTCCCATTCATTATTGGCGGGAATACCGCTTTCGCCATAGTGGCCGTTATAGGCGGTTCCTGCAGACGGGGCGCGCATGGTATAGTCGATGCTTCCGCTTGAGTAAGTCTTTCCGAAGATCAGCCCTTGGTTGTCCAGTGCATCCCAACTCACGAAATGGGTCACGTTGTAATTCGCAATGAACAGGCTGTGTTCGTAGGAGGTGGTATCGGTGTCAGCTGCACTATCCAGCGAATAAGCGTCCACCGTCCCCACATAGGTGAAGGGCACATAGTGCAGGGTGCCGTCTGTTTGGGTGCCGCCGTCAAGGGTGCTGTTCACCGTGCCGGGAATGCTCATGCCGGAGAGGTCAAAATAATATCTGCCGCCGGGAGCGAGGGTAAACTGCTCGTCAGGCTGATTTTCCACCGTCAGCGCAATGTCTGTGAAATTACTTGCATAATCGGTATTATAATCGCCGTTATACTGCTCGCTGAAGACCTTCAGGGTATAGCTGCCCGGTGCAAGGTCGGACGGGATTTTGATTTCAACCGTTCCGCTTTCGGCAGTAGGCTGTGCTACTCTGCCGTAATACTGTGCGCCGCTGCTATCCGCAATGATGGCGGAGATATATTCATTTATCCCTGTGGTCGCCCCTTTGTAATTCAGCGTAACGGTATCGTCGGGGGCGGCATCGGCAGTTTTTTCCATTACGGCAAAACTGCGGCTACTATCTAAAAGTGTCAATTTCCACTCGTTTCTGCTGTATTCGGGGACTGCTGTCAATCCTCCGTCAGGCTTTCCGCCCACGGCGGCAGATGCAAAAAGGACAGAGTTCAGATTTAAGTTAAAAGCGGGACGAACAGTCCGATGATTATTTTTCTTGCGGATAGAAACCCCAGAGTATTGGACAGAACCATCACTACTCACGATGGCGACATAAAAAGTCTTGGAGCCAGGAGAGCGCAGGTACCAACTGCTTGTCACCCAATTCGGATGCGCAGGATCCAAGGCACGCAGATCGTTGTTTACCGCAATAGCCTCTTTTGTGGAAAGCGGCCAAAATACAGCGTTATCCACCTGCCCTCCCGCTACACAGTCGGTATTTTCTCCGTTGTAACTTCCGCTTGTAAGCGCCCGTTTCTTTACGGCAGCATTTTCTTCTGTCGTCAGCTTTTCCGCAAGCGCATCTATCGCGGTTTTCAAATTACTCGGTGCGTATTCGTTGTATAATATGATATCGGCAAATGGTATAACACCCATAGCGCCTGCCGCAAGCAGGGTAATATCCCCTTGTGCGCTTGTAACACCGCTTCCGTCATAGCCGATAACTCGCCATGCAGCAGGCTTATTTTCATGGTTTTGCCCGAAATACACGGTCGGTGCGCTCGCTGTGTTTACAGTTTTATTCAGTGCGTCTGTGCCAAGCTGTACCGTCCTTTGCAGACGCAAGCGCAGCGTGCTTTCCTTATGAATATTGTAATCTGCCAGCGTGCGCCCGTTCTCAAGCTCTTTTTCGCCAAAAAACAGTCTTTGCACATCGGGAGAAAAGCCCGTTTTATCCCGAATTTTTTCCTTGACCACGTCAATGCTGTCGCCCTGCTCAACCTCGAGCGTTAAATTTGCCTGACCGACAATGGTCAAGTCAATGTAGATCTCCATTGCGCTTGCCATCATCGGTACAAAGCTCATCATCATACAAAAGACGAGCAGGATACTGAATAATCGTTTTCTCATGTTGTTACCTCCATTTCGCCGTCTCTCGACAGCTTAAAATCGTATTTCATTTCCAGCATAGCAAACAGCTTATACATAACATCTGTGGCAATCGCCTTGATATCCAGTGATTGAATAAAGGCAAGCACCTTTGCCTGTTCTTCCTCCGGTACAAGATATACTCTCATTGATGCCGTCAAAAAGCGGCTGAGCTTGCGTTCCAATGGAAAATGAATATCACATTTTCTCGCCATATAGCTGCGCATCAATCCTGCCGTGCCAATTTCCATCTCGTAAAAGTCGCTCTCGGTATCATCGGGGAAATTTTCACCAAAAATCTGCTTCAGCTCTGCTGTGGTATGCAGGTAAATATATTCCGACGTGTCGGGCAGGGAATAGGCTTCAATGTAGATTTCTCGCAGGTTCTCATTCAGTTCAGTCAGTGTCAGTTGGATCGCCGTTTCTACCGCATAGGCGTAAACCGGCGGCAGCTTGCTGTCTGCAATGCTTCTTGCCACGCCAAACTGTCCGCCGAACATCGTTTCGGTCAAATCCAGCAAAACTCTGTCCTTGGTCGGAAACAAATTCAAATAGCTTCCTCTTGCCACGTCCGCTTCGTCCACAATCTGACTGACAGAGGTGTTTTTATACCCCTGTTCCAGAAAGAGACGGACGCACACGGTCAGTATTTTCCTCTTTGTTTCACTACTGTCTCTCCGCAAATATATCACCTCTCTTTAAGCGTTTTAGTATATATACCAATAATATCATAACAAGTGCAAAAAGGCAAGTGGAATTTGAAACTTTACCTCCGTAAATTGTGACATTTCCGCAAACGCTGGCTTCTTCCATTACTCACGGAACTTTATAACTTCTTGAATACTACCCGCAAAGGAAAAGCCGCTGTCGCTTTACAGCAGCCTTACCGATAGCGTGTTATGCGTAAATCAAATCGTTTGAAACAATCTCCATAGCAGCGCTGCGGATATACCGCAGGTGTCGCTGTCCCCAAATGCCGATGGGTCTGCCCTCCGGCGGTCAGATAGTAGTCCCCGACAAGCTCATAGCGCAAGCCTGTCCGTTCGTCCGTGATGAATTCTTCCATTGTGTCGTCCTCCTTGAATTATATTGCTTCTCCGGCTTTCTGCCAGGATTGCTTACGGTGATAATAAGCAAGCTGTTTCTGCCTGCGGTTGATTGTCTGAAGTTCATCCTTTTGCTTTTGCGGTTTGCCGTTCGCCTGTGCTTCCCATTTGCTTTTCAGTTCTTCCGCAAAGCCACGCTCATCTGCGATAATGTGGCTTGAAAGGCGCTGGATAGAGCGCAGTACCAACTGATAGAGGACTTTGTCGCTGATATGATGGATGGTGCAGTTCACGGTTCTGTTCCCGTAGCTGCTGCATCGGAACGAGTGGTAGGGGCACCGCTTTTGTAGTAATTCGTCTGATAGGACATCTTACTGCCGCAATCAGCGCAATACACAAGACCGGGCAGTAAGCATTCCTCTTGGTGCGTCCCTTCCTTTATACGGCGTGTAGCGTGTTTCAATCTTCTGTGCGCCTGCTCCCAAAGCTCGCCGTCAACGATAGGCTCGTGGGTGTCCTCAAACACAAGGCGTTCCTCATCGGTGGCAAAGCGGCGTTCATCGGTCTTAAAATTCGTTCCGATGGTCTTTCTCAGCACAGTATGACCGAGATATTCCTGTCGGCTTAAAATCTCTCTTACCGTGTTTGCGTTCCAGCTTGTGCAGCCGTACTCCGCTTTTCGGTTGCATTGTTCGGGGTGATATTGGAGGGTGTACGCCGATGGGATAAGCACCTTTTCCTCCGTTAGCTGTCTTGCGATTGCCGGAGGTGTCAAGCCCTCTGCCGCAAGCTCAAAGATGTGTTTTACCACCTGAGAAGCAACAGGATCGACCACTAAGGTCTGTTTATCTTCGGGCAGTCGATTGTAGCCGTAGGGAATGCTGCCGGAGCAGCGTTTGCTATCATTCATGCGGGACAGAAAGATGGACTTTATCTTGTTGCTGGTGTCCTTGGCATACCACTCGTTCATTATGTTGAGGAACGGGGTAAAGTCGTTATCCTGCGGTTTGTCGCTGTCCACGCTGTTATTGATTGCGACAAAGCGTATCTGCTTCTTGGGGAACAGTATCTCGGTATAAAAGCCGACTTCAAGATAGTTTCTGCCGAAACGGCTCATATCCTTGACGATAATCGTGCCGATTTTCCCGGCTTCGGCTTCTGCAAGCATTGCCTGAAATCCGGGACGGTTGAAGTTACGCCCTGTGTAACCGTCATCGGTAAAATGCTTGATTTTAGGCACTTTCTGACCTCCTTTCCGTCTTTTATTCGCAGCCATATTCAATGGACTGCTTGCAATATGTATCCTAAAACTTCTTTTCCGTTCGGGTCTAATATCACATAGCTGTTTCTGGCAGCGTTCATAATATTAGGCTTTGCATAAAATCTTGTTTTACCTGCACCGAAACCGCCGCATACCAGTGTATTCAGATTTCGTCTGTGCTTTTTCGCATTCAATCCGATACGGACATTCTGCGTCATCAGCTTATTTTCTGACAGCGGCTTTTGTCGGTACTTTTTATCAATGGCTCTGACATTGCCCCATTTAGCAGAACCGTGTTCCTCTCGTCTGCGGTAATTCTTTCTTGTCGAGAAATAAATCCCGATACCCATTCCATAGCATAAAAGCAAAATGAGGACAGTTTTCAGGCTGTCCCCACATAATTTTATGGAAAATGGATTATCAAAGAGTGTCGGAAGATTGGCTGCTATCTCCGGCAATCCTCCGCTTATGGAAGGTGCAATCAGAAGTGCCAGCCATATGACCGGAACGATACCGACAATAGATAAAATAATGGCAGTCTGCCTGTCATTATCTCGCTTCATCTGAGCGTTTCCTTTCAATTACTTTGAACTTTTTCAATGGGGCATTTCCGACTTTTACAAGCAGGTCGTCTACTGCATCTGCGGACTTGCCTTCCTCCATCAACTTTGTTTTCTCATCGTTTAAGGAGCGAATGACAACACCGTGTTCATAATCGTCCAAAGCAATGTGGTAGAGTTTTTCTTTTTCCATATCTGCCCTCCATTATCTCTCATAGTCCTTTGAACGCTCCTGCTTCTTGCGGAACATTTCATCAGAGATATGATTGTGAATTTCTGCCATTGCATTTCGGGTCTTGGAAAGCTCCGCACGGATTTCTTTCGGCTCTTTGGAAGCCAGTCCCTCCGGAATACGGTTAATCGCAAAATTCTGTGTATCTACGCCATACTTCTTGCAAAGCATATATCCGATACACACTGCCTGAAAGCCCATATCCCTGCGGCTGTAACTTTCGCTGTTGATAGAAAGCTGTGCGTGTCCAAGTTCCTGAGCGACACACTGAGCAACTGCTACACTGTCGCCCACATTACGCTTCACATACAAGGTCTGCTTTTCATTATTATAGAAAGCTGCCATATTCGGATACGGAAGTTCATCGGTTGCCGCAACCTCCACCGGAGATACATCAAGCATTGTCGTGATAAGTGCTTTCGGGTCACGGTTTGCTGATACTGCCGGAGCTTTTCTTCCATTTGTCTGCGTAACATCAAATACCTTTTTGACATTGTAGGAAATACCCGGAGAGCCATCTGCTCTTGTGTATTCCACTGGTTCAAGAATAGAAATACCCTTTGCCCCTTTGGTAATCTTCACATTGTCCTTACCCCAATCATCAAAATCTTTAAGCTGTGTCGCCTGCGGATACTGACTGTAAATAAGGAGAGCATTTGCTGCGGAATATCTGTCCATTCGACTCTGCGTATCAAGAAAGCTCTTGAATTTCTCAGGGTCACTCACAATCTCACGGGCAGCGTCATCAATCATCTGATAGACCTTTTCTTTTTCTGCTCGCTTCTTTTCCGCATACTCCTCTTTGGATAATCTCGGCTGATTACCGCCAGCCTTTGCGGGTTTGAAATCATTTGTCATAGCGAATTACCTCTCTTTTGTTTTGGGTTTCTTCTTCGGCTGACGGTGTACCGTCTGACCATTTTTCTGCTGCGGCTTCTTACCGTCTTTCTTAATCTCCGGCTCTTTACGCTCTGCTTCTTTTTGCTGTTTTGCCCGTGCCTTATAACAGTCAAGTTTCTCTTTGACTGATGGCTTTTCCACTGGCTTTGCAACACCCTTATCAGATTGCGTTTCTACCGGCTCTGAGTTTTGCCTTGACAGAGGGCTTTTGTCTGTTTTGGCGACTGAGGGGTTTGCGTTTGCTCGCTCCTCTTTCTGCATTGGATTTCTGACCGCTTCTTCCATAATGATTTCACTCTTGGATTTGGTCGGCTTTTCTTTTTCAACTGCTTCACGGTCTGCGATAGCTTTCTCTGCTTCACTGACAATCGAAGCCTTATCCACCTTGCCAAGTTCAAATCTTTCAACGATACGCTGAATTTTAGAAGCGTCCTCTGCTCTTGCGATAATATCTACCGGAGCATTCTCTCCCTTTGTGTTCTTATCTCTGAGGACACAATAAAGAACGCCATAGCGTTTTGCCTGTTCGGTAAACTTCTTCAAATCCTTTTGCGGAATGGAAAAGACTTTCAGCTCCTTGCCTGACTTAATCATATTGGTAAGCCTTGCTTTGCCCTTCGTCTTTTGTTCCTGCTTCAGAACCGATACCAAAAGCAATGCGATATTCTTCGCCGCCGAACCGCTTAATCTTGCAGCGACTTCAAATCCTTCAAGCGAAAGCCTAACGACCTGCTCTGCTGCGTCACCACCGTTGTTCATAGCGTGATTTCTCCTTTCTCTGCTGTTTTTGTTCCTCTGTTTCGATATGCTCAAGGTTTTCTTCCATAACCTTTGACCTCTCCGCAATATCCTCGCAGAGTTTTACTTCCCGTCGGAGTTTTTTCAATTCTCCGTTGATAGAAGCGATTTCATCTTTTGCCGCCTGAAGCTGACCATCATCAATATTTGTTCTTATCTTTTTTCGGAGATGTGTTCTTCCGGCAATCAGATTTTTCATCTGCTCCTCTAAGGAAGTCTTATATGAAAAAAGCTGTTCGTCCGTGGAAATATTTTCTCGTCCGAGCAGTCTTACTTCATCAGTAATCTTATCGAGCTTCATCAAATCATCTTTCAAAAGATAATGAAGCCTTGCGTTATTCTGTTTCTTATACTTGGGCAGATAACCGAGTCTGTAACAGTAATACAGATACAGCCCATAAAGTCCTCCTTTCTTTTTCAGCTTCTGCCCTCTGGTCTGCATACGGTACTGTCTTGGTTTATAAGTTGCCCTCTGGAACGGCTCAATCTCTGCCCATCTGTCACGATTTTCTTTGATACGCTCTACAATCCGGTCATTGGTATAATCTGCTCCGAGATTTTTCAGTCGTATCGGCTTATCGTATCCCTTTGGAATGACCGTCCAGTATTTTCGGCTTGGACTTAGGTTATAGGCATATCCCATTTCCTTGAGAGCAAACTGAAATTCTTTCAGGGTCTTGCTGTGGTCGATAGCATAATCAATGGCTTCCTTTGCAACCGAGTAGCGTGTCGGCATACCTGCCTTTTCTTTCATCGTCAGATACTCCGACTGCTTACTGCGGTTCGGATTCGGGTCATAGTAAAGTCCGTACTTCTCACAAATTCTGTCTGCAACTTTTCGGAATTTGAACCACGCTTTTTCCTCTCCCCACAAATGTTTGCCTTCGACAAAAGAAATAGAGTTGATGACAAAATGACAGTGCAGGTGCTTTGTGTTCAGATGGGTTGTCACAACAACCTGAAATCTTTTCCCCCACACTTCATTTGCAAATTCCATTCCGATTTTCTGTGCCATCTCAGGAGATATATCTGTTTCCTTGAAACTCAAATATCCGTGATAGGCTTGGATACCGTCTGTCTTTTGGTACTGCTCCTTAACCGTTATGAATTGGTCACGGGCAATCGCCACATTACAGTTGATACCCTCAACATAAAATTCTCGCTCTGTTTTTTCTTCGTCCTTTGCATAAGCAATAACATCAGCAAGAGCCTGATACTGTTCCGGTGAAAACTCCCTTTTGATATTTGCAGAAGTCTTTTCGGGATTGGTTGCATAGTCAATGACCTGACCAAGCCTTTCTGTTACCGACCACAACTTTGTTACTGCCATTTCATTTCGCTCTGATTTGGACGAAGATATGTCCTCTCAATCTCTGACTGGAACTTATTCCACTTTGCAGCTTCATTCTTCAGCATAGGTGCGTCAATGAAACCAAGTGTATTTGCTTTGGCAGCAAGCTGATTGATGTTATTACCGATAGAGGAAAGTTCCCTCATCACATCATAGAAACGGTCATCGGGTTTCTCTTTCGGTTCGTAACCTCTGATAAGCAAACGGATAAGTCCGGCTTCGGAAAGACAAGCCTTCTTTGCCTTTGCTGCCAAGTCCTGTGCTTCCTTGCGGTTAAAGCGTACTATCTTCTGAATGTTTCTCTTTCTCATAATCGGTATCTTCCTTTCTCTTTACTCTGCAATCTTTGTTAATCTGGAATAAGCACATCATCGTAACGCCAAGACAACTGCCGAGCAGTGTCCCAGCGGCGATAAGTAATAACTCTCTCAAATCAAGTTCTCCTTTCTCACGGGGTATTAGGGGCAACCCCTAACGAGCCTTTTACCGTTTGGGAAACTATGTTTATCCAAATGGTCTGCTCGCTAAGAATAAACATCTCCTCCGGGTTGCCCCGTTCTCAGGCTACTATCTCTCATAATCCTTTGATTTCGGCTTAAAAGGTTCAGCCACGATATTGCCGCCCACATCCTTAGAAAAGCGTTCAGGATACTTGAACTGTTCCTTATACTTCTTCATCATATCGTCCGGCAAGCTCTGAAAGCTCTCACTCTCAGGCGGTGCATAACAGATAAAGAACTTGCCGCAGATAATATCAACCATCTCTTTCTTATCGTTGTCCTGCACATAAACAGCACGATTAAGCGGAAGTCCTCTCATCTTTCCTTCCTCATTACAGATGATTGCAACGTCATCATCAAAGGGCATATATTCCTCAATATCCCCGCCGACAACCTCCTGCATTGCTTCCAGACTGTCGTCGATTACAATTTCCTTCGGGTACTTTTCCGGTTCTACCAAGAGAACTTTAATCTTAGAATCATTCATCGTTCTTCATTCCTTTCGTGTATTTTTTTATTGTAAATTCCCATCCGCATACAAAGAAAATCGTTGAAGTCCTTACCTGCTTTTGGTGGCTCATCAACGATTTCATACTTATCCGGCAGAATAGTTTTTAAGGTCTGTGCTGCCTTTCTGCCCGCTATATCATTGTCAAAATGGATACGGATTTTCCTGACAGATGGGTTACTGCCAAGATACTTTTCCAGTGCAATCGGCACTTTACTGTCCTCAATTTTCTTTGCCGGAGAATACACCCCGGACAGCGAAACAAAGCTCATTTCTTTCCAATCCTGCCCGTTCAGCTTCGCAAGCGTGGCATAGGATAACAGGTCTATGGCACACTCAAAGAGGTGTACTTCCTCCAAGTTTTCCTTACCAAGCCGAAAAGAATAATCTTTTTTACTGCCACTGCAATCGCCCATAATCCTACGCTTATTCGTGGAACGGTAGGCTGCATATTTCGGTTCTTTCTTCTCGTCATAGCCTACAAACACAACATTGTGATACGGCAGACTCTCAAAGATAAGGTCATTGGAAATACAGTAATTGATGATTTCAAAATCTATTCCTCTCCCGAAAAGATACTCTGTAATCACTCTGTTGGAAGCACATTTTTCAGGGAGAAGAAGTGGTTTGTTTTCCTCTTTTGACTGTGGCTTTTCATAGACTGGAGCCTGAATCGCTGTGTGTCCGATAATGGTTTCCACCGCTTCAAGGAAGCTGTAACCTTTGACCTTAATCAGATAATCCAAAGCACTCCTGCCGCCAATACCTCTCGACCACCATATCCATTTCCCATTTGAAATCTTCAAACTGTCGTGGGTTCTGGTGCAATAGGTGTTACCTGAAAACTTAACCAGCTCATACGGTTCATAATTTCTCAGGTAGGTTAATAAGTCCATCTGCTTCGCCTGAATGATTAACTCAGGTGCGATAAATGGCATATCGACCACCGCCTTTCTGTTTATCTCTCATACGATTTCTCCTTTCTGCCGCCGACTGCTTCGCCCTCATCAGGCTCTCCGCCGACAATCTCATTTTCCTTTTTATCCATATTGAGCAGGATATTCAGCTCATCAAGTCGAGCAGTTTTTGCCTTCAATTCTTCCTCTTTGGCAAACGGCTTTTCGATTTCCTGCTTCGCTGTTTCAAACTGCTTTTCCGTATTTTCAAGGCTGTTTTTCGTATCAGCAAGTGTTTCTTCAAAGCGTTCAATGCCGTTATCTATTCTCACAATATTACCGTGAGAATCATCGCCAAGCGGTACATCTCTGCTTGTTTCGCCTTTTAATTTCACAACATAATTACGCTGAACCGTATCAAAATACAGTTCCATTTGAAAGCCACGGTACTCGCCAAGTGGTATCGCATCGGGACTGTTCATTGACTTGCAGGCATTGATGATTGCCTGACCTGCTTCGGCTTTTTCGGAATAAGAAACACCCGATACCGTCATTCCAAGCGGCTGCTCGTCTATCGGTTTCGGGTGTAATTTTGCTGTTTTAACATCTTTTGTAAGTCCCTCTACACGGGATTTCAAGTAAGCAATCTGTTGTGGGTAGAACTTGATGACCTTATCCTCCAGTCCATATTTCTCTGATAAGAAATTGGATTTTAACATCTTTAGCTTCTGTACTTGAATGTCTAAGTCCATCTTTTCTTTGATATATGGATTACCTGTTGCAAGCATTTTTATCTCTGCATAGGACAGTGCGGTTTCATCAATATCCTCTGCCGACCTAACCGGAGATTTGCTCGTCATAATCTGACTTGCGAACTTCTGCTTACCTTCCACAAGCTGATAGAGGTATGCATCAAAGGTCTGCTCTGTTACATAACGGTAAATATCAACCTGCGGATTTTCATTGCCTTGACGGACAATTCTACCGGAACGCTGCTCCAAATCTGAAGGTCGCCACGGACAATCCACATCGTGAAGTGCGATAAGTTTATCCTGCACATTCGTTCCTGCTCCCATCTTCTGAGTAGAGCCAAGAAGCACCCTGACTTCTCCCTTGCGTGTCTTTTGGAACAGTTCCTTTTTCTTCATATCCGTGTCGGCTTCGTGTATAAATTTTACTTCACTTTCAGGAATACCTCTCTCAATCAGCTTTTTCCTAATGTCGTTATAGACGGAAAATGTGCCGTCATTCTTCGGCGTGGAAAGGTCACAGAACACAAGCTGTGCCGATTTCTTGTCGGCATTTTCTTCCCATATTCGATAGATGTTATCGACGCAGGCATTGATTTTACTGCCCTCAAAATCAGGCAGCATATCGTTTAGCATACGCTGGTCAAGAGCCAGTTTTCTTCCATCATTCGTGATTTTCAGCATATTATCTACACTTGAATCCACACCGCCGCCACGCACCTGCTCAGCTCTCTCTGCAAGGGAAGCAACCATCTCCTTCTGCATTTCCGATGGCTTTACTGCAATGTTATGGTACTTTGCTTCCGGTACTGGCAGGTTCAACATATCTGCTGTTTTAATGTCCGCAATCTCCTTGAACATCGCCATTAGTTCCGGCAAGTTATAGAATTTTGCGAACCTTGTCTTTGCTCTGTATCCTGTTCCTTCCGGTGTAAGTTCCACTGCCGTAATGGTTTCTCCGAAAGTGGAAGCCCAGGCATCAAAGTGCTGCAACCCATTTTTCACAAGCGTGCTGTACTGCAAATATCGCTGTATCGTATAGAGTTCCACCATACTGTTTGAGATAGGTGTACCCGTTGCGAACACGGTCCCTCGCCCTCCGGTAATCTCGTCAAGGTAACGGCACTTCATAAAGAGGTCGGAAGATTTCTGTGCTTCCGTCTGTGCGATACCGCCCACATTACGCATTTTTGTATAAAGATAAAGGTTCTTGTAATAATGGCTTTCATCAACAAAAAGCCTGTCTACACCAAGTTCCTCAAAGGTTACAACATCATCTTTTTTCGTCTGGTCATTGAGTTTATCAAGTTTCTGCCTGATAGATTTCTTTGACTTTTCAAGCTGCTTTATGGAGAAGTTTTCCCCTCGGTTTCGCTTGAGTTCCGCAATTCCTCCGGTTATCTCCTCAAGCTGCTGTTCTAAGATTGCCCTCTGTCTTTCAATGGACATCGGGATTTTTTCAAACTGTGAATGTCCGATGATAACTGCGTCATAATCTCCAGTTGCAATCCTGCCGCAGAACTTTTTACGGTTCTTGGTTTCAAAATCTTTCTTTGTTGCGACAAGGATATTCGCCGCCGGATAGAGCTGCAAATACTCAGCCGCCCATTGTTCGGTCAAGTGATTTGGTACAACAAACAGTGACTTGTTACAAAGCCCAAGCCTTTTCGACTCCTGTGCTGCCGCCACCATTTCAAAAGTTTTTCCTGCTCCGACTGCGTGTGCAAGAAGCGTATTTCCTCCGTAAAGGATATG
>ENA-UEQJ01001934-UEQJ01001934.1-human-gut-metagenome-genome-assembly--contig:-NODE-1934-length-15626-cov-3.469162_pt1 | contig 15626 bp, 10 predicted proteins | sample MGYA00242937_ERZ507938 | MGnify/ENA primary metagenome ERZ507938 (study PRJEB26167, sample SAMN06115437) | human gut metagenome | host: Homo sapiens | place: China:Gansu | collected 2015-07-03...
GATTCGCCACCCCTAAAAATCCTGCTGCCGATCCGATCATATAAGGGAACAATTCCGGCAGATGGGTCCGCCACTTAAACAAATTTTTCAGCTCGTGCTTCTGGCTGTGGGCGCGGTCCTGGCTGCCGTGATCGGCTTCTGGCTCGTGCCGGTGAGCAATTACATCAAGGCCCGCACGGCTCCGCTGGATGAGACCATCCTGGAAGCCGAAAGCAGCACGCGGGAGGTGGTCACCATCTCGGATACCGAACTTTCCCAGCTCATCAGCGGTGAGCTGACCCTGGATGCACTGGCCGACCTGCCCGGCGTCATCACCGTGGAGCCCGTCGGCACCACGGCAGGTGCCGCCCAGGGCGGCGGCGCGGCCAATCGCTTCCCTGCGGACGAAGCTTCCGCTTCTTCCATTGCAGAGAGCGAAGCTTCTTCGGACGCTGCTTCCCGTGAGGCACAGGCCGATGCAGAAACGCCCGCCCAGAGCAGTGCTGTCTCCGGCAGCACCGGCACTTCCGGCAATGCCAGCCTCTCGGAGGCCGCCTATGAGGGCGAAGTCAAGGCACTGGTCCAGCAGCTCTATGCTGTGAAAGGCCGGGCGGAAGGCGGCCTGAATGCCTGCATTGCTTCCGCCAAGGCAGAGTATAAATCTCTGCCGCCGGAGCAGCAGACCCGCAGCCGCAAAATTGCCATCTGCATGTCCAAAGCCGGCCAGCTCTCGGCCCTGCAGGCCTCCTGCGACAGTGAGGTCAACCGCATTGTGAGCCAGATGCGCTCGGTGCTCAAGGCCAACGGCCAGAGCACCGCCCTGGCAGACCAGGCCATGAGCAGTTACAAGAGCCAGAAGAGCGCCCGGCGGGCGGCTCTGATGAGCCAGCTTTACGGCTGAGCCGCTTTTTGATCACCCTTTGGAGGAACCAGCGTGGAACAACTCACATTTTCGCAGCACGTTGCGGCAAACGGCGGTTCCCTGCCCTGGCAGGACGCTGTGCGCCTGACGCTGCTGACCATCCAAACCATTTCGGCTCAGGCAGACCCGGAAACCACCTATATGGATGTCTGCCCGGAGCAGATCGTACTGAGCAAAGACGCCCGGGAAGTGCTCTCCTGCGGTAAGCCCCACTCCCTGAAAGAGTGGAACGCCGCCGATGCCGCCAACCCGCAGCTGCTGCCCTGGGAGTTCTGGAACGCCTGGAGTGCCCGCACCCCGGCTGCTCAGGTCTACCCGGTCGCGGCCTGCCTGTTCGGCGCTCTGAGCGGCCACCTGCCCATGGCGGCCAAAGCCCGGCTGAACGGTGCGGCGCTTCGCACCCTGCCCGACATCCCGGACGCGCTGAACAATGTGCTCCAGAAAGGCCTTGCTCTGAACGCAGCCGACCGCTGGCCGTCGCTGGAGGCATTCCGGGCGGCTCTGGTCGATGCCACCAAAATCGAGATCGCGGTGGATGACACTCCTGAAAAAACCGACGACACCCCCGCCCTGCAGGCAGGCCAGCTGGACCTGAGCAAGGTACGCACCGTCGATGCACCCAAGGGGCCGCAGGCGGTCTACAAACCCACGGCCCAGAAAAAATCCGTCAAGCTTGGCCCCCTGCTCCCGGTGGCTGTCCTCTCGGTTGCGTTCCTGGGCGGCCTGCTGGCCTATCAGTTCACCCTGCGGGGTACCCCGACGGCGGAAGAGCTCTTCCTGCCCACGGCAACGACCAAGACTTCCAGCAGCTCCAAAGCCGCGGAACCGGAACGTGAAGCCGCTTCCAGTGCGGCAGAGAGCGAAGCAGCTTCTTCCAGTGAGGCTGCTGCCTCCTCCCCCGCCGCCAGCGAAGCTCCGGCCAGCGCTCCCTCCACTAAGCCGGAGGAGCCCGCCAGCAGCGCGGCTTCTTCCAAGGCGGCATCCAGTGCAGCCAGCAGTTCCAAGGCCGCCAGCGCTTCCAGCAAAAAAGAGGAGAAGCCCGCTTCTTCGGCCAGCAGTGCATCCAGCACGGCTTCTTCGGAGGCTGCTGCCAGCTCCGCGGCCCCGGAAAACGTGACCCAGACGCTGACCCTTGCCGACGGCAGCAAGTTTGTGGGCAAAGTGGACGGCTCCAAGCAGACTGGCACCCTGACCAAACCCAACGGCGATGTCTATACCGGCACCTTTACGGACGGCAAGCTGGAGGGCAAAGGCACCCTGAAAGCCGCCAGCGGCAACAGCTATGACGGCAATTTTGCAGGCGGCCAGCCCAGCGGCTCCGGTACCATGAAGTATGCCAACGGCAGCACCTACACGGGCAGCTGGGCCGATGGCCAGCGCAGCGGCTCCGGCACGGTGAATTACGCCAACGGGGATAAGTTCTCCGGCAGCTTTGCCGCCGACCTGCGGGACGGCAGCGGCACCTACACCTGGGCCAACGGCACCACCTACCGCGGCACCTGGAAAGCAGGCAAAGCGCGGAAAGGCGGCACCTACAGCTATACCGATGCAGGCGTGAAAGAGGGCCTTTCCGCAGGCGGCAACCTGACCATGCAGGATTGAGCGCCCGGCCCTCTTGACAAATCGCCTCGGCTGTGATATCCTAAAGCTCCTAAAATCTCGTGTGGATTTTTACAGTATCAAGCTATTTTTCGCCACACAATGGTGCAAAAGCCATTGTGTGGCTTTTTTGCGTCCAAACCTCTGCAGCCCCCACCCGATGAAAGGAGATCTCTTCTGTGAACAACACCTTTATGAAAGAGCGCCCGGTCTTCCCGCTTTTGATGTCTATGGCGCTGCCCAATGTCATTTCCATGCTGGTCAACTCGCTGTACAACATTGTGGACAGCCTGTTTGTGGCCCGCATCAACGAATCCGCCATGACGGCCCTCTCGCTGGTCTTCCCGGTGCAGAACCTGCTCAACGCCATTGCCATCGGCTTTGGCATCGGCATCAATGCACTGGTGGCCCTCTGCCTGGGTGCCGGGGAGCACGAAAAAGCCGATCAGGCCGCTACCCACGGCATGGCGTTTTCCCTGCTGCACGGCATCCTCGGCTCGGCCATTGCCATTGCCATCATGCCGTCTTTCCTGGGGCGCTTTACAACGGATGCCGAAGTGCTCTCCATGGGCCTGACCTATTCCCGCATCGTGTTTGGCTTTGCCACGGTCAACATGGCCTCCCTGGCTTTTGAGAAGATCTTCCAGTCCGTGGGCCGGATGAAAGTGACCATGGTAGCCCTCATCGTGGGCTGTGTGGGCAACATCATCCTGGACCCGCTGCTCATCTTTGGCATCGGGCCGTTCCCTGCCATGGGCATTGCAGGCGCGGCGCTGGCCACCGGTATCGGCCAGGCACTGAGCACTGGTGTCTACCTCGTGGTGTACGCTTCCACGGAGCTGCCCGTCCGGCTGCGCCGCGCCTGCCTGAAGCTGGACAAAGAGCTGGACACCCGGCTCTACTCCATCGGCATCCCGGCCATCCTCAATCTGGCGCTTCCCTCTCTGCTGGTCACGTTCCTCAACAGCCTGCTGGCCGCGTTCTCGGGCAGCTATGTGGTGGTGCTGGGCATCTACTACAAACTACAGACATTCCTCTACCTGCCCGCCAACGGCATCGTGCAGGGAATGCGCCCCCTCATCGGCTACAACTACGGTGCCGGGGAGCACAAACGGGTACGCCAGCTCTACCAGATCACCCTCATCCTGAGCGCCGCCATCATGGCAGCGGGCACCCTTGGCTGTCTGGCAGCCTCGGAGCCTCTCATGCGGCTCTTTACCTCTACCCCGGAGACGGTGGAAGCCGGAAAAGTTGCTCTGCGGATCATCTGCCTGGGCTTTGTGGTCTCCGCCATCTCCACCACCTCTTCCGGCGCGCTGGAGGGTCTGGGCAAGGGCACGCAGTCGCTGGTGATCTCCCTGTGCCGCTACATCGTCTTCATCATGCCGCTGGCCTGGGTGCTCTGCCGACAGTTTGGCCCTGTGGGCGTCTGGAACGCGTTCTGGGCCACGGAAGTGCTCTCCGCCATCGTTTCCCTTATCGTCTACAAAAAGAGCGTCTGACACGTTTTCCGTATATGCAAAAAGGCTCCGGGCCTGCACTCCCCTTTCACAGGGAGGCAGGCCCGGAGCCTTTTCCGTTTCAGCCCAAGGGCTGGTTTTTATTTGGTGTGCTGCTCGGTGCTCTGGTCGTCCGATTCAATCGGCGTATCCAGTTCCTCCACGGAGGCAGCGTTCTTTTTGGCCTTACGGGCCTTACGCTTGTGGATCAGCTTCCGTGCGAGGAATGCTGCCACCAGCAGCGCGGCTGCCGTGCCGCCGCAGAGCTCCCAGAGCGGGATGCCCTTGGGCACAAAGGCCATGACGATCTCGGTCCCGGCAGCCGTAAAGGTGATGTAGCTGCCAAAGGTATCGGTAGGCACTTTGATCCATTTGCCATCCTGCTGGACATAGACGCTGCCCTGCTTGCCCTGCGGCAGATAGCGGATGGTGTGGGTCTCCTGCCCGTCGTCCGAGAAGTCCAGCAGCCACTGCTCGGTGGCATTGGCCACGCCGGACGGCGTCTGGGAGGCAACGCTCAGGGCATTGGAGCCGCCAAACAGGCCATCTACATAGAAGATCGGACGGCCGTTGGTGCGGACATCAATGCTCTTCAGTGCCGGGATGTAAGAGGTGTACAGCGCCGTGACCACGGTGTCCAGATGGAGGTCATCCAGCACCGGGGTGTTCCACTCGGCAAAGTAGCCGTCTTTCTGGGGCAGCTCGGGGTAATCCGCCTCGGTAAACGATGCACCGTAATCAAAGGTGCGCTGGTCCACGATGTGGCCGTCGGCCATAAAGGTCAGCGTCAGCTTCTGGAAGCCCTTGGGCGCGCCCTCCAGTGCCCGCATGGTATCGTAATCAATGGGCTCTGCCTGACCGGCACGGCTGATGCGGTCAACGCCGTGCAGGGTATCGGAGACAAACAGGTTCCCCGTGAACGTACCATCCTGGCCGCCGGAAATGGCGCCCCAATACTGACCGTCGGTGTTGCTGCTGCTCGTGGAGAGGGCCACTTCGGAGTCATCCCCGTCATCGTCCGGCTCATGGATATCCACCATGGCGCGGTTATCCTTGATGATGCAGCTGTTGCCGGTCAGGACACTGTCCGCACCCTGGCCCACGATGCCGCCAATGTACTTGCTGCCGGTCAGCTCACACTTGGCCCAGTTGGAGATCAGCTTTGCGGAGGAACGGCCTGCAATGCCGCCCACCTTGTTGTTGCCATCCACTTTGCCGTAAGCTTCGCAGCCCGTGATGTAGCCCAGATCCATCTCGCCGCAGATGCCGCCCGCCGCCTCTTTCTTGGAGGTAACGGTGCCCTCGTTGACACAGTTCATGACCACCGCGCTGATGGTGTACTCGGTGCGCAGGAGCGAACGGTTCTCATCCTTATCGTCGTCTTCGGGGTCAAGGGTGTTCTCCACCGCCATGGTACCCGCGATGCCGCCCACATTCATGTCGGCTTCCACGGTGCCGCGGTTGGTGCAGCCCTCGATCTTGCCCTCGTTCTGGGCCGTCAGGTTCTCGGACTCATCTTCAAAGATGTTCTTGCTGCCGGGGTCGCTGATCTCTTCCACAGCATCCAGCAGCAGGTTGGAGACTACATTGATCTGGTCGTTGATGGAGCGGAGGTTGCTGGTGAGGGTGTTGCTGGCCGAGAGCATATCCCGGTTGAGGGTGCTCATCTGGTCGGTCATGTTCGTCACAGCGTCAAACAGTTCATCCTTGGTCGCGGTCATCTCGGAAGAGGGGCGCGGCACATGGATGGGATCCTGCTCCGCCAGCCAGTGGACGATATCCGCCGCCTGGCTGGTCATGCTGGTCAGGCCGCTCATGCCCTCCGCCATGATGCCGAGGCTGGCGGACATGTGGCCCAGCGTTGCGCTGGTGAGGGCGGAATCCGTCTTGAGGATATCCAGAGACTTGTCAAAATCATCCGCAGCCTTGCCCAGATCCTGTGCGGCATCGCTCAGGGAATCCAGACCCGCCTGAATGGAGGCATTGCCGGAACTGATGTTGCCGGTGTTGAAGCCCAGCTTATCCAGAATATCTTCCAGATTGCCCAGCCGGTCGCCCACATTGCCAAGCGCGCCGGACATGCTGGTAAGGGCAGAAGCCATCTGGGTATCGCCCTGCTCCGAAACGAGGTTGGCGGTGTTGCCCAGCAGCGCGCCGATCTGCGTGGCCAGGCCTGCCATGTTGCCCACGGCACGGGTGACCTGCTTGCCGGCGGAAGCCAGCTGGCCGTCATCGGCCAGCAGCGTGGCGCTCCGCAGCAGGCCCAGGCCGGTGGTCAGCAGCTTCATCTGGCCGCTCATACCGGAGCCCAACGAGAGGATGCTCATGGCGGAATTCGCTACCTGCAGCAGGGAGATGGCTGTTTTGATGTGATCGTCCACCGCGTCACCGGACACGCTGGAATAGCCGCCCAGAATGGTGCTGATGGCGCTGCCCAGGCCGCTGTCATCCTTGCCCGGCAGCGAGGCGATCAGGTCGTCCAGGCCCTTGCTGATCTGCTCCAGACCCTGTTTGCTGGAATCCAGCGCGTCGCTGGCCTTGTGCGCGCCGGAAGAAGCCTTGGCCAGTGCCGTGGAGGCGGTCAGCATCTCGGCCGCCATCTCCGCGGTGACCCACTTGAGCTGGCCCACGGCGGTGGTCATCTTATCCAGTGCGTCGACACCCGTGTCCATCACGGGCTCCAGCCGGGTAAATGTATCGGAGATGAGGTCGCCCGTGCGGTCCACCTCGTCCGCCACTTCGTCAAAGTAATCGCCTCCCTGCTCCTGCAGACGGCGGGCTGCCTGCACGGCAGTGTCCATCTGAGAGTTCAGGGTGTTGAGGTCGGTATTGAGGAGGCTGGTGCTGCCGTCCATGTCATCGGCCGCGCCGTTGACCATGGTGTGCAGCGTGTCCAGCTCGGTGCGCAGACGGTTGATGGTGCTCTGGTCCAGGTCCAGCTCCACATAGGGCTCTGCCTGGCCGGCAATGCCGCCCACGTCCTTGCGGCCCTGTACCAGGCCCTGGTTGACACAGCCGGAGATCAGGCCATCGGTCCGGCCCACGATGCCGCCCACGTTATAGCCTACATGGGCATAGCCCACGTCGCCCGCGTTGGCACTGCTGAGGATCAGGCCGGAGGAGCGGCCGGCAATGCCGCCGGTATCCGAGGAGACATTGGAGATGTTATTGCTCAGGTCATCGCCCATATCCTTCTTGACCAGCTCCAGCAGGGTGGCCGGGAGGCCCTCCATATCGAGGGCGGACTCCTGATACTCGGAGTTGACGGCACCCACATTGGTGCAGCCGGTGATGACACCGAGGTTGTAGCCCACGATGCCGCCGGTGGAATACGCACCGCTGACCATGGCACGGGAGGTGCTGTGGTCGATGGTTCCGCTCGTCTCATTGCGGCCCACCAGACCGCCCGCCTCCTCCTCGCTGTGGACAGCACCGGAGAACGTGCAGTTGATGATGGTGCCGTAGTTGGTGCCCACCAGACCGCCTGCGGTCTTCTGGGTGCCAGCGGGATTGACCACACCCTTGATGGTAAGGTCCTGAATGGAGCCGCCCTCTTCCAGGATGCCGAAGAAGCCGGCTGGAGAATAAGCCCCCATGAGGCTGACATCCGAGATGGTGTGGCCGTTGCCCTTGAACGCGCCGCTGAACGACGCAACGGGGGCCCACTCCGTATCCTCCAGCGAGAGGTCTTCCTGCAGGATCACGGTCTTGCCTTTGGACCACTGATCAAAGCCGCATTTGTCGGCAAAGGCCAGCAGGTCCGAAACACTGTTGATGTAAATGGTATCCGTCGGCGCGGTGTCGGCCGCAAATACCGGCAGCGCCGCCGAAGCCGCCAGCACCAGTGCCAGCAGCGCAGCGGTCAGGCGGTGCAGCAGCCGGGTGCTGCCCGCCGCAGACTCATTCGTCCGCATGGGAGTCGTTTTCATCCTGCACCTCCTGTGAGATTTTACCAGAAAGAACGGTAAGATGTACGTTTCCATCCACAATGGCGTTCATGGTACCGGCCACGGAGCCGTTCACCTCGCCCTGCACCATGCCATTGACACGCACCCGGCCGCTGGCCGTGTTGGTGTGCAGCACCACATGATGCATGGAGAACGAAGTTTTATCCACCAGCTTGCCACCCACCAGCAGGATCTGCGGCAGGACGAACAGCACCAGGAAGATGGAGATGATGGTACCGCGGCCCAGGCACTGGCCGATGCCCACGATGCAGGCATCGGACGTCATCTGACCGATCAGGGTACCGGCCACCGTCATGATGGTGCCGGAGGTGAGGATGGTGGGGAACGCAAAGTTCAGCGTCTCGATCATGGCCGTCTTATGGTCCATCTTATCCCGCAGCTCGTTGTAGCGGGTTGCAATGACGATGGCGTAATCGATGTTTGCACCCATCTGGATGGAGCTGACGATCAGGTAGCCCATGAAGTACAGCGGCGTGTGGATAAAAGCGGGGATGGAGAAGTTGACCCAGATCGCGCCCTCGATGACGAGGATCAGCAGGATGGGCATTGCCACTGACTGGAACGTGAACAGCAGGACGATCAGCACGATCAGCACGGAGACCACGCTGACCACGATGTTGTCGATGGCAAACGACTTCTGGAAGTCGTACTCGTTGGTGGCGTCGCCCGCCAGATAGATGTCGCCGTCCGGGTAATACTTCCGGGCGATGGTGCGCATCTGGTCGGTGAACTCATACATCTCATCCCCGCTCTGGAGGCTGGGGTTCAGGTAGACCAGAATACGGTTGTAATCCGCGCCCTGCAGCTGGGCCTTTGCGCTCAGCATCTGGGTCTGGGCATCATGCAGGTCGTCGATCTGATCCTGGTCCAGGCTGACAATGCCGGAATCGACCTCGTCACAGACGTAGAGGAACATATCAATGAGCGGCACACTGTAGTTGGAGAAGTTGCCAATGACCTGGCCGTACTCATCATTTTCCAACGCGTAGCCTGTGTAGACCACTTGGGCCAGCTCGTAATCCAGGCCCGCCATCTCAGAGAACTGGCGGGAAGTGAGCCGGTCTTCCAGCATGTAGCCGTCCATGGCCTCGATGTTGGAAAGGCCGCGGGTGTGGTCCACCTCATCGTGGCTTTCCAGTTCTTTGATCATGGCTGCTTCCACCCGGTAATCGTCGTTCTTTGGTACGACGAGAGCCACCAGGTTGGACTTGGTAAAGTTTTCGTCGATCATGTTATCGGCGATCTGCGTCTCATTCAGCACTGGCGTCTTGATCGGGCCGTAGCCATAGGCGTAGGGGCACTGTGTCTGGAAATGGTAGGCAAACACCAGCACCACTGCAAAGACGATGGGAACGATCTTGCGGGTTTTGTAAGCATAGCGGCCCACGAACGAGATCTTGGGCACAAAGTTGCGGTGCTTGGTCTTGCTCATGTAAGGGCCAAACAGCATCAGCAGGCCGGGCATGACCACGAAGACCGACAGCATGGAGAACAGGATGGCCTTGATCAGGCAGATGGCCATATCCGGGCCGATCTTGAACTGCATGAACAGCATGGCCACCAGACCGCCGATGGTGGTCAGGGAGCTGGAACTGATCTCCGGGATACTCTTGGCCAGCGACTCGATGACCGCCTCTTTCAAGGGCAGGGTCTCGTGTTCTTCTTTAAAATGGTTGCAGAAGATGATGGCGTAGTCCAGCGAAAGGGCCAGCTGCAGAATGTTCGTGACCGAGTTGGAAACGAACGAGATGGTGCCCAGCAGGAAGTTGGTGCCCATGTTGAGGATCATGCCCACCACGAAAGTGAGCAGCAGCACGGGAACTTCCGCATAGGTCTGGGAGGTGAAGATCAGTACCACCACAATGATGATGGCAACATACACCATGATGACATTGACTTCACGCTCAATCGTCTCCTCCTGCGTATTGCCCAGCGAGGTGGAAACGTAGATATCGTAGTCTTTCAGGTACTCCTTGACGCTTTCCAGCGTTTCCAGGCACTGGTCGTCGTCCTCGGGGTAATCGAATGTGATGGAGTACAGCGCCGATACATTATTATAATGGGCGGTGGTATCATCGTACTCGATCATCTGGATGCCCCTGAGGCCCGCCAGCTCGTCGTTAAGCTGGTCTGCCTCGTCCGGCGTGATGTTTGCCACCATGACATCGGCAGAACCGTAGGTGGTAAACTCTTTTTCCATAATGTCCAGGCCCATGCGGGTCTCGCTGGTCTTGGGCAGATAGGTGGTCAGGTCGCTTTCCACCTTGACCCAGCTGCGGGAGAAGATGGTGAAGACGGCCCCCAGAATGACAATGAGGAACACAAGATTGCGCCGCTCAACAATTTGCAGCGCGAGCTTGTGCATAAAATCGTTTTTGGGCTGTTCCTGCTCGGTCATCGTGTTCCCTCCTCTCGGCAAATTGGGGCCTGGGTGAGTATCCCCGGGCCGCCGCGCGGTTCTTCGGCAGCTGATACGGCCTTTTGCAGCCGTGACAGTTTCTTCATAGGGTGCCTCCTATTTGTGAATTTGCAAAAGAAAAGCAGACAAAATTTGTACAAATGTAATATTAACCCAACTTTTTTTAAAAAGCAAGCGACAAAAACGGCAAAATGATGAAAAAGGATGGCGGACAAAAATCTTTTGCCATACGTTTGCCTCAGGCGTTTTCGCCCTCTGCCACCCTGCACAAACCACCTGCACCGGGCTCTTTTTTTCTTGTACCGAATGCCAAAGAGTGTTAACAAATTTTGACGGGACTTGAAATCCATAGCGGAGTGGTATAGTATAAGGCCGAAGGCAATCCTACCGCATCACTCGGGATTCAATCCCAAGCCATGCAGTCCCTGATATCATTTGGAGGTGTATTCCATGAGCAGTCCCCTGCTGGAAGTCAAAGATCTGCAGGTTACCGTAGGCGAAGAGCAGAAAGTGCTTCTGGACGGTTTGAACCTGACCATTTATCCCGGTGAGACCCATGTTCTGATGGGCCACAACGGTGCCGGTAAATCCACCCTGATGAGCGCCCTGATGGGCGACCCCCGTTATACCGTTACCCGCGGCCAGATCATTTTCAAGGGTCAGGATGTGACCCACGAGCCTGCCGATGTGCGGGCAAAGCTGGGCATGTTCCTCTCGTTCCAGACCCCCGAAGAGATCCCCGGCATCACGCTGGAGAATTTCCTGCGCACGGCCCAGAACGCCATTACCGGCAAGCCCGTCAAAGTGTTTGCGTTCCGTAAGGAGCTGGCCCAGCAGATGGAAGCGCTGGGCATGGATGAGAGCTATGCCGACCGCTATTTGAATGTGGGCTTCTCCGGCGGCGAGAAGAAGAAGAGTGAGATTTTGCAGCTGCTGATGCTCAAACCCTCTCTGGCCCTGCTGGACGAGACGGACTCCGGCCTGGACGTGGATGCCGTGAAGACGGTGGCACAGGGCGTGCGCGCTTACCACAACAAGGGCAACGCCCTTATCATCATCACCCACAACGCCAAAATCCTGGAGGGCCTGCATGTGGACTACGTCCATGTGCTGGACGACGCCCACATCGTGCGCACCGGCGACGGAAGCCTGGTCAATGAGATCATCGAGGAGGGCTTCCGCGCGCTGAAGGAGGACGAAGCCAAATGAGAGCCTTTGAAACAGAAAAGACCGACGTTGCCGAGGTGGACCGCAGCATTTACGACATCAAGGACAAGCCCAACGCTGCCTTTGAGGTCAATTCCGGCCTGACCCCGGAGATCGTCGAGAAGATTTCCGAGGAAAAGAATGACCCCGAGTGGATGCGCATTTTCCGCCAGAAGAGCCTGCGCGTCTACAACTCCATGCCGGTGCAGAACTGGGGCCCCTCCATCGAGGGGCTGGACATGAGCAATATCGTCACTTATGTCCGCCCCAAGACTGAGATGCGGGGCAAGTGGAGCGAGGTGCCCGACGACATCAAAAACACGTTTGAGCGGCTGGGCATCCCCAAGGCCGAACGGGCTTCGCTGGCTGGTGTGGGTGCCCAGTATGACTCCGAAGTGGTCTACCACAACGTCAAGGCCGAGGTGGCCGCACAGGGCGTGGTTTACACCGATATTGAGAGCGCCCTCAACGGCCCCTATGCCGAAATGGTGCGTACCCACTTTATGAAGCTGGTACCCCCTACTGACCACAAGTTTGCCGCCCTGCACGGCGCGGTCTGGAGCGGCGGCTCGTTCGTGTATGTCCCGGCGGGTGTCAGTGTGGAGATTCCGCTGCAGTCCTACTTCCGGCTCAACGCGCCGGGTGCCGGCCAGTTTGAGCACACCTTAATTATTGTGGACAAGGGCGCTTACCTCCACTTCATTGAGGGCTGCTCCGCTCCTAAATATAATGTAGCCAACCTTCACGCAGGCTGCGTGGAGATCTACGTTGGTGAGAACGCCCGGGTGCGCTACTCCACCATTGAGAACTGGTCCAAGAACATGTACAACTTGAACACCAAGCGTGCCAAGGTGGAAAAGGGCGGCACCATCGAGTGGGTGTCCGGCTCGTTCGGCTCTCACACCTCCTGCCTCTACCCCATGAGCATTCTGGCGGGCGAGGGTGCCCGGATGGAGTTTACCGGCATCACTTTTGCGGGTGCCGGACAGGATCTGGACACCGGTGCAAAAGTGGTTCATGCTGCTCCCAACACCAGCTCCCACATCACCACCAAATCCATTGCGCGGGACGGCGGCGTCTCCAACTTCCGCAGCTCTGTCACCGTGCTGCCCAATGCCACGGGCTCCAAGTCGGCCGTCTCCTGCGAGAGCCTGATGCTGGATGACCGCTCCCGCTCCGATACCATTCCGGAAATGGACATTCGCTGCGATGCCGTGGATGTGGGCCATGAGGCCAAGATCGGACGCATCAGCGAGGAAGCCGTCTTCTACCTGATGAGCCGCGGCCTCTCGGAAGAGGACGCCCGGGCCCTCATCGTGGGCGGCTTTGCAGAGCCCATTGCCAAGGAGCTGCCCGTGGAGTACGCCGTGGAGATGAACAACCTCATCCATCTGGAAATGAAAGGCAGCATTGGCTGAAAGGAGGCCGGGAACGATGAATGATTTAAACATGAACCGCCTGCCTGTCCCCACCTGGAACCAGTGCGGTGTCAATTCCGCCCCCAAAGCGGCGGCACTGCCCGCTGTCCCGGCGGACGACTGGGGCGAGGTGAACCTTGCCTTTACCCTGCCCGCCGGTGTGGGGGAAGCCGAAGAAGATTTTACCACCTTTGCCGAGAGCGGCATGGGTGCAGAGACCGATGCATTTTTGCTGGGGAACGCCAACGTCCGCTCGGCCCTCACCGTGGCCGAGGGCGTGGAGGTAAACGACCCCGTCCAGTTTGAAGTCACACTGGACGCCGCCCACCCCACGGCCCTGAGCGTGTTCTCGCTGGACGCAAAAGCCCACAGCAGCGTGACGCTGGTGCAGGTGGTGCGTGGCGACGCCGAAAACGGTGTGGCCGCTTCCCTCACCCGCATCCGCACCGGAGAGGGTGCCCATGTCAAACTGGTACAGATTCAGCTGCTGGGCAGCAAGGCCCGCCGCTGGAACGCCGTGGCCGTGGAAGAGGGCCCCGGTGCCAAAGTGGAGCAGGTGCGTGTGGAGCTGGGCGGAAGTCTTTCCGCCTGCGGCACCCGCGCCATGCTGGGCACTCCCAAAAGTGAATATGACCTGGATGCCGTCTATTTTGGCGGCGGCAGTGCCGTGCTGGATTACAACGATGTCTCCGTCCACACTGCCAAGGACACCCTGTGCGAGATGCACACCGCTGGCGTCCTGACCGGCAATGCCGATAAGATCCTGCGCGGCACCATTGATTTCCGCCGGGGCGCCAAGCGGGGCGTCGGCCATGAGAGCGAGGATGTGCTGCTCTTCAGCCCCCACGCCCGCAACCGCACCGCTCCCCTGATCCTCTGCGGAGAGGAAGAAGTCGAGGGCCAGCACGCGGCCTCCATTGGCCGCTTGGACGAAGCAAAACTCTACTATCTGCGCTCCCGTGGCCTGAACGAGGCCCAGGCCCGCCGCCTGATGGTGGACGCCCGCTTTGCCCCCGCCATTGAAAAGATCCCGCTGGAAGCTCTGCGGGAGGAAGTACGCACCGAAGCAGCAAGGAGGCTGGATGAGACATGCTAACCACACAGAACAACCCTTGGGTGAAAGATTTCCCCATTCTGGCCGCTGACGAAAACGGCAATCGGCTGGTCTATCTGGACAGCGCCGCCACCACCCAGCACCCCCAGCAGGTACTGGATGCCGTGCTGCACTACTACCAGAAAGACAATGCCAACCCCCACCGGGGCGTGTATGAGCTGGCCATGCGTGCCACCGACGCCCACGAAGGAGCCCGCCACCGGGTGGCGCGGTTCTTTGGGGCCGAGGATGATGAGATCGTCTTCACCCAGAACACCACCGAATCCTTGAATCTGGTGGCCTACAGTTATGGCCTGCATTTCCTGCATGAGGGCGATGAAATCGTGATCTCTGTGGCCGAGCACCACTCCAATCTGGTGCCCTGGCAGCGGGTGGCGAAAGCAATGGGTGCCAAGCTCGTGTACCTCTACCCCGGCCCGGACGGCCACCTGACCGCCGAGGAGCTGGACAAAAAGATCACTTCCAAGACCAAACTGGTCGCCATTGGCATGGTGTCCAACGTGCTGGGCCTGCGTGCCCCGGTGGAAGAGATCGTGGCACGGGCCCACGCGGTGGGCGCTGTGGTGGTGCTGGACTGCGCCCAGAGCGCCCCGCACATGCCCGTTGATGTCAAAAAGCTGGATGTGGATTTTGCGGCCTGCTCCGCCCACAAGCTCTACGCCCCCATGGGCATGGGAGCCCTCTATGCCCGCAAGGAGCTGCTGGATCAGATGCCCCCGTTCCTCAGCGGCGGTGACATGATCGGTGCCGTGCATGAGCACACGGCCACTTGGGCCGAGGGCCCCCGCAAGTTTGAGGCGGGCACCCGGAACGTGGGCGGTGAGGTCGGCTTTGCAGCCGCACTGGATTATATGGACGCCATTGGCTGGGATGCCATGATGGCCCACGAGCATGCCCTGCTGGAGCGAATGCTCAAGGGAATGGCCTCCATGCCCTGGCTGACCGTCTACGGCGAACCCGTGGCGGACAAGCGGTTCGGCGTGGTGTCGTTCAACGTGCAGGATGTCCACCCTCACGATGTCGCCACCATCCTGGATGCAGGCGGTGTGGCCATCCGTGCCGGACACCACTGTGCCCAGCCCCTGATGGATTTCCTGGGCATCGGCTCCTGCTGCCGGGCAAGTCTTGCCCTCTACAACACGGAAGAAGACGTGGACGCCCTGCTGAATAATCTGGAAAACGTACGAAAGGTGATGGGCTTATGAACCTGAACGAGCTCTATACACAGATCATTACCGAGAACAGCCGCAGCAAACAGAACCGCCACCCGGTGGAGGGTGCCACCCACAGCCTGGAGGGCGTCAACCCCAGCTGCGGCGATGACATCACCCTGCAGCTCCGGGTCATGGACGGAAAGATCGAGGATGCTGGATTCATCGGCACAGGATGCGCCATCTCCCAGGCCTCTGCTTCCCTGATGATCGACCTGGTCAAGGGCCGCACCGTGGAGGACGCCCGCCGCCTCATCGGCCTGTATTTTGATATGATCAAGGGCAAAATCA
>ENA-UEQJ01001936-UEQJ01001936.1-human-gut-metagenome-genome-assembly--contig:-NODE-1936-length-15619-cov-4.818363_pt1 | contig 15619 bp, 10 predicted proteins | sample MGYA00242937_ERZ507938 | MGnify/ENA primary metagenome ERZ507938 (study PRJEB26167, sample SAMN06115437) | human gut metagenome | host: Homo sapiens | place: China:Gansu | collected 2015-07-03...
GAATAATAAATTGAAAAGTTTTCTCATGTTATGACATGGCAAATATATACAAAAGAAATTAAGCTGCCATATAAAAAACGGATTATTATTCATATTTTCCCCATAAAAATTAAACTGTATTACAATAAAATGACACGACATCAAAAACAAGAAGTCTTTCAAACATTCATGGTCTGTTAGAATCAGATTGTTAAATTCAACCTCCAGGAAGGAAAGAGTCCGGCAAAACTCCATTTCCCACTCCTTATCTCACTATTTCCCCATACTTTTTTGGAACTTTTCGCTCGCGTATCACAAAAAAGTTGTAACTTTGCCCACCGAACAAGGAAAGATGCCGGAGTGGTCGATCGGGCCGCACTCGAAATGCGGTGAACGGGCAACTGTTCCCAGGGTTCGAATCCCTGTCTTTCCGCCAAAACAAAAAACTGCCGACCAAATTCCACCCATATAATTGGGGACTTTTAAAAGGTTTGTAAGGCTCACTAAACCAAACTCCCGACTTCACTATCTCCTCCAACGGAATGGTAAAGTCGGGAAATTCATTTTCCAAGTATCCGGAAGAACTGTATCTTTAGAAGATGGCATTCGCATGCAGTCCTGACGGCAAAAGACTAAAAGGGAACAAAAGAACACTAAAAATGGGAAACGAATCATCTGAAAGAATTCAAACCTCCATTTTAAACAAGATGGAGAAGAAGTTGCTGATATGGCTGGCACAGAGACAACCGGCATGGATCACATCCGACTTCCTGACTTTCATTGGCGTGATAGGAGCCGTACTTTTCGCCATCGGAGGCATATTGGCTCATATCGACACAAAATTCCTATGGTTGGCTTCATTGGGGTTAGTCATTAATTGGTACGGAGACAGTCTGGACGGTACATTGGCACGCGTCCGACGCACGCAAAGGCCCGTATACGGCTTTTTCATCGACCACACTTTAGACGCCTTGACCACATGTCTTATCTGTTTGGGACTGGGACTGTCTCCCATGATGAGAATGGACGTGGCATTTCTGATTCTGGCCGGATATTTGTGCTTGTCCATCTATACTTACGTCTGCACTATCATTATCAACGAATTCCGGCTGACATACGGCAAACTGGGGCCGACGGAGGTACGATTGCTGCTCATTGCTGTCAACACCTTATATATATACACTCCGTGGTCGACCATACATTATAATATATATGGCAGGAATTGGGGGCTGTTCGACATCATAGGATGCACTGTGGCCGCCATCACAAAGGATAGGCGGGCTCTTGCCTTGAAAGACCCGGCCAAACCTTGGCATCCGTAAATACACCTTACAAACGTAATACCCTCGGAAGTTTCCGGTTGAACTTCCGAGGGTATTACGTTTAAAAACACAAGAGCGTATAAGGTTATTCTTTCAAAGTTATGCGGCATCCCTCCAAACTTTCGATTACCGCCAACGACTCCACATGAATGCCCTGCGCACGCAAATAATCACCGCCATGCTGGAAAGCCTTCTCGATGAGGAAACCCATGCCGGCAAGTTCGGCTCCAGACTGACGCACCAAATCCATCACGCCCTTGGCCGCATTGCCATTGGCCAGAAAATCATCTATGAAAAGCACCTTATCGCCCGGCTGCAAATAATCCTTGCACACGCATACATCGTACGTATTGTTTTTAGTAAACGAAAAGACTTTCGTCACCAGCATATTTTCCATCGTACTCGGTTTCTTCTTCTTGGCAAAGACCACCGGAAGTTCCAAGAGGTAACCCACCATGATGGCCGGAGCTATGCCACTGGCTTCTATCGTCAGTATCTTGTTGATGTCGCGCGACGCGAAACGGCGCACGAACTCCACGGCCATGGACTTCATCAGTATAGGATCCATCTGATGGTTGATGAAATTGTCCACTTTCAGTATTCCTCCCTCGAAACATTTTCCATCGCGCAAAATGCGCTCCTTGAGTTGTTGCATATCTTTTTCCTCTTTATATCCCGTCTGAGTGTTTTCCTTTCCGGCATGGCCGAAATGTGGGACAAAGATAACACAAAAAAAGTAAAAAACGCGGCTTCCGCAACAGAAAATAAGAGGACGGGCAACGTCCTGCAACGGAAAATAAGGTCATCCGACACGCCCCATAGGGAAGGTTCCCGGAAACACCTCCCTTCATTCAGACCGCAATCCACAGGTCTTCCCCGAAAGCATTCAATCAACTAAAAATCAAAGCACTAAACTTTCATTTCAAACCTTCAGAAAAGCCCCTGAAATTTGTGCGCCAAACGAAAAATCAATCTCAGCCGAACGAAAAATCAATCTCAGGAGATTGAAAACGCTCTTTAAGCCGGGCAATCCGAAGGCCTCCACGGAGCGGTTTCCAATCCCCCTACTCCGGCACCGCCACCTTGTCCAAGATACCGGTCAAAGCCGCTATGGCTACTCCATAATTGGTCACAGGCACACCGCAGGCACGTGCCCGCCTCAAACGGTTCAGCACATGGCGGCGCGTAAACATGCACGCCCCACAATGGATGACCAAATCGTAAGCGGACAAGTCTTCGGGAAAGTCATTACCGGACATAATGTCAATGTGCAAAGCCTCGCCGAACTTACGACGCAACAAACGAGGAAGCTTCACGCGTCCAATATCTTCATGTTGCGGCACGTGGGTGCAAGCCTCCGCTATCAGCACGCGGGCATCGGGACGCAAAGCGCACAACGCCTCCGCCCCTTGCAGGAATTGCCGGATGTCCCCCTTCTGGCGGGCAAACAAAACGGAAAAAGAAGTCAGCCGCGTTTGCGGCGGGCAAAGGGCCTCCACCGTAGGAAATACTTGCGAGTCCGTGATAATCAGGGACGGGGGCGACGACAAGACGGACAACGTGGCCGACAAACGGTCGGCCGTACAGCACAAAGCCGTACAACGTTTGTCCAACAAGTTGCGCAAGGTCTGCACCTGTGGCAGGATTAACCGTCCCTTGGGTGCCTGGATGTCTTGCGGCATGACCAACACTACGGTATCGCCCTCGCCCGCCAAGTTTCCCGTCAACTCCTCCACCTCATCCGTACGGCGATACACCTCGGCCATCGCAGACAGCAAACGGTCACGGCCTTCGCCCGTACGCGCCGAAACCGATACCACCTCCGTCGCCCCCAACGTCATGCGCCAAGCATCGGCATGGCTTCCGCCATCTTCGTCCACCTTATTATATATATACAGAACGGGAATGTCGTCCGCCCGGAAACGTTCCGCCCAAGCCTTTTCCTTCTCAGCCCCGTCCGGCAAACCCGACACGATGATCAAAGCCAAATCCACCCTGCGGGCAGCATTGACGGTCTGCCTCACACGCAGTCCGCCCAATTCCCCTTCGTCGTCATAACCGGCCGTGTCGACCAAGACGGAAGCCCCGACACCCGGCAATTCAATGTTCTTCAATACCACATCTGTCGTCGTGCCCGGCACATCGGACACTACGGCAACCTGCTGCCCCGTCAGCATATTCACCAACGAAGACTTGCCGCTGTTGCGGCGACCGAACAATCCGATATGGAAACGGTTGGCGCGTGGAGTTTCTTCTTTCATCATAACGTATCTTACCTACATTTTAAAAACGGAAATCACGTCCGCCATCCTCTATGGCTTTCAAATAGCGGCGGGCATTCTCCCGAACCCGTCCGCCGGGCACGGTTTCCAACAGACGGGCAATCATGGCCTCTCCTTTCGCACGGGTGGCAGGCGACGCATAATCATTCAAATACTCTTTCAGGGTCAGCAAGGCATTGGGCAGGCAACAGTTGGCAATCTGTCCCTTCTTCACCAACGACATGAAACGGTCGCCCGTACGCCCCTCACGGTAGCAGGCCGTGCAAAAACTGGGCAAGTAGCCCAAATCGAGCAGCCATCCCACCACCTCGTCCAACGAACGGCGGTCGGACACGTCGAACTGGGCGGAGTTCTCCTCCGTCTCTTCTTGCACATATCCTCCCACGCTGGTACGGGAACCGCCGCTCAACTGCGACACGCCCAATTCCAATACCTTCTCCCGACTGGCAGGCGTCTCGCGCGTGGACACGATCATTCCCGTATAAGGTACGGCAATACGGAGCACAGCCACAATTTTATGGAAAATCTCGTCCGGCACACAGTTCTTGAAATCCGCCGTGTCTATGTCGTCGGCCGGGCACAGGCGCGGCACGCTGATGGTGTGCGGCCCGACCCCGAAACGGGCTTCCAGATGCTCGGCATGCATCAGCAAACCGATGAAGTCGTAACGGTAGGTCTCCAACCCGAACAACACGCCGATACCCACATCGTCGATACCGCCCGTCATGGCACGGTCCATGGCCTCGGTGTGGTAAGCATAGTCGCTTTTCGGTCCCGTAGGATGAAGTAACTCATAATTCGTCCGGTTATACGTCTCCTGAAAAAGAATATACGTACCGATGCCCGCGTCCTTCAAGCGGCGGTAGTTCTCCACCGTCGTGGCGGCAATATTCACATTCACGCGCCGGATGGCTCCGTTCTTATGCTTGATGCCGTAAATCGTACGGATGCTCTCCAACACATATTCAATCGGGTTGTTACGCGGGTCCTCGCCGGTCTCCAAAGCCAACCGCTTGTGCCCCATGTCCTGCAAGGCGATGACTTCCCTGCGGATTTCTTCCTGCGTCAGCTTACGCCGCCGTATCGTCTTGTTCTTGGCATGGTAAGGGCAATACACGCAACCGTTCACACAATAATTGGAAAGGTACAACGGGGCGAACATCACGATGCGGTTGCCATAAAAACGCTGCTTGATGTCGCGTGCCAAGGCAAACATCTCTTCCGTCAGGTCCTGCTGCCCGGAAGCCAACAGCACGGCAGCCTCGCGATGGGTAAGCCCTTTGCAAAGGCGTGCTTTCTCCAATATGGACACGATGAGCGGACGGTCGTCCTTATGCGCCTCGGCGTATGCCATTGTCTCACGTATCTCCGCGTCGGAGATAAACTCTTCGGCGCGTTCCGATTTCACATCATACATTATCTTCATATCTAATCGTTCTACAGCTACTTTCCTCCCCCATGTCCCGGACTGTCTCCGCGACCGTATGAGATGTGGTAGCCTATTTTTTTCAAATCCTGCTCCAGACGGTGCAACCCTTCGGCTGCCTCGCTCCCTCCGGACGCTTTATGGTCGTAAATACTGTATTGCCCCCTCACAGCCAAAGGGGACAAGTTAGGCATCACCACGTTTGCCCCTGCCAAGATACCGGCCTCACGCCCGTGTGCGTCTAACGTAGCCAAAGCCGTGGTGGCCGGAATCAATGCCTCCGGAAAGCGCAGCCTCATCAATGCAATCAGGCGGAGCGTCAAAGGCACCGACCCTGCCGGATGACGGGCAAAAGGCGTATGGGCAGCCGGAACGAAAGGACCCATGCCTATCATTTCCGGTTCCAATTCTTCCAAAAAAGCGATGTCGTCCAACAAGCAATCCCATGTCTGACCGGGCGACCCCACCATCATGCCGGCTCCAGTCTGATACCCCAAAGCTTTCAGCGTCCGCAAGCATTCCCGACGCCGTGCACCGTCCATCTCACGTGGATGCAAAAGGGCATAATGCGCCTCATTCCGTGTTTCGTGGCGAAGCAGGTAACGATCCGCCCCTGCATCACGCCAGCGGCGGTACACCTCCCCGTCGCGTTCCCCCACAGACAGCGTGATGGCATGTCCGGGGAACTCCGCGCGGAGCTTGCCCACCAATTCTTCTATCCAATCCTCATCTTGTTCCCCATCTTCTCCGCCCTGCAAGACAAAAGTCCCGAAGCCGAGCCGTGCCCCCTCCCGGCAACAATCGAGTATTTGCTCCTGAGACAAACGGTAGCGCGAGGCGAAACGGTTGGAACGGCGAAGCCCGCAATAATAACAGTTGTTGCGACACCACGAAGAGATTTCAACGAGTCCGCGAATGAATATCCCGTTCCCGAAACGCTTCCGGGCAGCCTCTGCCGCAAGGGCACGAAGAGACTCATCCTGCCCGTCGTCCAAACCGGCAAGTAACAATCTCCAACCTTCCCTACCGGGACTTTTTCCAGCCAAAAGTACATCCAACAGGGCTGAAAAACCGCTTTCTGAAATATTATTGAAACATTCTGTCATAAAATTAACACAAAGATACAAAAGATTGCCTTTTTTTTCGTAGATTTGTCCAATAATCAAAACTAAATAATCCTAAACGATGGCATATAACAACAACATCATGTTCATCCGCTACCAATTATTGGCGCGTTTGGTGAAAATGTGGAAAGAAAACGAGTTATTGGAAAAAGTAGACCGGCTGCCTGTGGAACTGCATCCACGCAAGCAAAAACCGTTGGGGCGTTGCTGCGTGTATAAAGAACGTGCAGTGACAAAATACAAGACCATGGCCATGATGGGCTTTGACATGACGGATGAAACCGACGAAACCGAACGTCTGTCTACCTACGCCGCCCGCATGATGGAACGAAAAGAAATCGATTCGGAGAAAAGTATCCTCAGCGTAATGGACGAAGCGTGCTCTTCGTGCGTGAAAATCAACTACGAGGTGACGAACCTGTGCCGCGGCTGTGCCGCGCGGCCTTGCTACAACAACTGTCCGAAAGATGCCATTCACTACGACAGCGAAGGGAAAGCCTACATCGACCACGAAAAATGTATCAGTTGCGGCCGGTGCCATCAGGTATGTCCTTACCACGCTATCGTGTACATTCCTGTGCCGTGCGAAGAGGCTTGTCCCGTGAAAGCCATTTCCAAAGACGAATACGGCGTAGAGCATATCGACCCGGAAAAATGTATCTATTGCGGCAAATGCCTGAACGCTTGTCCGTTCGGTGCCATATTCGACCAATGTGCCGTATTCGATGTGCTGAACCGCATCAAGGAAGGACGACAAGTAGTGGCTATGGTGGCCCCCTCCGTGTTGGCCCAATTCAAACAGCCGGTAGAGAAAGTATTCGGTGCATTGAAAGCCATCGGTTTCAGCGACGTACTCGAAGTGGCATACGGCGCCGAAGAAACCATACGGCGGGAAGCGGAAGAATTCAAAGAGAAATTGGAAAGCGGAGCTGCGTTCATGACCACCAGTTGTTGCTCGGCTTACGTACAGTTGGCGCGGAAACACATCCCCGAAATCATGCCTTACGTGTCTTCCACGGGTTCTCCCATGTACTACGTAGCGGAATATGCCCGCAAAAAACATCCGGAAGCCCTGACGGTGTTCATCGCCCCCTGCGCCTCCAAAAAGGCGGAAGGACGCGAGAATCCCAACGTAGACTTCGTATGGACGTTCCGTGAACTGGATGCCGTCATTGAAGGAATGGAAATAGACATGGCGGCATGTGAGGACTTTACGCCCGAAGAACATGCCGGACATGACGCACACGGCTTTGCCAAGACCGGCGGTGTATTCACGGCCGTAAAAAACATGGTAGGCGACCCAGAACTGCAAGGTACACTGATAGCTGACCTGAACAAGAAAAACATTGCCGCACTGCGGGCGTACGCCAAAACGGGCAAATGCCCTACGCGCATGATTGAGGTGATGGCTTGCCCGGGCGGCTGCATCAGCGGTCCGTGCGCCTGCAACGAGGGTATGGCCGCCATCCGGCAGTTTGACGCGGAACTGAAGAAAAAGGAATAGTATTTACTTCAAAAATAAAAACCATGAAAAAATTATGGACGCTGTGTACCTGCTGTTTGTCTGTCGGCATGATGTGGGCACAAACCGGAAACTGGACGGACGAAGGCAATTACGACACATCATGGTGGGACGGTAACAACCGGCCGGAATACCATATTTCCACAGCAGAACAACTGGCAGGACTATCATACTTATCTAGTCAAGGCAGGACATTTCCTGCAAGCCGCATTATTTTGGACAACGACTTGGATATGGAAGCGCATTATTGGGTTCCCATAGAGGAATTCACTGGCTTCTTCGATGGTAACGGCCATACCCTGTCCGGCATACACGTACAAAATATCTACGGGAATTCAGGATTCATTGCTACGCTCAAAGGTTATGCCAGAGATTATACGAGAGGAACAGTTTACAACCTGACATTAGATGAAACCTGCGAGCTGGCTTCCGCAGGACTAAATTCCACAGCCACGGTCGGTGGAATCGTCGGTGAAGCGGCAACCTACACAACCATCGCGGCTTGCCGCTTCCTTGGAAAAATCACCTTCGATGACCACCGGGGCGAACTCACTATAGGTGGCATCGTGGGCAGTACGAAAGGGACTGTAAACAGTTGCCGAAACGAAGGAGCCATTACCGTGAAAGTGTCGCAAAAGGGAAGCGCGGAAGCAGGAGGCATCGTGGGAGTGTGCAACGGGAAAGATATCCGCATCACCAACTGCATCAACCAAGCCACCCTGTCGGGCACCAGCGCATCTTACCAAAGCGAAGGCATTGAACTAGCAGGCATAGTGGCCACCAATTTTTCCGGCTCCACCATCAACGGCTGCCTGAACGAAGGAGAGGTAAACATACGGTTCAGTTCGTCACAAACGATATACAGCCCGTTCTCGGCTGCCGGCATTACCACCAGTAATTATGGCCTCGTCATCAACAGCGGCAATACGGGACGCATTGCCGTACAAAGCGACATGAAAGCCACCGTAGGCGGCATCAGTTCTCACAATTCAGGAAGTATTGTAAACAGCTACAACATCGGTGCCATCGCATGCAACGGCCGGAAAGGACAAACGTTCTACAATAACGGAGGCGGTATCACCGGCGTATTCCAATACAGTACAATAGGTATCACGCCCTTGATTTACGGATGTTACAATTCGGGGACGGTAAGTTCCACCGGATCGGAAGAACAGATAGGTAGCATCGCAGGGGATGCCAGTTACCTGATAGACAAATACAACGTACCGACCCGCATCCGGAATACTTATTACAGCACGGAAACGGGAAAGTCCATCGGCAATGACTATTACCAACAGTCACAGTACATCTTAGGCGTATTCGACATGAAAGGCAAGGATTTCCGGCAGGACTTAAACGAGGCTGCCCAAGCCTATAACGACACGGCCACCGCGGACAAATGCCACGCCTGGACGGGGGACAACTACACCCTTCCACATTTCCGCACGGCGGATGTCTTTTCTACCGGAACGGACTATTACACCGCGCATCTGGAGCGAATCACCCCGAATCCGGACAACGTTCCAAGCAACATGGTATTGAAATACAAGAAAACCACAGAAACGGACTACACGGAAATTCCATGGAGCGGCACGGAAACAGACATTGAAGTATCTCCTGACACGGAATACGAATACTTGTTAGCATGGGAAGAAAACGGTATGGAAAACCTCATGCCGTCCAAAAAGTTCAAGACCGGTAACTTATTCGAGGAACTGAGCGCACAACCCACACGTACTACAGCCGACCTGCTTGCCCTCATCAAGGGTGACCCGGCAAAAGTAAAGAATGTGAGTTTCGAGGTGGGCATCGGCCATCCGCTGGAAGAAGGATACAAGATTATAGCTGTTGTGGACGGCAGCCCCATGGACGAAACAGGATTCGTGCGCGCTACCGTAACGGGACTACAAGGCAACACATCCTATTGCATGCGAGCTATCGTGAAAACCGAACACGAGACCATTTACAGCAGTGCACGGTTCTTCACCACGAAGAACACGGGAGTACTCTGCCATACCATAGAACTTAACGCCACGCAAACTCGCATAACCGCCTTGCATACATTGGACACGGACAAAATAGAAGGTACGCTAAAGGAAAGCGGCTGTTACTACGTGCCTTTTGACACATTAGAGAAACACAATTGGGCATGGAACGACATGACTTTATGGACGAAAGTGAAAGGAGAACCTTCTACCCACGGGATTGACAAAAATGTATTCAAGACCACCATATCCGGACTGATAGAGGGCACGAAATACTCCATCAAGCATTACGCCATCGTAAACATCCCAAATGAAGGCGACATAGAGGAAACGTTCTACAATAACCTCGGGGATTTATATCCTACCCTTCCCGTCAAGGTTTCCTGGGCTTTGAAAGAAGCCACACAGACTACAGCGACCCTCGTTTGTCGTTTCGACACGGGAGATGCCACAGTGATAGAAAAAGGATTGGATTTGAACGGGAAGCACTATGTGCTCAACGGAAAAGACTCTCTCGTGACACTGACGGGACTATATCCCGGCGGATACTATTCCCCGACAGCTTACGTGAAAACGCCACATGGAACTTATGCCAGCGGATGGAACTCCTTCTCCACCCTTCGGGTCACCGTCGGCGGCAATGTCGTGGAAGCCTTGCAAACCTCTGCACTGGTCACGGTGTCATCCGACTTGGCCGATCCCTCCGCCATTACCGCTTCGGGCGTAGAATGGAAAGTGGGAAACGAAACGTTCCGAAAAGAAGGTACCCCCTGCCGGTTGACAGACCTGCCGGCTCACGCCACCGTATCTTACCGTACCTTTATCCAAATCGGTACGAACAGTACTTATTCCGAATGGAACACGTTTACGACACAACCTATCAGCGCCACCATAGAAGCTGCTGATGCATGCTCGCACACTTCGGCCACATTACATGCCCTCACGGCGTGTGACACTTACAGCGACGCACAATTCGGTTTCGAGTGGCGGAAATATGACGCGCCGGATTTGGTTCCGTCGAACACCGTGCTCGCACAACCTCCCGTAGACGGCAAACTGGCTTTCAGCCTGCGCAGCCTAACGCCAAGTACTTACTATAAATACCGCGCTTTTGTGAAATACCAAGAAAAAGAGTATTTCAGCGAATGGATAGGATTCGGGACAGCCGATGCTTTCGTACTCTTCCCGCCCACCGTGCAAACCATCACCATCACATCGCCGGACGGTACGTCCGTCACATTGATGGGCTACATCATCAGCGGTTCGGAAGAAATCCTGCAAAAGGGATTTGAATACTGGACAGAGGATATTGCCAGAAGCTACGCCGACAAGCAAACGGTTATCGTGGACGGCGAGAAAATGAAAGCAGAGCTGCATGACTTGAAACCTTACACCACATATAAATACAGGAGTTTCGCTAAAACCGCGTCCGGAACGACCTACGGAGAAGAACAAACGTTCACTACTGGTGGGGCAAGCAGCATCGCCGCAAGTGAAGCCGGAAAATTCTCCGTGCACCTGACACCCAACCCTGTCAGGGAGAGTGCCACATTGGTCGTCGACCACACGCAAGACGGAACTGTGGTTTACCGGATTTATTCTTTAAGAGGCAACCTCATAAAGCATGAAGAAATCGCAGCCCAAAACGGGAAAACTGAGATTCCGGTTTACGCACACGACTATACCCATGGTACTTACTTGATACAAGTAATCTACAAGGATTATAAGGAAACCATAAAAATGCTCGTAAAATAAAAGACATTCACAACAATAAGAAAGGGAACGACCAAAATGCTGTCGTTCCCTCTTTATTGTTGTGAAATTACCCTCAAATTTCTTCATCTCCTCTTTCAATCAATACTTGTTCCTTTTGCTGTTGCATCCGGCTATATTTACGCCAACGCACGCCGTTAATCAATTCCGACACACCATAAAGCATGAAACTCACTCCCAAAAGAATGAACGGGACGGAAGCGGATTCCAACGGATTGAAAAGCACAAATACGCCTAAAGCCGTAATCAATAATGTGAAAAACAAAACATACCAACGGAAAGGTATCAAACGACGCAAGCGAAACATATTCCACAACTGATTGATGCCGGCCACCACCATCAGAAAACCGAAAATATACATCAGATAAGTAATGAACAGCCCCGGGAAGAAGCCAAGAAATACTCCAAACAGCAAACTGCCCAACCCCACCATAGGAAATACGGGCTTGACCGGTACTTTATCCGAATAACGGATAATGAAATAATTAATGAGCGAGACTAATCCGGAAATCAGAAACAATCCGCCGATTACTTGCACCAACAATCCGGTCATCCTCTCCGGATTGGATACTAACAAAAGGCCGATAAGCAAAGCGCATACGGCACGAAAAATATAACTGTTCACTATCTTCATAAGTGTAAATGTTTAATGTTTATACACAGCTAAGGTACGATATTATCATTGAAAAAACGAAAGAAACCCTGAAAAATCGGCAAAAAAGCCGATTAAACGGATTTATTTTACTTACTTTACCTCTTATTACACGACAATCTTATCTTTTATGACAGAACTTTATCTGGTGAGACACGGACAAACGGAAGAAAATGCAGCCCACATCCTGCAAGGACACATGCCGGGGCATTTGTCACACGAAGGAATTGCACAAGCACAAGCCCTACGGGATGAATTGAAGAATATCCGTTTCGATGCTTTATTGTGCAGCGACTTGAAACGCTGTATGGACACCGCTATGATACTGAACGAACCGCACGGCCTGCCTCTTGAATCCACACCTCTCCTTCGCGAACGGGATTGGGGACCGTTCACGGGTATGGATATCCTGAAGGCACGTACAAAGATAGACCACCGGGCCGAACCCGTAGAATCCATGTTTCGCCGGGCGGAAACATTCCTGCTCGATACAGTGTCCCGTTACAAAGATAAACGTGTATTGGCAGTAAGTCACGGACTTTTCTGTCGTGTCATCCAGGCAGCCTGTTCGGGTAAGACCATTCGCGACATTCCACGTATGGACAATGCGGAGGTGCGCCGCCTCATCCTCACACCGCCGTTCTCCTTCTCCTGCCAACAAGAAGAAAAGGAGACTGGAGCGACGGCAAATTAATTTATGGACAGCCCCTTTACTTCTTTACCGGATATAGTTCATTTTACCCATGTTACAAAATAAAATCTTTATTGCTTCCCCTCCCCAAGAGTTTTTCTGAAAAGCCCTTTCATCCTTCAGGTCGCATATCAACTGCTTGTTATATAATATATTATGGAATGAAAGATAAGGAGGCCGTCTTTCAGCTTCCTTTCATTGCGGAGAGCGGTAAAAAGTTCTGCGCCGAATGATTTTTCAATCTCAGTCGAATGATTTTCCAATCTCAGCCAAACGAAATGAAACGTGACTGAAAGATGACTGAAACATCTTTCAGCCTGTAACATCAATATTATGAACGGATTACCATGTAACCTGAAAGATGAAGGTGCTTTTGGTGAAATCCCGGTGTAGGGGATATGTCCAACCCGCAGGAAAGACAATATTCCCATTGACTGCCTACTGTTCCATACTGCCCCTTTGTTTTTTCAATGGCATAATACAAGGATGGAAATGTCCTGCCACCGTCGGCTGTCCGGATTCAGTTATGAATCCGGACTTTCTGAACGTACTCCCCGATTCGCACCACATAGATGCCGGACGGCAAACGGAACGTCTGTTCCCCTGCTTCGTAACGACCGGACAGTATCCGGTGGCCATCCCAAGCATAGACGGACAAGACAGACGGAACGGACAAAGACACCCACAAACATCCCTCCCTCGCGCCGATTTGGCAACCGGCCGGTTTGCTTGCAACTTCAAGCGCGTCGCCCTTTTTCGGCTTCAATATGGATACATCATCTACAAACGCCCCACAAGCTCCTTCCGTTTTGGCCAAGAATATGACTTGAAGGCGTTCCGTGCTCACGGGCAAATCGTCCACGTACCGGTTATTGCATCCAAAACCTGCAAAGGAATCCATTCCTTCGAGGTTTCCTTTTTACAATACACTTCCAACGTAACCTGTCCTCCGCTTCGTGCCTTGTTCTGGTAAAAAAAACGCAATTTGGCATTACCGCCGGGATTGTCCGTCACGGGCGGTGACACCATCACACCTCCCAAACTTCCCAACATAAACCGCTGTACCAACCCCATATAATATGAGCCATCTGCCGCATCGGTTATGTAGTCCCACGAAACGATTTCCCCTATTCCTCCGGAACCGTCAGCCACCATACGTTCCCATTCCGTTGTATAGCCCCATTGGCTCGACACTAACCATGATGAAGCGGAAGAGGGATTCTCAAAACTTTCGTTCCATTCCGTCTTCCATTCCGAAGACGAAACCGTACCATCCACCGTAAAACGGAAAGAGACCTGCCCGTCCGCAGTGCGGTTTATATCGGACAGTTCGAAGCCTACGTCACTCCCGTCCCATGCAAACGCCGCCGGAACGGTCTGCCCGCCGAACTCCGTTTTACCAGATGAACCGGGGAAAGGGCAACCTGCCGAATTAATCTCACCGTATGAATAAGAAGAAGATGAGGGAACGGACACAGACGAAGAAGCACACACCGGATACATCATTTGCGGTGCCGAAGCGTTTATCGTATTGCCATACGCCCCTTCCTCAATCCGGGGATGCACGTGATACACCATCAGCCCTTCACCAGGCAATGCCGTATCGAACCCGTCACGAACACGGCTCTCCAACAAATAAAAATCCCCCTCGGAACCTGTATCAACCCGGTACACGCCGTCTTTCTCCCAAGTGGAAGGATGGAGCGAATAATCTCCTGTATGCGTCAACGTAGTCACGCCCACCCAACCGAAATCATAGGCTTTCACGTAAGGGTTGAAATGTGCCGGGGTGATACCATCGTTATTCCAACTGCCTTGCGCCATGACATCCCATACGCCCGTGCCCTCGAAACTACCGCCCGTGGTATAATCGGTATCGTAATAGTCCATCGCCCCCAAAGCATGCCCCATTTCGTGGCAGCAAGGTCCGATACGTGATATACCTCCTCCACGGTTTCCCCGTAGCTCCGGCGTACAGGAATAACGGTCTATCTTCATGCCTTGCATGGTGATTTCCGGGAACATGGCCTCATGCGACCAAATGGCGGAGGGAGAAGCCCCGGCTTCTTCACCATATCCGGCAAACACGATATGCACGTTATCCACATAACCGTCTCCGTCGGCATCATAATCCTGCAAGTCGATTTCCCGCACGGCATGTTCCATGGCTTCGAGAAACAAAACATACGGGTTCACGTCCGAACCGCCATAACCGTTCGAGCCATAATAAGCCATAGGATACACGGCCCTGTAAGGCCCTAATACGTCGCAATGAAACGAAAGCTGCCCGTAGGAAACCTCTCGGAAGTAATCATAGACGCTTCCCTGCGCCCCGTCCACGGCATAACCAGGCTCATTGAAAAGTGCATCGAAATCCGCCTCGGTCTTAGTGAAGCTTACATCGGCAAATGACATCAGGATTACCAAGGCACGACGTTCTCCAACGACTGCCGCATGCCTTCCTCGTTTTTCAACAGCCCTATTTCTGTACGATAGCCTCTTCTTTTGGGCTTCGTCCACCATAGGACGCAACCCTTTCGGCTGTTGCGCCAGAAAACGACGCAAACTTTCCGGACGTTCGGCATCGGCACACAATTTATAACCAGAACGGACAGCATTTCCCATGCTGTCCGCCTTAGCAAAATACCATTCATTTCCTGAAGGTAGTAAGGTATAATTGTCTGTGGTCAAAGCCCATTTGTTGTATTCGTCGCCTTTAAGACGAATTGACACTTCCGTACTGTCCCCAAACTTATAAAGGATTTTATGAGGATAGGCAGGAACTGAATACATCTTTATAGAAAACAAAGAAAACACAGCTAACCAACATCCCCTTCTTCTCTTATTCATTCTACAAATAAAA